>Ga0224514_10000200_pt1 | contig 18792 bp, 16 predicted proteins | sample SF_May12_sed_USG_3_FD_169107 | JGI IMG/M metagenome (GOLD analysis project Ga0224514, IMG submission 169107) | Sediment microbial communities from San Francisco Bay, California, United States - SF_May12_sed_USGS_24 | ecosystem: Environmental > Aquatic > Marine > Sediment | place: USA... | reverse complement strand
TAAAGTCACAACCTTTTCACCGAGAATGGCCCGCTGAAGGTCGAGGTTAAGAACGGGTTTTATGCCGATAAATGCCTCAAGATCAGCCCATATGATTTTACCTTCTATGTCAAAGGCCTTGATAGAAACTATTTCAGGCAACTTCAAAATAGATTGAAAGACTTCTGTAAACCGCGTATGGCTGGGAACGGAAGAGGCGAAGTCCTGTGGCGTTAGAAGTTCCTTAACCATTGTCCGGACAAGGTCGGTAGTCACCGTTCCTTCCCGTTCGACCATATTCTTCTCCAGGTAATATACAAGAGAGGCGCCGGTAACAAAAGAAAGGATGGCAACCCAGAAGAGGGTAAATATTGAAAAACGTTGCAGTATGTTGAGTCGTGCAGGCATGTTTTTAAAACTAAATACTTACGGAGTATGGGGAGGAGAATAGTGACGTCACTACTATAAAAGAGGAAGTAAGAAAAAGGGGGAGCTTATTTCTCCCCCTCAAAACCAGTACTCCTTCAAAGTGATAAATTGAGATTCAGAGTATCACCGATTCTCAAAGGCCTTAACTTCTTTAGAACTATGGCAGCCAAGACAAAGACGCGAATTTTGCCCACTGATTCTTAATCGTTTGTGACTGTCGGCACCTACATCAGCTTCACGCCTTCTCTGAACGCCCAATTCATGGGGATTATGGCAGGTACCGCAAAAGATATTTCCTGTAACGAGAGCCAGCGGCAAAATAGCATCTTTTTCTTTTTCACTCTCTTTCATTTTATCAGCCATGCCCTCCTGGGGCTTTCCCGTATGAAAAATGGGGCTGCCGTCTTCTTCAAAACCGGTGACACAACCAACAGCATAGGCGTCATCACTATGACATCGCAGGCAGAGCATATCATACCTTTTCATTTTAAAGCCGACATCTTTGATACTCTTGACTTTACGCCTGTCAGGCATAATGTCATGACAATAGGTACAGATATCGGTACGAAGCTCTCCTTCGTCGTTTATCATATCATGGGGATTAAATTTTTTGTATTTTGACTTATCATGGCAGTTATAACAAAGACCGGTTCGCTTCTCGTAGGGCCCCCCTCTATGAAAAAGAGGATTCTTTTCTCTCCTGTTAAAGTATTCACTCAGGCACTGTTCGGCCATAACATGGCAGGAGTAGCAGGTAATTCTTCCCAGCTTGTCTCTCTTCAAGGCACCTTTAAAGCTCTCGGGCATTCTGTCAATCATCTCCTGGCTTGGAACCATTCCTGTGCCATGAATCGCTTTATCCTTGGAAATAGTGCCGTGGCATCTCATACAAACAGAAATTATTTCACCTTCAAACTTAAGGTTCAGTATACCGCTTCCCCTTCTCGGAATGATCTCATGACACTCGAGGCAGAGTTTTTCATCCTCAGCCCAGTGAGGATTAGGAAACTCTTCGACATCTTCAGCAGCGGAAAGAAGCGGAAAAAAAAGAAAGAAAAGCATTGATAAGAAGCGGATAAGATTTTTCATTTTAATTTTCACTTTTACCCCATGAAATTAACATACCGTTCATGGTCCCGGTAAAGACCCTGTTACCGGCAATAGCAGGTGATGAGTGAAAGCCATCATCAGCTACCGTCTCTTGCCAGATAATTTTGCCTTTTTTAAGATCCAGTGCCACAAAATCTCCATATTCCGTACCCACATAGCCGATGCCGTCATCGGATACGGCCATCGTTGAGCTGACGGCCCCCTCCAGGCGAAGCGACCAGAGTTCCTTGCCATTGCCGCTCTTCAGGCCTTTAATAAATCCATCCTTCGTTGCTACCGCAACAACGCCATCATAGACAATAGGTGAAGCATAAATCCATTCATCAAGGAGTACACTCCATTTAAGCTTTCCCTTTTTTGCATTAATGGCATATATCTTTCTGTCATAACCTCCAATGTAAACCAGGTCATCTTCTATAACAGGCGACGCATAAACGGCGGAATCTGTGTTAAAACTCCATTTAATCTCACCTTTTGAAGTATCAAGTGCAAAGAGCGTATAGGCCTTTTCAGCAATGAAAAGTAGATCACCCCTGAAAGCCGGCGATGAGTAAATTCCATTTTCCGTCGTTTTTTTGGAAAGTGCTTTTTTCCACTTAACAGAGCCCTTTAGAGGATCGAGAGCATAGAGAAACATGTCATTGGATGCAATGTAGATAGTATCCCGATAAACACCAGGAGATGAGACAATTTTACCGGTAGCGGTAAATTTCCAGAAGACCTTTCCGCTATTGGCATCAAGGCAATAAAACATACCATTCTTGTCACCCAGGTAAAGTCTTTCTTTATAAATGACGGGGGTAGAAATTACCTCATTGTCAGCCTCAAAGGTCCATACTTCTTCTGCTGTTTCGATGTTTATGGCGTAAATGGTACCGCTGATAGAGGCAAAATAAACCTTGTTCCCCCAAACAACAGGAGAACCGTATATAGAAGCATCGGCCTCATAGCTCCAAATCATTTCCAAAGGGGGTTCGGGGTCAGAAGGTGAAATAGCGCTATGCCCTGCATCCCTCAGGAACATGGGCCAGGAACGGCCATCATCTGCAATAGCAACTGACTGGCTGCCTGCAAACAGGAAGAGAGCAAGCAAGCTCCCCAGAAAATATCTTGCATTAGTTTTCATTTTAAAATTGCCGATCAACGATAAAGGTTTTAAGAAAATATAAGAATGCATAGCCATAGTCGAGTTAAAAAAAAGCCTTAATGTCATTCTGCATGACAATGAAAGATTTAATTATAAAATAATCTGGATAAAACAGGAATATTTACACGATTTAAACATTCTCTACCATGATTAAAATCATAAGTCAATTAAAAATATAAAGCAAAAGGATGTACAGTGTCATAAAAATACCTTTTACAGCCTAAAGAATCTCACTTTACGTGTGTCACCTTTACAACGACATAATAAATGATAAACTCTAGAAAATCAAAAAGGATGGTCTATTTCAATCTAAGCAACTGTTACTTTTTGAACCATACAGGAGATTTTATGTATGCAAACAAATTTTTATCATAATTTTACTTAACAATCGGTGGTCTATTTTGATACAATCGGATTATTTTAAACCACATAGAGTGGTTTAAAATAATCCGTCTGCTTTTCAGCAAACCCGATAATCCCTTAAATTTCAAGTGCTTAATTAAAAGGCACATTAGTTGCTAAAGAAAACAAAAAAATTGAGAAGGAGCAGCCATAAACCGATGACCAAGAATATGTTAAAGCCTTACCTGGGTATATTCATTGTCGCAATAGGCATTATTATCTTCCCTTTCATCTCTTCGGCAGATGAAGAAAATTGCCTTATGTGCCATAAATATCCGGGCCTCGGCAGATTTGAGAAGGGAAAAGACTTTAAAGCAAAGAAAAGGATTTTTTATGTCAACGAGGATCTTTTCAAGCCCTCTTACCATGGAAAACTTCGATGCCGAAACTGCCATCAGGGTGTTGATGAAATTCCACACAGAAATGTAAAGAAGGTTGATTGCGGTCAGGACTGTCACCTTCAGGATCCTTCAACGGGCAAGAAATTTTCTCACAACAAGATTGTGTCGGATCTTAACGAGAGTTCTCACGGGCGAGATGGTTCCCGGTCCAAACACAAGGAGGACCTGCCCACCTGCAAATACTGTCACAGCAATAAACCTTATCAAACAGGTGTGACAACAACATTGGCTACAGATTCCTACCTGAAGATCTGCCTTGAATGTCACCAATCCGATACCTGGGTAAATCGCTTTTTCAAACACATGATTTACAGGGTCTCAAAAAGAAGGACATCAAAGGATATTATCAATCTTTGCAGCAGTTGCCATGCAGACTACGATAAGATGGACCGCCATGAAATAGACGTCATCGTCGGTTTTAAAGATACTTTTCACGGCAAGGCCATTCAGTACGGCAATGAAGAAGTGGCCAACTGCCTCAACTGTCATGCCCCTTATGACCTGGGCTACTCGCCGCACAGAATCAAGTCCAGGAAGGTTGCAGGTTCATCGGTAAGTCCCGACAAAAAGATCGAGACCTGCCGCCAGAGGGCTTGCCACCCCGATGCAGCGGAGAGTTTTGCCGCAGGAGGCAAGGTTCATCCATCGGGCGCTAAAGGAATGCTAACCAAACTTGCAGGCAAGAAAAATATTAAGTCTGCTGAAGCGGACGCCCTTTTCCAGGCCAAGGTTATTTACTGGATCAATATGTTCTATAAATTCCTCATAGCTATTGTTGTCGGTGGCTTTGCCATCCACAGAATACTCGATCTGTTTGCAGTAATGAGAGAAATGAAAAAAGGAGGTCATTGATAACCATGGGAAGTCATCACAGTCACGGAAAAAAAGAGAGATATTTTCAAAGGCTGACACTTAGTGAAAGAATTCAGCACATTATTTTGTTTACGTCTACAACCCTTCTGATTTTTACGGGATTCATGGTCTATGGTGAACGATGGGCCGTTGAGATGATGGGAGCAGCCGGCGCAAAAATATTCTGGTGGCGCGGCCTTATTCACAGGATAGCCGCCGTCGGTGTTATTTCTGTCTGTACCTTCCACCTCTTCTACGTAATTACAAAGAAGTCAGGGCGAAGCTGGTTTATGGATATGATCCCAAAACCAAAAGACGCTGTTGACGCCTTTCAAAATGTTACGTACATGATAGGCCTTAGAAAAGAGCGGCCCAAGATGGACAGGTTTACTTATATGGAGAAACTTGAATACTTTTCCGTTTATTTCGGCATGATGATCGTTATTACAACAGGAACCATGCTCTGGACGGAGTATCTCTGGAACAAGTTCCACCTCGATGTGGCCCAGGCATTCCATGTCGGTGAAGCAACACTGGCAGCCCTGGCCCTTATCATCGGCCATATCTTCTCCGTCCATTTCAATCACCATGTCTATCCCATGAACAAGGCTTTTCTTGACGGACAAATATCAGAGGAACTGATGAAAGAGGAACATGCTCTCTGGCATGAAAGAGTAATGAAAGAAGAAGCAGAAAAAGCGAAAGAAGGGGGCAAGGCCGAGAATGAGTAGAGTAAAATTAAAAGAAATGAGTGGCGTTACCCGCTTTGCCATTCATTTCCTCATGTCTTTAGTATTCATATTTCTTTTCAGTTTCTGTGTCTGGTTAATCTGGATTACCTACTTCAGAGCGTCCTATGACGTAGGAACGGCGCCACAGGTCTATAGCAGCGCAATGGATGAAATCGCCCATGGACAGCAGAAAATGTATGAGCATTTTCATAACATCGATGAAGCCGTTTTGAAAGGGAAAGAATCCAGTTCACTCTGCCTCGAGTGCCACGGTAACTACCCCCACTCCAAGGCGCCTGACGTAAGGTCATTTCTCAACGCACATGCCTATTTTGCCACATGTGAAGTATGTCACATTCAAAAGAAAAAGGGTGACGGCATGGAATACAAATGGCTTTCCACCAAAGATGGAAAAGAGCTGACCGAACTTAAGGGCAAAGCCGGAATGTATGGTGGAAAAATCGTGCCTATTATCTATGAAAACGGCAAAACAAGAAGGCTCGATGAATCTACGGATAAGGAATTTATCAAAGAATTCTTACAACTCAGGAATACCTTCAATGCCGACCAACAGGCGGAAGCCAAGTTAAGGATACACAAAGATATTTCCGCCAAGCCGGTATTCTGTGACGATTGTCACAAGAAAAACGGCTATCTCGATTTCAAAAAGCTCCATTACGACAAACACGTTGCAAGACGACTTGAAATCGGGGAAGTGGGAAGTATGGTAGTGAAGTATAAGGAGTTTTATCTCCCAACTATGTTCGATCCCAGCATGAAGTATATTGAGCGAAACAAAAAGAAGGAAGAGGAGCAGTAAAGGTTCTTTTTCTTTCGCAGCTTTACGCTGCGCGGCTTTATATAGAGAGGTGACAAAAGGAGAGGTTGCAGGTGGAAACTATAAGTTTATAGCCTGCAACCTCTTATCAATTTTATACCTGCTGCTGAGTTTTGACTTATCACTCTGCCTTTTAACTAGTTTTCATCGGTCAAGGGTGCTTTTTCGCAATCTCTACGTCAATCTTCGGTTTTGCTTGTGCCATGTACAGTAGTACAACTCGGCGAAACCATTGATTTCCTTGACCTTGCAAAAGATCCCTCCTTTCCGAATTGAAAACATAGTTTGATTTATTTTAGTTTATGGATGGACACTAATTATATTTTACATCCTTCTCACACTTTGTTTGGTCGTTATAATTTAGTACCGCTAATACTTGACTACCCTCTGCGGACTTGGCAGCAACCCTTCAAAAACAAGGTATTTTAGCTTTTGATGAATAACAAGCTTGAATCAAAAATAATCGGTATAACAGGACTCGTCGTTGCTGTATCGTTCATTATTGCCTTTACCATAAACGCAATTACCGACATAAACAGCCTTAAAGAAGAGAGCACCACAAAATCGCGTCTCATAGGTGATACCATCGCCAGGAGCATCAGGACGATCATGCTCACCGGTAATGGAAACATCGCCTCTCAATGGACGGACGATCTAAGAATGATCAATCGCCTCAAGGGGCTTTATGTTATTGAAAGTGACGGCATGCTTGCCTTCAGGAGCACAAGAACTCTGGATACGGTCAACCAGCAGATTGGAAAAACACTTTTCCATCGGGAGAAACGCACACCCATCAGGATCATGGATGAAAATGACCCGCGACTGAGGTGGGTTTATAAAAACAAGAAGGGCATGGAATATATAGACCAGGGGCCGGAAGGCAGTCTCTTCACTCAATTAAGGCCCATATTCAGTGGCGTCAAATGTGCCAAGTGCCATACGAAGAAACCGGAAATTCTCGGCGTTCTTAAAATCGCCACCTCTATAGAAGAAGTCGATGTGGGCATAAAAAAAACCATAACCATGACCATTGCAGGCGCTATTATATCGAGCACATTTGTTATCGGTCTTATGTGGATACTTCTGAGAATCGTCGTAACTAAACCCATAGCTCAGGTAGCATATACGATAAAAGATATTATTATCAGCGAAAGACCTGACAAGGCTGTCGAATATGAGTCAGCTGATGAAATCGGCGGCATGGTGGAAAACTTTAACATCATGACGGCACGCCTTAACGAAATGTATACCACACTGGAAGAAAAGGTAGCTGAGAGGACAAAACAGCTTGTCCAGGCGGAAAGGATCGCATCGGCAGGCCAGCTTGCCACAGGCCTCATTCATGAGATCAGAAATCCCCTGAGTGGCGTCAAACTCTCCATTCAATTGCTTGAAAATGAAGTGGATCAATCTTTAAAAGACGATATCCTTCAAATTTCAAGAGAAGTTCAAAGAATGGAGTCACTGCTTAACGACCTTCTCAGGTTTGCAAGACCCCATCCTCCTATCTTTTCAGCCATCGATATTAACGAAGTGGTATCAAGAACCGTTTCGCTAACGAGAAGAAGAGCACAAAGCTCCTCTGTAGAGATTCTGGAAAAACTCCGGGAACCTCTTCCCCGGATCATGGCCGACCCTTCGCTTATGCAACAGGTCTTTCTGAACCTCTCCCTTAATGCCATTAACGCCATGCCCGATGGTGGCAGGCTTACTATTGAAAGTCTTTATGAAAACGGTTTTGTTGAAATCCGGTTCACCGATACGGGTCACGGCATATCTGAAGATTATATCGGCAAAATATTTGACCCCTTCTTTACAACGAGAGGTTCCAGCGGAGGAAGCGGTCTTGGTCTCTCTATCAGTTTCCGGATCATTGATGAACATAAAGGACAAATAGAAGTAGACAGCAAAGGTGGGAGTGGAACAACTTTTACAGTCAGGCTTAAAGCCGTATAGGAGATAAAGGATGAAACCCACATTATTGATAATCGACGATGAACCCTTATTATTAAAATCACTGGGAAAAGCCATGTCCCGGGAAGGATATGAGGTGCTCCTGGCACCCAGTGCAAAGGAAGGCTTTCTTACCTTTGAAAAAGAAGTGCCCGATATGGTACTGCTCGACCTCGGCCTGCCTGACATGTCGGGACTTTCACTCCTTAAGGAAATGAAGAAAGTAAGAAACGACTCTATTTTTATCATGATGACCGGCCAGGGCGGAGTCAAAGAGGCCGTTGAAGCCATCAGGCTTGGCGCTATGGACTACCTCTGCAAACCCCTTGAACTGGAAGAACTAAAAGCAGTGATGGGCCGATTTTCAGAGGTATGGAAACTGAAATCTGAAGTTCGGGCTCTCCATAACTACAATAAAGACAAATTCAGCTTTTCAAGCATCATTCGAAAATCCCCGAAAATGGAAGCCCTTTGCCGTGCGGCACAGGATATCTCCCAATCCAACTCATCAACGATCCTCATTCTCGGTGAATCGGGTACAGGAAAGGGGATGCTGGCCTCGGCCATACATTACAACAGTTCCAGGAAAGATGGCCCCTTCATACAGATCAACTGTGCTACACTTGTAGAAAACCTGCTTGAAAGTGAACTCTTTGGACACGAAAAGGGTGCTTTTACAGGCGCGATCAAACGTAAACCGGGCAAGTTCGAACTGGCAGATAAAGGAACGATCTTCCTTGATGAAATAGGTGAAATTTCACCGACCCTGCAAGCAAAACTTTTGAAAGTTATTGAAGAAAAAGAGTTCGAAAGAATCGGCGGCACGCAACCCATCAAAGTTGACATAAGACTCGTTGCAGCAACCAACAGGGACCTGGCAGCAGCCGTCAATGAAGGGACTTTCAGAGAAGACCTTTACTACAGGCTTAACGTTTTCCCCATAAACATGCCTCCACTCAGGGAAAGAACGGATGATATTCATTTCCTGGCAATTCACTTCCTTGAACAATACAACAGGGAATTTGTAAAAAAAATTAAAGGCTTCTCTTCAGAAGCATTAAAGTATATGGAAAACCATGAATGGAGCGGCAATGTGAGAGAACTCAAAAACTTCGTGGAAAGATCGGTTCTTCTCGCCAAGGGAGACATGATTGACGTCGATGCAAGCGCCGCAAACACGACAACGGACATTGAATCAGCCTCCCCTCTATCCATTTCACCGGCAGAGGATACACCCGTCATGCCTCTCAATAAATTTATCTACCACTATATTTCAACGGTCCTTGATAAAACCGGCGGCAATAAAAGTGAGGCGGCAAAACAGCTTGGCATTACCCGCCAGCGTTTGAAGCGAATACTGAATAAGTCCTCTGATGACTAGACCGCATTTCTTGCAAAGATTTAAAAGGCGCGTCATGACCGATTATGGTGACTGAAAAACACGCAAACAGTTGACGCTCTGCCCGTCAACAAGGCAGAGCAAAAGCCGGTCATCCTGTGACGTTTAGACAATCCAGAAGAAAGGCGGTGAGGAATCGGGGCCGGAGGGCTTTCTCCCGGATCCAAAACAGTGGTTCAAATTGAACCACTGTTTTGGATCAGATTAACACAAGTGGGTTATTATAAACCATCAATACTTTGTTCACTTTAAACTTTCTCTTTAAATTTCAATAGGTTCCGTCTTTGGCACGGCCATTGCTAATATTAGCCCTTATTAGGGAGTTTACGCTATGGGGGGGAGTAGTCATACTATGAATAAGTCCTGTATAAAATTTTTTTTGGTTATCATTCTCATAACTTACGTCTTTGTTCCGGCTATTTCAAAGGCACAGACCATCGATCTTTACCTTGATGTCTGCAACAGGTATGAAGGAAATGCCAAGATTGACACTATTCTTGAGGGAACCAGGGCTTTCATCAAGGGCCACCCCAAGCTCGATATAAACATAAAGCTCTTTGGTTTCCCTTTAGACGGACCCAATACAAAGCGAGTAGAAGCGGCAGTTAAAAAATTCAAGGTTAAAAGCGTTACTAAAGTAGATTCGCTTTATGATGAATTCGAATGGGCCGATCCTGAAGAAAGCGTTAAGATAGTCGTCAGTGGCGGCAAAGGAAACTGGGATGAACTTAAAGAGATGTTCAGAGAACGTGATGCCCTCAAGCTTTATGTCGTAGGTGTTAACCTTCCTACGCCGGCCATCATGAGAAGTCTTCTTGGAACAGCGTCTGCCAGTGGCGGCCAGTATTTCAATGCAAAAGGGACAAAGAAACTCGTCACAGCGCTAAAAAATGTTGAAAAAATGTCCAACTACAACCTTGAAGTCAGGGTATTTAAAAATAGATACAGCGAACTGACAGACTGGCTCATGTCTCGTTACGAATATGTCTGGACAAGCGATGTTTACAAAGCAGGAAAACATGACAAGCCAATTACTTCGACTTACATTTTCCCTGCCAGGTATAACCTCGAAAGCGGCGTCTATGACATCAAGGTTAACTACGGCGGCAAAAGCAAATGGATTGAAGGGGTAAAGATCAACCGCTTTGGCCTTACCGAAAAAAAGGCCAACTTTGCTATAGGCATGGTCAATATCAGGGTGCTTAATGGAGGTCATGACGTTAAAGGTGTAGACAGGAGAGGAAGGGATTGCTGGTGGAGTGAAGCCTACTTTGCCGGCAAACATGATAAAGATGTCGATTCAACACGAACCTTTCCTCCCGAATTCAACCTCGTTAACGGAAATTATGATATCAAGATTCACTACAGGGGTTATGAACAGTGGATTAATGATGTGCATGTTAAACAGGGAAAGGTTCATAATTTTCAAATATCCTTCCCTCATGCAAAAAAATGTACTGAAAAGGAAGGAACGGGCCGGCCGGCCGGCCGTAACCTTTAATTAACAGACCTTCTTAAAACTATCTGTCGTGATAGCCTATCCATATTCGGCAAGGAGTCTCTCAGCTCCTTGCCACTTTTTTTACTGCTTATCCTTTCTACTTTCTAAGAGATGCCCTGGAAAAAATATGGTCCTCAATGGGAACATCAAATTGGACTGAATCAATAATAATCTCCGTTCCGGCGCCCTTTATAAGAACGTCCTTAAATACCATGCGTTTTGGATACCAGCGGTTTTCCAGCTTGAATACCTCTTTGATGGACAGCTTTTTGAGCAGTTTGCCGCTCCTCGCATAAAGTGTTTCCCTTATAGGCAGAAAACGCTCCTTATCAACCCAAAGCTTACGCCGGTAGTAGGAAACCCTTTTCCCTTCCATCGCCTTAAGATCAAGAACATAGCAACTGCGGCCGTCAATCGCTTCCTCACCAGACAGGATAACGTGATACGAGTTTGCCAGCCTGGGATCTTCCATGAAATCTTCATAAGAAACATCAGACCCCATCAAAGACTGGCGCAGCATATGACCGGCAATTTTAATCGTCCGGTCTGCCGAAGGTGACCATATCCAGAGTTCATCACCCAATTTAAGCATCTTTGTATCCTTCTCCCGCGGGGGAGAGAGATAATGAGTAAAGGTTTTATCTAAACCTTCGGCCCATGTCTTCGATGTAATAGTCCTCGTACCTCTCCGGCCTTTAACAACCATGGTAGCTGTCGAAATGCGGCTCTTTACTTCATAATTTCTATCAATCTGTTCAAGGATTTCCTTACCGGTGAGGCCTTTAGCCTGATGGGGAAGTATGAATAAAAGCGCTAATAAAATCGACGTTATTCTCATAAAACATTTAGCCTTTCGCTTTATAAATTTAATGAAGGCCTTCAGTCCCAAATCAAGCCATCCGTCTTTGCCGCCATGACAAAATCATTTACATGGAGGCCCTTGATCTTATGCGTCCACCATGACACGGTGACCTTGCCCCAGCCGGTAATAATCTCGGGATGATGACCTTCTTCCTCTGCAATGGCGCCTACCCTGTTTGTAAAATTGAGGGCTTTGGCAAAATCATCAAAAAAAAAGGTTCTCTTTAACCGCTTTATACCTTCAACGTCAACAATTTCCCATTCCGGTATCTGCGGCAAAATATCCTGCATTTCTTTTTCCGTCACCTGCGAAGATCCTTCCCGGCAAGGCTCGCACTTATTCTCTGACATACCACTCATAATCAATCCCCCTTTATCTAAAAAATGGCAACTTCCTGTTATTAAGATATTTTAAGGCGGCAAAAGATACAATCAGACCTCCAGCTCCTTAAAGAGTTGAGAGGTCTGTCTTTTATATATTCCTATCCCCGCAAAAAGGGTCCCTAAAACCGAGGCAAAGACACCCGGAAAAAAACCTATGTAATAAGAAGTAATTGATACCTTGGCCCTGATAACGGAAGACATCATGACGGAGCTTTTCTGGAGCATGTCTGTAATATCAAAGCCCACATATTGCAGGTAATAGGAAGCGGCCAGGCCGAAGGCGGTACCCAGGATAGAACCTGCAATGCCAAGAACAACAGACTCCATGATCATGGCGCGAAATATCGCTCCTTTCGGTTCACCCATAGCGAGGCGTATCCCTATCTCCCCGTAGCGCCTTATGCCGTTCATAAGCCCCGCATTCCATAAAACTACCGACATGGCAAGGACAAAGATGGAGACCATGATTGCAGCCGCAAAGTTTACCATAACCAGCATGTCTTTCATGATGCCCTGATCGCCGAATCTGAGCATATAGGGTGAAAATTCACCTTCCTCTTTGGAATACTTTTTGTTATAAGCCGACATAATCCCCTCCATTCCTTTATGGTCGTAAACCATATCGGGAATGAAGCCGAGTATTTCGCTTGCAGCGTCCTCCATATCGAGTGCAAATCTTGCATCTCTTATATCGACGATGATAGTACTCTTGTCGAGCATAATCATTCCAAAACGGATCGTTCCGGCTATATAAAAGTTGTGCATGGCCATGGAACCGTTCATGGTAGAGCTGAGCAGTGTCGCCTTGTCACCCGGTTTTGCACCCAGCTTTAGCGCAAATTCTTCACTTATGAGGATTTCGTTGGCCTTCTCCGGCTTGCGCCCTCTGACAATTGATTTTTCAATGCCCAGTATATTTACATCCTCCGAAGACGGATCCAGGAGATCAATAGCCATACCGAAGACAGGCCCCTGGGCACGGGTCTCATCCAATTCGTCGGGCATATCCAGAAGGCCTCCGAACCTGATCCTCTCTACCCACTTTATGTTCGGATATTCTTCCTTGAGAAGTCTTATGTGTTCTCCCGCTTCCATTAGCGCAAGGTCATTGGGCATCTGGCTCTCCAGCTCGCTGTAAGCCCTGGAGGTCACCTTCAGGTGCCCATTATTGAACCTGGCAGCGGCGTCAACCATATCACCGATTGCACCGTTTAAATAGCTATAGAGAAAGACGGTAAGGAAAACGCCTGCACTTACCATCAGTATGGGGAATAAGCTCCTCGAGCGGTCCCTCATGAGACCTTTTATGAGAAATCTGATCATGATAGCTTTCCCTTAATAGCTTCCGTCGGCTTCATCCCTGAAATTTTCCGGCTGGGCAAGTAGCTCACGATTGTAACGGTTGTCATGATGATCACCACAGTAATCCCTACGAGTGTCACCGAATAGACGGGAAAGAGCCTGGCGGCTATAGCCATGCCCCAATCCTCACCGCTGTAGGGAAGCGGGATACCATACTTTGCCGAAATGTAAAGAAGGGGAATACCATAGATTGCGCCTATCACTATAGCCAGAATACCGTTCATCATCCCCTCCAGGGTAAAAATCAGGATCACCTTTCCCCGCGTCATGCCCAGCGCCATGAGGGTGCCTATCTCTTTTCGTCGCCTGAAAATGGCAAGCACCTGTGTGTCAAAAATGGCGAGCATGGCCAGAAATAGAAGGACCGAGTAGAGAATGGCACCTCCCACCCTTTTGGATTTGACGATATCGATAATATCCTTCAGGAGATAGTCATGGTCCCGGAAGATCCATCCTTCAGCAGGGGGAATCCTTTCTGCATCCTTGTGAACAGTCACAATCGTTGCCTCCCCTTTAAGCCCCGTCATATCCCTCAGTCTTTCAAGGGGCAGCCAGAGTTGGCCCACATCCACCGTCGGCACATCGGATGTCATAATACTAACGATCTCTCCTTCGGCGGCGTCAAATGTCCCTTTGGCATCCCGCCATCGGATAGTAATTTCGTCTCCGACATTTAGCGAATTGCGCCTCGCCATGGCCTTGCCCACCATGACGGGAAGGTTCCGCCTCCCATCATCAAGAGCAACCGCAGGGAGTTCCACTATCTCCTGATTCGGATCGATACCTTTGAGCAATATGGACTGGACACGACCCTCAGGGTAGATCGTTCCCTGCCGGACGAGGATGGCAGTGCCCTTCCCATCGGTTATCATTCTGCTGAGTTCAGGCGTCAGTGGCCCATGGGCATCCTCCAGTGTGAGCGGATCGAAGGGATCGTATTTTTCATGCCAGTACTGCCCACTACCGATCTCATCCTTAATGGAGTTGACAGCCGCCTGCCGGTACATGCCGCTAAACAGTCCCTGGTGCCAGATAATGAGGACGTAGGTGAAAGATAGAACACTCACGTTAAGCCATGCGCGGAGTTTTTTACCGACCAGGTTTCGGTATGCGAGTTTAAAGGCTAGCATTGCACTTTATTAATTAATCATTTTGAGCAGACACGTGGGTTTGCCCCTACGGTTTGCTCGTTATCCGCTCATCCTTAACCACCCTGCCATCGGCAAGGAATATTTTTCGTCTAAGGTACTTAATGACCTTCTCATCATGGGTGGCAAAGATAAAGGTTGTTTTAAGCTCTTCATTAAGACGAACCATAGTGTCGAGAATGTTGTAGGAATTTTCGGCGTCGAGATTGGCTGTCGGCTCGTCGGCCAGAACAAGTTCAGGCTCCTTGACAATGGCACGGGCAATGGCTACACGCTGGGCTTCACCACCGGAAAGCTGGGCCGGTTTTGAGTTTACCTTGTCCAGGAGATGCACCCATTTAAGGGCGGCCATGACCTTTTCCTTTCGTTCGGCATCGGTCATATTCATGAGGAGAAGGGGGAATTCGACATTTTCAAATACGGAGTAGACGGGCAAGAGGTTGTAGGTCTGAAAGATAAAACCCATATGCCTGCTTCGAAGCCTTGCCGCTTCCTTTTCGGAGAGGTTTTCTATCTTATTGCCTATGACGGTAGCACTTCCTTCCGTAGGAGCGTCGAGGGAACCGATAATGTTTAAAAGCGTTGTCTTTCCCGAACCGCTGGGGCCTATAAAACCGCAGAATTCCCCCTTCTCGAAGGTAAGGTCAATGCCGTTTAGCGCGGTAAACTCACCTCCGCCAATGGGGAATTTTTTAACGACATTTTCACAGCTTACAAGAGGCATGGTTTCCATTATAAAAGCAAAACAGAATACGCCTTAAAGGTCAAGGGAATCGCAGGAATATGTTTATTTCATAGGGCTAATTTTTTCAAGATCAAGACCTTGCGACAATTTTGACGCCAGCGCTATCCCCTCGCCTTCCAGTGAAGGCAAAACAGAAAGGACAGGCACACCGGAAAGGCTTTCTATCATTTGTGGATTATTTTTTTCAGAAAGACCGGGGTTTTGAGGATAGCCGTTTATGATTACTCCGAGAATATGAAGTCCCTTGTTTCTTGCATGATCTATAGTGAGAAGGGTGTGATTAACTGTGCCGAGTCCCGCTCCGGCCACGATGATTGTTTTTAATTCCAGTTCGGCAGCAAGATCAGAAAAGAGATAACTTTCTTTTCCTTCTTCAATGATGGGAACCATAATTCCCCCCGCTCCTTCAACAAGCATAACTTCATGGCGGGAAGCAAGCTCACCGTAACTGCTCTTTATCAGGTCCAGCTCTATTTCAATCCCTTCCAGTCTTGCTGCAAGGGTTGGAGCGACAGGTTCTCTAAACTCGTAAGGGACAACAAGCGACCTGTCATCATCAATGCCTGCGGCTTCCATCAAAATATCAGCATCCCCGTCAGGGCCGCTCTGGAGGGGTTTCATAACACCTGCATTGCGGCCCTTTTTTTTGAGGCACATAGCCAAAGCTGCTGCCACGACCGTCTTGCCGACAGCCGTATCGGTACCGGTAATAAAGAGGCCCGTCATCCCTTTTTCACGCATCCTTTTTCACACCTCTGGCAAAGAGTATTTCAAAGGTGGCAAAAACTTCTTCCCCCCTGGAGTAACGCTCTCTGTATATCTCATACATGCGCTCAAGGACTCTCCTGCTGCCAAGCCCCATATCTGCCGAACGAAAGGCATTGCCGGCCCCTATTCCTTTGAGCGTTCTGAGAAGTGAAAAAGGATTCTCATAATAGTCAACCAATCTGTCGGCGCTCATAATGGTATCATGAAACCCGAGCTTTGCCATACCGTCTCCCAATTCATGAATGGCAAGAAAAGGGTGCAGGTGTTCAGGCTCTTCTCCCTTAATTTCGCTATAGGCTTCGCTGTAGGCTTCGCGAAGTTCCTGGAGCGTCCTTCGCCCAAAGGTAGCTAACAGGAACTCGCCACCCGGTTTAAGCACTCTCATAACCTCTCTGAATGCTTTTGCCAATGATGACGCCCACTGGTAAGAAAGATTTGAAATAATCATATCAAAGCTTTCATCACCATAGGGGAGTTCATCGGCATCACCTGTGGTAAGGGAAACCCGTTTCAGGTCAACACTCTCTTTAGCCACCAGGTTCATTCCATGGGCAATATCACAACAGACAATCTTTGCCTCTTTCCACCGCTTGGCCGCAAGATTGGTTAAAAATCCCGTCCCCGAACCGACGTCCAGTATGGTGGCAGGCGCCATTTCAAGGAGGGAAAGATTAAAGTCCAGCCGCTCGGCCGACTCTCTTTGAACCAGCGCCAGCCTGTTATAGTCAAGGGCCTTACTTGAAAAAGCCCTTCTTATCCTTTTTTTACGCTCTGCCGTACTTATTTTTTCTTTTCTCTGCAAACTTCAGTTTCTCCTTATAAAATCTTCCAATAGACTATTAAACTTTTCTTCATGAGACAGGAAGGGCACATGTCCCGCACTTTCAATGAAATGAAGCGCCGCCTTTTCTATCCTATTCGCCATATATTCTGATGCCCCGGGCATACAGACAGGGTCATTTTTCCCATGAACCAGCAGGGCCGGTATTTTTACCCTTTCAATAGAATCTCTCAGATCCACCTCCATAAGTTCCTTTAATCCTGCCTTTGCCGCTTCCCGTGCAGGAAGAGGACAATTCATGAGAATCTCCTTTTTTTCCTCATCAATATCATCGGCTATGGTCTGCCTGAAGTCTCTTATGGACCGTTCAAAGTCACGCTTTAATTTGAGTTTCATTCCCTTCACATCTTTTGAAGGCAAACCGTGATCAAAGCCCTCCTCCCGTGTAAATTTTGGCGTTCCTCCCACGAGGCAAACAAGCGATGCCGAGTGGCTGTGTTTTACCACAAAATCAAGAATAACCATGGCCCCCCTCGACCATCCGACAAGAACAGGCGACTTATAGCCCATTTCATGTATAAAACCTTTCAGATCATAAGACATTTGTGAAAGGGTAAAAGGGCCCTCCTTCGACGAGTCTCCATGTCCACGGAGATCAATAGCAACCGTTTCAAAACCTTTTCCCTGGAAATAGGCTACCTGGCGCTGCCATACTGATGAAGCCATGGCCCAGCCATGAATGAAAATAAGCGGTCTTCCTTCACCAGCCCTGATGAAAGAGGTACCGCCTGCCGTCATTTCCGTCATCAAATGATTCCCACCTCTTTACCGCTTTTTTTAAAAGCGTCAAGAGCTCTGGAAATGTCGGCCCGTGTGTGCTGTGAAGTGACGGTAACACGAAGTCTGGCTGTTCCTTCCGGAACGGTAGGCGGTCTGATGGCAAGGACAAAAATACCTTGTTCGAGCAATGAATCCATCATTTTGCAGGCCAAAGAAGATTCACCGGCAAGTACGGGAATGATCTGTGTCTCACTATCCATGGTTTCAAAACCGAGACTGTCGAGACCCTTCTTCATGAATGCGGCATTTTTATGGAGCTTTTCTCTCCGCTGGGGCTCTTGATCTACAATATCTATGGCGGCAAGGGTAGCTGCAGCCGTGCTGGGAGGAAGGGCTGTACTGTAAATGAATGATCTTGACCTGTTCATAATGTAATCAATCATACTTCTCGCTCCGGCAATGTAGGCGCCGTAAGAACCAAGGGCTTTGCCGAAGGTTCCCATGTTAACGGTAATATCATTGGAATCAACGCCGGAATGCTCGACGCTCCCCCTCCCCTTTGCGCCAAGGACGCCCGTGCCATGGGCTTCATCAACCATAACCATGGCGCCATAGGTTTTGGCAAGTTCCACTATCCGGTCTATTGGAGCGATATCGCCATCCATGCTGAATATACCATCGGTAACGATCAGCTTTTGCGCATACATGACTTCATCTTCCGCCGCGTGTTCAAGATAACGCTCCAGGGCATTCATATCGAGGTGCCGGTATCGCCTCACCTCGGCAAGGCTCAGCCTGCAACCGTCAACAATGCTGGCGTGGTTGAGTCTATCTGAAAAAATGAGGTCCCCTTTGCCTGCAATGGCAGGAATGGCCCCTGAATTGGCGGCATAGCCTGAATTGAAAAGGAGGGCCGCCTCAGTCCCTTTAAATTCTGCAATTTTTTCTTCCAGTTGTCTGTGCAGGGCCATCGTTCCCGAAACCAGTCTCGATGCGCCGGCGCCGAAACCATATTTGACAATGGCCTTGCGGGCTGCTTCTTTTACTTTCCTATGGTTGGCGAGGCCAAGATAATCATTGGAACAGAGCAGGATAACTTCCCTGCCATCAATCCTGACCTTATGACCCTGTGCCGTTTCAACAGTTCTCAGTTTCCTGTAAAGGCCCTTGTTTTTGAGCTCTTCAATCTCTTTTTCGATAAATTCCATAGATAAAAAATAT
>Ga0224514_10000198_pt1 | contig 19005 bp, 21 predicted proteins | sample SF_May12_sed_USG_3_FD_169107 | JGI IMG/M metagenome (GOLD analysis project Ga0224514, IMG submission 169107) | Sediment microbial communities from San Francisco Bay, California, United States - SF_May12_sed_USGS_24 | ecosystem: Environmental > Aquatic > Marine > Sediment | place: USA... | reverse complement strand
ACGGCCCAGCCAAACGCGGCGCCCAGGAACACCTGCCGCAGGTGTTCCTGGGCGCCGCGTTTGGCTGGGCCGTGCCGATGGCGTTCGCGGCACAGACCGGCAGTGTGCCGCAGCTTGCCTGGTTGATGTTTACCACTACCGTGCTGTGGGCGACGGCCTACGACACCCTGTATGCGATGGTGGACCGCCAGGATGACCTGGCGCTGGGATTGAAATCCACTGCAATCCTGTTTGGCGATGCTGATCGCAAGATCATTGGCCTGTTACAGGTGATGGTGCTGGCCTGCCTGGCCATGATTGGCCACCAGGCCGAACTGGGCCCTGTTTACTATGCGAGTATTGCGCTGGCCGGGCTGCTGGTGATCTACCAGCAATATCTGATTCGCTATCGTGAGCGCGAAGCGTGTTTACGAGCCTTTCTGAATAATAACTGGTTCGGCATGGTGGTGTTTCTGGGTATCCTGCTGGACTACCTGTACCGCTGACCGTGCAGGGGCAGTGTGCCGGTCTGCAACGCTATTATCTATAGATACCGTCCCGCGCGGGCGATTACCCAGACCTCAACGTTTTCCGCGCCGGCCCGCTTCAGTGCGCGCGCCAGTTCGTTAGCCGTGTGGCCGGTGGTCATCACGTCATCCACGATGGCGAGGTGACTGCACTCCGGGGTTCCCGGGACCGTAAACGCATTACGCAGGTTGAGCCGGCGCGCAGCCGGAGGCAGTTGTGATTGTGGTTCGGTCGGGCGCAGGCGTTTGCACAGGTGATGTGCCACGGGGATGTGCAGTTGCCTGCCGAGGCTGCGTGCGAGTTCGGTGGCCTGGTTGAAGCCACGTTCGCGCAGGCGCGAGTGGTGCAGCGGGACCGGCACCAGTTGTCCGGGTAATGCCTGCTCACGCTGGTCGAGCCGTTCGGCCAGCATACCGGCCAGCAGCGGGGCGACGGCCAGTTCGCGGGCAAACTTCAGGCGCTTCAGCAGGTGATCGACGGGTGGCTGGTAGTGGAACAGCGCCGTGGTCTGGGCAAACGCCGGCCGCCTGCGCTGGCAGGCACCGCAATGTCCGTGTGGCGATAGTGCCGTCACGGGTTGCGCACATTGTGTGCAGGTGGTTGTCAGCCAGGGCAGTTCGGCCGCGCAGGGTGCGCACAGCCGTGCGGCCTGTCCGCTGCTGTCTCCACACAGGCGGCAGTGCGGCGGGAGCAGCAGATCCTGGAGCCGGACAAGATACTGGTAAACCACAAACACCCTCCATGGTTGACAGGGGCCCCGATCAATTCCATAGTCCGGGTCGATTCCATTGCCAGACTGTAAGACTATGAACCAGCCAACCGCCTGCCTGTCGGAAACGACTGAAAACACTGTCCGCAATGACTGGTCACGCGCCGAGGTGACACAGTTATTTGACTTGCCTTTTAATGAGTTACTGTTCCGTGCCCAGAATGTGCACCGGGCACATTTCGACCCCAACGCCGTGCAAATCAGCACCTTGCTGAGCATCAAGACCGGCGGCTGTCCGGAGGATTGCAGCTACTGTCCGCAGAGCGTGCATCACGACGCTGGCCTGGAGCCGGAGCGATTGATGGATGTCGAGGCAGTCGTCAGCGCGGCCAGGGCAGCCAGGGCTGCCGGGGCATCGCGTTTCTGCATGGGCGCGGCGTGGCGCAACCCGAAGGGAAAGAACTTTGAACGCGTGCTGGAGATGGTCGAGCGGGTGCGTGACGAGGGGCTGGAGACCTGCGCGACGCTGGGCATGCTGGACGAGCAGCAGGTCAGTGCGCTGAAACAGGCCGGGCTGGACTACTACAACCACAATCTCGACACCTCCCCGGAGTTTTATGGCGAGATTATTACCACGCGTACCTGGGACGATCGGCTGGAGACGCTGACACACGTGCGTGAGGCCGGGATCAATGTCTGTTGTGGCGGCATCGTTGGCATGGGCGAGGCGCGTGCCGACCGGGTGTCGATGCTGTGCGAACTGGCCAACCTGCCCGAGCACCCCGGCAGTGTGCCGATCAACCGACTGGTCCGGGTGGAGGGCACGCCGCTGCAGCAGCAGGATGAAATCGACTCTATTGAATTCGTGCGCACCCTTGCGGTTGCGCGCATCCTGATGCCGGCTTCCCATGTGCGGCTGTCGGCGGGTCGCTCCGAGATGAGTGATGAAATGCAGGCGCTGTGCTTCTTCGCCGGCGCGAACTCGATTTTCTATGGCGAGAAACTGCTTACCACCGGCAACCCGGACACCGCCCGCGATGACGCCCTGTTCGAGAAGCTCGGCCTGCATCCGGCATAGCAAAAAGGGGCCGGATACTTTTTCTCTTTTTCCGGCACAGCGCGAAATCTTGTGAATCAATAACTGAAAAAAGTATCCGGCCCCTTTTTTGGTGTATGAAAAATCTTGTCGAACAACTTGCGCTGCGCAAACAGCAGGACCTTTACCGGCAGCGCGGGATAGTCGACGGCCCGCAGGGCGTGGAGATATGCATCGACGGACAGGACTGCCTGTCGTTTTGCAGTAATGACTACCTGGGGCTTGCCAATCACCCGCAGGTGGTTGCCGCGTTTCACCAGGGGCTGGATAAATACGGTGCCGGCAGTGGTGCGGCCCACCTGGTGAGCGGCCACAGCCGCGCGCATCACCAGCTGGAAGAGGAGCTGGCGGCGTTCACTGGCCGCCCGCGCGCACTGTTGTTTTCCACCGGTTACATGGCCAACCTTGGCGTGATGGCGGCGTTGCTCGGTCACGGTGACCGCGTGTTCGGGGATCGCACCAACCATGCCTCGTTACTGGACGGTGCCCGGCTCAGCACTGCGCGGCTGATACGTTACCGCCACGCCGATGTGGCGGATCTTGCAGCACGGATGGCAGCGGCACCGCCCGGCGAAAACCTGGTGGCGACGGACGGTGTATTCAGCATGGATGGCGACATTGCGCCACTGCAGGATCTCGCGCGGCTGTGCGTGCAACAACGGGCGTGGTTCATGGTGGACGATGCGCATGGTTTTGGTGTGCTGGGGCGGGACGGTCGTGGCAGTGTCGATGCTGCCGGCCTGGGTGTCGAAGATGTGCCGATCCTGGTCGGCACGCTGGGCAAGGCATTCGGCACCTTTGGCGCATTTGTCGCCGGTAGCGAAGCGCTGGTTGAAACACTTATCCAGCAGGCACGCAGCTGGATCTACACCACGGCCTCGCCACCGGCGCTGGCCTGTGCAACGCGCGCGGCCCTGCAACTGGTGGGTAGTGACGGCTGGCGACGCGAGCGGCTGGTTGCGCTGATCCGGCGCTTCCGTGCCGGTGCGCGACAACTTGATCTGCCGCTGCTGGAATCGGATACGCCGATTCAGCCGCTACTGGTCGGTGATGCCGGCAAGGCGTTACGCATGAGCGCGGCGTTGCGGGAACAGGGCATCCTGGTGACGGCCATTCGGCCACCCACGGTGCCGGAAGGGACGGCGCGGCTGCGGATAACCCTTTCGGCAACGCACACCGACGAACATGTCGATCGTTTACTGGATGCGCTGGGTGAAATGATCTCTGCGGTGAAGCAGTTTTGACCCTCTACACACAAACCAGTGGCAGCGGTCCGGACCTGGTGTTAATCCACGGCTGGGGCCTGCACAGTGGCATCTGGGATGGCCTGTTGCCGTTACTGGAGCCGCACTATCGCGTGATCCGCGTTGATCTGCCCGGCCATGGCCGCAGTCCATGGGACGGTGCGGGTACGCTGGACGATATGGTGCGTGCGGTGCTGGCGGTGGTGCCGGAACGGGCCAGCTGGGCAGGCTGGTCGCTGGGCGGGCTGGTGGCCTTGCGTGCGGCGTTGCTGCAGCCTGCCAGTGTCGCTGCCCTCGCATTGATTGCAAGCAGTCCGTGTTTTACGCGCAAGCCGGACTGGCAGAGCGCCATGTTGCCGGAGTTGCTGGAGACGTTCGCCGCCGATCTGGAGCAGGACTACCAGCGCACACTGAACCGTTTTCTTGCCCTGCAGGTACGTGGTGCTGTACAGGCCACGGAGGCCCTGAAAAGCCTGCGTGCGACTCTGCATGCCGGTGGGCCTCCGCAGCTGGCAGGACTGCGTGCCGGTCTGGACGTGTTGCGCAGTACCGACCTGCGTGGCGAGGCGGCGCTGTTGCAGTGCCCGGCCCTGTTGCTGATGGGGGAACGCGACACGCTGGTGCCATGCAGTGCCGGTCAGGCGGCTGCGCGGCTGTTCCCGGATGCGCAACTGACGGTGGTCGATGCCGCCGGCCATGCGCCGTTTATCTCCGCGCCCGATAGCGTGGCAAATACACTGCACAGTTTTCTCAAGGACACACACACTTCACCCGTGAGCAACCCCCATGCCTGAACACGAAATTGACAACCAGCTCGACAAGCGGTTGATGCAGCGCGCCTTTGACCAGGCGGCCGCAGGCTATGATGCCGCCGCGGAGTTGCAGTATGAAATCGGCGACCGCCTCATCGAGCGCATGGATTTTATTCGCCTCAGGCCAAAGCGCATTCTTGATCTTGGTGCCGGTACCGGCATGTTCAGTGCGGCGTTGATGAAGCGCTATCGAGGCGCCGATGTGGTTGCGCTGGATATTGCACCGGCCATGCTGCAGAGGGTGCGCTCGCGCGGTGGCTGGTTGCGCAAGCCGTTGTGCGTGTGTGCCGATGGTGAGCGGCTGCCATTTGCCGATGACAGTTTTGACTTCATCTTTTCCAATTTGATGCTGCAGTGGTGTGGTGATCTTGAAGCGACGTTTGCCGAGTTGCGTCGTGTGCTGGCGCCGGGCGGTCTGCTGATGTTCACCACGTTCGGGCCGGATACGTTGATGGAGTTGCGTGCCAGCTGGGAGGCAGTCGATGGCTATACGCACGTCAATCACTTCATTGACCTGCACGAAATCGGTGACAGCCTGGTGCGTACCCGGTGGGCCGAGCCGGTCATGGACTCCGAGCGTATTACCGTCACCTATCGCGAACTGGGTCGCCTGATGCAGGACCTGAAACAGATCGGCGCACACAATGTAACGCAGGGTCGTCCGCGTGGCCTGACCGGCAGGCGCCGCTGGCAACAGTTCACTGCGGCCTACGAGGACAAGCGCGAGGACGGGGTGCTGCCGGCCAGTTACGAGGTCGTCTACGGCCACGCATGGTCACCCGTGAACAAGCACGCCACGGCCGGTAACGAGGTGCCGCTGGCCAGCCTGCAGAACCAGACGGGCTTGCCACAAGGTGACTAGCCAGCATGGCTTTTTCGTCACCGGCACCGACACCGGTGTCGGCAAGACCGCGGTGGCCCTTGGCCTGATGCACCACTTGCAGGTGCAGGGTGACCGTGTCGCGGGGATGAAACCGGTTGCCTCGGGTTGCGAACCGGCCCCGTCGGGGCTGCGCAACGCGGATGCCCTGCAGTTGCTGCGCCAGTCCTCTGTCGCGATGGAATATGCGCTGATCAATCCGTACGCCTTTGCGCCGGCCATTGCGCCGCATATTGCCGCGCAGCAGGCGGGAGTACGGATTGAGCTGGATACCATACTGTCCGCGTATGCACAGATTGCCGGGCAGGTGGATCGCGTTGTGGTGGAAGGTGTTGGCGGCTGGCAGGTGCCGCTGAACGAGCGCGATACGCTGGCCGACCTGGCACGCAAACTGGAATTGCCGGTCATCCTGGTGGTGGGCATGCGGCTTGGCTGCCTGAACCACGCCCTGCTGAGCGCCGCGGCCATCAGCCATGCCGGCCTGCAGCTGGCGGGTTGGGTGGCAAACCGCTTGCCACCTGAGCCGGATTGCGTCGAGGAGAATATTAATACCCTGGAATCAAGGCTTTCAGCGCCGTTGCTGGGGATTGTCCCGGTGCTCGACACACCGGGTGCCAGTGAAACGGCGGAACACCTGGCGGTATGAGAGCCGCATTGAAGCCTGACTGTTTTGCCGTTCTACGTGGCTGATTACAGGGTCGGGACGTCAGAACAGGATTAGGAACCTGTCTAAATGGCGGGTTCTCTTCGTTATGAGACAGGTACTTGAAAATAAGGCGCTTTTGACGGTTTGGCTAATTGAATCTTAGAGAACTCTAATATAAAATACGGCCACTTTTTTTTGGCCGTTATTGATGTCGCACCAGTTGCGGGCATGGCAGGTATGCAGTAGCATGCGCGTCCTGCATTTCGGCCCGACTGTGGGAGTTACACTATCTGGGGTTCCGGTAAACAGGATAGTGATTGAGCGTGTACTTGATCCCTCGGGTCGTGATTGTCACTGGGTAATCAGGCCGAACCAGTCCCTTTCGTGGCGCTCGGCGGTGCGGGTTTACACAACCATTGCCCTGTGTGTACTGGGAGTAGGCGTTTTTTTTGTCCTGCATGGCTATTGGCCGGTACTGCCGATAGCGGGCCTGGAAATTATTATTTTGGGAGTGGCTTTTTATCTGTGCCTGTATCGCAGCCAGATAAGGGAAGTGGTAACCATCAGCGCGGATGTCGTTAGCGTTGAAAAGGGACGCAAGCGGCGCGAGCAGCACTGGGAATGTCCGCGCGCATGGGCACGTATCAATATAGAACGTGCACCAATCGCCTGGTACCCGAGCCACCTGCTGGTGGTCTGCCAGGGAAAGCGAATTGAGATCGGCCGGTTCCTGAACGAGAAGGAACGGCAAAGCCTCGCGATGGAACTGCAGGGCATGGTCAGTGGGGATAGCTGGTCAAGTGCGGCGCAGTAACCGCAAGTCCGGCGGGGAAATTAAGAATTTATAACTTTGGTCTTAGGGAGAGTAATGCATGTTCGCTAATACACTAAGACGTGCCCTGTGCAGTCTCTGGGGTGCGCTCGTACTGCTGGGTGCAGGCAATGCCTTCGCAGGTTATTCCGATACCATTAACCTTGTGAAAGGTGTGACTGATATCAGCCACAAGGTCTATGACCTGCACATGCTGGTTTTCTGGATTTGTGTGGTGGTCTGTGTCGGCGTGTTCGCTGTACTGATTTACTCCATCATCTACCACCGCAAGTCCAAGGGTGCGAAACCGGCCACCTTCCACGAAAGTACCACCGTGGAAATTATCTGGACCACCATCCCGTTCCTGGTACTGGTCGTTATGGCAGTCCCGGCCACAACCACGCTGCTGGCGCTGGAAGATACACGTGATGCGGACATGTCCATCCAGGTTACCGGTTACCAGTGGAAGTGGAAGTACGACTACCTCGACGAGGACATCAGTTTCTTCAGCGTGCTGACCACGCCGCGCGAACAGATCGAGGGTAGCGAGCCGAAGAGTGAGAACTACCTGGTCGAAGTCGACAATCCCATTGTCGTGCCGATCAACAAGAAGATTCGTTTTCTGATCACATCCAACGACGTGATCCACTCCTGGTGGGTGCCGGCCCTCGGCTGGAAGCAGGATGCCGTGCCGGGCTTTATTAACGATGGCTGGACCGAATTGTCTGAACCGGGCACCTATCGAGGCAAGTGTGCCGAGTTGTGCGGCAAGGACCACGGCTTTATGCCGATCGTACTGATTGCCAAGACCGAGGAAGACTACGCGGCCTGGGTTGCCGAGCAGAAGGGTGCCGCCGAGGCTGATGCGGCGGCTGCCACCCAGACCTGGAGCATGGATGATCTGATAGCCAGGGGTGAGTCGGTATACAACACCAACTGTGCAGCCTGTCACCAGGCCAATGGTGCGGGTATCCCGGGCGTATTCCCGGCGATTACCGGCAGCGCCATTGCTACGGGTGATATGGCCGGCCACGTGGATATCGTGATGAACGGCAAGGCCGGTACTGCCATGCAGGCATTCGGTGCCCAACTGAACGACGTTGATCTGGCAGCTGTCATTACCTTCCAGCGTAATGCCCTGGGCAACAGCGCCGGTGACATGGTACAGCCGTCCGATATCGCAGCGGCCCGTTAAAGAATTCAGAATTAAGAGTGGAGGTATTTACCAAATGAGTACAGCAACCACGCACGACGAGCATCACCACGGGGCACCATCCGGCCTGATGCGCTGGGTCAAGACCACCAACCACAAGGACATCGGTACCCTGTACCTGTGGTTCGCCTTTATAATGCTGCTGGTCGGCGGAGCAATGGCCATGGTGATCCGGGCCGAACTGTTCCAGCCGGGCATGCAGGTCGTTGATCCGCAGTTCTTCAACACCATGACCACCATGCACGGTCTGATCATGGTATTCGGCGCCATCATGCCGGCCATGGTCGGGTTCGCCAACTGGCAGATCCCGATGATGATCGGCGCACCGGACATGGCGCTGCCGCGCATGAACAACTGGAGCTTCTGGATCCTGCCGTTCGCAGGCACCATGCTGGTCAGCACCCTGTTCATGGAAGGCGGGGGCCCGGCCTTCGGCTGGACCTTCTACGCACCGTTGTCCACCACTTTTGCACCGGCAAGTACTGACTTCTTCATCTTTGCCGTCCACATGCTGGGCTTCTCGTCCATCATGGGCGCCATCAATATCATCGCCACCGTGCTCAACATGCGCGCACCGGGCATGACACTGATGAAGATGCCGCTGTTCGTATGGACCTGGTTTATTACAGCGTTCCTGCTGATCGCCGTCATGCCGGTACTGGCTGGTGTGGTCACCATGATGCTGACCGACCGCAACTTCGGCACCAGCTTCTTTGATGCTGCCGGCGGCGGTGACCCGGTACTGTTCCAGCATGTGTTCTGGTTCTTCGGGCATCCCGAGGTGTACATCATGATCCTGCCGTCTTTCGGCATCGTTTCCGAGATCATCCCGACATTTGCTCGCAAGAAGTTGTTTGGTTACAGCTCCATGGTGTATGCAACCGCATCCATCGCGTTCCTGTCATTCATCGTTTATGCGCACCACATGTTCACCACGGGCATGCCGGTAGCGGGTGAGCTGTACTTTATGTATGCCACCATCATGATCGCAGTGCCGACGGCGGTGAAGGTATTTAACTGGACGGCCACCATGTGGCGCGGTTCCATGACCTTCGAGACGCCGATGCTATGGGCGGTCGGGTTCGTATTCCTGTTCACCATCGGTGGCTTTACCGGCCTGATGATGGGTGTCGCACCGACTGACATGCAGTATCACGATACCTACTTCATCGTGGCGCATTTCCACTACGTGCTGGCCGCGGGCGCACTGTTTGCGATCCTTGGCGGTGTCTATTACTGGATACCGAAGTGGACCGGTAATATGTATAACGAGAGGCTGGGCAAGATTCACTTCTGGTGGTCTGCGATCTCGATCAACGTACTGTTCTTCCCGCAGCACTTCATCGGGCTGGCCGGTATGCCGCGTCGTATCCCGGATTACTCGCTGCAGTTTGCGGACTGGAACATGATCTCCAGCCTGGGCGGTTTTGCCTTCGGACTGGCGCAGATATTCTTCCTGTTCATCGTGATCAAGACCATCAAGGGCGGCGAGAAGGCCAGCGGTCAGGTCTGGGAAGGTGCTGAAGGTCTGGAATGGACCGTGGCATCACCAGCGCCGTACCACACCTTCGCGACGGCACCGGAGGTCAAGTAAGTTACCGGTGCACGGGCCCTGGCCCGTGCACCGTGTTTTGTTGGTAAGGTCTATGGCACAGCAGGGTAACAGGCAGCATTCGGGCCGTTTGGCTATTACAGTGATTCTGCTGGTGCTGTTGGCGCTGGGTTTCTTTGTAGCCAGCTTCTTCGCGTTGACGAAATGACGATGGAAGCAGACCAGCGCAGGCAGGCCAACCAGCGGGTCGTCAAGCGACTCGGTATTGCTGCCATGCTGATGTTCGGTTTTGGCTTTGCCCTGGTGCCGCTGTATGACGTGTTTTGCGACATCACCGGCCTGAATGGCAAGACCGGACGCATTGAACTGGAGCAGGCCCTCAGTAGCACGGTCGATAAAGACCGGCTGGTGACCGTCGAGTTCCTGGGCACGGTACACAGTGACCTGCCATGGGAATTCAAGCCGATGGTTCGGCGTGTGAAAGTACATCCCGGTGAAGTCACCGAGGTGAATTACTACGCCAGGAACCTGACTGACGGACAGGTGGCCGGGCAGGCGATACCCAGTGTGGCGCCGGGACAGGCCGCCAAGTACTTCAACAAGACGGAGTGCTTCTGCTTTACCCGCCAGACGCTGGCGGCCGGTGAGGGCAAGGAAATGCCACTGCGCTTCGTGGTGGACCCGGGCCTTCCGGAAGAAGTCAGGACGGTTTCCCTGTCCTATACTTTCTTCCAGGCAAAGGATGAAGTGACGACTGAAACGATTTCGATGGAGAAGGGTTCGCTCGATTCCATCCTGTAGATTGAAGAATTAATCAAGCAACTAGTTATAGAGAGGGAGTTACCAATGTCAGCATCAAATGGGGGTTATTACCTGCCGGAACCGAGTCACTGGCCTATTGTGGGCTCTGTGGGCCTGTTCCTGCTGCTGGGTGGTTTTGCGAATTTCCTGCACGGTGGCAGCTGGATGGTGATGGCGGCCGGTGGAGCTGTGCTTATTTACATGCTGTTTGGCTGGTTCGGTACCGTGATCAGCGAGAGTCAAAGCGGCAAGTACAACGCACAGGTCGACATGTCGTTCCGCTGGGCCATGGGCTGGTTCATCTTTTCCGAGGTGATGTTCTTTGCCGCCTTCTTTGGTGCACTGTTCTATGCGCGCATGTGGTCAGTGCCGTGGCTGGGTGGTGCATCGAACAATGTCATGACCAGTGAGTTGCTGTGGCCGGCATTCGAAGCCATGTGGCCGACCAACGGTCCGGGCAATGTCGGTGGTGACTACCAGTACATGGGTGCCTGGGGCATCCCGGCTATCAATACCCTGATCCTGCTCACATCCGGCGTGACCGTGACCTGGGCGCACTGGGGACTGAAGAAGGGTGATCGCACTCACCTGATCATGGGGTTGCTCGCCACCGTGGCGCTGGGTTTTCTGTTCCTTGGCCTGCAGGCGTACGAGTATATCCATGCCTACCAGGAGCTGAACCTGACGCTGGGTTCCGGCATTTATGGCACCACCTTCTACATGCTGACTGGTTTCCACGGCCTGCATGTGACGCTGGGCGCCACCATGCTGACGATCATATTGCTGCGTAGCATGAAGGGACACTTCACGTCTGATAACCACTTTGCCTTCGAGGCAGTGGCCTGGTACTGGCACTTCGTGGACGTGGTGTGGCTTGGCCTGTTCGTGTTCGTGTACTGGCTGGTCTAGACCAAAACGTTTTGAGTAAAAAGGGCGCTGCTTGCAGCGCCCTTTTTGTTGTAGGGATGGATGAAACAGGAATCGCGCCTGCAAGGCGCTCCTGCAAGTGGAACTTATTGTCGTAGGAGCGCCTTGCAGGCGCGATGGTTTATTCGAGAAAAGGATCGCGGACGAGATCCGCTCCTGCAGGAATATATGGTTGGGGTAGGTGCGCCTTTGCCTGCACGGACGCAGGTACATCGCGTAGCGCAGGGATGCGCGTTAGCGATGCAGGCGCGATAAAACTAACCGGGTGTGACCCCGTGTGGCTGCAGCAGGCCGGTGGCGTAGCCGATCATCAGCAGTACGAACAGCAGCACGGACAGGCTGATGCGTACGGTGAGTGCGCGCACGGTGCGTTCCGAGGTGCCCTTGTCCTTGACGAGGTAGAACAAGCCGCTGAACAGGCTGCCGATGATGATGAACAGGAACAGGACAATAATGATTTTGCTGAGCATAGTGCGTGACCGCTGTTGGCTGGATAATGGCGTCATTATAGCAGATAGACATGGCGGTCCCGGTGGCCGTCTCCATGCCGGCCAGCCGACTGCAGTGGCAGTTATCTGATATGCGCCTGGGCAGTTTCCAGTTCAGCCCCGGCCTCTGGCCCAGCCTGGCCACACTGGCCATCCTGCCGGTTCTGTTGTTGCTTGGTGACTGGCAACTGGAACGCGCCAGCTGGAAACAGGCGCTGGTGGATGCACATGCCGAGCGCGCGCAGCAGCCGGCGGTGCCGCTGGCCGCGCTGGATTCGGATTTCAGTGATGCACAATATCGAACGGTACTGGTTTCGGGTCGTTATGACCTGGATCACCAGTTGCTTTTGGACAATCGCACTCACCAGGGATATGCGGGCTACCAGGTATTGACCCCGCTGTGGATGGATAACGGGTTGCGGGTGCTGGTCAACCGGGGCTGGGCCCTGGCGAACCCGGATCGCTCGGTGCTGCCGGATCTTCCCGGCCCTGTCGGGACCATCACGCTCAGTGCCAGTATCAAACTGCCACCGGAAAAAATATTCCGGCTCGATGAAGTGGAAGAGACCGGGCGTGGTTGGCCGCGCGTCGTGCAACAGGTCGAGATGCAGCAGCTGCAGCAATACCTCGGATACGAGGTGCTGCCGGTAGTGCTGCTGCTGGACAAGGACGATGCGCACGGTTTTGTGCGTGCCTGGAAGCCGGTGTATGGTGTGACACCCGACAAGCACCGCGCCTATGCCATGCAGTGGTTTACCCTGGCGCTGGTGCTGGTATTGATCTATATCGGCGTGAATACAAAACGAGACAGTCGGAACGATACGGAACAGCAATGAGCAAGCAAGATACTCGCACGGGTTGCAGCAGATCCAAATCCTTTTTTCGGCAGCGCGGTTTTCTGACCTCGCGGCAGGCATTCGTTGTCCTGTTCCTGATTTTCCTTGCCCCCGGTTTTGTTGCATGGGTAATGCACCAGAGCGGCGAACAGGGCTGGCGGCCCGCGGGCATGGTCAACCAGGGCAGCCTGGTACATCCTGCACGTCCGTTGACCATGCCGGCCGACCTGGTGGCAGGCGACCGGTCGCTCAATGTTTTTCTGCAGGGACTGTGGACGATCGTGTATATCGGCGACAGTGATTGTGATGCTGTGTGCAATGAAAATCTCTACAAGATGCGCCAGGTCAGAACGGCGCAGAATGAGAATATGAAGCGGGTGCAGACGCTGTACCTGATGCAGGGCGAGCGCATGTCCGACAGTCTTGCGCAGCTGGTGCAGGAGGAATATCCGAAACTCACGGTGGTGCCGGTGTCGGCTGCGCAGGCCGGGGTTGTTGCGCCGTCCTTCCTGATAGAAGGCACGGCCATGCAGCAGGCGGAGCGGGTGTACTTTGTCGACCCGCTCGGCAACCTCATGATGTACTACGAAGCGGACGCAGATCCCAGCGGCATGTTGAAAGACCTGGGCAAACTGCTGAAGTACTCCAAGATCGGCTAGGTACGTTTAACCCATGCATGTCGTGAATAAATACCTGGGCCTGTGCAAGCTGAAAGTCGTGGCCCTGATCGTGTTCACCGCGATGGTCGGGATGTTCCTCGCCACCACGCCGCCGGGCATGGTGCCGTGGGAGGTGCTGCTGTTCGGCAACCTGGGTATTGGCATGGCGGCCTCTGCGGCGGCGGCGATCAACCACGTGCTGGATGCGCGCGAGGATGCCAAGATGGCGCGCACCATCAACCGTCCGTTACCCCAGGGTCAGCTCAGCGAACGTAACGCCTTGCTGTTTGCCTGTCTGCTCGGTGCGCTGTCGATGGTGATACTGGTGGTGTTCATCAACACGCTGACAGCGATACTGACATTTATTTCGCTGGTTGGTTACGCGGTGGTCTATACCATGTATCTCAAGCGGGCCACGCCGCAAAATATTGTCATTGGTGGCGCTGCCGGTGCCGCGCCGCCCATCCTGGGCTGGACTGCACTCACGGGCAGCCTGGATCCGAATGCGCTGTTGCTGTTTCTTATCATTTTTATCTGGACACCACCGCACTTCTGGGCGCTGGCCATCCATCGCCGGGACGAATACGCCAAGGTCGATATCCCCATGCTGCCGGTAACACACGGCATTCCGTTCACGCGCCTGCAAATACTGCTCTATACCATCATGTTGCTGGTGGTGAGCGTGCTGCCATTTGCCACGCACATGAGTGGCTACTTCTACCTGGTGGGTGCACTGCTGCTGGGTCTGGGTTTTCTCTGGTATGCCATCCAGCTGATGCAGGGCAAGGATGTGGCAATGAAGACTTTCGGCTATTCCATCTGGTACCTGATGGCCATCTTCACGATCCTGCTGGTTGATCACTACCTGCCGCTGCTTGCCTGAAGCAGCCCTGTTCCCGCCGGCGGCTGCCGGGGGGAAGACAAGGCCGGTGTTTTTTTCGTATAGTCCGGTCAACGACCATTCTTGCTATCAAGCCGGGCAGTGCCATGTCACATGTATCAATGAAGGGAACCTGTCTCTGCGGTGCCGTGCAGTACGAAATCAACGGCACGGCAGAGCGTTTTTATCACTGTCATTGCCGACGTTGCCGCAAGGCAACCGGTACCGGCCATGCCAGCAACCTGCTGGTCACGCCCCTGGACAGCATTCAGTGGACTGCGGGCGAGGCACTGTTACGGCGCTACAAGGTGCCGGAGGCAGAGCGGTTCTTTAACTGTTTTTGTTCGCAGTGTGGCAGCCCGCTGCCGCGCGTGGTGCCGGAGCTGGACGGGGTGCTGATCCCGGCCGGTTCCCTGGATGGCGAGCCGCCCATTCAACCGCAAGCCAGGATCTTCTGGGACTCGCGTGCCGAGTGGTCATGTTCCGATGACGCTATCCCGGTGTATTCGGAATACCCGTAGCGAAAACCGTCTGTACGGAGTCAGCTTATGGCAACAGGCAATGACAGCGTACTGGAGCAACTGCGTCGTAACAGCGTTGCAATCATCAGTCTAGTGGTCGCACTCTCCAGCCTCGGGTACAACACCTGGCGCAACGAGTTGACCGAGGACAACCGCAACCAGCGTTTCGCCGCCTTTGAAATACTGCTCAAGCTGGGTGAGTTGCAACAGGTGGTGTTCCATGGCCACTACGATAAGGACGCTAGCGACAAGGGTAACCCGCGGACCGGCTGGGCCTATGTTTTAACGGTGCGTGATCTCTCGCAGGTCATGGGGCAGCCGATGACCGACGTGGCGGATGAGCTGGTTGCCACATGGAGTACACACTGGCAGGAACTTGGCAGCAGCCAGGACAGCGCCGACACTGTGATTGCCGGCATCGACCACGCACGCGAACGAACGCTTGAGCTGCTCAGGTCGCTGGAGTGAGTGTCATGGCTGATCCGGCGTATGCGGGTCGAGGCAGGTCTGTTGCAGGGCCCGGTCGTCTGGGTGATGACTGAAGCGGTGCCGTATCGGCGTCAGCGGTGCAGCGAACGGTGAAAGGCAAACACACGTTCAATGAAGTGTTCACACAACGCCGGGTCGTCGAGACGGCCCTCTTCCTCGACCGGCAGGTCGGGGAGTGCGTGCATTATGGCTTGTGCATAGACACCGATGCCGTCGGGTTCGTCCGGCGCCCCATCCTTCCGCCAGGTCTTGACGCGCTGCGTGCCGCAACTGGGTGAGCGTGCCTTGAATATATAGCCACAGATGTCATCCATATTCTGCGCGACCTGCTGTCCATAGTCTGCGAGCCGCTCGGTGACGTCGAGTTCGGGATTGTCCGCACCCTTTACCCGCAGACCGCTGGCGGTCTTCACCAGCTGGATCGGTGCACGCGGAATACCCAGACCAATGGCGACTTCGGGACAGAATGGCCTGAATTCAAAGTAGTCTGCAAGCCGCTGGTTGATGAACGGGTCATACCTGTGGCCGCCGTCATAGCGTACGCGCTCACCCAGCAGACAGCTGCTGATACCGACCGGGATTTTGGTAACTGATGCCGTCATGCATTGACGATTATGCACCGGGTGAGGGCAAACTAAAAACGGCCCCGCAGGGCCGTTTTTAGTTCAGACTGTATTGCCGGTCAGGCGAGCAGGGTTTTCTTCAGCTTGCCGATTGCGTTCTTTTCCAGCTGCCGGATGCGTTCCGCAGACACCTCGAAGCGTGCGGCCAGCTCGTGCAGTGTGGTCTTTTCTTCGCTCAGCCAGCGCTGTTCCAGGATGATGCGGCTGCGTTCGTCGAGCCCTTCCAGTGCATCGGTCAGGTTGCCGGTATTGGTGTCACTCCAGTCCGCCTGTTCCACAACCTGTGCCGGGTCATTGGACTGGTCGGTCAGGTAGGCGGCCGGGGCATAATGTTTGTCGTCGTCATCGTCGGCACCGAGTGGGTCGAAGCCGATATCATGGCCACTCAGGCGCGATTCCATTTCCAGCACAGTTTCAGGTTTCACGCCAAGGTCTTCGGCCACGGCGTTGACCTCGGCCTGGTTCATCCAGCCGAGACGCTTCTTCTTGCTGCGCAGGTTGAAGAACAGCTTGCGCTGCGCCTTGGTAGTGGCGACTTTCACGATGCGCCAGTTGCGCAGGATGAATTCATGCATCTCGGCACGGACCCAGTGCACGGCAAAGGACACCAGTCGCACACCCTTGGTCGGGTCGAAGCGCTTCACCGCCTTCATCAGGCCGATGTTGCCTTCCTGTACCAGGTCGCCCAGCGCCAGCCCGTAGCCGTTGTACCCGCGGGCGATACGCACTACGAAGCGCAGGTGTGACATCACCAGCTGGCGGGCCGCATCGAGGTCGTTGTCCTCGTGCAGGCGCGTGGCCAGGGCGAATTCCTGCTCGGCGCTCAACACCGGGATCTTCATGGCGGCATGGATGTACTGATCCAGGCTGCCGGTCGGCATCGGGATTGCAAGTGACTGATTTTTAACAACCATATCCTGTGTCATGGGCCTTCTCTCGATCCTCTCAAGCTGTGAACAATCTTAGCACTCTTGCTATCAGAGTGCCAAATTACTGAAAAGTTGCATGAAAATCGGCCGTCCCGGGCGGGGCCTTAGTGGCATGGTCGGGTGCACAACCCCCTGAAATTCGGTTAGATGTCTCTAATAATAAGCTATCGCCTAACGGCAACTTTCGACCCATTCCGGTCATTTAGTGTTTTCTAAAGCTAGACCTGTAGAGTCCATTGGGCTATGTAATGTATAGGCATATTAGAAATAATATTACAGTCAATTGGCGTGTGCCGCACGGCATATAGAAAGGTGAACAGACACCATTAACAAATAGTCAATGTTATGAAAACTTTCGCGTATAGCATTCTTGTTTTTATCACTCTATCGACTTCAACTGGCATTCATGCCAAAGATGAACCGACGGTGCTATGTGAAAAGACAACTATAGAGCTATTTAATAATTTATCGCCAGCAGTCGTATTCATATCAGGTATGTCAATAGATCCTTACGAAGAACAGGATCGTGTTAAATGGGCTATTGGATCCGGGGTTATTATTGATTCCGAAGGCCATATCCTGACCAATTCGCATGTGGTTCTTGAGCTTAGTGAGGTTTCCATAGCGCTGGGGGAGAATAAACTGGTCACCGCAGAAGTCCTGGGTGCCGATCCGATATTAGATCTGGCTGTAGTCAAGATAATTGGATCACCAGACAATATTTCTGTGGCAAGGATGGGTAATTCTGATGCCCTTCAAATAGGTGAGGATGTCATTGCAATCGGTAATTCCATGGGTTTGGAAAAAACTGTTTCTAAGGGAATTATCTCAGGTTTGAACCGGAACCTTTCTCGTGGCCCGATGAACTGGCTGGTCCCTTACATACAGACAGATGCAGCTTTGAGTCCAGGGAATTCAGGCGGTCCGCTGGTTAACCTGTGTGGAGAGGTAATAGGAATTAACAGCGCGATCCTCGAGGAGGGAGAGAACATAGGCTTTGCTGTGCCAATTAACATTGCGAAGCGTGTTCTTCCGGAGCTAATTGAACACGGGCGGATAAGACGCCCTTGGCATGGAATCAACGGAAAGATGTTGGATTTCAGTCTGGTTATGCTTATTAATTATCCCCTTCAACCTGGATTTCTGATCGAGACAATCGAGCCTGGCAGCGCCGCTGATCAAGCAGGGCTGCGTGCTGGTGTTTTGCCACTACAAGTTGGTGCGCAAGAGTTCATATTGGGAGGTGACATCATTACTAAAGTCAATGGAGAAAGTATAACCAGCGCGGGCTGTTCTAATGCGAATAGCCAGTTCACTTAAAGTTGGTGACAAAGTAGAGGTAGAGTATTTCCGGGGAGGGGAGAAACATACAATTAAGGTTATTTTGCCGGAGAGACCCCTATTACCCGAAGACATGCCTAAGTAATCTGGCATACGCCAAGACTGAAATTTTGAGTAAATGTCCGCTTGTGGCCGATAGTCGCCATCCCAGAACCTCGTACTAGCGGGTTTTTCTGTTTCTGGCGAATGTCCGGTTTTAGCCGTTCAAGGATTGCGGCCGTGATCCCGGCAGAACCGAGAATCCAGGTGATCCTGATTAGGATGTTTGCTTGTTTGTATGGCATATGGCCTGTTCTTTGCTCGCAGGATAGCTATAGCCTATAAATACGTCTTAGCCAAAGACGCGATCTTTCCTGGTGTGAATGCACGGCGTAGGATAATGCCGTGTGATACTAATATCTGCTATTCAGGCTGAATGAAAGGATAATTATATGGAACGTGTAACCATAGGTGCGAATTTTTCGGAGCAGCCACTATGGAAAAAGGCTGTTGGTATTCCGCTTATATACTTCCCATTAATAACAACGACTCCCTTTGTGCTGCTAGGGGTGCTGCTGGTCAGAACCCATCTAAAATACGTTGGAGGCATGGATATCAGATCTTATTGGGATTTCGTCCCTGCCTGGGCTTCGCACCGTTACTGTTATGACAATCAGATCATTTATTCTACTGGCTCCACCTGGTACAACCTGCGCGCGCACAGATTCTATTGGATTTTCAACTGCAAGCTCTATTGCCCGCTGAGTGTGGCCCTGTTCCGCTATGCGGCCTACCTTGTAATGATTGTGGAGAACTGGTGGTGCCCGTTTGAGCATGACAAGAAACAAGAATATGCTACGGGCGCGATCGATAAATCTTACTGGCACCTGCATGATCAGGAGAAAGAAAGGCTGCATCCTGATGATCGTGGCAACCCGATCTGGAATGAAGTATCTCAGAATGGCAGTGATGATAGGGCAGAATGAGCGACACCAACCGCTCCCTTGATATTTAAGCTAGAAATACACGGATGCCCGCTTCTGGCCGTTCTCGGAAGTACAA
>Ga0224514_10000197_pt1 | contig 19067 bp, 14 predicted proteins | sample SF_May12_sed_USG_3_FD_169107 | JGI IMG/M metagenome (GOLD analysis project Ga0224514, IMG submission 169107) | Sediment microbial communities from San Francisco Bay, California, United States - SF_May12_sed_USGS_24 | ecosystem: Environmental > Aquatic > Marine > Sediment | place: USA... | reverse complement strand
CCCTCCTTCCACCGTTGCCTTGGTTGGGCACAAAAACTCGCTTCGCTCAGACAGTTTGTGCCCTTCATCCTCAGTCAACGGCTACACTCGGCTGCCTTTTAACGGGAAGGAAAATCAAACCCTTTTAGGGCTCAAGCAAGGCCACGTCCTTTGGGCGTGGATTCTTTAATTTCATAATCATGCGCAAAAAAACGGCCCGCTGTTGCAAGGCTTCAGGTAGAACATTATGAGAATAATAAGGCTTTTTATGCTGCTCTTTTTGCTGTCGAGTTGTTGTCACCCCATGAAATGCAAACCTGCCGTTGCAGGTTTTGAAATATACGCGCCGATTATTGATGCATTGGAAAAATATAATTTGGAAAACAGTTCCTATCCGGATTCATTAGATTCCCTGGTTCCTGAATATCTATCTGTAAAACCCGTGCCAAATCCGAATGGACGGCAGCCCTCAATGGTTGAATATGAGAAAAACCATGACGAATATAAACTGATGTTTGAATATTTGGGACCAGGCATAAATATCTGCACCTATTCTCCATCAAATAAATGGAATTGCTACGGATATTATTAACACTACCTGCCCTGTTAAGCAGCGCCCATTTGGGAAGAATTTTTTCAGTATGAGAAGAGGTTTTTTAATCCTGTAAATCCTGTCAAAAGAGAAAAGATTTAAAAGCTTGTTTTAGACGGGATTGACGGGATTGACAGGATAAAGATCAAAGACGCCCTTGCTATTGAAAAAGCGTCCTGCAAATATTTCTGCGCCAAACTGTGAAATCCGCGAAAAGACTGGTCCCAATGCATTTGCTTTAATCCATGGTTGAAAGGTTTTTTGCCCTTCCCGCGCAGCAGCCATAAAAAAGCTCTTGCCCCTCCTCCGTGTTTTCCGTGCGCTCTGCGGTAAAAAGAACTTTTAAGGTTTTAAAATCCGGTTAATCCTGTGAATCCTGTCAAAAGAAAAAAGATTTAAAAGCTTGTTTTAGACGGGATTTACAGGATTGACTGGATAAAGATCAAGTATGCCTTTGCTATTGAAAAAGCATCATGCAAATATCTCCACACCTTTGCACCCACAGGCCATGAACGCCTCTGCGTGAAACCAATCACTCATCATTTTTTAATCTGCGTAATCTGTGTTAATCCCTGTCCTATTATTTTTTGCTCTTATCTATGATTGAAACAGCTTTTGCCCCTCCTCACGCAACGGTCCTGATTTCTTTTTTTCTTCGTGAACCTTCGTGACCCTTTGTGGAAAAAAATCTTTAAAAATCCGCAATCCACATTCCACTATCCGCAATTTAAATCGGGGTATTTTCGGGGCAGTAAATGGTTTATGTGAAATGACAGGCTATTATTACTAATATCAATTGAAATATAAGTGATGGATATTTCTTACGTTTTTTTATGCCGTGAGGGGATTAATGCATTGCACCTGTCATTGCTTCATCTGGAATAGGCGACAGGCCCTGCGATTTTGCACATTAACTTTTTATTCATAAGAGAGAATAACTATGCCTTATTCACACATCCGATATATTGGATATCATGTACCTACCATAGCAAAAAACGCCAAAAAGGAGGCAATTTATGGCATTCCCGCCGGGGGCTTACCCGATTTATCAGAATTTTCTAACAACACTTTAGGGCTTGTGGATGCCAAGGCACTAAAAGATAAAAAGCCAAAGGACCATGTGGCATTAAAGGGGGAAAGTAGCAGCCTTGAACTCGTCAAGAAAGATACCGATCTGCTTTCCAGGCTGCAACGTCTGTTTATAGCCATGGAATGCGCTGCTCATGAACTTGAAAAAGACACGTCCAAGGGAGTCCTTAATGTCTTCATGGCCCCAGAATTCTACTTGCGTCCTCACAAAGAACCTAATTCCTATTCTAAAAAATACTACCAGGCCATTCAAGAAGTTCTTTCGAAAACAATTGCTGCGAATCCAAAACTGTCCGACTGGCTGATCATTCCGGGAACAGTTATGTGGAGCCGGGAGGAGGCCTGTGAGAATCCCTCCAGCGTTAGCCAGAGTATGCGCAACGTATTAACGAGGAAGATCGGAACCACTAATTTTTTCGTAGATCACAATACCGCCTTCGTTCTAAGCGGGCCGAACAATGCCCTGGTTTCTTCCGACAGAAAAGTAGAAAAATTTCACGTGGCCTCAGCAGATGGTATTCCATCGTTACGCCCGAAAATAGGAAATGAGGTGAATGGGGTAGAAAGGACTAACCGCACCGATTTACTTACAAAGCACTATAAAATAAACCAGAGTGTTGATGATCATGTTTTCACACATGGAGGCGTAAAGTTTGGTTTAGAGATTTGCGCGGACCACCAATATTCCTTGCTGAAGCAAAAACACAGTATTACAGGCGACTTCACCTCACAACTTCTTGTTGCCTGCGGCCAGGAAATCCAAATAGGTGCTGTCGTCACCAAGCCGGGCGGCACCATATTTCGCTGTGATGGAAAATTCTCTGTTAGACACCAGGCTGACAAGCGTAATGTAATTAGCTACCAAAAGGAGCCTGTCAATGCAGTGCTCGAGCCGGATTCTACTTCACTGGGTACGGATCGGCCAGTGACTATCTACAAGGAAATTATCTTCGACTCAAAGCACCCCTGTTACTGGGCGAAGCCTTCGAGCGCCGACCAGACATTTTGGGGGAAATACAAACAAGGGATTACCATTTTCAAAAAAGAAAAACTGGTGAAATAAACCAATGCGCACCCTATTTTTGGAGATTATACTATCATGAATTTTGAATCGCTAAAATCTGCTCTCGGTATAGACGAGGGTGACCTCAGTACATCAAATATTTCCTTAAGCAGCAACAATCTCACTGACAACCTGGCCGATGTTTTCAGGCATTGTTACTTCGACCAATCGCTGGTCATCGACAATCCCCTTCTCGTCAGCAGCGATGACGAGCTACAAAAGGTCGTCGTCTCGGGCAAGTCGAACTACCTGAACGTGCCGGAAATCCCCGTCACGCTGTCTCTCTCTCTTGACACGGAGGGCAACGTACACTTGTTGGCGCACTATGAAGTGCTGGGCGCCAATCCGGGACCCAATGACTGGAAATTCTCAAAAAGCTTTCCCACTTTGCCCAAAGTTCCCGACGACCGTGAACCGATATATTTCGACCGCGAGACGGGGGAAACCTCCCAGTCGGAAGTGGTGCCGCTGGACGAGTACCTCTTTTTCAACAGCAGCTTTGTTGTCACCAGTCAGGCCATGGCCCATCCCGAATCAGGGAGAGACTTGCAATGGGGCATTAACTTTATAGGAATGGTGCGTCCCGAAGGTGTGCTGGCCATGGCGGCCAATGTTTTTCAGTCCACCATCGAACTGCCCGTGAGTGGAACAATTCGTATGCCTGTGCGCAGCGAAAAACCCGAAATGTTGCGCACCCTCTTCACGGGAGACAAGGCCATTTATCAATATCCCTGGACCGTGGCAGGCGAAATCGATAAGGGAGTGCCCGGTATCCTGCTGGACATCGGCATCGATGTCAACTACAGCATGGCCAAAGGGAATATCGAGTTTTCCGGCGACAAGATATGCATCTACTCACCGCCGAACCAGGATTGGATGCTCAGTGATACCAATCCCCAATTCAAACCGATTCAGGCCTTTACCGGCGCTATCGAAGTGCCCGAGGCCGACATTGTGGCTGATATGCTCATCCCCTTTGAACTTGGTATTGACCAGTTGCTGTTCATCTCCCGCTTTGAGGGCATTTCGCTGGAAAACCTGGGCAAGCTAACGGGCATCACCGGTTCCGGTGAAGGCTTACTGAGCCACATGCCGGAACAAATCTCCCATTTAGGTGATGAGTTAGGCAAGCTTGAACTCACGTCTATGAGCGTGGCTATCGACTATCGAAAACTCAGTGACATCGATGTAACCAATATTTCTTTCTCCATCGGCATGCCCGAATTAAACTGGCAGGTATGGGAGGACCATTTCGGAATCAACAACATTAATTGCCAGTTTCGCATCGACTATCCCTTCCAGTCCGCAAAGACCGCCACAGATGATCCCGACCTGGTACGCAACATCAATCTCAAGGTCTTTGGCGAGATGGAAGTTGAAGAGATTCCCTTCCTTGTGTCCGCCGATTCGGCTGAGGGTTTTTCCGTCTATGCCGAAATGGGGGCCGGCCATGTAATCCCTTTGGGAAAGGTCCTGGACAAGTATGCTCCCGCCATACCGGCGCCATCCAACCTGGACGTGGACGTCTTCCGCCTGGGCGTGGCGCCCGGCCGCTCATACAGCCTGGCCCTGGCTATGACGCAAGAGCCTAAACCCTGGAAAATCCCCATCGGCCCCCGACCGCTGGAAGTCTCTAATGTGTCCATGTTCGTAGAGTATACGCAGGGACAAGGCTTCCGGGGTTCCGTAAGCGGCGCCATTGAGTACGGCAATGTGGAACTCAACCTGACCTACGTAACTCCCGGTAATGTGGTCATCAATTCTTTCATAGAGAAAACATCGCTTGGAAAGATTTTCGATACCTTCACCAATCAAGCCATCGCCCTGCCCGATTCCTTCGACCTCGACTTGCTTAACAACTATGTAAACATCACCAAACAGGGCAACAACTATTCACTGGAGTTGGTGACTGAAGTCGATAAATTCGGTTCGCTGGCCTTGCAGGTACAGAAAATCGGGTCAAAATGGGGTGGCGCATTCGGTCTGAATATGACTCAAGGCAAACTATCAGACATTCCGGGCCTGAAAAGTCTGGAGGTGCTGGAAAAGCACGTGCAGCTTAGCAAGTTGCTGCTCCTGGTCTCCAGCTTTGACAATCCCGGTTTTAAATTCCCCAACATGGCGGCCTTCAACAATCCCAACCTGAGTTCCTCTTCCATTCCCATGCCGCAGGGCAGCGGCGTGGTGGCGGGATTAAACGTCCACACTACGTGGACACTCGATACAAGCCGCAAAGACATGAAGCTGCTCAAGTCGATCCTGGGGCTCGATCCGGAGTTGAACGTGACAGTACAGGTCGGGGAAGTTCCCGTTGATGATACTCGACTGTTCATGGACTTCAGTACCAAACTGTTAGGAAAATACCCACTCGATGCACAGTTCGGTTTTATGCTGAGCAAAGGAAGGCCCGAGATGTTCCTGGCGGGGCAGTTGAAGGTAAAAATTCAAAAGAAAGACGTTAGCTTCAATATGGCCATGAGCCTGCTCAGTACTGGGGTGTTCTTTGCCGGTTCAGCAGTGGGAACAATCAAGTTCGGCAATCTCCAGGTCAGCAATCTCGCTCTCATGCTGGGCATCAACTGGGGCGGCATTCCGAGCCTTGGTATTGCCTGCAGAATCAATACGTCCAAATTCAGCAGTTCCATTGCCCTGCTCTTCGATTCGACATCCCCCGATAAAAGCGTGCTCGCCGGTTCCATCAGCCAGTTGAGTCTGGCAGACATCACTCGCCAGATCGCCAAGGTAAAGAAAGTCCCCCGTGAAGTTTCAAAGGTATTTAAAACGGTCAAGCTCCGTTCCATCCGCTATTTTACGCTCGACGCAACGGTGGCAAAGTCACTGGACGCCAAAGACCACCCGGCAGTTTCGGCAGCCTTTGCTGCCGTCGGAGTAGCCATTCCATCCGATGAAGCGACATTGCTGATCGTAGTCCAAAAGGCGGGAAACACCTGGAGCGTTACCGACATGGCCAACGGCATGAGACATTACACGCTTTCTTCCGGTGACGAGGGCATCTCTGCTGCTGTGGCCCCGCAAATCTACCTGGCGCCGGCAGGCGCCCGCATGGGTGAGTTGACCTTTACACAAGGGTATTTTCTCTCGGGAGTTCTGCAAATTATGGGTCAGGGCTGGGCAACCCAGGTGGAGATTTCCCATCGAAAGGGCATTGCCGCCACATCCTATATGGACAAGCCGCTGCAAATCGGCAGTAAGGAGTTCTTCCGCTTCAGCGATTATGGGGGCAAAAAAGGTCCCATGATTTCCTTATCGTCCTTTAAGCAGTCCGACCACGAGATTGAGGCCTTTCGCAAACCGCACTTCGGCCTTAGCGGCCGTTTGCGCCTGCTCGGCAATGAAGCTGCCGCCCTGGCTACGGTCACCTCTTCAGGCGTCACCGTCGTCGTGGAAGCCGAAAACAACCTTGATTTGAACTACGTCTTTATTACCGGCGCCTACGACTTCGACTGGAAATTGGAAGGCGCCTTGAATTCAGCCACCGACATCTATTTCGGTGGTTACATTAACTTTAAATTGAATGCCAAATTCCACCTTAACAAGCTGCTCAATGTAAAGACCGACCTGGGGAAGGTGGCCGTCAACGCCGTTATCAAAATGGACACAGACATGGGCTATCAAAACAACCGTGTTTACCTGGAAATGGATGGACAATTCAGGTTTTGCGGCGTTAGCTACAGTATTGACCTGGAAGTGGGCGCCAAAGACGCCAGGATTGAAAAAATGGGCGAACTGGTTCTGAACGAAGTAAAGAAGGTGATCAAGTCTCTCTACAATACTGCCGATGAGTGGGTTGATGCCCTCGAAGACGGCCTCCTTGAAATTGGCGACACAGCAGAAAATGTGGGCAAGGCCCTGAAAAACGGCTATAAGCAATCGGCTGAACAGTCGGCAAAGCTGCTTAAGGACGCGGGACGCACAGGGGAAAAAATTGGCGCCACCATTAAATCAGGCTTCGGCAAAGGAGCACAGGACACGGCAAAGATCATGAAATCCGCCGGTATCTCGTCCGGCGATATCGGCAAGGCAATGAAAAGCGCATACAGGCAAAGTGCCGCTCAGAGCGCCAAGTTGCTAAAGAATGCAGGTTTTAATTCGAGTGATGTAAGCCGCATGATGAAGGGTACATATGGCAGCGCCAGCCGAGACATTGCCAAAGCACTCAAGGGGCTGGGTTATTCGGCCAACACTGTGGCCAATGTTATGAAAAACATATCGAAAGTAAAGATATCGGTCATAACATCGAACCTTAAGTACGCCCGATACGGCGTGGATGACGTGGGTAAAGGCCTGCGGTCAATCGGGCAATCCGATGAAGCTATCGGCAAACTGCTCAAAGGTGCGGGCTACGCTATCAAAGACGTGTCCCGCTTGTTCAAGAACACATTCAAAATCGACTCTGAAACAGCCGCCAAGTACTTGCGCAGAGCCGCATTCGACTCCGATGACATTGCAAAAATGCTGCGCGCAGGCGACCTCTGGGACCGCAGCCACAAAGGCGTGGCCAAGTGCCTGAAAAAGGCCGGCTATGGCAAGAAAACGGCAAAAAAGGCAATGAAAGCGGCGGGCATCTCCAAGAAAAAGATAAACGATGCTTTTAGCTGGCTCAAGTGGTAATTCTGCTCTACAGACCTGGTCCAACCCCATAAGGGGCCCCTGCATAAAACTTTAGGATTGAATATTTGTCATCCCCGGGTTTTATGCCCTTGAGGGTATGATCGGGAATCCAGTAAATGCAGGGTGGGTTACGTTCCATTATGCCCGCTGGTTTTCATCGGTCAAGGGTGCTTTTTCGCAATCTCTGCGTCAATCTTCGGCTTTGCTTGTGCCATGTACAGTAGTACAACTCGGCGAAACCCCTGATTTCCTTGACCTTGCAAAAAATCCCTCCTTTCCGAATTGAAAGCAAAGTTTCATTTATTATAGTTTCTGGATGGATACTACTTAAAATCCACACTCTTTTTTTAATACTTTTGAAATTTTGTGGGCGCCTTTTTTCACAGAGGCCGAATCCCAATGGAGACCATCAAATGTGGTCATTCCTTCATAAGCCTCAACATAGTAAATATTTTCAAGATTTTCAAAAGTAGTCCGGTGTTTATCTGCCATGAGTCGATAATTGCTCTCGGAGATAGTGTAACTTATGCCATAAGGCGCCACACCTCTCGGGAGATCAAGACTTTCCCAGGGCATGAGTGCATTAACAATAACACACTTCCCTGCATTTCTGGCAGTAACAGCAACATCGACAGCACGCTGGATATAGATGTCCATATCTTCTTCCGAACAGGGGACCGAATGCATACAGTCATTCATCTGATCAATAAAGACAGCAGAAAGATGATCAATTCCATCAATCCACATTGTCTGATTGACCGCTTTTTCATATTGCGATTGATAGCCGAGCCAGCCCGTGCCGGGGACATCATAACTATAGGCGCCGGCCTGTGCTGCAATCTGGACCCTGTGATTTTCCTGTATCAATGCATGGCCAAGGGCCAGGTAAGCGCCACCTGCCACTGCCATTCCACCGAAGGGGGAATCAACGGGGGTACCCGCCTCTGACCCGGACGCGCCAAGGACAGCAACAACCGGCTCATTGGGCCAGTTAATCGGTTCAAATGCATTAACATTTACAGATATTGACAAAAACAACACGACTGCCACCATTAAGATTCTTTTTTTCATAATTCTACCTCCTCTTTTTTATAGGTTAACGTTAATTTGCCACCTTTATTGCCAATAAGTACTTTCTCCTTAAAATGACATTCAATTTTCTGGCTGACTTACCGGTTTTCCGTCTGAATTAAAAGCGGACTTGAGTGCAGATAAGCATGAGAAATGGTCCGCAATGAAATATTTATTTCACTCAGTGATGTTAATTAATCAGGGCGGGGATACTTTCCGCATTAAATTGAGAATATTGTGTTCTATATATGGAAAACCCCGGCAGTGATTTTAATAAAGATAATTAATAAAAACAATCAACAGGAATGACTTTTTACTCAACTGGAATGACGCCCGGATGCACAGAAAAGAGGGAAGGTAAAAAAGGTGAAAAAATTTTATCTTTAAATCCGCGTTGATTTGCGCTTTTCCTCGTTGACCTTTTATGCCCTGCCGGTGTCACAGCAAAGTTAAAAGATCTAACCTGAAACTTCCTTTCTGCCGGGGTGTTTTCAGGGCAGCCATTATTTTCATCCCTAAAATCGGAAATGATGTTGTATCATAAACATCTCTATCTGCAACCAATGTGCTATTTCCCTCTTATCTTAATTAGTGTCCATCCAGAAACTATAATAAATGAAACTTTGTTTTCAATTCGGAAAGGAGGGATTTTTTGCAAGGTCAAGGAACTCAAGGGTTTGCGCGGAGATGTACTACTGTACATCGCACAAGCAAAGCCGAAGATTGACGCAGAGATTGCGAAAAAGCACCCTTTCCGGATGAAAACTAATTAATAAGGAGTAAGTTGCCATGAGTAAAGGTCCAAATATGCTAAGTACAATTCCACCCTGGGACGCCGTTGCCGGGGGCTATGCCGAAACGACGATGAAGGTCTTCGAGCGGTATAATGAGAAGGCCCTCGAACTTGCGGAACTGACCGACAAATGCCGGATTCTCGATGTGGCTTGCGGGCCGGGGACGCTGGCACTTGCGGCGGCTGATAAGGTTCACTCCGTTCACGCCATCGATTTTTCCCGGTCCATGATAGCCATATTCAGGGAGACGGTAAAGGATAAGGGTCTCGGTAACATAGAAATCAGGTGCGGTGATGCGCAGGACTTGCCCTTTGATGATGAATCCTTCGATGTGGCTTTTTCCATGTTCGGTCTCATGTTTTTTCCCGACAGGACCAAAGGCTATTCGGAAATATACAGGACTCTCAAACCGGGTGGAAAGGTTATTATCTCCAGCTGGGCGCCCATTTCGCAGTCGCCTGCCATGCAGACCATGTTCGGCGCCGTAAGGGCCATAAAACCTGAAATGCCCGAACCGCAGACAGACGTTGAATCCCTGGAAAATCCGGAATTTTTCGGGAAGGAACTTGAAAGTGCCGGATTTAAGGACGTTGAGATTCACCCTGTGACAATGGATTTCCCCGTTAACTCCATCGATGAGTTCTGGCGGGATATGGTGCGGGGCAGCGCACCGCTCGTTATGTTGAAAAACAGTATGTCGGAAGAAGACTGGCAGGAAAAAGAGCGTGAGGCGCTTGAATATCTGGATAAGACGTTAACGAACATTCCTGCATCTCTGACTTCGGATGCATGGTTGGGGTGTGGGAGAAAATAAGGATCGATGCTCCTGTTTTTTTAATATAGAGAGGCGCCCCTGATTATTCAGGACAGGCTTATGATGGAAAGTGTTCCCATGGACAGCCGGCAACTCTCGTCTACAAAAGAATAAGGGCAAGTAAAAAAAGGATGAAAATAATACCTAGAATTTTGCTTACGAGCATTATGTTTTTGTTTATATGAGGAAGATGCGGCATATGTGGCATGAAATTCATGGCTGTTCTCCTTTCACTGTTTTTTATCATTAATATTTAGACAATTTACCCATCACCCTGGTTCCATCGACCGGGGTATTTTCAGGGTAGCTAAAGGTTTTCCCCTTTATATATAAGGATGGCAGTGTATTATAGGTGTTTCCGTCCACAAAAAATGTAGTGATTCAGAACAATAGGGGCAAAAGTTTTTTTATTTCTTAGGGGTCGAAAAAAGGGCTTGATCCGCCCGGCCGGTTAGAAATAGTCAGGATTTAATGCGTTAGCCTTGCCCTATGGGGTGGACGAACATAAGGGCAAAGATAAAAAGAAGGAATGGGACGATCTAACCTTTGTCTCATTCAAGGTTTGTTTAAGGGCCGATGGCCTCTCTTCCAGACAATAATTACCGAAGGCATGGATAGTATTCTTCTGTGCAGAACAGTGAGGTAGTGAATGGCAATAAAATTTTCTCTTAAAGATACCCTTGACGGGCTTCTCGATTCGGACCTGGCTAAACCGGTTTTAGTCTTTATTATATCTGCGGTTCTTTTTTTTGCATCCATTACCAATGGGCTGGAGGATTTTCTTACAGAACTCCTGTGGCTCGATGCGGTCGCTGAGGCAAACGATGAATTTCTTTCCGAATCATTATCGTCATCCCTTAAGAATTTTGGCGCAGTATCTCTCGCCAAGGGAATTGTTGCCTACCTTTCCACAATAGAATTGGGATTAAATTTCGGGATTTCCGTGAAAGCCAAGTTTGGAGATCTGCTTTTGCCCTTATCCGACCTCATAAACAACATCTGGACTTTCTTCGGCTACTCCATTGCTTCTATTACAGGGCAGATAACGCTGCTGAAATTCTTCAAATTATTTGCCATAAAACTTCTGGTTCCCATAGGGGCTGTGGCGACCGCCATAAGCAGTTTTGCCTTTCAGGGTATTTTGAGAAAATATGGTACTGCCTTAATCATATCGGGACTTTTCCTTTATGCGGCAATGCCCTACACCGTTTTTGCCGCCAAAACGATCTTCGAGGAAGCAAGTATTACTGCAACAACGGAAATGGCGGAAGAACTCGGCGTAATAAAGGTGGAGATGGAAGATCTGAGACGAGAAAAAGGCTTTTTCGGTTCCATGAAGGAACGGGTAAAGCTCATGGTAACGGGAGGGGTGGAAAGACTTACGTCGGCGGTGGTGACATATTTTGGCAAATTTCTGGTGATGTTTATTATAATGCCCCTCTTTTTTTACGGCTTATTGTATATATTTATCAAACAAATACTCAACCGAATTCAGGAAAATGACCTCGATTCCAAGTTTGACGACATGCTCCTCGGCTTCACGAAAAAGGCCGCCGGGAAATTCTCTTTTATGAAAAAATAATGAATACAAAAAAGAAAATACAGGTACTCTTAGGGCTATTGCTCCTCCTTTCTCTCGTCGCCGCGCGGTATTTCTACAACCTTCCCGACGATTACATGGCCGATAAGAAAACAAGATACAAAGTATCTCTGGAAAAGGGTGTCGATGCATTGAAAAATGACCGTCTGGATGATGCCATTGCATCATTACGGCGGGCGAAATATTTTAAACCCGACAGTTTTAAGGCAAGCCTGAACCTTGCAAAAGCCTTCCATGCAAAAAAAGGGAATGAGAAATATGACAAACTGGCCCGGTATTACATCACTGAAGCGATCAAAATGGCTGATGATTACCGCGATCAAAGAGAACTTGCACTTTTTTGCAAAACTCTCCCCGCCGCATATTACTGCCAGGATGTTGATGAACCGGAAACTTATGAAGAGCGAATCAAGAAGGCCATTACAGGGAAGCCCAAAAAGGATTGCAAGGATGCGAACAACAAATGGAACTGCATGGTTAGAAAAGGGAACATGGCTTTCTACGCAGGCCATGAAAAGAAGGCCGCCGATTGGTACGAAGCCGCAATTATTGAGGCGGACAATCTCGGTACGGAAATAAAGCGAAAGACTGCGCGGTTTATGACTCGTTATAAACTCGGCATTGCCTACTTTAGTCAGCGAGCCAAAATAGATAAGGCATTGGGAGTTTTCGCAACATTGAAAAATGACCTGGTCGCCCTTAGAGGCCTCCCGAAGTATGTTGATTATAAGAATAAGACAGGCAAAGAAATATATGAGGAATATGAAGATCGGATTGCAATATATAAGGATGCAGCCTTTGTTATTACCACTAAAGACCCGAATGCACCGGGAGAAAAAATAATCGGTTTTTTTAAAGGCCTCTTTCAAAAAAAGAAGGAAAAGGCGCAGACTGAAAAGTGGGAAAAAGAGTTTGCACTTGCATCGGCCCGGCTGAAAAAGGCCCTCGATAGAGAGGCAAAGGAAACGAGACTCTTTGATAGCATTCATGACATGATGGCTGCGGGATACCTGGCGGATTTATTGGGGAAAAAGTACGACAATTTAGAACGCAAAGAACAGGCGAAATACTTTTTCGGCAAGTCGAAACACTTTTACAACAATGCACTGAAAAAGGAAACGGCCAAAGATAAAAACCTTGTAAAGACCCTTAAGAAAAAGATCCGCCTCATGGATAAGAATCTTAAACGACTCGGCTAGGAGTCTGTCGGACTTAGGAAATTGTAGCGAGAAAAAGCCATTTTGAGTCAGATTTTTTGATTAAATGAGGCGAATATTGAACATATTTAACGAATTTAATCAGATAATCTGGCCAAAAGGGCTTTTTCGCAGTAGATTTACCCTAAATCCGACAGGCTCCTAGTCTCACGCCTCCCGTCTATCAGTAACATAAAGGGGGAAATTTTATTTAATTCTTCTCCAAATATCCATATAATTTAAAGCCGATCTATCCGACAGAGTGATTAATCGGTCGTTGAGGGTCTGTTAAAAAAGGTCCTTTTAATTAAAACGAAATAGAAGAAAAAAGGAATATGGAATGCCTGTACCGGCTGAATATCAGCGCGCAACGGAAGACTTTTACAGTTTTCTGGAGGAAGTGCGGGATGTCTCCGATTTGGGGACCACCCACCGGGCTTACACGACGATCCAGGGTGTATTTCAGACTTTCCGCCGCCGTTTGGATCTGAAAGGTGCCATAGTTTTTGCAGGGGTGTTGCCCGCTGGTCTGCGCGCCCTCTTTGTAGCGGACTGGAATCCTGATGAGCCGAAACTTCCCTTCGGGGATATTTCAGATATGACGAAAGAGGTCCAGGCCCTGCGGGCCGACCATAACTTCGCAACCGAGTCCGCTATTGGTGATGTTGCGAGTGTAATAAGAAGCCATGTGGACGAGGCCGCTTTCGAAAGTGTGCTGCTTAAGCTGCCCCAGGGAGCCCGGGAGTTTTGGCAGACTACGTAAAAAAGTTTCGTAGAAACTATTTGTTTGAAATCATAAATTGTGATTTCCAATCGGTATGGGCAAGCCACATATCAAAAATAGATTGAAGAATTCTTTATCTCTAACGGGGTAAATCAGGTTGTCTTTGATAACTGACAGGAGATTTGTTTTAAACGATAGCTGTCTCTATTTATGGAATAGGAAGATAGGATTTAAGTAATTTATGGACCACGGAAAGAGCAGGAAAAACCCGGAAGGTAACGAATAAATAATGACCAAGTTGATTTATGAGGAAGAGGCTTATGCAATCAGAGGGGCTATGTTTGACGTTTACCATGAGATGGGGCCAGGTTTTTTAGAAGCTGTTTACCAGGAGTGCCTGGAAAAGGAACTAAATCTGCGTAATATCTCTTTTACTGCTCAAGAAGAGCTTGTCCTGACTTATAAGGGTGACACACTTAAACAAACATACAAGCCTGATCTTATATGTTACGAAAAGATTATAGTCGAATTAAAGGCCGTAAGAGAACTGGTGGCAGAACATAAAGCTCAAGTTTTCAATTATATGAATGCAACGGGATTAAAGCTCGGTTTCCTGGTGAATTTCGGCTCTCATCCTAAAGTGGAAATTGAAAGGATTATCATATAATTCAACCACGGAAGTCACGGAATGACACGGAATGTAAAGAAAAAAAAGCTAAAGTATTTTGCCTTTTCCGGCCCTTTCCGGCTTTTTCCGTGGTTAAAGATATAAAGACCAAAAGACATTGACCACGGAAGTCACGGAATTTCACGGAAGGTAAAGAATAAAATCTTTAAAGTTTTTTTGCTCTTTCCGGCCTTTTCCGTGGTAAGTTTTATGATATGCACAAACCCTTCTTAATATTAATTGGAATGGCCTCTGTAGGCCTCGCCTTTATCGGGATTTTTCTGCCGCTCCTTCCGACGGTCCCTTTTTTGCTCCTGGCACTGGCCTGTTTTGCCAGGTCTTCGGAGAAACTCCATCAGTGGATCCTGTCTCACAAGAGGTTCGGACCGCATATAAGGATGTGGCATGAGACAAGAAGCATGACCATAAGGACAAAGATCTACGCTATCATATCAATTATTGGATTCGGATCCATATCGATCATTAATGCCGACAGGATATGGCTTCAGTTCCTTATATTTTTTATTCTTGCAATCCCTGTCACCATAATTTTGAAGGCCCGAAATGCCGTGGTTCAAACATGATTGTCGAAAGGATGGAGGTAAATAGTCGTTGTTTCTACTTATTCGAAAACTAGGTGTTTAAAAGATGAACACATTAGCATATGACCTTTTGTTAATATTTATATCAGCTTTAATTTCATGGTTCATTACTCATCGATATTATAAAAAGAGTCTTGCGGATCAAGATGTTGAGCATCAAAGGGAGAGGCGAGAATTGGTAGAAGCTCTTAAGGCCATAAAGGCTTCAGATGCCACCCTTCTCAAACAACAATACATAGATGCAGCCGTAGAAGCATGGAAGAAAAAAGGAACACCAAAAGATTACATTGATAGTCTTTCAGAAATTTTAGCTGAAGAAAAAGCTGAAATTTACCGTGCAGCTTCTTTACGTCACAAAGGGCGTGAACCGAAGAAGAATCCTTATGTAAAGACTAAAGTTAACACTTGATAACAGTTAAGGAGTAAATTCTTTATCTTTGACAGCAGAATCACTTTGTCAATGTTAAAGAATTTACTCCTGTCTTTCGTTGCTGTCTTTCTGTCTTTTTATCTGTCTTTTTTAAGTGTCATAAAATTAATTAATTTGGAGAAAGCAATGTCATTTATTTTCCGGAAAAATTGGATATCTCTTTTATTCTTGATAATTATAATTTTTGTGGGCAGCGTTTCAATTCCGGGAATAAATAAACGTCGGTACTTCAACACCATATCGATTGATGAGATTGTTGCACTCAGGGAAATGTTGGAAGAGAAACGATTTGAAGAGTTGAATGAAATTTTGGAAAAATACCAGAAAGCATTCGAAAAAGATCCAACCGATGAATACAAGGTTTACGATGCGTATAATGCATTTTATTATCTTGGGCCTTCATACGAAAAAAATATTACGGAATGGAAAGATAGCTTTCCCCATGATTATAAGCCACATTTGGCTATGGCACAATATCATTACGGTAAAGCCTCGGAATTAAAGTGGATCATATGGCCTAAAGACAAACAGACACGAGATGAAAATTTGCGAATCATGAACTCTCATTTTAAAAAGTCAGAGGAAAATATCAGAACTGTATTGAAAATAAAAGTAGATTCATTACCTGCCCACAACACCCTGATTGGAATAACAAACTCAAGTTCATTCGGCGATAGTGAAAGTAAGGTTATAAAGCGGGCCATTGAAATATTTCCATATTCTTTCATTATCAGGAAGAGCAGCATGCGGGCCAATCAACCAAGGTTGGGTGGAAGTTATGCCGCAATGGAAAAAATTGCAAAAGATGCCGAGCCCTTTGCAGTTATCAATCCTATGCTCACATCTCTGTATGGATTTATCTATGAATATCAGGGACGAAATTTGAGGTGGAAAAAGCGATATAACGAAGCAACAAAGCTATATCTAAAAGCACTTACTTATGGTGAGTTAGCCAGTGTTTATGAAGAGTTGGCAAGCATGAATTTTAATAATCTTAAAAATTACGATACTGCACTGAAATATATTAGTAAGAGTATTCAACTACGTCCAGTAGTAGAAAGATACTACCGTCTTAGATCAAGAATATTGTTTAAGACAGATAATGTATACAAAGCTTATGAAGATATGTATAGTTCCGTCCTTATAAATCCGCATATTAATTTTAGAATTTATAATGATAATATTATTAATAGAAGAAATTTTGAGATTATATTTGCATTGAGGGAAAAGGTTGCCAAAGAGCAAATGAAAAATATCAACTGGGTATATAACCATAATGCAGAGAATGAAACTAAAGGATGGGGGGCAAACGGTAGTGTCAAGGTTCAAGAATCTGTTGATAAAAACCATTATTTTCTTATCCAAAATGGAGACCACATTATGCAGCACGTTTTTCTTGCTGAGCCTACCCCACCATATGCTCTGTTTGTTGGCCGTGCAACAATTAATAAGATAAAAGAGGATATGCCAAAGAAATCAGGGCTGCCAGTAATTAGTGTCTTAATAGAGAACAAGGGAGGAAAAAAACAAAACTGGGCATCTATGCACGGGATGAGTGCGTCATATTTTGCCAAGATATATGATAATAACTGGGTTCCTATGTGGGGTATCTGGAAAATGCCTGATTCAGCAATTAAACTCAATTTTAAATTGGGTCAATTAAGATATAGGGGTGAGCCTATTGGTGATACTGAAGCCTACTTTGATGATGTTGGACTCTATTTTTTTAATACAAAAGAAGAAGCAAAAGTATTTCTTGAAAAACATTTCAGAGAATTGGGCCTTCCAATGTCAGAAAACAATTTGCTTAGCAGGTAGGATTCATCTTGCTACAAAAAGGAAAATAGGGATGGATTCAGATTAGTTTTCGCTTTTAGCTTCACGCTGACCTGTTTTTGTATGGAGAGTGTTTTAAAAAATGAACGGTAGTAGATTCTCATGATCTCCTTTGTTTTGTTATGGCTGCTGTTTTTTGCAGCAGCTTCCTGTTTTACGGCCTTTCTTTCCACATTCAGGAAGGGGGGAGGCAAATGGGGGAAGGTGCTTTTTATCCTGTGCGGCGCATTGATCATAATCTCTGCCACTTCTTTTTCTGTGGTTACCTATTTTTTATATGTTAAAGGGTTCAAACCTGACTGGCTATTTGTTTATGCTTTTTCCTGGTTCATTGCCTATACAAGCCTCTTTGGCTTTTTTACCCTGAAAAATGTTTATCCACTTGCTTATCGCCTAAAGACTTGCCTGGCCGCCATTGTTTTTCTCATGGCTGGTTTATTTCTTTTTGCTCATATGGACCGGAAGGCAATTGCCTATTTGAAGGATGTTCAAAAGGATGCCCAGGCGCTAATAGAAAGCGTTAATTCACCGCCTGTAGCGGATGAAAAAAACGCCCTTACCTATTATGAGGAGGCATTCAACCTGCTGGACAAGCATGACAAGTTGCCCCGATGGGTAACCACGTTTCGGAGGAAGAATGATGATGGTTTTTCAATCCCGAAGGCTAAGGTTGTCCTGGAAGAGAGAAAAGAAGTAATGGCACTTCTAAAAAAAGCCGCTCTCACCGAATCCTTTCATCAGCCATTGGAGGCAAGTTACAAATACGAAATACCACTCTTCGCTCCTTATCGCAATTCCGCTTATTTACTTGCCCTGCAAGCTCACCTGTATGCTATTGAGGGTAATATTCAAAGCTCACTGGAGACGATAGAACATATATGGAAGATTGCTGACCATTTGAATGATTACCCTGTTCTAATATCTAACCTTCTCTCTATTGCTGTCGCTGGTATAGGTTATGACGCCCTGGAGAAAGCGCTATATGATGTGAGGGAATTTAAAGGTAACGACATGGATCTTCCTGCCAGCAAGGCGCTTGAATTTCTGAAAAGCTATCCTGAGGTAATGAAGGGTGAAAGTGCCTTCGGTATGGGTGGGTGGGCTGAAGAATTGTCATCTGACAACATCTTTTATACGATGGAGGAGTGGATTGATATCGGCTTTCCACCGATACACCGGGATATTCCTGGTAATGTGTTATATGCTGTGGTTGATTTTAACAATGCTGTCATATCATCGCTTTACAGGGTTTTCTTCGCCAGTGAAGATGTTGCTGTTGGGGAAAGGTATTGGAAAGGCTTTTTTCAGCATCTGGAGAAACCTTTCCATAATGGCTTCCGACCATTTAAAAAGTGGGAAAAAGAAATTAAAAATGACAAGGGTGGCCCTTTAACAGGTGTTGAATTTTTCTTTAGATCCGATGATATGATGAGCCATTACTACGCTCGGAACGCTGAAGGAGAAGCCAGGCAGCGTTTGGCGGCTTTTGCCCTTGCTGTCGAGGGCTTCCGTGCGGAAAAAGGGAAATATCCTTCTTCTATTACTGAGCTTAAGCCACGTTTCCTGGCCGAGATAGCCATTGATCCTTTCGACGGCAAACCACTGAAGATCAAGGCAGTTGACGGAGGGCTTATTCTCTATAGTATCGGACGGGATATGGTTGACGATGGTGGTGCCGAACTGGTTTCCGATGAAAAGAAAGGATTCCTTTTCGTTAAAAAAAAGGGGGATATTACGTTTCTGCTAGGTAAGATATTTAAAGAGAGGCGTTTAAAAACAGAAAGTGATTCTAGCCTCTAAATCCAAGGGGATGGATCTATATAAAAATAATGTTTGATGATTGTAACGGTTTATGCGTAATGGGGTCGGACTGTACGCCGTTATCGGCAACATATCTAGCAGGTTAAAGTCCTGTCCGGGGAATTGCTCATTCGTCCCGGTAGTACCGTGAAGCAGTATTCGAGTAATCGTGTGCTGT
>Ga0224514_10000196_pt1 | contig 19141 bp, 18 predicted proteins | sample SF_May12_sed_USG_3_FD_169107 | JGI IMG/M metagenome (GOLD analysis project Ga0224514, IMG submission 169107) | Sediment microbial communities from San Francisco Bay, California, United States - SF_May12_sed_USGS_24 | ecosystem: Environmental > Aquatic > Marine > Sediment | place: USA... | reverse complement strand
GTTGCCCTATGGCTGCTTGCCAGGCTTGTTTTGCGTCCATGCTCTCTTCTCCTCCAAAAGAGATTGTCGTTGCCCGCAGTGCTCGCCAGTTGATTCGGGATTGCTGCTTTCCACCTCTGGGTTCACATTATTGCCCTTTAATATGGTGATTTGTCAGGTCAATAAGTAAATGCAGCTCTGTAATAATTAAATTTTTAAGGTAAAAAGACTGGCGGATCGAGCGCTGTTCATTCTAGCAGAACAAAGATGAGTCATCAATACGCCAAGCCTACGCTAACCTAAAAATTTCCCAAAATTTAAGATTCCAACTGTTAAATTATTTATTGCGCGCTCAAGATTAAAGACGCTTCGCCCCAAAACCCGGAGTCCATGCCACCTGTGGGGTGATCGATAGGACTCAACCCCAGATATGGGTTCTCCCCCACATTCTATCAATGAGGATCTCATATTAATAACCAAAACTTAAACCATTTTAAGGTGCACATTCTGGCAGGAAATAATATTTCAAGAACACTAATGGAATCATGATTCGTTGGTTGGGTGTATTTGAGCGCGTTTTTCATACGCGGCCCTGCAGAAGCTTTCAATTAATTGCGGCCGCTGAGCAGTAGATTCATTCTTTGGTCTTGGCTCCCCAATGGATCGCCACTACGCCAAGCATGCGGCGCACGTAATTCACTTGCTCAAACCCGGCCGCGATCATGTGCGCCGCCAACCGGGCTGCCGGTACAAATCCCGCACTCGTGCGGCTCAAATACCCGTATGCCGGCCGGTCTCGCGCCAACCACCCTCCCAACAGCGGGACAATGCGTTCCATGTACACCGACAGCAGCGGCTTGAGCATTCCAGGGGCCAGCGGTGAGGTATCCAGCCACACTGCCTTTCCCCCACCTTTCAACACCCGCGCTTGTTCCACCAAACCACCCTGCAGATCGGCCAGGTTTCGAAGCAGGAACCCGCTTACCACCCGATCGAAGGTAGCCGGAGAAAAGGGAAGCTTCTGTGCATCTGCCAGCACCCAATCGACCGAACGCGCTCCCTCCCGAGCCCGCCCCAACGCCAACATCTCCGCAGTGAAATCGCATGCGATCACTCGGCAGCCAGTCCCCAGGCTGGCCAGTTCGATCGCCAGATCCCCTGTCCCCGCACCAACATCCAGCACGACATCCCCGGTCCCAGCTCCCAAACGGTTCAACGCTTCACGCCTCCATGCGCGGTCCTGGCCGAAGGTCAGCACCCGGTTAAGCCGGTCATATCCTCCCGCGATTGCAGCGAACATTTCACGAACGCGGCGGGGGTCCTTCTCCGGCCGGGGTGGTCTACTTATGGACATCTATTTGGGAAACTCGCTCCGATTCCCAGAGCTGAGCGATCGAGCTATTCTGGTTGTTCGCGCTGCACCGTCCAGCGCACGTTGTATGTCGGCTTGGCTTGGGACTCATGGTATGTGCGCGCCATCACCTCAGCCAGTAGGCCCATTAAAATGGCTTGGAAACCCATTAAGAACGAGATCAGGCTGGCCAGGAAGATCGGCGAGTCGGCCACCACACCGCCTACCGTGTATTTTCTCACCAATAGATACACCACCCCGAGCGTGCCCGCGGCCATCAATCCCGCGCCGGTGCCCCCGAAGAGGTAGATCGGTTTATGCACAAAGCTGATCAGGTATTTTACGGTGAATAGATCCAGGATGACCTTAAAGGTCCGTTCGAGCCCATACTTGGTTTCCCCATACTTGCGGGCATGGTGCCGCACCGGGATCTCGGTTACCCGCGCCCCCACATGTCCGGCATAGGCAGGAATGAAACGGTGCATCTCCCCATACAGCCGGTAGCCGGTCAAAACTTCCCTGCGGTAGGCTTTCAGCGTGCAGCCGTAATCGTGCAGCCTGACACCCGTCACCACCGAGATCAACCAGTTCGCCATGCGCGAGGGCAGTGTGCGCGTCAGAAAAGTATCTTTGCGTCTTTTTCGCCAGCCGCTCACCAAATCATAACCCTCCTCGATCTTCTCCAGCAAGACCGGTATATCAATAGGGTCATTCTGCAGATCGGCGTCCATCAACACGATGATCTCGCCGCTGGCGAAATCGATCCCCGCTGCGATCGCCGCCGTTTGGCCGAAATTGCGCCGCAAACCCACAACGTTGGTGGTGGATCTGTTTTTCTCAGCCAGCTTGGCCAGCACTTCCGCGCTGCCGTCCGAACTGCCGTCATCAATGTAAACCACTTCCCAGGTTCTATCTAACCCGTTCAGGGCATCGTGCAGTTGTTCGTGCAGCACCGGCAAACTGTCCACCTCGTTGTATACGGGGATGACCACAGAAAAATCAACGCCATTTTCCCTGGTGCCTCTATCGATCTCGTGTTGGTTCTGATATCTCTCTTGCATATCCATTCACCGATTATGCCAAACTCTAGCAATTCTATCAACTTGGTCAGGGGTACAAATCTATATCTCTTTGCCCAACTGCTCCAGGTCGGCTTCCACCATCATGCCGATCAATCCTTCGAAATCCACCTTCGGCTGCCACTTCAATAGTTCTTTCGCTTTGCTGGGGTCGGCCACCAATTGGTCGACCTCCGCCGGGCGGTAGTAGCGTTCATCCTGCTCGACATGGTCTTTGAAATCGAGACCGACCGCGCCAAATGCCACTTTGCAAAGCTTTTCCACGGAATGTGTCTTTCCCGTCCCCACCACAAAATCGTCCGGGGTATCGGCCTGCAGCATCAACCACATGGCTTCCACGTAATCCCCGGCAAACCCCCAATCGCGCTCTGAATCCAAATTTCCCAACGGCAGTTTATCGGTCAATCCCAGCTTGATGCGCGCTGCCCCATGCGACACTTTGCGGGTCACAAACTCCAAGCCGCGCCGCGGACTCTCATGGTTGAATAAAATACCTGACGCGGCAAACATGTCATAAGACTCGCGATAGTTCACCGTGATCCAATGAGAATACACTTTCGCCACACCGTACGGGCTGCGCGGGTAAAACGGAGTGCTCTCGCGCTGCGGAACTTCTCGCACTTTGCCGAACATCTCGCTGGAGGAGGCCTGGTAGAAGCGCGTCGCCGGGTTGACCAGGCGGATCGCTTCCAGCAACCGTGTCACTCCCAAGGCGGTTACCTCTCCCGTCAATACCGGCTGGTTCCAGGATGTCGGTACAAAAGACTGCGCCGCCAGATTATAGACCTCCTCCGGACGGTATTCTTCTATCAGATCGACCAATGAGCTTTGGTCGTGCAGGTCGCCCTGCACAATGGTGAGATCGTCCTGTATGTGGCGGATGCGCTCAAATGTCACCGTGCTGGAACGGCGCACCATTCCTACCACCTGGTAGCCTTTCGCCAGCAGGAACTCGGCCAGATACGAACCGTCTTGTCCGGTTACACCGGTGATTATGGCTGTCGGCATGTTACGCTCCATTTTTATAATTCAATAATTGAATTATAACCCGGGTCGGCCCCGGGTCAAGCTGTTTCCCTTGCTTCTCAGAGGTCGCCAAAGATCTTTCTTGCCCGCAGTTCCCAGGAGTGCTCCTCGGCCGTCTCACGCCCTTTTTCGCCAAGCCGCACGCGGTAATCTGGATCGGTCTGCACCTTCCTGATGGCTTCGATCCATGCCTCGGTATCTCCGGCCGGCAGAATCAGGGCGTTCTCTCCGTCCACCAGCACCTCTCCCAACACCGGCAGGTCGCTTGCTAACACCGCCCGGCCGCTGGCCAAATACTCGAACATTTTCATCGGGCTGAGGTAGCGGGCGATATCCCCGCCGGATGAACCGGCCACGCGCTGTTGGTACGGCATCAAGAGCGCCTCGCAGGCAGCATGGTAGCGCGGCAGTTCCTGGTTGGGGATGAAACCCAGCACCTGCAGGTTCCCCAATCCGGCTTGTTCAGCCTGGGAGCGCACCTCTCCGACACGCTCCTCTTCCCCGCCGATCAGCAGGAAATTCAATTCAGGCAAAGCGGCCGCCATCTGCAATATCAGTTCTATGCCCCGTCCAGCATACAGATGCCCGCTGTATCCCGCCGTGAATCCCTCCGGAAGACCCAGCAGTTGGCGCGCCTTGCGCGGAGCGTTCAGATTCTCATAGCGCTCTAGATCCACCCCATCCGGAGCAATACACATGAACCCTTCCCGTTTCGGCAGCATGTACTCAGCCTCTAACGCTTGTGAAAGCGCCTTAGTGATGGCCACCAATTTGCACGCACTTCGACCGCCCGCGAATGCCCGCATCAATCGCGGACCCATATTTCCCGAAGGCAAGTCATGTATTTCAAAAATTGCGGGAACAGCGCCCCACCCAGCAATGGCGGCTGCTTGGGGGTGGCGTGTGTAGATCACATCCGCTCCCCAGCGGCGTGCCTGCCGTACGGCTGCGACCCCAAAATCATAGCTTCGCAGGGCGCGTATCGGCTTGATCCAATGGATCGGAAATCCAAGCCGAACGCCGTAATGCGAGGCAATTTCATTCCAATGTGCGTCGGGCTTTTCCCCTGGAAGAATGAGCATGACCTCATGCCCAATTCTTGCGGTCGCTTCTGCCATCTTCATCGTCTGCATGCTGTTGGCAGTGCGGGAGGGGATATGTGAACCGGAGATCAGGGCGATCTTCATTGGCTTGGCTGCTCTATCAGTCGCTGGTTCAGGTCGCGGTACACGCGCCAGGCCGCCAACCCGACTGTGAATAAGAAATATCCTGAAAGTACTGCCGCGAATGTATGCCGTCCAAGAACATCAAATAGCATGAAAATGGCCAGTATCTTTATTAGCATGCCTACGAAATTCACAATAGTGGGATACAACGGCCGGTTCAAGGCCAACAAAGCTACCCGATTCCAAAAGAAAATATTATCAAAAGTGTATCCAATTAACAGCAACAACAAGATATTGTAGACCGGACTGTAAGCAACTCCACTCAGCACTTCGATCATTGGGCGCCCCAAGAAAACGAATATCAATGCCACCGGGAGTGAATATACAGCTGCCAGCACAGAACCGCGCTTCAGCACGTTTCGGGCCACATCCCAATTCCCCTTCGCAATTTCACGCGATAGCTCAGGATAGGTCGTTTTCGGCAGCGGGTTGATCGGCAGTTTCATGATGTTGATGAAGTATAAGGCCAAGCTGTAATAACCCGCTACGGTGGTGCCAAGGAAGGCGGACACCCACAGCAATTCGCTGTCTTTTGCCACAATGCTGATCGTGCTGCTCAGGTTGGTGGAGTAAGCAAAACGCAGCAGCCCGCGGCGGTGGTCCTTCAGTGCGCTTAGCGGTGTGCGCCACCATCCCGTGCCCCACGTCTTTTGGGCATCCGAGAAGGCGACGCCTACAACCCCCACCGCTCCGACCACTTTCCCAAGAACATAGATCCATAATATTTCGTACAGTCCGCCGTTATTGACCCAGGCAACGATCACCAGGGTGAGCGTAAATATGCTCTGCAGCACGTTTACGACTGCCATGGGGCGGAAGCGGTCGAAGACTTGCAGCAGGCCAGTGGAACTTTCATACAGCATGTTGACCAAGACCACCAGACCGTAAAGCACCCATAGGGATGCCGTGCCCTCGTCATGACCGAAGAAACTCGCTCCCCAGGGGGCTAAGAGCCAAATTAATAGGAAAGCCGCCAAGGCGCCCAAGATCTCCAACAGGCCGGCCAATTTATAAACAGAGGCGGCTTTTTCCATCTCCCCCTGCTCCTCGAACTGGCGCACGTTGCGCACCACCATCTCATTGATGCGGAAGGATGTGAAGCGGTTGAGGATATTGGCGAAAGTGCGGATCGATCCCAGCAGACCGAACAGAGCGGGACCGATCAGGCGGGTGACAAAGCTGGCCTGAAGGACGCCTAATACCATCGTAATGCCTGTGGCACTGACCAGGTAGCTGGAATTCTTGACGATACGCCGCAGCAGCTCCGTCTCGAATATGCGCTCGTAGAGGTTTTGCGCCCAGGATTTGGCCGTTTTCATTTATTTGTCACTCGGTCTTGATCTGGCTGGCCCAATCCCGCTCCGCTATATACCACTTGACGGTCTCTTCCACTCCCTGCCGCAGGGAAACGCTCGGCTCCCATCCCAGCATCTTCCCCGCTTTGGTTACGTCGGCCCAATTGGCGGTCATATCGGCTTTGTGGAATGGGCGCTGTTCGATTTTTCCCTTTTTCCCTGTCAGCTCCTCCATCAATGTGATCAGATCGTTGACGGTGATCGATTCGTGTCCACCCAGGTTCATCACCTCAAAACCCACCGGCTTCAAACCAAGGATTGTGCCGCGGGCAATATCGTCAACGTAAGTGAAACCGCGCGATTGCGTGCCGTCCCCGTTGAGCAGCAGCGGTTTGCCTTCGATCAGCCAATGAATGAAACGGTACATCACCATATCCGGTCGCCCGGCCGGGCCATAGACGGTGAAATAGCGGAAAACGGTAACGTCGATGTCGTGCAGGAAATGGTAAGAGTGCGCCATGGCCTCCGCCCCCTTTTTGCTGGCGGCGTAGGGCTGCAGCGGGAAACTGCTGTCGTGGCTTTCGGGTGTGGGCAGCGGCGCATCCGATCCGTATACGCTTGAGGTAGAAGCCAGGATGAATTTGGGTATGCCGCGCTGCTTGCACAGTTCCAGCAGGTTGAGCGTGCCGGTCATGTTGGTGTCCACATATACCCAGGGATTCTCCACGCTGGCGCGCACACCCGCGCGCGCCGCCAGGTTGATCACTCCTGCAAAATCCCCTTCCAGTCCTGCCACCCCCTCCTTATCGGCTACATCCAACTTCTGAAAGTTGAAGCCCTCCCGTTCTTTCAAAGCATACAAGCGGTGTTGCTTCATGCGCACATCGTAAGCGTCGTTCAGATTATCAACCCCCAGAACACTGTGTCCGGCCTCCAGCAGCAATTCCGCCACGCGTGCCGCGATGAATCCTGCCGCTCCAGTGAGCAAATAATGCGCCATTACAGCCTCACTACTTTGGGATTGTCGCGCCCAGCCTCCCCCAGCGCGTTGCGGGAATCCACGATCAATTTGGCTTTATCGAGGATAGCCTCATAATCGTACTGACTGTGATCGGTGATGATCACCACACAATCGGCATCCCCTATCCCGGCATTCAGATCGGTGATGCTCTCCAGCGCCCAATCGTCTTGGTCGATCTTGGCGATGAATGGGTCGTGGTAGCTCACATCCGCTTTCTTTTCACGCAGCAGCCCGATCACATCCAGGGCAGGTGATTCACGCACATCGTCGACATCCGGCTTATAGGCCGCCCCCAACACCAGGATGCGGCTGCCGTTGAGCGATTTGCCGGCCTCGTTGAGGATGTCCTGCACCTTGTCGACCACATGCCGCGGCATATTGGTGTTGACTTCCGAAGCGAGCTCGATAAAGCGCGCCGTGTAATTCAGCGATTTCAGCTTCCACGAGAGATACAGCGGATCGATCGGGATGCAGTGCCCGCCCAATCCCGGCCCGGGGGTGAACTTCATGAACCCGAACGGCTTCGTGGCCGCCGCTTCGATCACCTCCCACACATCCACCCCCAGCCGGTCGCACATCAAGGCCATCTCATTCACCAACCCGATGTTAACCATGCGGAAGGTGTTCTCGAGCAGCTTGGCCATCTCGGCCACTTCGGTGGAAGACACCGGCACGACCGACTCCAGCGCCTGACCGTACCACAGCGCGGCCATTTCTCCGCAGGCCGGTGTGATCCCCCCGATCACCTTGGGCATATTGATGGTGGTCCAATCTTCGCGTCCGTGGTCGACCCGCTCAGGGGAAAAGGCCAGGAAAAAGTCCTCTCCCGCTTTCAAGCCGCTCACCTCTTCCAATTTGGTGAGCACCAGCTCGCGCGTCGTGCCGGGGTAGGTGGTCGACTCAAGCACGATCACCATGCCGGTATGCAGGTGCTGCGCCAGGTCTTCCGTTGCCTCCAGAATGTATGAAAGGTCGGGGTCGCCCGTCTTCCGCAGCGGGGTGGGCACACAGATACTGACCGCATCGGCTTCTTTCAGCAGGGAGAAATCGGTACTGGCCTTGATCTTACCGGATTTCACCAGCGGCGCGAGTTCATCGGAAGCCACATCCCCGATATAGCTCTCCCCTCGCAGGATCGCCTCCACTTTGGAGGCATCCGGATCTATTCCGGTGACTTCAAATCCAGCCTGCGCGAACACAACTGCCAGCGGCAGTCCAACGTAACCCTGCCCCAGCACGGCCATGCGCGCCTGGCGGGATTTCAACTTTGCGGCGAGTTTTGTTTTGGTATCGGTCATACGGCCTCAGAACATGCTCAGCTGTTCGGCATCGTCTTTTTCTTCTTTGGGCTGCTCATCTACATATACAGGGGCTTCATTGACCTGGTCGATCAGCTGCGGCAGGCGTTTGAAATCCTGCTCGACGGTGCTCCGCAGGGAGGGCTGGTGCAGGGCCGCAGCCGGATGGTACATGGGGCAGACCAAGCGCCCTTTTACCCGCACGGCTTGCCCGTGCACTTCACTGATCTTTGCATTCGGTAGGTAGCTCTGCAGCGAAAAACGTCCCAGCAATACGATCACCTTGGGGTTGATCGCCTTCACCTGCCGTTCCAGATAATCACTGCAGGCCTGCAGTTCCTCGGGCTGTGGATCGCGGTTTCCAGGCGGGCGGCATTTTACCACATTGCCGATGAATACCTGTTCCCGCTTCAACCCGATGGATGCCAGCAGTTCCTCCAGGAATTTCCCTGCCGCGCCCACAAAAGGACGGCCCTGTTCGTTCTCATGAAAACCGGGCCCCTCCCCGATGAACATGATATCAGCATCCGCAGGGCCTTCTCCCGGGACGGTTTTCTTACGCGAAAAATGCAGCTCGCACAGCTTACACGCCTCTACCTGTGCAGAAATCTTGCTCAATGCGTCTCCAGCTTCCAATGCTGTCTCCTCAGATCGAATTATTCCGCCGGACACAGGATCGCGCCAATAGTTTCGCGGCTCATTTTCGGCAAGGTAAGGATAAGGGCATCCTCTTGATTATCTACATAATAACCTTTGCGGCGGTCGCTTTCAATGAAACCAAATCGCCGGTAGAGCGCCAGCGCGGCCTGGTTGCTTGCACGCACTTCCAATGAGGCTTTCAACGCCCCCATGTCGATCAGGCTGATCAATGCGGTCTTCAACAGCCTGCAGCCGATCCCCCGCCGGCGGAAAGGATCATCTACCCCGATGTTGCCGATATGCGCTTCATCCACCAGCAGCCACACGATCGCCATTCCGGCGATCACCATGTTGCCGGTATCATCCTCGCTTTCAGCCACCCATTTATGTGAGATCGGATTATTCATCTCGAAATGGTAGCTGGTCAGAGACCATGGCGTAGGAAATATGCGCTGTTCGATGGCGAAAACCGCATCGAGGTCCTCCGGGAGCATAGGTCGAATAGTCAGGGTGGCTGGTGAGACAGGCGCATTCATGCCGGGATGGCCTCTCCGGCGTGTAGATAGGTTGGCGCCAGGGTGTATGGGTCATCGACCTCACCGGCCTGCCAACGCTGCCAGCCGAGTTCGGCCAGATAGCCGGGCCGCCGGAAGCTTTCCGCAGGAGATGCCAACGTCACGTTGACGCGCTTACGCCCCAGCAGCCGGCGCACATCCTCTGAGAGTTCACCGCATATCAATGTGGGTTGGCGAATGCGTTTAGAGAACTCCTGGGGGGTCAGCACTTCCGCATCTTTCTTCTGCTTCCACGCACCATTCTTGCTCTCGTACCAGCCCACCGCCAGACGGCCGCGCCCGGCTTCCAAAACAGCCGCCAGTGCCATATCTTGCGGCGTCTGGGCGGCTACAAGCACATCAAATGTGGGGACACCGACGATGGGTAAGCTGCACGCCAGTGCCAATCCTTTGGCCGCCGCCATCCCAATGCGCAGACCGGTGTAGGAGCCTGGGCCGGTGGCCACGCACACTGCCTGCAGGTCGTCCACTGTCAAGCCGGCCCCGTCGAGCGCCGATTGGATGGCGGGTGACAGTTCCACGGTGTGGTGGTTGGGGCTCGGCCACACCGCCTCGTGGCGCACCTGCACCCCATCGTAAAGGGCCAGGCCGATCTTCTGTGTGGAGGTATCGATCGCAAGCAGCATCAGGCCACTCCAAAGACGGTTTCTTGAAAACCGTCCAATAATTGCTGGTAGCGTTCACCGCTGGCGTTGAACTGCATGCCGCGCTGTTCGCTGTCCACGTGCTGCAGGTCCACCCATAATCGTTCCTCCGGTAGGGCGTCTTCGATACGCGCCGCCCATTCGACCACCAGCGGGCCGGTCGCGAGCATGGCATCCAGATCGAGGGCTTCGGCTTCGGAGGGGGCCTCGATGCGGTAGGCATCTAAATGGGCGAGTTGCTGCCTTCCGTCGCGGCGGTACAGGTTTACGATCACGAAGGTGGGGCTGGATACCGGGTCAAGTGACCCCCAGCCGGCCGCGATTCCCTGCACGAAGGTGGTCTTGCCCGATCCGAGCTCACCCTCCAGGCAGACCAGATCGCCCAGTTCGAGCGAAGCGCCCAGGTGCATACCCACCCGCCGGGTCTGGTCGGCGCTGCGGCTGAGGAATTCGAGCACGTTGGGATCGAGGATGGGCATCGGTTTGATTATACGCCAGTGAGAGAGGGGTTTCAAGAGGGAGCCTGGTCAGGGGGAAGCTTTACCCTCTAAGCGCTGCAGGAACCGGCCGCTGTCGATGATGTAACGCTGGTGCCGGCCTTCACCGATGGTGGTATCGCCCTGGGTGACTTTCACCGCCAGCGTGATGCGCTTGCCGTCCACCGTCTGCACTTCCCCGTATGCGCTGACCTGGCTGCCAAGGGCGGCCGGGGCGCGGTGGCTGACGTCTACGTGCGTACCGACGGTGGTGTAGCCCTCCGGGAGCAGTTCGTCGAGCATTTTGCGGGTGTTGATCTCCATGAAGGCGATCATCCAGGGAGTGGCGAGCACGCCCACCTTGCCGCTGCCGATGTGCAGGGCAGTGTGGCGCTCCTCGACGGTGAAGATTTCGCTGCGGGAGGCGCCTGGTTTTATCTTGTGGTCTGGGTTCATGGCATTTCGCTGGTGCGGCGGGTGATCACTTTACTAGCTTCAAAATGGGCAATAATGGTTCTCTCTGGCTGGATCAGCCGAGCGGCAGGAGCATAACATGGAAGGCATAGCAGGGAAAGCGATTGCGGGGATCGTCAGGGGATTGGCGGGTAAGTGGATGGTGAACGTTGGTTTGGGTGAGTGTTCAATAACATGAGAGTGGGGAAGATTGTGAAGATAATTGCGAATTTGGGGGTCAGCCACCATTGAACCAAGTCTCCCCCAAGTGCGTACTAATGGGTAAATCCAACCAGAGACCCTGATGTATGCCTGGCTTGATCCGCGCATTCGGTACGAATGATGGGGGCAATCGTGATGCAGATGGAGACATAGATACGGGTTCCTGAGGGCGAGTGATGGTTGACCATTTCGCGTGGTTTTCGCCCTCAGCCCGGCGGCCGCTTCTGCTGCTCGGTGCAGTCGAGGCGGCCGCTTTCCCCTCTACCGTCGTATAGTAGAGGGGATTTCTGTTGTAACAATACATTCTTGATAGTCGAAACCAAGTCTTTGAGATTACCTCGGCTTTTTGGTTCCTAACCCACCATGTCCAAATAGGTTACAAGATCGCGAATGTAGTCGTTCTCGTCATAAGGTCGATCTGCGATCACCAACGCAGCCGCGCCGTCGCTGAAATCGGTTAGCTCCACCCAGATCATTTTAGGAATTCGAATCCCTCTCGATGGAGTGGACAATGCAAACGTTTTCCAAACCTTGCCATCAAACAATTTCACCCTAAAACTGCCTGCCGCCGCAATGATGATCTGCTGCAATGACTTATGGGCATGTTGTCCCCTAGTGACCCCGTCGGAAACATCGCGGATGAAGAACAATCTCTTGATCGACCAATCGAATTGATCTTGTTGATCGATTACAGTTAATATTCCGCGCCCATCCCCAACTTCTGGAAAATCTATCAGCAAGTTCGAATTTAGCGGGGAATCCTTTTGATTACCCATGCGTGCTGCCCGTTATGCCCATATTCTCTAAGAGTTGTGGAACACCAAATTCTACCGAGAATTGATCCATCCAAGATGAATCTGCTGCAAGATGCTTTCCATTCAATATTTCCATCATTCCCCCTGAAAGCGCATTTACATCCCCTACAGGAACCAGAGCCCCATAGTTGCCATGATCAAGTGCTTCCCGTGGGCCGTAGTCACAATCGGTGCAGATAACCGGAGTTTTCAAGTACATCGCCTCGATCAAGATCATCGAAAGGCCATCCCAATTCGATGGCACGGCTAATAGTGCTGCTTTTTTTACATATGGATATGGATTGATCACATTGCCGGCCAGTTCGACGTGCTCGCTCAAACCCAATTCATCAATTCGATTCTGAAGCATCTCGTATTGCTCCCCCTCGCCAATGATAAGCAATTTGGCTGGCATTTGCTCGTGAACGGCCGCAAAACTATCGATCAGCAGCCGGAAGTTCTTCTGTTCGACCAATCGCCCGATCCCCAAAATAACTGGCAGTGAATTTTCCTGCAGCCATCGATGCGAGATCGGCTCTGAAGAAAGGCGAAGCAGCTCATCATCTACGGTAGGGATATACTGCATCTTTATCTTCTCAACCGGCAGATTGAGGTAATCCTCTAGATCTTCAACCACCCCATAGGAGTTCGCGATAATATTATCCGCCAATGGATAAATCTTACTTAACAATATTTTCTCTAACACCTTCTTTAATATTGTGCGGATTTGTTTTTTTGTGTTGTTTACAATATAGACCGATATCAGTGTCTCCTGCCTTGAGATCAATTTTGCTAAAATAGCGATCAGATTGGTCAGATCTAAGGTTGACAACAGCGCTCTGGGTTTTGATCTGACCAAGTACCCAACAAGTGGGAATATAGAACGGTACGCGTTCTTTTTATTGAAATTTATCAATCTAACCTTCGGAGACAAGTAGGTCTCAAGATCGTTTTCTTTCAAAAATGTAATCAAATCAACTTGGTGACCTAAGCTGATTAACTCATTAGCAATTTTCACAAACGCTTTCTCCGCACCCCCAATTCTTAAGCTTGGAACGAAGAGCGCGATAGTCTTATTTTGATCCAATGACTAACTCCGGATATCCAAATAAATTTTTCTGGCCAAAGATGACGGCATCACTTTCGTTGATACCACCTTCTATTTCCTATATTATACAATTGCATTCCCGCTACTTGTGAATATTGGGTTTCGGTTCTACCGTGCTTTTTTCACCATCATAGAATGATTTTCCGAGCAATTTTTAGCGACATTCAGATATCTTTTGCCGGAACCATCTTGACTACCCTACATGATAGTTGGATAATATCCAGATGCCCCCTAACCCCATTTTCTTCGTCGGCCTCGACTCCGCCAACCCTTCCCTGATTGAAGCCTGGATGGAGGATGGCAGCCTGCCAACCCTGAAACGTCTGCGCGAACGTGGCGCTTATACTCGCGTCAACCACCCTGGGGATCAGCATTTAGAGATCCCATGGGCCACCTTCTACACCGGTCAAAACCCCGGAACCCACGGTGTCTATCACTACATCCAATGGAATTCAAAGAAAGCCGCCTATGAGCGCATCAATTCCGATCAGCTCGGGCTGCAAATGCAGCCATTTTGGAGAGAATTTCACGACGGCGACCCGCGCGCCATTGTGATTGATATTCTCCATTTGCCGGACATACAGCCCTTCAATGGTATAGAGATAAACGGCTATGTAACTTACGAGTCACTGCAGGGTCGCTATTATTATCCCCCTGAGATGAAAAAGCTGATCGACCAGAATGTTGGTATCCCACCTGAAATGTGGGAAAAATATGAGCTTTACACCATCAAGGAGCTGACCGAAATCCACGGCAAGCTGCTCACACAAAACCAGGATATGGCAAAGCTGGTGAACTACCTGCAGGCCAGCCAGGATTGGGATCTGTTTATCACCTTGCTTGCCTCTCCCCACCGCAGCGGGCACCGCTTCATGGATACCAGCAACCTCAGATATGAGGAAGAAGGCAAGGATACCAGCGCCATAGAGAATGCGCTCAAAGAGGTATACCAATCATGTGATCGGGCCATCGCCGATATGATCGCTGAACTTCCTCCTAATACCACCATACTGGTGAGTTCGCTGCATGCCATGGATTTTAACCACAGCCGCACTCACATGCTGCCCAAATTGCTGGAGAGGGTCATAGGTGGTCCATCCGCGCCATCCCAGCCAACAACTAAGCGCCGGTCCCCCATCCACAAATTGCGCGAGATGGTTCCCAATTCTTGGCGCTGGGCGGTCAAGATAAAGCTGCCCCTCGCTTGGCAGGATAGAATGACCAATTACTGGTATACCGGCAAAATAGATTGGGAGAACACGCCGGCCTTCACCGTTATGGGTGACTATTTCGGCCATGTCCAGATCAATCTAAAGGGGCGCGAAAAATATGGATGGGTCTCTCCCGGCGAAGAATATCAAGCGTGGATCGAGCGCATCAAGGCCGGTCTTTCAACCTTTAAGGATGGGGATACCGGTGAAGATATCATCGAAAGAATTTTTGAGAAGGAAGAAAGCGATTACCATGGAGAACGGATGCACCTCTTGCCCGATCTCAGCATCGAATGGAAGAAGACGCCCACCTACCAGCACCGAAGCTTGGTTTCTGATGTTTACGGCGAGGTTCCCTGGCCGACGCCCAACCGGGATCCCAACGGGCGCAGCGGGCACCACCGCAACCAGGGATTCCTCATTGCGGTTGGGGAGCAGTTCCCGCCAAACAGCCTTATCCCCGTCCTCCGAACGATTGACTTTGCCCCAACCATATTGGACCTTCTTGGGTTAGAGACCCCGGACAAGATGGAAGGAAAGTCAATTCTGCATCGATAGAGAACAGCGGCCCATCCCTCCTTCGGCCGTACCGGGTATCGAAAAGGCATTACGCCACGCCCCACCAATCAGCCCCCTCTACCAGTCCCAGGGCGATCAAGCGTTCACGAATGAGCTGGCGCGCACCGCGTGCCCCCACGGCGGCCAATAGAACCGGATTCGCGTGGCGGTTCCATTCGGGCATCAGGCCCTCAGGGGCCAGAATGGGCAGGCCGCGCCGCGTGCGGCCGATCTTCTTCGGGTCGATGTCGATGAAGGCCGTCAGAGGCAGGTCGGCGCGCTGCAGGTGTTTGCTCAGGCGGCGGCCGGTCATGCCGGAACCCCAGATGATCACCGCGTCGCGCCCTTTGAGCAGCCCCTCCGCCAGGTAGTGGGCTTTAGCGCGCAGGAAGTTCTCGAGCGAGTAGCGGCTGTCCGTACGGGTCAGGCGTTCGGGGTGCTCGCGCCACTGCAGCAGCGCCTGCGGTAGCTTGGCGAAGCGCGCCCCGGCGTGCGCCATGCGCAGCCACAGGTCGTAGTCTTCCGCCCAGCCGTGCTCCTGGTAGCCGCCCAGGCCGCGCACCACCTCGCGGCGGAACATCACGCTGGGGTGGGCGAAGGGGCTTTCCACGTACATCTCGCGGCGCACATCCGCGTCGCTGACCACCGAGTTGAGCCACTCGATGTAGATGCGGAAGCCCTCCCGCAGATCGCCTTTCGGAAAGCCTTCCACCTGGGAGGCTACCAAAGCAACCTCGGGGTGCTCATCGAGGTATTCGCTTTGCAGGCTGAGGCGCTCGGAGTGGGCCAGGTCGTCGCCGTCCATGCGGGCGATGTACTCCCCACGGCAGGCTTCCAGGCCGGCGTTGAGAGCCGGGATGATGCCCTCGTGCGGCAGCGTCAGCGTGCGGAAGCGAGCATCGCGCGAAGCCCAGTCCTTCAGAATGGCAGGGGTATCGTCGCTGGAGCCGTCATCCACCGAGAGCACTTCGAAATCGGGGTGCGTTTGGGACGCCAGGCTGGCCAGCGTTTCATCCAGGTGGGCGCCGGCGTTGTAAACCGGTATGAGCACAGAGACTTGGGGCATGGGGAGATTGTAAAGGATATTGAGGATTATTGATTAGTGATTGGAGATTAGAGAATTGGGGAATTAATTTGGCCGCTGAAGAACGCTGAATACCGCTGATCATTGTTGTTGATAGTCTTTATCGATAATGCAGTTTCCCTTTTATTAACTCAATCGCATCTTCATAGTCTATTAACTGTTTGTCAATCACAAAACCATGACTCAAAGTCAAGCCATAGAGCAATCCGATAATTCTATGAAATGGAGTCAACCTATCCACTATTACAATATGATATTTTGCCCAGGGCCCGTATGATTCCTTAATTTTTTGAATTTCAACCCATGGTACAAGAATTCTCCAAAAAATGAAAACCTGAAATTCAATACCATCATAGGTGACGGTAAATTCTTGCCTGAAATTTGTCACATTTGTTGCTGCAATTATTATAAGTATCAAAAACATAATATAAGCAACACCAATTTCATAAGAGAAGGTGTTCTCCAGTATGGCTACAACTAGCAGGATCGTTAGATTAATAATAATGAATCCAAGCACGACAATTACAACAGCTGATTTCATAATGGTGCTCGTTTTATCAAGTTTGGAATAGGAAAATGTCCGTTTATTATTCATAGAAGATTATCATTTTGGTGGGGGAGAATTATGAATTTGTCCAATGATTCGGAAATCCCCCAAGTTGAAACAATCCCATTAATAATCCTTCAACACCCGATCGGTGCCGCGGTCGGTTTCCCAGGGGTAGATGATGTAGGCATCAGTGGAGGCCGCGAAGTAATCCGGGCGGTGGTTTCCGAACAGGTTGCGTTGGGGGTTGAAGTGCATCACACAGGTGAAGGGTATGCCCCCGCCGGCGGAGACGCGGTTCTTCACCGCCGTGCTGGTGCGCCCCGAGCCCCACACGTCGTCCACCACCAACACCCGCCGCGCTCCCAGCACTTCGTCGTCGGGAAACTGGATGAACTGCGGCCAGGCCAGCAGCTTGTCCTTTTCGCTTTCCAGTTCTTTGGCGGGGAAATCAACGGCGGCGGTCAGGATGTGTTTCACATCCATCGCCTCCGCCAGCATACCCCCCGGGATGATGCCGCCGCGCGTGATCACCACCATGGCATCGAAATCGTGCTCAAACTGCGACATGAGGTGGTCGATGAGGCGGTCCGCCTCTTCCCAACTGACCAGTTCGCGGCGCATGTCATCCTCCTGCGAGTTAGTGTTCCTATTATAGCAAAGCTTGCGGGTTAACTTCCACGCGCCAGTCGCCGAGTTCACGCTCTTCCAGCAGGCTGGCGGGGTCCGGGCCGCGCAGCACGATCTGCCAGCGGAAAAGGCCGTCGAGCCGGGCGTAGAAGCAGGGCGTGGGTCCGATCAGTTCGGTAGCGCGCCGGTCCTCCTGGCGCAGCCAGCCCTGTATCTCCGCCGCCATCTTATGGGCCGCGGCTTCGGCCTTGTCGGCCTGCCGGTGGCGGTATTCCAGCCTCACCAGGCGTGAATAGGGCGGGTAGCCGAGGTCCGCCCGGTAGGCCAGCTCACGTCGGTAGAAGCCCTGATAATCATGTTCCGCAGCCGTCTGCAGCACGTAGTGGTCCGGGTGGAAGGTCTGCAGGATCACGCGCCCTCCAAGCGGCCCGCGCCCGGCCCGGCCGGCCACCTGTGAGAGCACCTGGAAGACGCGCTCGCCGGCGCGGTAGTCCGGCAGGTGCAGGCCGACATCCGCCAACACCGCTCCGACCAGGGTGACAAAAGGCAGATCGAGGCCCTTGGCCAGCATCTGTGTGCCCACCAGTATGTCCGCGCGCCGGTTGGTGAAATTATCCAGGATCAGGTCGTGGGCGCCCTTGCGGCTGGTGGTGTCGCGGTCCCAGCGCAGCGCCCGCACCCCGGGGAAGTGGGTTTGCAGTTCGGATTCCACCTTCTGCGTGCCCATGCCGTAATGGCGGATGCGCTCACTTCCGCAGTTGGGGCAGGTCTTGGGCATCTGGCGGGTATAGCCGCAGTGGTGGCACTGCAGCCCGCCGGCGGATTGACCGCCGTGGTAGGTGAGCGAAGTGTCGCAGCGCGGGCAGGTGAGCGCTTCCCCGCAATCGCGGCAGAAGACATAAGTGGCCGCGCCCCGCCGGTTGAGGAACAGGATCGCCTGTTCGCCCGCTTCCAATACCTGGGCAAGATTTTCCTGCAGTTTGCGGCTGAAGATGCCGCGGTTGCCCGACTTAAGCTCGGAGCGCATATCAACCAGATCCACCGGCGGCAGGTCGGCCATCTGCGCTGTGCCGCCCGCCTCCCGAAATTGGGAGGGCCTTCCAATCTTTTCCGTATGCGCGCGCACCGTCTCGGTATGCGCCAAGATGCGCGCCGGCAGGTCGAGCAGCCGCCACTCACCCTGTTCGGCCCGCCGGTAGCTGCTCACCTCGGGCGTGGCGCTGCCCAAAATGCAGACAGCCCCGAGTATGCCTGCATATGCGACCGCGCTTTCGCGGGCATGATAGTAGGGCAATGCCCCGGATTGGTAATACGAACCGTCGTGGCACTCATCCACCACGATCAGGCCGATGTCGGGCAGGGGGGCGAAGAGGGCGCTGCGTGGTCCCACGATGACGGATAGCTGGCCGTTGCGCGCTCGCCGCCAGGTGTCGTAGCGCTCACCCGTGGACAACCGCGAATGCATGATGCCCACCCGTCCGGGGAAACGCGCCACGAATCGTCGCACGGTCTGCGGGGTCAGAGCGATCTCGGGCACCAGCACGATAGCCTGGCGTCCCTGGGCGAGCGTCTCGGCGACGGCCTGCAGGTAGATCTCGGTCTTGCCCGAGCCGGTCACGCCGTGCAGCAGGAATGGAGGCGCCGATTTTTCAGGATCGGGCCGCTGCAGGGCTAAGCGGATGGCCTTCCAAGCCGCCTCCTGGTCGGCGGTGAGCTGGGGGGGCACGCTTGCGTCGTAGGCCAGCCCGGCCAGCGGATCGCGGTAGGTCTCTTCCTGGCGCAGCAGCAGCAGACCGCGCTCCGCTAGGTAGCGCAGGTCGGCCAGCTTGCCGCCGCTCTCGGCATACAGCCGGCTGACGTCCTGTGGCGCAGGATCGCTCACTAGAATCTCCATCATCTTGCGGCGGCGTGATTTGGTCACTTGA
>Ga0224514_10000195_pt1 | contig 19150 bp, 15 predicted proteins | sample SF_May12_sed_USG_3_FD_169107 | JGI IMG/M metagenome (GOLD analysis project Ga0224514, IMG submission 169107) | Sediment microbial communities from San Francisco Bay, California, United States - SF_May12_sed_USGS_24 | ecosystem: Environmental > Aquatic > Marine > Sediment | place: USA... | reverse complement strand
AAGGGGTCAGGTCTACGCAATTGACGAAATGAAAAATAGGGGCAGCGACCTGTTTTGAGTAGATTAGACTTTAACGGGTTGATAGAGGAGTGAAAGAGGGTTTTAAAATCCGGTTGATCCTGTAAATCCTGTCAAAAGAAAAAAGATTTAAAAGACTTGTTTTAGACGGGATTAACGGGATTTACAGGATTAAGAGCGAAAGATAAAAGAATTTTTTAGGGTTTTAAAATCCAGTGAATCCGGTCAAAGAATAAGGGGTCAGGTCTACGCAATTGACGAAATGAAAAATAGGGACAGCGACCTGTTTTGAGTAGATTAGACTTTTGCGGGTTGATAGAGGAGTGAAAGAGGGTTTTAAAATCCGGTTGATCCTGTAAATCCTGTCAAAAGAAAAAAGATTTAAAAGACTTTATTTTAGACCCCGTTAATAGATTTAACGGGGCAGGTGGGATAAAGATCAAAAAAGATAGCCACAGTACCTACGGGGCATAAAAGGTCACAGAGGCCTCAGAGAAAGAAAAAACTGTTTTTATTGTGATTTGAGGGGAGAATAAAATATGAGAAAAATAAACCTTAACATATGCCTGCTATTTGCAATGTTGGCGGCACTCTGTTTCCCGGCATTAGTTTCGGCAGGCAAGGCTACCTACAAATACGACGCCTACGATCGACTAAATAAGGTTAATCACGAGAACGGCCCCTCAGTTATTTACTTGTATGATGATAAAGGTAATACAATCAAACGGACAGTTACAGAAGGTAATGTTCTTAATCTCATTTTGGAAAATGATGCAGGTGATTATGAGAGTGCAGTGACCATGGATCCTCCCGGAAGTCAATGTGGCAATGAATATTACTGTTTTGGAAATGTTTCAACAGTGACACTTACCGTTGCTCCTCATATGGGATATGATTTTGTTTCATGGTCTAATTCGTGTGGAACTTCTCCCACATGTACGATCAACCTCGATGGCCTTTATAGTCTAACGGCTCATCTTACAATAAAAAATTTTGATGTAGATACAAATACCGGGCCTTCGGGAACAATCTATCCATCGATCCTTCAGACGGTTGATTACAGGAGTGTTTTAACTTATGAAATTACACCGGAAGACGGGTATGAACCTACCCTGATCGATGGCTGTGGCATTCACCATGTCTCAGGAAATATCTACTCGACTGCACCTATTACTTCCCATTGCACCGTATCAGTTTTTTTTGATATCAAGTCTCATACGGTAATAACTGAATCAGGTCCCGGTGGCGCCATTAATCCTGAGACATCTCAGGAAGTCTATGAAGGTACTGCGCTGGAGTTTGACGTGTTGCCTGATGCGGGCTATATAATTACCTCCGTTAGCGCTGAGGGCTGCGGTTTTTCCAATGTGTCGGGGAGTACTTACACGACATTGCCCATTATGAGAGATTGTACGATAACGGCCCTCTTTGAGGACCCGATGCCGACAGGTTTGACGGCCACCTTAGATGGTTCGAGAAATGTTAATTTGGCCTGGACCGACAACTCAAGCAAAGAAACAGGCTATAAGGTAGAGCGGAAGCAAGGTGTCGGAGGGACCTATTATGAAATAGCGTCTCTTGCCGCTAACGCTACCAGCTATAGTGACAACAATCTATTCACAGGAGAGACTTATTACTACCGGGTGAGTGCTTTTAATGCATCCGGTGAATGGGCCGGCAATGAAGCAAACGCGACAATAGCGTCAGGGCCGGATGTTTTTGTAAATGCCACCAGCAGCTGCACAAGCGGCTGCGGTTCAGAGGCGTCGCCCTATCAAACGATCCAGGCGGGGGTAAATGGCGTAGGTGTTGGTGATCGCGTGATTGTAAAAGCGGGAACGTACAATGAGCAGGTACGCATAACGAAATCACTGATCCTGACATCGACGGAGAATGCAATTGTGCTGTCTACGAGCGGCAGTTATAACACTGCAATAGATATAAACAGCGCCAATGTGGTTGTCAGCGGTTTAACGATCAGACCGGGCCAGGGTCTCCATGGAATTATTGTGAGGTCGCCTGCCAAATACTGTGAAATAACAGGAAATATAATAGAAGATAATTCCTACGGGATTGTTGCATATTTCGCTACAAGTTCGGCAGGAAGTATTATTTCGGACAACATTATCAGGAATAACGGGTATGGCATTTCGATGAATAATACAGCAGGTGCAGTTGTTATGAGCGGCAATGAGATAAGCGGTAATACGTTGAGCGGTATATCCTTTGCGTCAGCAAGTTATCCGGATGTTTTAATCACAGAGAATATGTTCAGCAATAACGCCGCAGCCATATCCAACGCCCAGGCAGGCATAAGCATTTATCACAATAATTTTATAGATAATAGCAGCCAGGTAAGCAATGCGTCGGCTCAGTGGCATAATGGCTATCCTGATGGAGGAAACTACTGGTCCAACTACAGCGGAGTGGATAATTATTCCGGTGCCGGTCAGGATGTGTCTGGAAGTGACGGCATACTGGATGCGGCCTACGGTCAGGACCTCTATCCCTTTGGCGCTATCAATGCCTGGAATCCGGTATTGGAGAACTATTCCGTGACCTATGTGTGGGGTACGGGTGGGTCAATATCACCGGGGACGCCCGATATTGTGAACTCTGGTTTTGTGGTAAGCTTTGATGTAATTCCTGATGCGAGCCATATTATCGACTCTGTTATGGGGGAGGGCTGCAATATTTACTATGATACAGGAGATACCTATGAGACCGCACCGATTACGAGAGATTGTAAGGTAACGGCATTATTCCAGTGTATAACAGAGACTGTAAGAATTGCCGGTTCACCTTCGACTGCTTATACTTCTGTGCAGGCGGCATATGATGGGGCGGTTGATGGAGATATCATTCAAACCCGGGTGGTGAATATAACTGAAAGCGTTAACTTCAACAGAAACATCAGTGTGACCCTGGAGGGTGGTTATGGTTGTAACTTTGATACCATTTCAGGCATTACTACGATTATTGGCAATATGACGCTGAGTGATGGGACTGTAACGACCGAAAATATTGAAACCTCGCCTTAATGGCGACAACTTTTCTAATTATTCAAATGAATATGAAATTAAAGGCTTAATATGAAGGAGGAGTCATGAAGAAGCTTATATTAATATACACGGTGGTGATGCTGATGGTCTATGCACAGGCCTATGCAGCGGGGGATTTAATCGTTAACGGAAATATCAAAACCAGTATTTCCGATTGTGACAGCCTGGATACGGATGCCAGTGGAAATATTGTTTGCGGGACTGACGATACGGGCACAAAGATATATAATGAGACGCGGACATTGCCTACAGTTGTCGATGAGTATGTAGAGATCGGGAGATTTCATAAGCCTTCCGTCGGGCAAAATCTAAAAGTCAATGTGGCTATCTCCGGTGGTTTCTCCGTTTCGAAGCAGTATCTGATAGCTACACAGTACAACCAGGAAGGAGGCCAGTGGCGTGAAGTACTGCCCATTGTCAGCACAGGTGCCTATAGCGGTAACGACTTTAGTCTTCAGGTACAGGTGCAATCATACCAGGTGTTCCTTCAACTGCGTCGCTCGAGCGGTTCGGCTGCCGGGACTGCCAACATAACTATAGAGTCTATGGGTGGCGATTCGGTCACATTCACTGCTTTATCGGGAACAGGTACGACGACTGAACAGCCGGTTTTTGAAGGGACGCAGTTGACACAGGTAGACGGCAAGCTAGGCATCGGGACGACGAGTCCGACGGAGGCGCTGGACGTGGTTGGTAATGTGACCGCAACGGGTAATGTGACTGCTGATGCAATTTGTCTAAATGGCGACTGCCTAACTCACTGGAATGAACAAGTATATAATGAGACGCGGACATTGCCGACAGTCGTCGATGAGTATGTAGAAATTGGTAGAGTTCATAAGCCTTCCGCCGGGCAAAATCTAAAAGTCAATGTGGTTATCTCCGGTGGTTTCTCCGTTTCGAAGCAGTATCTGATACCTACACAGTACCACCAGACAGGAGGCCAGTGGCGTGAGGTCCTGCCCATTGTCAGCACAGGTGCCTATAGCGGTAACGACTTTAGTCTTCAGGTACGGGTGCACTCATACCAGGTGTTCCTTCAACTGCGTCGCTCGAGCGGTTCTACTACCGGGACTGCCAACATAACTATAGCGTATATGGGTGACGGTTCGGTCACATTCACTGCTTTATCGGGAACAGGTACAACGACTGAACAGCCGGTTTTTGAAGGGACGCAGTTGACACAGGTAGACGGCAAGATAGGCATCGGGACGACGAGTCCGACGGAGGCGCTGGACGTGGTTGGTAATGTGACTGCGACGGGTGATGTGACTGCTGATGCAATTTGTCTAAATGGCGACTGCCTAACTCACTGGAATGAACAGGTATATAATGAGACGCGGACATTACCGACAGTCATCGATGAGTATGTAGAGATTGGTAAGGTTCATAAGCCTTCCGCCGGGCAAAATCTAAAAGTCAATGTGGTTATCTCCGGTGGTTTCTCCGTTTCGAAGCAGTATCTGATAGCTACACAGTACAACCAGGAAGGAGGCCAGTGGCGTGAGGTACTGCCCATTGTCAGCACAGGTGCCTATAGCGGTAACGACTTTAGTCTTCAGGTACGGGTGCAATCATACCAGGTGTTCCTTCAACTGCGTCGCTCGAGCGGTTCTACTACCGGGACTGCCAACATAACTATAGCGTATATGGGTGGCGATTCGGTCACATTCACTGCTTTATCGGGAACAGGTACGACGACTGAACAGCCGGTTTTTGAAGGGACGCAGTTGACACAGGTAGACGGCAAGATAGGCATCGGGACGACGAGTCCAACGGAAGCGCTGGACGTGGTTGGTAATGTGACTGCGACGGGTAACGTAACTGCTGCTGCCTTTGTGGGTGACGGTTCGGGATTGACAAGTATTTCATCTGCTTCTCTTCCCTCTGATGTTGCCCTTAAAAATGGCACTGCTGATCAGGATTTTGATTCGGGGACGCTTTACATCGATGTGGTCAATAACAGGGTTGGTATTGGTACGACAACCCCCAACCATAAGCTCCAGGTAGCGGGTTTGATCAATTTTGATCCTGCTAATTATTCCACTTTAATCGGTGCGGGTGCAGGGGCGAGTCTTCAGTCAGATGGAATGAAGAATACCGCCGTAGGGAGGCTGGCCTTGTATGCAACTACATCGGGCACTGATAATACTGCTGTCGGAATTGACGCTTTAAGAGATAATACTATAGGAAATTATAATACGGCAACTGGTAGCGGCGCCTTGCGCTCAAATACCACGGGAGGCGGCAATACGGCAAATGGGCTTATTGCACTGGTTTACAATACGACCGGTAGCAATAATACGGCTACCGGAGCGAGCGCTTTATTTAACAATACCATTGGTAATAACAATACTGCTAACGGGAGTAGCGCTCTTGCGCATAATATAGACGGAAATAATAATACGGCCATTGGTAAGAACGCTATAAGTGTAAATAAAAGCGGGAACGAAAATACAGCCAGTGGTTATTACGCTCTTCGCTCCAATGACAGTGGAAATAATAATACCGCAACCGGTGTAAATAGCCTTTATAATACTAAAGGTTCCAACAATACGGCATACGGCCATTCCGCCGGTTATAATAATATTTCCGGTACAGGGAATGTTTTTCTTGGTTACCTGGCCGGTTATAACGAAATAAAATCCAACAAGCTTTACATAGAAAATACCTCTACCTCCACCCCCCTCATCGGTGGTGACTTTGCCGCCGATGAAGTCTACCTGAATGGTGATGTCGGTATCGGGACTATGGCTCCGTCGGAAAAGCTGGATGTGGCCGGTACGGTAAAAGCCACGGCATTTATCGGAGATGGTTCGGGTCTGACTGGTCTGCCGACAGGTTCTGTGTTCTCAGAGGGCGGAACTTTCGCTTTCTACACAAGTGGAAATGTTGGTATAGGGACGTCTGCTCCAACAGAGAAGCTGGATGTTGCCGGAACGGTTAAGGCAACGGCCTTTGTCGGCGATGGCGCGGGCCTGACTAACCTTCCTTCCAACGGCGCCTTCATAGACGGTGGAACATTTGCCTCCTATACAAGCGGTAACATAGCCATCGGGCTGGCAACTCCGAAGGACGGCTATCAGGTTTCTATCATGGGTACGACCGTTGCTGAAGATCTGGGTGTAGACTATCAGCGTGGATTATCTGTAGAGGTTGCGCCGGATGCATCCAAATGGACCTTGACCAGCAACCATGTAAGCGGCATCGATACGAATGTCGTTGCAGATGGTAAGCTGGGAAATGAAATCCTGGAGACTCAGGTTGGCATCAACATCAAATACGGTGCCGGTGCAACCGCTTCGCCGGTTTCGGTCGTGCAAAATGCCTATGGCCTGAAGGTCGATGCTGACCATGGAGGTGGTCAGATAGATAACAGTTACGGTATTTATATTGGCACCCCCGTGCCGGGTGGAACTGTGACCAATAAATGGGCGCTTTACCAGGCCGATGCTGCAACGGGAAGCTATTTTGCCGGAAATGTGGGGGTAGGCGTTGAGGCTCCTGCTTATAATCTTGATGTCGCTGGTGACATCAATGCCAGCGGTGAGGTAAGGGCAAACACGATTCCTTTAACCTCTGATATTCGTTACAAGAAAAATGTGCGTAAACTGGATGACGCTCTTGCGCAGATAGTTAAACTTCGCGGTGTCAGCTATAACTGGAATGTAAAAGAATTTCCTCATAAAAAGTTTGATGATAAACAGCAGATCGGTTTTATTGCCCAGGAAGTGGAAGCAGTTTATCCTGAACTGGTATATACAGGGAAAGACGGGTACAAGGCCGTCGATTACGCACGCCTCATGCCTGCAATTGTCGAAGCGATCAAAGCACAGCAAAAGGAGATAGAGCGCCTGAAGGCAGAGAACGTATCACTTAAGGCTAAAAATGTTACCATGGAAGACAGGCTTGCTGAGATGGAAATGATGAAGCTTCGTATGGCCCAAATTGAAGCAACTCTGGCCAAGAATGGGCCATTAGCAACTATTCAGGGCAAAGCGGTTGACAAATGACATAGGAGAGAATGGACAGATAACGTTGGGAGGGAAAGAAAAGAAGACAATATTCAGGCGCAGGAAAGACAGTGCGGCCTGGCGCCATTAGATTAATGGAGTCATTCGCTTTTATTACAGCCCCGTAAATCTTGCTGACGGCGCCTCCCCTTTTTCAAAAAGCCATGATAAAGAGGGTCTGGTTCAAATGAGCCGGGCCCTCTTTTTTTGTTGTCATATAGGTTTGTTGAAAGTCTTTCTTCCCTTCCTTCTTTCCCTTGACATCATCCCCTCTTTTCTTCAAAATAGCGCATACATAAAATAACCTGTGTAAGGAGTAATTTAGCATGGTAAAAGCTGCTGTAACTGGTGCGGCGGGCAGGATGGGCGCCAGGATAATAAGTGTAATCGGTGATACGGAAGGGATAGAACTTGTAGGTGCTATCGAGCATGATGAACATTATGCATTGGGCAAGGATGCAGGCGAGGTTGCCGGTGTTGGTAATTTAGGGGTAGAAATATCCTCTGATATCAATGCTGTAATGAAAGAGGCTGATGTCATCATAGACTTTACCTTTCCCGACGTAACCATAGAGAATCTGGTTGCTGTGAGCAAGCATAAAAAGGCGGCTGTTATCGGAAGTACAGGTTTTACAGCTTCCGAAATGGAAGAAGTGAAAAAAAATGCTGCTAATATTCCCTGCATTATCGCACCTAATATGAGTATGGGGGTCAACCTTATGCTGAAACTTGTGGCGGAGGCTGCACGGGCTCTCGGCAGTGACTTCGATATGGAGATGGTTGAGACTCATCACAAGCTTAAAAAAGATGCGCCCAGCGGGACGGCTATGAAGCTGGCTGAAGTAGCGGCAGAGTCGGTGGGAAGAAGCTTGTCGGAAGTAGGCGTTTTTGAACGTCACGGTATGATAGGAGCGAGAAGCAAAGAAGAAATTGGAGTTCAGACGCTTAGAGGGGGTGACGTAGTGGGTGATCATACGGTATACTTTTATGGTACCGGTGAAAGGCTGGAAATAACCCACAGGGCAACAAGCAGGGATACTTTTGCAAGCGGTGCCGTTAAAGGCGCGCTTTGGCTTGTCGGGAAAGCGCCGGGGATTTATGACATGCAGGATGTACTTGGACTTAAGTAAAGGATTGAATAATGTCACTTGTTAAAGATATTAAAAAAAAAATGGAGGAATTTGAAGCTGACGGCAGACATTGCATGGGAATTCATCTTACCTCTGAGATGGCTGCCGAGGTGAGGAAGGAACTTCAATATCTTTACGGAAAGGATTTAGGTATTCCCACGCTCCTTTTCGGCAGGGAAATTCTTTCCGTCGATGCAACGGAACTTAGTTTCGAGGAATAGTTAAAAAACGTTAAAGAGGGGGATGTTATGCAAAAAAGATGGTTGCTCATATTTTTGGTAAGTTTTTTCTTTAGTCAGAACGTCTTTGCCGTTGATCTTTTTCCGCTTTTTTTGCCCAAGACGGGGGACAAGACCCTCGATTCCATGCTGGATAAGATAAACGATAAGGCAAAAAGCGATATTAACACCTTTATTAAAAGCATGAGTACTCTGGGCAAAGTCCATGAAGCCAGTCTAAGGCTCCTCCTTGACAGGGACAAATTTGCTCCCGGTGACATCTATATGGCCGTTCGCTTATCTGTTCTCTCGGGCAAACCTTTTGATTTCGTGGTTACGCAGTACAAAGCCAACAGGGGGCAGGGTTGGGGAGTTATGGCGAAAAGACTCGGCATAAAGCCGGGTTCCAGAGCCTTTCATGAGTTAAAAAATGAGGCCAAAAACATGGCGGGAGGATCGAAAGGCAAAGGGAAGGTCAAAAAAGGCGGGAAGCGGAATAAGGGCAAGGGTAAAGGCAAGAATAAGTAGAGATTTCAATGATTTGATTTCTTAATATAAAAATGACGGCTAATCCTCATGGTGAAGCGATTGCGAAGAAATTTGATGATTAATTAGCCCGGAACAGGGGGAGACTCAGTGCTCTTGGTGGCTTTGCGAAATAATCATCATTTTTTCTTCCCTGCTGAACTGTCCTTATCCCTCCCCTTTAAAACCTTTTCCCTTGCACCCTTTCGGGGCTTTTAGTTATACTTCTAGCATTCTAAATAATATTTGCACAATTAAGGAGTTTTAGATGTACTTTCCAGAATACAGGCCAAGAAGACTGAGGAAAAATGAGAACTTAAGGCGCATGGTGAGGGAGACTTCTCTTGCTGCAGATGATCTCATTCTGCCTCTTTTTGTGACCTTCGGTAAGAACAAAAAGAATGAAATTTCATCAATGCCGGGGCAATTTCAGCTTTCCCTTGATCATCTTGCAAAAGAGGCCAAAGAAATTTATGACCTCGGTATTCCCGCTGTTATTCTCTTCGGCATTCCAGAGCATAAGGACGAGCTTGGAACCGATGCTTATTCTGATAAAGGAATCGTTCAGCAGGCCATCAGGGAAATTAAAAACAAGGTGCCAGACCTTACCGTTATTACCGATGTATGCCTTTGTGAGTTTACCTCCCATGGTCATTGCGGCTTTATTGAAAAGGGTGATGTCGATAATGATCAGACTGTCGATCTGCTGGCAAGAGAAGCTGTCTCTCATGCCAAGGCCGGGGCCGATATGGTTGCGCCATCGGATATGATGGATGGCCGTGTGGCGGCCATCAGGGAAGCCCTCGATGAGAACGGTTATGACAATATTCCCATCATGTCCTATGCAGCCAAGTATTCATCGGCATTTTACGGGCCTTTCAGGGAGGCTGCCGAGTCGACGCCTCAATTTGGCGACAGGCGCTCTTACCAGATGGACCCTGCCAATACTAATGAAGCACTAAGAGAGGTTGAACTCGACATTGAAGAAGGCGCCGATATTATTATGGTAAAACCTGCCCTTCCTTATCTCGATATCATCAGGCGTATCAAAGATGAATTTGATCATCCCATTGCTGCCTACAATGTAAGTGGTGAATATGCCATGACGAAGGCCGCTGAGAAAATGGGCTGGATTGACGGGGAAAAGGTGATGATGGAAACCTTGCTCAGTATCAAGCGGGCCGGGGCCGATCTAATTCTAACCTATTTTGCCAAGGATGCAGCAAGAGTGCTAAACCGATAGAAGGATGATCACGTACAAGGTAGTTGAACTGGCAACGGTCACCGATGAGGACATTGAAGAAGTACTCAATGAATGGACGGCCGAAGGCTGGGATTTTGAAGGGATCCATTTTGCGATGAAAGACTCATCCAAAAGACCTGCCATGGCATTTATTACCTTTACGAAAAGTGAGGGAAAGGATGATTAACAGGAATTCTTTTATTCTTAATCGTTACATAGCCCGGTTTATCGATATACTCATCGCCTGGGCCATGGCGCTTGTTATCCCTCCTGTCGGTCCGCTGGCAGGTCTTCTTTATATCTTCATTGCTGACGGGTTTAAGGAGGGGCAAAGCCCGGGAAAGAGGCTCATCGGCCTGAAAGTTGTTCACAGGGCCACTTTAACGCCCATATCTTTTAAAGAATCACTCATCAGAAATATTCCCTTTGCCATTGCCTACTTCTTTTTTATTATTCCTTTTCTTGGTTGGTTTCTCTTTGTTGTTGTAGGCATTCCCATCCTTCTCTTTGAGTGCTACTTTGTATGTGAAGCGGAGCAAGGCATGAGGGTGGGAGATGTTATGGCTGATACGGTTGTTGTTGAAGCTTAGATTTATATAAGATCCCTTCGTGTTGTATAATCTCCCCTCAGATGTCTTTAGTATTATTCATTAAAGGTTTGTAATTTCAGTTTTTTCAGGATGACCATTGGACAAGCAAGTAATTGATAAATTAATGAAAATAACAGGCCATAAGCATCTTACCACTGAAGAGGAAGAGCTTATCTGTTATTCCTACGATGCAACAGGGCAGGAATTTCTTCCCGAGGCCGTTGTTTTTCCGGGAACGGTTGAGGAAATATCGGAAATTATGAAGCTTGCAACGGCTGACGGGTTTTCCGTTGTGCCGAGAGGGGCGGGGTCAGGTTTTGTGGGAGGTGCGCTCCCTGTGCAGGGTGGCCTTGTCATGTCTCTCAAGAGGCTTAATAAAATATTGGAAATAGACAGGGAAAATATGACGGCCCTTGTCGAGCCGGGTGTTGTAACAGGACATTTGCAAAAAGAAGTGGAGGCGCTTGACCTTTTTTATCCACCCGATCCTTCGAGTTTAAAATTTTGTACATTGGGTGGTAACGTGGCAATGGGTTCAGGGGGGCCGAGGGCGGTCAAGTACGGTGTTACCCGTGATTACGTGATGGGCCTGGAAGTGGTGCTTCCTACGGGAGAGATCATCGCTGCGGGAACGAAGGCGGCCAAGGGTGTTGTCGGTTATGATCTGACAAGGCTTATGGTCGGCTCCGAGGGGACCCTTGGTATTGTAACTAAAATACTGCTCAAACTCATTCCCAAACCGAAGGGAAAGGTGACACTGCTCGCTGAATTTCCGGGCGCCCTTGAAGCGGGCAGGGCAGTAAGCGCCATTATGGCTTCCGGGGTGATTCCTTCGGTGCTTGAATTTATAGACAATTCTACCCTGAAATGTGTCAGAGGAGACCTTAACGACCCTCCTTCCGGGGAGGTGAAAGCCATTCTCCTCATTGAAGCAGATGGTTCCGGAACGGTTATTGCGGAGGATTCTCTTGTTATTGAGGGGCTTTGCAAGGAGCAGGGAGCCGTCAGGATAAAGAAGAGCAGTGAAAAAAAGGAGTCTGAACAGCTCTGGGCAACGAGAAGGGCTATTTCACCATCGCTATATAAATTAGCAACGAAAAAGATTAATGAAGACATTGCTGTTCCCAGAAACAAGGTGCCGGAACTTATTGAACGTCTGGAGAAGATTGCCCATAAGCATAATGTTGTTATGGCAAACTTCGGTCATGCCGGAGACGGGAATATTCATGTCAATATAATGATAAACAAGGGGAATAGAGAGGAAGAGAAGCGGGGGGAAGAGGCTGTGAAGGAGGTCTTTAAAACGGCGCTCCAACTGAATGGCACTATTTCAGGAGAGCATGGCGTGGGAATCAGCAAGCAGCCCTACATAGCAATGGAACTCTCTCAACGAGAGATAGCGTTGATGGAAGGAATCAAAAAGGTCTTCGATCCTTCAAATATACTGAATCCGGGAAAGATCTTTCCCGCAAAGGGTTTCAAAAATGACGAGTGACAAAAAAAGATTGCAGCAACTGGATAGAAAGCATATATGGCATCCTTTTACCCAAATGAAGGAATGGGAAGAAGAAGAGCCTCTTGTTATAGCCTCCGGTGAAGGAAGCTATCTCATTGATGTCGATGGAAACCGTTATCTTGACGGAGTGTCATCGCTGTGGGTTACCGTCCACGGACACAGGAAGGGGAAGCTCGATGAGGCGGTAAAAAGCCAGCTCCATAAAATAGCCCACTCTACCTTGCTTGGACTTTCCAATATTCCCGCTGTCGAACTTGCTGAAAAACTCCTTCAAATATCACCGGAAGGCCTGTCAAGAGTTTTTTATTCCGACAGTGGTTCAACGGCCGTCGAAATTGCTCTGAAAATGGCTTTTCAGTACCGACAGCTAAAGGGCCAGAAATCAAAGACCCGATTCATAGCCCTTAAAGAAGCTTATCATGGTGATACTATCGGTTCCGTCAGTGTAGGAGGGATGGAACTTTTTCATGACATATTCAGGCCGCTCCTTTTTGATGCTCATAGAGTAATGACACCTTTTTGTTATCGCTGTGAAAAGGGACTGAGTTATCCCTCCTGCAAAATTGCCTGTCTCGGTGACGTTGAAAAGCTGATGAAGAAAGAGCATGAAAATGTTGCCGCTATGCTTGTTGAACCTTTGGTTCAGGGGGCGGCAGGCATGATCGTTCATCCTGAAGGTTACCTGAAGGGCTTGAGGGAGCTTTGCGACCGTTTCGATATTCATCTTATTCTGGATGAAGTAGCAACGGGTTTTGGCAGAACAGGCAGAATGTTTGCTTCAGTTCATGAAGAGGTCCGTCCCGATATAATGGCTGTTGCCAAGGGGATTACCGGCGGCTATCTTCCCCTTGCCGCTACCGTTACGACGGAGGAGATCTACAATGCTTTTAAAGGTGAGTACGGGGAACTTAAAACTTTTTTTCATGGTCATACCTATACGGGAAATCCTCTTGCCTGTGCTGCTGCTATTGCGAATATTGATCTTTTCGAGCAGGAAGAGACCATTAAAAATATGCAGGATAAGGTAAGTTACCTGGCAGCCGGTTTAAAAAGGTTTCATTCTTTACACCATGTCGGTGATGTAAGACAAAAGGGTTTCATGGTTGGCATTGAACTTGTTGAAGATAAGGAGAGTAAAAAACCTTATCCCTTTGAGATGAAAATGGGGCACCGGGTTATTATGGAAGCGAGAAAATCGGGTGTTATTATCAGGCCCCTTGGGAATGTGGTTGTTCTTATGCCGCCTTTATCTATAACAGCGGATGAAATAGATAAGCTCCTTAATGTTGTTTATATGTCAATAGAGAGAGCTACAGCAGAGTAAATGGAGGTAAAAAATGGAAGGACAGGTAAGGATTGCAATTGTCGGGCTGGGCAGAGTAGGGAGCACATTTATAAGAAAACTCAAGAAGTTCGAAAATAGTGGTATTTCTATTGTGGCTGTTTTAGAAAAAAATGATACGTCTCCCGGCCTTGATTATGCAAAGGATAAAGGTATTCCCATTTGTTGCGATGAAAATGAGATCATTGATATGGGTGATAATATAGATATTATCTTTAATCTTACGGGGAATATGATTGTTGAAAGGAACATGAAGCTTGCCCAGGTAAAAATGGGAAACTCGCATACGGTAATCGTGTCCCGGCTTGTGGCTGAACTCATGTGGAGACTCATTACCGATGAGACTCTGCCGGAACATACAAATATTATTGATGGATAAATCAGGAAAAAAGAAAAGTGTTTTTCTCCCCTGATTTTCTATGCGTACCTTTTTAAAGCTTTCCATAAGTCCAATTGACAATTCCTTTTCTACCGAGTAGAATTTAGACCATTCTTAAAGGACCGGGTTTATATGCAAACAAAAAAAATACTCATCGTTGATGACGTCAAATTCTTTATAGAACTGCAAAAATCTTTCTTGAAAAGAACGAATTGCAGCATTTTAACGGCAAATGACGGTCATGAAGCCCTTAAAATTATTAAAGCGGAGCGCCCTGACCTCATTTTGTTGGATCTCTATATGCCTGAAATGAATGGTGATGAGTGTTGTAAACTCGTCAAGTCTGATCCCGAACTTAAACAGACGCCCATCATCATGGTGACAAAAGCCGGTGAAGAGGATGAAAAGGCCAAATGTCTTCTTGCGGGTTGTGACGAATTTGTAACTAAACCTATTAACAGGATGGAACTTCTCGGTAAGGTAAAAAACTTTCTTCATGTGCTGGTCAGGGAGCATGTAAGAGCGCCCATCAATACGGATGTAACCTTCCTTACCGATGGTGAAGAGCATACTTCCGCAATGCATGACATCAGTGAAGGAGGAATGTTTATCGTCTGTACTAAACCGCTGGATGTGGGTTCAGGGCTGGTGCTCAGGTTTAAACTTCCAAAGTCGGAAACCGTTTATGAGGCTGAAGGTGATGTCGTGAGGATAATAGAGGATAGCTCAGCCCTGCCGTCCCATATTATGCCTGGCATGGGAATAAAATTTTCGAAAATTCCTCTGGAGCTTAAAATGGCTATTGCAAACTATGTGAAAGAAGGAAGCAAGGGTAATTAAGCCGCAATTCTTTTCATTTCAGTGATAATGTCATTGTAATTACCTTTGCCGAAGATAGCTGAACCGGCAACAAAGACATCCGCTCCTGCTTCCCTTACACTTCTGATATTTTCAATCTTGATACCACCGTCCACTTCCAGCGCTACCTTGTCGAGGCCGCGCTTGTCCAGTTCTTTCCTTAGTGAAGCCACTTTTTTCAGTGATGATTCTATAAAGGATTGTCCTCCGAATCCCGGATTGACACTCATGACGAGAGCAAGGTCAATATCTTCCAGAAGACAGTCAATGGCTGTAAGCGGCGTCGATGGATTGAGTGAAACTCCCGCCTTTGCCCCTGTTTCCTTTATCATGGCTATGGCCCTGTTGAGATGAACCGAGGCCTCGGCATGAACGGTAATAATGTCACTGCCCGCTTTACCGAATTCGGGTATGTAGAATTCAGGTTTTTCAATCATCAGATGAACATCAAGGGGAAGTTTTGTTACTTTTTTAAGGGCAGCAACGATCAGGGGGCCAATGGTAATATTGGGTACGAAGTGGCCATCCATGATGTCTACATGTATGTAGTCTGCGCCTGCCTCTTCGACGGCTTTAACCTCTTCGCCGAGTCTTGTGAAATCGGCAGATAGAATGGAAGGCGCTATTTTAATTTTTTTCATGATTCTCCTTGAGGGGAACTTGTTTTATTATTTGAGGAAAGACTTGACCGCTTTGTCGAGCTTTTCCAGATCTACCCTGGTGTCGATACAGGGGCCCTCGGGCCGGCTATTGGGTATGCCGATAACAGGCAGGCCCGACGTGTCATGAATGCCGCTGAGCAGTTCTCTTTCGCAGGCAACACCTATAACGCCTGACGGTCGTTTCTCCTTGATGAGCGCTCTCGCCAGGTTGCCTCCCGTTGCTACAAAGGATTCGATTTTATTTTCTTCGCATATTCTTATAATGTCTGCAATGTCGCAAAGGCCGCAGTCCTTGCAGTTAGTAATATCTATCTCTACCTTTTGTTTGCATTTTGAATGTTGGATACAGCGGGGCAGAAGAATGAGAACGCTGTTGTTTTTGCCTCTCTTTCCGGCGGCCATGACGAGGGCATTGTTTACCTTGATAAAGGAACTGGCAATACGGTCCCGTGAGACACCAAAAAAGCCACCCAGTTTTACTGCCAGGGGAGTAATGAGAATTATAAGTGTTTTGTCCTTGCCTCCTTTGGTGAGGAAATCCGGTAAAAGGCGCTTTCCTGTGGTAACGGTTATGTAGGTAAGAAAGAGGCCGAGAGATGCAAAGATTATAAAGATTGCGCTTGCATAGGTCAGGAACTCCGGTGTTCGGTGGTGAATTTCCGAGAGTCGAGGTGCAATGAGGTAAAGGACAAAGAAGAGAATGGCTGACAGGAGAAAAAGCGCTCCTGTAGTGAAACGAAAGAAAAGGCCTGCACTTTCATCGAGTTCTGCCTCGTGAATGCTCAGGTCTTCATTGGCCCACTCCGTTCCCAGGTGCTTTTTTTCGTTCGAATCATGATCAGCGTGACCATGTCTGTGTCCTGCCGCTGCATGCTTCATTGCCCGAGTTTGTCTCCCACCCTGATTTGAACACCTCTTAGAAAATCGCCGCTGCTCATCCGTTTTTTTCCTTCCAGTTGCAGTTCTGTTATTTCAACGGAACCGGAACCTGCTGCAACTTCAAAATGATCTTTTGTCACAATGATTACTGTTCCCGCTTTTCCCCTGCCATCTTTTTTCCGTGCCTTGAAGATCTTCAGGCTTCTTCCGTTAATCGCCGTATGTGCCGTTGGCCAGGGGAGCAAGCCCCTTACCTTATTGATAATGACCTCTGCATCAGCATTCCAGTCGATGAGGCCATCTTCCTTTTTAAGCATGGGGGCATAGCTTGCAAGGGCATCATCCTGTTTTTCCCTCTTAATGGATTTGTTTTTAAGACCTTCTATTGTTTTTATTAAAAGCCTGGCTCCCTCTTTAGCAAGTTTATCATAAAGGGTGGCGGCGTCATCATTGCCTACGATGATTTCGCTTTTCAAAAGCATGTCTCCACTGTCGAGCCCCTCGTCGATGAGCATGGTTGTAACGCCTGTAGCCTTTTCCCCCTTGACAATGGCCCAGTTGATGGGGGCTGCTCCTCTGTAGGCCGGTAAAAGGGAAGCGTGAATATTAATGGCGCCCATGGGAGGAATATCTATTAATGCCTTGGGGAGGATCTGGCCGAAGGCAACAACGACAAAGATATCGGCCTTCATCTCTCTCATTTCTTCAATAAAATCCCCATCGCTTACTTTAAGTGGCTGAAAGGTTTTAAGATTATTTTCCAGCGCCAGTTCCTTGATGGGATTAAAAGAGATTTTTCTTCCTCTCCCCACCGGTCTGTCCGGCTGTGTAACGACTGCGAGAATGTCACACTCTGAATTGATGAGCGCCTTCAGGGCCGGAATGGAAAAAGCCGGTGTTCCCATGAAGATGGCTTTTAAGCCTTTTAGAGACATTAAAGGGGCGCCTTTTCTTTCCTGATCAGTTTTTTGAATTTGCGCTTGAATATGTCCCTTTTGACATTTCCAATCCTGTCAACAAAAAGAATGCCGTTTAAGTGATCAATCTCATGCTGAAAGGCGATAGCCAGCAGGCCGTCACATTGAAGTTCAATTTCTTCTCCCCTTTCGTTGAGACCGGTTACGGTAACCTTTTCAAATCTTTCCACCTGGGCAGTAAATTCAGGCACACTAAGGCAGCCCTCTTCAAAGGTCGTTTCTCCTGAAGATTCAATTATTTCGGGATTAATAAGCGCAACGGGATTTCCTTCTCCCTCTCTGTATTCAATATCTACAACGATAACACGTTTGAGAACGCCCACCTGGGGGGCCGCGAGGCCAATGCCAGGCGCATTGTACATGGTTTCAAACATATCGCTGATAAGGGTCTTTATCTCCAGATCGACTTCTTCGACTGGTTCCGATACTTTCTTAAGTCCCGGGTTAGGGTATTCAAGAATTTCAAGTATTGCCATAAGAGCTTCCTTTATGGAGTAGACCGGCGCAATGGAAAAGTGCGCTTTGACGATCATTTTCAGAACTGCTTATTATATAGATTTTAACAGCTTTTTTCAATCAGTAAAGGCCTGTCTGTCAAGGATAAAGAAATATTACATCATGTTGTAGGGATCAAAGTCAGCTATGACCTTTAATCTTCCGAAGTACTTCCCTTCCTCTTTTACTCTCTTCATTAATATTCTGGAAAATTGATGGATAGGCGCCGGGCTGGTGCTTCTTGCCAGCATTTGCCACCTCGACTTTCCCTTTAGTTTCGAAAGCGGCGCCGGAGCGGGCCCCAGAATATCAACCTGGGAAAGACCCGTTTTTTTCAGTATCTTTTCCGAAATTGCTTTTAGTCGAATAGCCCCTTTTTCAACCTTTTCCGCGTCGCTTCCCCATATTTTGAAATTAACAAGCCTCGCATAGGGGGGATAAGAGAGCGCCTTTCTTATAGACGTTTCCATGTCATAAAAGGTTTCACTATCTTTCTCCCCGCCATGAAGAATGGAATAATGGCCGGGATTAAATGTTTGAATGAGGACCTTCCCTTTTTTCTCTCCCCGTCCTGCTCTCCCTGCCACCTGGGTAAGGAGTTGATAGGTTCTTTCCGCTGCTCTGAAGTCGGGAATGTTTAGTGAAAGGTCGGCAAGGATGACACCCACAAGAGTAACACCGGGAAAATGGTGCCCCTTTGCAATCATCTGTGTTCCTACCAGAATATCATATTTCCCTTTCCCGAAATTGTGGAGCAGCTTGTCGAGTTCCCCCTTTCCCTTAATCGTATCCCTATCCATACGGGCTATTTTTGCACCTTGAAAAAGTTGAGCCAGACTTTCTTCTATCTGCTCTGTCCCCATGCCTACCCCCTTCACATTGAGGCCATTGCATGAAGGACAGGCAGGCAATGATGAATGGGTGTAGTCACAGTAATGGCAAATCAATTCATTTTTCGATTGATGCCATGTGAGAGAAACAGCGCAGTTGGGGCACTTAAAGTCCTGTCCGCAGTCGAAGCAAAGAACAAAAGGCGAAAAGCCCCGCCTGTTCAAAAAAAGGAGTGTCTGTTCTCCCTTTTCAAGGTTCTCCTTAATGAGAGATTTTAATCGGGGGGAGATCCAGTCCTTTTTATTTTTTTTCATGTCAATAATCTCAATATCCGGAAGGGGCATGTTATTTACTCTTTCAGGGAGAGTGAGGTGTGTTGATTTTCCTTCGCCTGCATTTTTGAGGCTTTCCA
>Ga0224514_10000193_pt1 | contig 19183 bp, 15 predicted proteins | sample SF_May12_sed_USG_3_FD_169107 | JGI IMG/M metagenome (GOLD analysis project Ga0224514, IMG submission 169107) | Sediment microbial communities from San Francisco Bay, California, United States - SF_May12_sed_USGS_24 | ecosystem: Environmental > Aquatic > Marine > Sediment | place: USA... | reverse complement strand
TGATACGGGTAATTACAAGGTGGCTCTCGTGGGCGCCTTCTATGATGAGTCCTCTACTCCTCCATGGCGTATACATGTGTTGAATAATATGACAACTTCCTTTAGCGCTGATAACAGTTATACGTTGACGCCGCAAATAGGCTACTTCTTCGATCGAGACTTCGATGGCATTGGCGGTGTTACTTTACCTGAACTCCAGGGTTCTTACCAGATAGCCATGTGGGATGATATAAACAGCAATGGTCAGATCGACCTTGGGGCTGAGTCTGTCTACTGGTCCAATTATCAGACCAACGTCTGGTTTGGTACCTGGGGTGGTATGCTCCGCATAGGCAGAGATACCTGCGATGATACGGGTTACTGCACCTATGACGAAGATGTTATCACCGGAGGCGAAACGATCAGCGGCCCCGGATTCGGCTACCTCGATAACGAGTGCTGGTTCAACACTATTGCCTGTGGAAGTACAGTGACGCAAACCAAGGGGGCAGGCGCCTTCTATAACATAAGCGCCTACCTTGTATTTGGTGCAGGGGATGAGCGTCATTTCGATGGTCTCGAATCAGGCGGCGCAACCTATGAGTTGAAGAAGACAGTGCTTACCAATACATCGAGCCTCTGTAACTTTGAGGGTAATGTTATTACAGAGCAGCATTTTATTAATTATTCAACATCACCCCAACTCGATGATACAACGCATCTGGTGGTTCAGGCTGATGGTGTCTATGTTCTTGACTCTACTGGCTGCAACTTCAAGATCAAAGTCGTGCCCATGAAGGGACATGTAGGCGATACGATAACCAATAGCGTCTCAGGCGTTGGAACATTTACCTATGAAGTTTTGCCCTTTGCTAATGTTACTACCTTCTTCGGCATTGTAAATACATTTGGTTTCAAGGGGACGATAGATGTTGGTGCAGGACCGGGAGTTGAAACGACACGCATTGCTCCACACATCGGTGATGTAACCCAGACTTCGCCATCGGGTGATGTAGAGAATATTCGCTACTACTCCGCTTTTGGTAATACGAGTGGAACGCCGGTAGGCTGGTAGGAATAATATTTGATTAAAACATCCGGCGGGCTCAGGCCCGCCTTTTTTTTGTACCGCCTTGAATAGGGCAGTTGAATAGAGAAAAAAGTTTTCTCTCCGTTTTCTGTAATGGCGCTCAAATGTAAGGTCACAGCAATTTTCTGAGCAGACATTACACAGACTGCTTATGAAAATCTAACAGTATAGGATACGATGAAAAGACTTATCTCACTTTTTGCGGCCATTTTATTTCTTGCTCCTCTCTTTGCCTATTCCTCGGGCAAGTTGCCTTTTCAAAAACCCTCACCCCCTCTCCATGTTGAAATACTTCAGGCAGCAGAGGAGGAAGGCGCTAAAAATAATGAAATTATTTTCCTCTCCGTTAGTGTCATATCTTATATCGATGCCGAAGAGATGTCGCTAATAATCTCTCTGCATGGAAAAGTGACGCTTATTTCAGGAGAGTTGAACTGGAAAGGCCCTGTAAAGAAGGGAGAGGTAAAGAATTTTCAATTGTCCCTGAAGGCGCCGGGAAAAAATCCCGGCAAAGTAAGCGCTTCCGCCTTTATTGCTCTTTCGGAAGGAACAAGGCTTTCTGCGTCAGATTCTATCTCATTTAATGTAAACAGGAAAAAAGCCCCCTCCCCTTCTCCACTAAAGAAAGATAGAAAGGGGAGAGAAATCCAGGAAGAGAGGCTATAAAAAGATGATAGGGCCCCTCCTGATGCAGCGTATTGTCTCCCCGCTTCTACTTATTATCCTTTTCCTGCAGTCAGGTTGTGGCGACGACAGTTCGCACAGGGGGGGGATAGGCGTGCCGCAGGGTGTGCGTGTTGTTGCCGCTAATTCCTCCCTTTCGCTTAGCTGGGAGCCTGTTGCCGGGGCTGAAAGTTATAATATTTATCTTGCCGCCCAATCCGGTGTCACTAAAGATAATTACGGCAGTCTGGCAGGGGGGACACTTTTTGAGTGGAACGAATCACCCAGGATAATCCGGGAACTGCAAAATGATACTACCTATTATCTTGTCGTAACGGCAAAAAATGGCGCCCTGGAAAGCAGTGAAAGCATGGAGCTTGGCGCCTCTCCCCTGGCAATCCCGGCGCCTCCTTCCGGTGTCAATGCAGCGGCAGGTGACGGACAAGTGGCGATTTCCTGGAGCGCTAAAGCCGGGGAAAGCTATAATATCTACTGGTCTCGTTCACCGGGAGTGTCCTTTGCCTCCTGTGATGGTGTCATTAGTTCGCTTTCCTCGCCTCAACTCCATTCAACGCTTGATAACGGCACGACCTATTATTATGCGATTTCGGCAGTTAACACACATGGTGAGAGTCCTTTATCAGGGGAGGTAAGCGCTACCCCTGCTAGTCCGGCAGCTTCCCTGGTCACCGTCAGAGGCTCCCTTCATTATGAAGATAAGGAGTACGGACGGGGAGGCTTTACGGGAACTTACCTCCTTAAGCCGATTCGCTATGCCGCCGTTGAGGTCGTTGATTCCGCTTCTTCTGTTGTCCTGGCCGGCGGTAATTTGGATAAGCAGGGTCAATTCGACCTGTCCTTTACGCCCTCTGCTGCTACTTCAATATATGTGAGAGTTATTTCCCAAACCGGGGGGGCAGGCGTGCCGCCTGTGCAGGTGAAAAATCTCTCTGCCTTTCTTCAGAGCGCCGCCGGCGCAAATATAACGGTTAGTCCCGGCGGCACAGTAAGCACAGATATGACCGTCCCTGTTTCTTCCGTCTCGTCAGGTTTTTTTAACATCCTTCACGTGCTTACAGTGGGAGGGGAGTTCATTAAATCACTTTCGGGCACAAGCCCGCCGCTTATTAATGCCTACTGGCAAAGCGGCAATAGTTTTTACGGCACCTATTTTTGCAGGGCAAGCGATGCCGATCCTGAGTGCATTAATGGTGAGGGCGTCTATCTCCTGGGAGGGAGCGGTTTTAGTACAGGAGACCATGAAGAATTTGATGATGATGTTATCTGGCATGAATACGGGCATTTTGTTGCTTATAAATATTCACGGGACGATTCTCCCGGTGGTGTTCACTTTCTTTCCAGCAACGATCTCGATTTGCGGCTTGCCTGGTCCGAGGGATGGAGTACTTTTTTTCTTTCCGCCGTCAAGGATTGGGCGCTCGTAAATAATCCTTCTCTTCTTTCGGTTGCTTCGGGAACGCCGTCAACCTTTTATCTCGATACAAGAGATTCTGCATTTTTCAAATTTGATATTGCTCAACCTTCAGCCCGGATGGTTTATTCATCTAATGAAGTGGCCGTGGCAAATGTTTTGTGGAAAGTTATGAAGGAGACACCATCGGGTTTAAATGGAATTTGGGATGCATTCTCGGATTATATCCCTGCTGTTCATAATGCAGCCCTTCCTGTTAATATGGAAGCTTTCTGGGACGGCTGGCTGTACAATGAAATTCTAACGCCTTCCGATCGCAATGCCCTTGAGTCTCTCTTTAAAGAAAGAAAAATAAACTATTCAGCAGATCTTTATGAGTCTGATGACACCTTTGCTTCCGCCGGGAAAGGAGGGGCCGGCAGCAGTGAGGTACATACTTTATATGCCGGAGATAATCCTGCAATTACAGATAGTGATTATTTGGCATTTGATGCGCTGGAGGGCCTCACTTACCGAATTTCTACAGGAGACCTCATTAATGGCAGCGATACTTATCTTAAACTCTTCGGCCGGGATGGCTTTACTCTGCTCGATGAAAATGACAACGGAATTCCCGACCGGAACTATACGGCTCCCTATAATAAGTCTCTGCTCGACGGTGTTTATCATGAGAATGATGGAACGACACTTGCTTCGACCATTGTTTTTATGCCCTATTCAACGGGGACCTATTATCTGGAGGTGAGTACTTCACCGAACAGGCCCCTTTCAGCGGGGCGATACGGGAGTTATAATATAAGCGTTGAGATTCAATGAGTATCAGGCTTTGCCCTATTCCCTGCCTGTGCCGATAATTTTTAATCTATAGAGAAAGATTGCTTCACACAAAGGCTTGCGTTATCATTTATATACGAATGAAATAGAGATAAGCAGGACTTAAATTATGATTCCTGGGGAATATCTTTTGTGGAATTGTTAAGCATAATTGATTGAATATTCCTTAAGCCAAACCTGTAACCTATTGCAGCCGGGAGTGATATTGTATGGCATGGAAGATTGTGAAACATTTATTTTTATCGCTTCTTGCGGTTTTCTTTGTTAGCGCCTGCCATGTTAACAATGATATTAAAGAGGAGACGAAAGCGCAGACAGCTTCACTTAATACAATCCAGTTGATTAGCCGGAGTTTGTCAAAGCGGGAAATAAACCGCAATGAAGCGGCTTTATACAAAACCTACGCCATCTTTGACAGGGAAAAGCTTCCTGAAAAATACAAAAGCCCTGTTCCTCAAAAGGATGCTACCCTGGTGATCAGGCAGTTAAAGAGAGATTTTGACAGTCTTGATGAGGATACGAGGGAAAAGATCAGGCCTTATCTTTTCAGAAAAAAGGGGGGTAAGTGAATTTCAGAATATTCATACTCTTGTTGCTTGTCATTGCGGGTTTTTTACGCCCCTCCTTTGGTCATGCTGCCAAGTCTCTTCCTGAAAGCGCACTTGCAAAGGTAAATGCCGCCCTGAAAAAGGGGGAGCTTTCCAGGGATGAAGCTGCGCTCTATAAGACTTTCTCTATTTTTGACCAGGGCAGGTTACCCGAAAGGTTTAAAAGAACAGGTCCTGTTGTTCCCGTCAAGAACGGGACTATCATTATCAGGCAGTTGAAAAAAGATTTTGAAACCCTCTCTCCTCAGACGCAGGAGACGTTGAGACCCTATCTCTTCAAGAAAAAGGGGAGATTATCGGGGAAGACTCTCTATAAGACAAACGCTATAAGTAGTAATGTTTCTCAGAAAACTGTACTTGAAACACATTTACTTGATAACTGGACAACAACGGCAAACTTCAATATTGAGTGGGGTAATGCCGTGCCTGTTGATGCTGCTGATGTGGCACGATGGGCTGAATATTTCGAAAAATCCTGGTTTGAAATAATTTCGTCTCAGGGTTATGCCATTCCAAAGGGAGCTGATACCAAGCTTGTTGATGTTTATATTGCTAATACAGGGAGTAATTCTAATATATTGTATAATAATACACTTGCCTCTGGTTGGTATGGGTTTACCCATGTTTGGGATGATTATCCCGGCGTTCCCTATATAGTTGTTAACAACAATTACACCTGGGCACCTCTAAATGATGATCTTGATGGTAAGGTCCCGGGTGCCATGAAAGTGACGGCGGCTCACGAGTTCTTTCATACCATACATCTGACCATTGATTATTGGGAAGACGGCTGGTGGATGGAAACGTCTTCTACCTGGATGGAAGACCATGTATATGATGGAGTAAATGACTACCATAATTATATCGGACCGGGCAGTGAGTGGACCCTTAACCCCAATGTATCCCTGCTGTTTGTCAACGGCAGTCACGAGTATGAAAATGTTATCTGGGGCAAGTATCTCTCGGAAAAGTGGGGCGGGGCACAGGCCATAAAGTCTATCTGGGACAATAGTGTGGCAGTGCAGGGTTCGAGTTCCGTCGTTGCAACAAATTCTTTTTTTATATCCCACTCATCCACACTATCCGACGCCTTTAAAGACTTTGCCGCAAAAAATTTATTCATGAATTATAGCGAAGGCTCGAATTACGGCAGTATGGAAATACGAAGAACATATTCAAGCTATACATCAGGTGTTCAGAGCAGCCTGAGCTTGACCGGGAAAAGCCCCGACTACCTGGGAACAAACTATATCCGTTTTGTGCCGGCATCAGGTCCGAATTTGACTATTACCTTTGATGGCGATGAATATTACCGGGGGAGAAATATTGTCTGGGGAGCCACCATTGTTATACCCACTCTTGCAGGCTATTCATCAATTGAAATTCCTCTCGATTCGGGTGCGCAAAATGGTTTTGCAATGATTAGCGGTTATCACAATTATTCTGCTCTATATCTTGTGGCTAATGTTCTGTCAGAAACAGGGCTCACTCCCGCTGAATATGCAATAACTTTCTATGCAGACTATCCCGACGGCATTCCCTATGCCTTCCATGCCTGTGAAAACTGTTCTGCTCAGGCCCTTCCTTTAATGGAGTTTCTTGATAATGATGAAGTCGTGACAATAGCTAATATAGGATGGGGCGGCGGCGGTGGCAGCGGCGGCGGGTGCTTTATTGCAACGGCAGCCTACGGATATTACGATGAACCGCATGTTATGGTGCTGAGAGATTTCAGGGACAAGTACCTCATGACCAATGGTCCGGGCCGCAGCTTTGTCGATTTTTACTACCGCATGAGTCCCGGCATGGCCGATTTTATTTCTGAAAGGGAGTGGTCAAAATCCCTTGTCAGAATTTTGCTCATGCCCTTAATCGGCCTTGCATGGCTTTTACTCAATATGCCTGCAATACCCTTCTTTTTTACTTTTATTCTTCTGTCGGCTGTGATATTAAGGTTATATTCACATAAAAACCGGTCAAAAAAGCTGATTTCATGAAAATATTCAATATTAATATAAAAAAAGCGCTCTGGGGGATAGGCATCAGCCTTTTTATAGCGCTCATTGTCGATGGCCTTTATATGTACGGCTATCTGGAAGGGCTTGAGAGGAAGAGTTTTGATCTTAGAACAGAGATTGTCAGGGCTGATAAAAAAGCCCATGATGATATTGTGCTGGTTATGATAGATGAGCAGTCTCTTGTGAATTTAAATCCTCTTGTAGGCAGTTGGCCCTGGCCACGCCAGGTGTACAGTGAATTGCTGGCTTTTTTTCTTGATGGTGGCGCCAGGAGTGTTGTTTTTGATGTTCTTTTCACAGAATACCGGGATCCTTTGACCGATGAAGGTGAAGTCGGTGATGATGATTATTCTTTGATAGAAGCTACTGCAGAGTCTGGTAACGTATTCCATGCTGCTCAAATCATGATTGATGAAGAAGATGAAATCAATAAGACGCTTCTTAATAATCCACTGCCGGAAAAATTTGTAAAGGCCTTTTCTCTCCAAAATATAGATAAGGCTGCTTTTGAGACAACGCCATATAACAAATTTTATCTTCCAATTAGAGAACTTTATGAAGTGTCTAAGGGGGTAGGTGTTGTAGAATTTACGCCTGATGGAGATAATGTTTATAGAAGGACGAGATTATTCAGGCATTATCAAGGTAATTTATTTCCTGTTATGTCCATGGCTGTTATCCTCGATGTCCTTCAACCTGAAAAAGTTATTAGGAAAGAAAGTCATATTTTACTTGGAAATCTGGAAGTGCCGCTTTTAGAAGATGGGCAGTACCTTATTAACATGTATAAGAATTTCAAGTCCTATTCCATTAGTGGCGTCCTGTCTTCAGCTTCAAAGCTTCTTCAAGGTGAAGTTGACAACCTGATGTTTTACCCTGAAGATTTTGAAAACAAAATTGTCATAATCGGCGCCAGCGCCGTTGGTGTGGAAGATTTGAAAGCAACCGCCATGGGGATGCGGGTGCCGGGGGTTATGCTCCATGCTTCCTTGATCAGTAACGTTCTTAATGAGGACTTTCTTCATGTCATTCCAAAAGGGCAGACAAGGTTAATTATATACATTGGCACCATCCTCCTGGGTTTTCTTATCCTTGCCTTCAGGCATCTCATATTCCAGGTGTTGGTCCCTGTTGCCGCTGCTGTCATTTATGTTACCGTTGCTTTTTCGGTTTTTGAAAATAATGTTGTCATCGATATGGTTCCTCCCCTTGTTTCTGTTGTTGCCGTATGGCTCGGATCTTTTACCTATCTCTATTTCTCTGAGGGGAGGGACAAGCGAAAGGTAAGAAAGATGCTGGGCCAGTATGTGTCTCCTGCTGTCTTAACGGAACTTGAGGGCAGTAACAGTGAATTTATAAAGGCGGAAGTCGGCAGCAAGGAGCACCTGAGTATCCTTTTCTCCGATGTAAGAGGTTTTACGACCATGTCTGAAACCCTTCCTGCAGAAAGAGTTGTTGAAATACTTAACCGCTATCTTTCGGGAATGGTGGATATTATATTCCTTAACCAGGGGACGCTGGACAAGTTTATCGGTGATGCTATCATGGCTTTTTGGGGCGCGCCGATCAAGGTATCGAACCACGCCACGCTGGCCGTTAGAACTTCTATTGAGATGACGCGGGGACTGGAAGCCGTGAACGAGGACTTTGCCGCTAAAGGTTATCCCCGGCTTAAGGTTGGTATCGGTGTTCATACGGGTGACGTTATTCTCGGCAATATCGGTTCGGAAAAGAAGCTCGACTATACCGTTATTGGTGACCACGTTAATTTAACGTCGCGTCTTGAAGGGCTTACAAAATCCTATGGTTGTGAAGTGCTTATTACAGAATCGACCTTTGGTGAGCTTGAAGAAGGTTTTCCCTGTCGCGTTGTCGATAATGTGAGGGTCAAAGGCAAGGTGGAGCCTATCCGTATTTATTCTGTTCTCGGCTTGAATGATGACTCTGAAGAAGACCTTAAATTGAAGAGAAAGATATGCAGCTATTCGGAAGTTGCGTTCAATCATTACTTGAACAGGAATTTTGAAGAGGCCCTCAAGATGTTTTCAAAGCTGAAAACCTTTTTGAAGGAAGACAGGGTATCGGAAATATTTATTGAAAGGTGCCATGCCTGCATTGAAGAGCCGCCGGAAGAAAACTGGGACGGCGTCTTCACCATGACAACCAAATGATCACTTTTTTTCTCCTGAGGCAAATCATGATTGAGGCCCGAAATGAAAAGGTGAAATTAAATAACCATTTTGATAGAATTTCAGTAAAACCTAAAATATAAGGGGGTAGTCTTATGAAGAAGATTTCCATATTGTTGTTCATTTTCATGTTTCTTGCTGTTCCTTCCTTTGCTGCAGACCTGTATGTTAAAAGTGTAAAAGCCAAAGTTTTGTCCAAACCATCGATGCGATCAAAAACCATTAAAACCCTTTCACGGGGAAGCAAAGTTAGCGAAATTAAGAGAAAAGGGAAGTGGGTAATGGTTGAGGTGAATGGAAAGAAAGGCTGGATTTCAAAGTATCTTGTTTCAAAAAGACCGCCCATGAAGAGAGTTTCCCTGTTGGCAAGAGGTAAAAATCTTGAGAAGACAGCAAGAAAAAGGGCCTCGGCTTTCACCAGCGTTGCTGCTGCACGTGGCCTTACCGATTATGATAGAGCCAGGGCCGGCAGAAAGGGGTACGTTGTTGATTTTTCAGCATTGGAACAGATGGAGAAAATTAACATCGATGAGATGGAAGCCCTGGCGTTTATTGAAGAAGGAGTGTCGAGATGAAGAATACATTATCGCTTTGGCTGCTTTTTTCAGCGGCAATTCTTATGGCCTCATGCGCTTCTGCTCCCCCGACGGCTTCCGATGACAGTGTCAGGGAAGTGAGAAAGCGCCAGTCTCAAAAGGTAATGGAGATTTCAAAGAATGATGTGGAGGCGGAAATCCAGTTTGGCCAGGAACTTTCCGCCCGAATCCTTGGAAAATACCGGCTCTATGATGACAAAAAAGCCACCCGCTATATCAACCTTATCGGGAAAGGGCTTGCTTCCTATTCTTCAAGGCCTGAAATAGACTTCAGGTTTGCAATCATCAATACGGACATGATCAATGCTTTTGCAGCGCCGGGCGGTTATATTTTTATTACCAAAGGGACGCTAAAAATGATTGAGAATGAGGCCCAGCTGGCCGGGGTACTGGCCCATGAAATTGCCCATGTGACGGAAAGGCATATTGTAAAGGAGCTTGATATTAAAGGAAGAGATACCTCTGTCGGAGCAGGTTTTGCCGCCATTCTCGGCGGGGGCACATCAGAGACGGTAAGGGCGGCATTCACCCAGCTTGTCGACAAGGCTTCCGAACTGCTCTTTGATAAAGGACTGAAACGTGAAGATGAACTGGCTTCCGATACCCTCTCGGTTATGCTGATAAGCAATGCCGGTTATAATCCCGTTGCTTATAAAAAATTGCTTGAGAAGGTTGAAAGTAAAAAAGCTAAAAAAGAGAAAGAAGTGCTTAGTGCCACCCATCCTTCCATAGTCGACAGGGTAGGGGCAATAGAAAAACTTATTGCAGAGGAAGGACTGGATGCGTTAAATTATGCCGACGTTAAGAAGAGGTATGGAAAATATATTAAACTCTAATGGTTTTTGGAGGCTCATTGTGAAAAGAGGCGTAATAATAAATTTTTTACTATCCTTTATTTTTCTTTTTTCTATTTTTTTTCCATTAACGGCAGCAGCCGATATTAATCACTACAAAAACATGTTGATAGGTGAGCGACCGGCGGGTATGGGAGGGGCCTATAATGCTGTTTCAGATACGCCGGAAGGCGCATTTTATAATCCTGCCGGCATGGCCTATGCGGTGGGTCAAAGTCTTTCTGTTAGTGTTAATGCATTTCATACTGCCTGGACGCGGTATGAAGGTGTTCTTGGAGGTGGTGATTGGACAAGGAGTTCTGCATCTTTGGCTCCCAACTTTTTTGGGATGATACAACCCTGGGGAAAGGGGAAAATAGCCTTTTCATACGCAGTTCCTGATAATATTGAAGAGGATCAGAATCAGGTATACCATAATTTCAGTAATCTTTCTTCCTTAACTATTAATATCAGTAATATTGACAAAACTTATAAGTTCGGGCCCTCTTACGCTCAAAAAATTAACGATTCCTTGTCTGTCGGTGCAACACTTTACGTTCATTATAGGCAGATAAAATTTATTGCCAATCAGTACTATCAAACAGCGGCTCATCAGTATGAATGGTCAAATGTGTATGCCAGGCAGACAGAGTACGGGATTGAGCCCAAGCTGGGTATAATGTGGTCACCTGAAAAGTTTTCTTTTGGGCTGACGGTTTCCAAGAACACTATTATTGATAGTGAAGGAAGATACCAGGAAACTTTTCATACGGATAAATCGGGTACTATAACAAGTGTGCCTAATGCCTATACCTTTGATGATAAACGGAAGCTCCCCTTGTCCCTTTCCCTGGGGGGCGCGTGGTTTGTTTCCGAGGCACTTCTTGTTTCCTGTGATGTTGATTATTATAGTAAGGTTTCCTCTGAAAACAGGGAGTCAGTTGTCAATTTTGCTCTGGGAACAGAGTATTATCTTTCAGAAAAATATGCACTGAGAGGTGGTTTTTATACGAACAGAGCAAATACTCCTGAAATAGAATCCGGAGATACCGGTAAGCTTGATCATATTGACTTGTATGGTGTTACAGCCAGTATATCAAGATTTACCCGTGCTTCAGCTATGACACTGGGTATTAATTATGCCTATGGAGAGGGTGATTCTCAGCCTGTATCCGGTACAGACATTTATGATGCAACCATGAATACGATGACGATCTTTCTCTCCGGTTCTTTCAGCTACTAATCACCAGGGAGCTTACTCTCTGTTAAAAGGCCGCCCCTAAAGGCGGCTTTTTTATTCTCAGATGTTCTTTTTAAAGTAAAAATGATTGACATTGGTCTTCCAGTCACTCTACAATTGTTATTGACAGTTCATGCTCTTAAAACAATATTTCTTTTTAGTATTTGAGAGAGTGAGAGGGTAGATGCCGGACGAACCACTGCAAGAACATAAGAGAAGAAGCCTTAGAGTTCCCATTATTGTGACCAGGGTAAGGGTCGACCATGAAGGCAATGTCTTTTTTGGTTATGCAAAAAACATTAGCAAGGCGGGGCTCTTCATCCAGACGATTAATCCGAAAAATATAGGAGAGCGCTTTAATGTGGAATTCTGTCTTCCCGGTGAGAGTGATCTTTTCTCCTGTACGGTGGAAGTAATCTGGAAAAGGGACTTTCCTCAATCGGAAAAGTATGAACCGGGCATGGGTCTTAAATTCATCAATTTATCGCCTGTACAGGCTGACCTGCTGGAAGCGTGGATCAATCAGGATGCCGAAATAGTAGAAGAGAGTATCTGATCCCTCCCTTTTTTTATTGTCATTTCGAGCATATGTGAGAAATGACAAATTTGCATGGGCTTTAACGAGACACAATACTGGCGCTTATTCAATGGTAGGTTCGTTTACTCCTCTCTTCATCTGACCAATCTCCACATTCCCCTTCAAGGTCAACATCCTCGCCGGGAATAAAGTAGGCTTCTTCAGCCCAGGCCCCAAGGTCCGCTATTTTGCAGCGCTCACTGCAAAAGGGCCTGAAAGGATTATCATTAAAGTTTGCTTCTTTGCCGCACTTTGGGCATTTAACTTTTTTTATCATATTTATCCTTAAAAAATACCCGCACTTTGGGCAGTCTTATATTTCTGGAGCGGGCGATCGGGATCGAACCGACGACGTTCAGCTTGGGAAGCTGACATTCTACCACTGAATTACGCCCGCTTAAAATTATATTATTTGATAATTATATCCCCTGTCAATAGCTTTGCAAGGTTACATTTTTAACTTTGATTTTCACAGGATTTACCACAAAGGCACAAAGAACACAAAGTTTATTCAGTATATTTCTAACAGGATAACACTGATCCCTTTATTGAAATTTTGCTATGGGAGTGCACGTTAGCATTTGAATCCCGGACTGGTGCATTCCCCTCTGATTGTGGCGGGATGGGTGATTATCTAAATAAAAAAACTTTGTGCCTTTGTGGTGAAAAAAAACAAGGATTTTCCGCCATTGACCATTTAAGGCATATTGCGTTATAATAGCAACATAAATGCCCCTTTTGGGGCGTTTTTTTTGTGTTTAACGTTAATTCAGGAAAAGTTATGGCCGGCTGCGAGAAAGAGATATTAAAAAGAAGGACCTTCGGTATTATCAGCCATCCCGATGCGGGGAAGACGACGCTTACGGAAAAGCTGCTCCTCTTTGGGGGAGCGATCCAGATGGCAGGCGCTGTCAAGGCCCGTAAGTCGTCCCGCCATGCAACGAGTGACTGGATGGCCATGGAGCAGGAGCGTGGCATATCGGTGACGACTTCCGTTATGAAGTTCAACTTTGAAGGGTATGAAATCAACCTTCTCGATACGCCGGGTCACCAGGATTTTTCGGAAGATACCTACCGCGTACTGACGGCCGTTGATAGCGCTCTTATGGTAATCGACTCTGCCAAAGGGGTAGAGACGCAGACAAAAAAGCTGATGGAAGTCTGCCGTATGCGAAATACGCCAATTATTACTTTCATCAATAAGCTTGACCGTGAAGGGATGGACCCTCTCGATATTCTTGCCGATATCGAAGATACCCTGCAGGTTGAGTGTGCCCCTTTGAGTTGGCCCATCGGTATGGGTAAACGTTTTAAGGGGGTATACAACCTTTTCCAAAAACAGCTTCATCTTTTTACAGCGGGACAGGAAACGAGAGATAAGGACGGTATCGTAATCAATGATCTGTCCGATCCCGAGCTGGATGAACTTCTGGGAGACCAGGCACAGGAACTGAGAGATGAGGTTGAACTTTTGGAAGGCGCTTCCAATCCTTTTGACCTGGAGCATTATCTCAAGGGAAACCAGACACCTGTCTTTTTCGGAAGCGCGATCAACAATTTCGGTGTAAGGGAACTGCTTGAGGCCTTTGTCGAACTTTCGCCATCTCCCGGTCCAAGGCATACGACGACAAGAGATATTTCTCCCGAAGAGGGTGCTTTCTCGGGATTTGTCTTTAAAATTCAGGCCAATATGGATCCCGCACACCGTGACCGCATAGCCTTTTTCAGAATTTGCAGCGGAAAGTTTACCCGCGGTATGAAGGTGCGCCACCACCGAATAGGGAAGGATATCAGCCTTTCTAATGCCACAATTTTTATGGCCCAGGACCGCTCTACTGTGGAAGAGGCCTATCCCGGTGATATTATCGGTATTCATAATCACGGTACAATCAAGATTGGTGATACTTTCACGACAAAGGAAGAACTTAAATTTACCGGTATTCCCAACTTTGCGCCTGAACATTTCAGGAAGGTCTACCTCAAAAATCCACTCAAGGTAAAGCAGTTGCAAAAAGGCTTAATTCAGCTTGCCGAAGAAGGCGCTGTTCAGGTTTTCAGGCCTTTAATGGGCAGTGATTACATTATGGGCGCTGTCGGTGTTCTACAGTTTGACGTTACTATGGCAAGGCTGAAAGATGAATACGGCGTTGATGCCACCTATGAAGGAGCCAGCTTTGCTGCTGCACGTTGGGTTGTCAGTGACGACAAGAAAAAACTCGATCAATTCAGGAAAGATCAGGAAATTAACCTTGCTCACGATGCGGAAGGGAACCTTACCTTTTTGGCCCAAAGCGCTTGGCGATTGTCAAATGCCATGGAGGAATGGCCTGAAGTGACATTTCTAAAAACAAAGGAACATAATTAAGTGTAACCTCATATTTTGTCATTTCGAAGGAATGTGAGAAATCTTAATTTTTTTAAAACAGTCCTGTAAATAGAAAGATGATTTTGACCTTGAAGCCATTTTTTCGAAGGCTCGATTCCCGACTTTGTGGGAATGATGATCTCTCTGAATCATTGCCGGTTAATCGTAAGAAAGGTTTCTCCCTTTACCCCAAGGGTACTTGTCACTTCGCTCGGGCGTGCTCGAAATGACGGTAAATAATGAATTGTGCCTTTAGCAATCTACTTCAAGGGGTTGACAAGACCCCCTTTCGTGATTAACTTAAATTTCAAGTCAAATTAATTGCTGGAAAAATTCGATGAATTTGTCATCGTCTTTCTTTCAGCATTTTTATTTTATCAAATTAAAGGGAGTAAAATTATGGCCGCAAAAAATACTTATAAATTCAAAACAGATGTTAAGCAACTTCTCGATCTGGTGACGCACTCACTCTATTCTCACAAGGATGTTTTTCTGAGAGAACTTATCTCCAATGCTTCAGATGCAATTGACAAGATTCGTTTTGAGTCTCTCACTAACGCTGATGTACTTGAAGATAACAGTGACTGGAAGATTAAACTTTTTGTCGATAAAGAAAAGAAGACCTTGACCTTTTCCGATAATGGCTGCGGGATGAGCAAGGATGACCTGAAAGATCATGTCGGAACAATTGCCAAGTCGGGAACGCAGGAATTTCTTAAGAAATTGAAGGAGAGTAAGGAACAAGACAACCCTGATCTCATTGGTCAGTTTGGTGTCGGTTTTTACTCTTCTTTTATGGTGGCCGATAAGGTAACCATTCAAACAAGAACTGCCGGTGGAAAAGGGTGTGAGTGGAGTTCGACAGGTGAAGCAGACTTTGATCTTAAGGACTTTCCTAAACTTACGAGGGGTACGGATATCATCCTGCACCTCAAGGACGATTGCCACGAGTTTCTGGAAGAACATGAATTACGGGGACTTGTAAAAAAGTATTCTGAATTTGTCGAATTCCCTGTTTGCATGGATGTAGAGAAATTTGAATATCCCAATGATAAAGATGGGAAACCTGATTACAATGCCAAGCCTGACAAGAAAATTGAAGAAGAAAGATTGAATTCCACTGAAGCCATCTGGTTGAAATCGAAGTCTGATATCTCTGATGACGATTATAATAATTTTTACAAGCAGCTATCCCACGACTTTTCAGAACCGATCGACAAGATACATTACAGTGCCGAAGGTGTTCTTGAATACAAGGCCCTTATGTACTTCCCTTCAAGGGCGCCTCAGGATCTTTACAGCCGTGACGCCGTTAAGGGACTCAATCTCTACATAAACCGCGTTTTTATTATGAATAACTGTGAGAAGCTTCTTCCCGTTTATTTGAGGTTTATAAAAGGTGTCGTTGATTCAAGTGATCTTCCCCTCAACGTATCCAGGGAAATTCTCCAGGAAAACCCGCAGATGGAGAAGATCAAAAAGGGTCTCATCAACAAAATTCTCTCTACCCTTAAAGATATGAAAGAGAAGGACAGAGAAAAGTACAACGCCTTCTACAAGGAGTTTGGGCAGGTACTTAAAGAGGGGCTTCATTACGATCATGACAATAAGGACAAGATTGCAGACCTTCTCCTTTTTGAAACAACAAAGACGCAGGCCGGTGAACTGAAATCCCTCAGGGAGTATGTTGATGGTATGAAGGATGACCAGAAAGAGATTTATTATATAACCGCTGAAAACAGGACTCAGGCCCTTGGAACGCCACAGTTGGAACTCTTCAGGTCCAAAGATCTTGAAGTCATCCTCATGACTGACTACGTGGATGAGTGGGTAACGCCTCAGCTTAACGAATATGATAAAAAACCTCTCAAAGCTGTTCATCGGGGAGAAGTAAGTCTCGAAAGTGAAAAGGAGAAAGAGAAGGAAGTCAAAGAAAAGAGCGAGCAATACAAAGACCTTCTCAAGGCGATTGAAGCCAAGCTGACTGATGACATTAAGGAAGTGAAGTTTTCAACAAAGTTAACGGAGAGTGCCTGTTGTCTTACGTCGGATGAAGCCGGCATGAATGCCCAGATGGAGCAAATGATGAAGGCCATGGGGCAGGAAGTGCCCAGGCAGAAGAAGGTACTTGAGCTTAACCCGGCCCATCCCCTCATTGAGACGCTCAATGCTATTTACGAAAAGGATGCACTTTCCGAACAGTTCAAGGAATATGTGGAACTCATTTATGATCAGGCATTATTAACAGAAGGTTCACAGCTTAATGATCCTCTCGGTTTTGCGCGAAAGATAAGTGAGCTGATGGTTAAGGCGGGGAAGGAATAAATATAACTTCTTCTTGCGATTAACGTAAATTATTGCAGGTAAATCTACCACCCCTTAATCCCCTCCTTATCAAGGAGGGGAGATGGTGGTAGCTTTTTTTGATACCCATGAAAAAATCAAAATGGCCCCACTTTCTTCATAAGAGCCTCGTTACAAACGGGCTTTCTGCGGCACTTGTCGGTACAGGGTTCTATCTGAAACATGACATTGTGCTCAGTGTGGGGCTTTTTGCTCTCTCGGGGGCGGTGACGAACTGGCTTGCCATTCACATGCTTTTTGAAAAGGTGCCCGGTCTTTACGGATCGGGTGTTATCCCTGCCCGTTTCGAGGACTTTAAGGTCGGCATTCATAAGCTCATAATGGAGCAGTTCTTTACTAAAGAGAATTTCGAGCGTTTTTATGAAAGTACGGCCACGAATAAGGAAGGCCCCCATTTTGATTTTGAGCCTATTATTACGGAAGCTGACTTAACGCCTTCCTTTAATGCCCTTGTTTCGGCTGTTATGGAGTCGTCTTTTGGTGGCATGCTCGGCATGTTTGGTGGTAAAGATGCCCTTGTTCCGCTTAAAGAGCCTTTTGTGGCCAAAATGAAAAGCTCTCTCATCGAGATTTCCAGGGGCGAGGATTTCCAGGAAACGGTTCATAAGCAGCTTTCCACTGCTTCGGCCAGCAGTGATATTCATGAAAAGGTTGACGGTGTTGTTCAAAAAAGGCTCCATGAATTGACGCCGCAGCTGGTAAAAGAGATCATCCAGCAGATGATTCGTGATCACCTCGGCTGGCTTGTTGTGTGGGGTGGATTCTTTGGGGGGCTTATCGGACTGGCCGCAGCTTTTGTTAAATAAATCGGTTTTTCTCCAAAATATATTGCAGTAGTTTTCGCTGAAAGAATTTTTACAGCTCCTTCATATCTCCCCCTTTGACAAAGGGGGAATAAGGGGGATTTTCCGGTTCCGGAATTTTCAAATCCCCCCTTACCCCCCTTTACTAAAGTGGGGAACTAATAATAATATAAGTTTTATTTCTTATGGGGTATTGAAACTCCAAAGATGCTTGTCTCTTTGTGAAAATCATACCAGACAAACCAGTAGGTCATGAGTCCTGTTATTTTATTCCCTTTTCCGTCTTTCACTGTCGTTGTATCTGTTTCACTTTCATAAGTTACAATAAGATCCGTTCCGGCAAAGCTTTCCTTTTGCGGTTTCTTCAGCTTTCTTAGTTTACTCATTGGATAGGCGCGGTGCTTTCCATTGACCTCTATGCCATAGATGAGTTCTTTCTCCGGCAGGTGGGGTGGTGTTGCAGACTGGTCGAAAAAAGCGATGGAACTGCCATAGTAATCTTCATAGGGATCCCGGCTATAATCTCTGGAATGTCCTGTTTTTAAAGAGAGAACTTCAGTGTTGGGATATTTATTAAGCCACTTTTTCCAGGTTGTTGTCGAAAAAGGCAGGGTCTTTAATTCTTTACCCGTCATTTTGCCCGTAACGGCTTTACGAATGACCTGTGACCAGAGACTATCCGTCTCCCTGTCATAAAGGAGCACGTTAGATTTGTAGAGCAACCCTGAAATACCGAACTCTAATGATTTGCCGTCAATTTTCCGGTCAAAGACCTGACCGGCATAAGCAACCGGTCACCAGGTAACCAGGAATTGAACGGGGCCAATCTTATCGTTTACCGCTTCATGCCAACTTAGTACCCTGATAGGGTATGCCCTGGCTTTTCCCCCAATGACTATACCCATTACTTTCTCATTATCTCGCATGAAATAGGCTTCTTTTGCCTTAACAAAGTGAGGATTGGTCAGCGACGGAATGCCGTCTTTACCGGGACCGCCTGACATGATTTCATCAGGTGAGACGGCATGTGTTGAATAGTCAAAGGCATAGGGGAACCGATCAAGAAGCAGGTATGTCAGTACTGCGATTAATGAAGCCAGTAAAATTGGTTTTGTCTTTTTCATTTGACCTGCCCCTGTTTTGATTTGGTCTGTGATATTTAGATGATAGAATTAGAGAATTGGTTCGCAATGTTTTTGAAATGGGTGTAGAATTCAGCATCTTACCTTTCAGTTAATGTTAGATTTATTTATGACTTTCTTCCTGTAATAATCAGAATTAACCTACCTTGAAATCTAGTAGCTTTCATATTGAAATGAATAAAGCTTTCCGGACTTGCCGGGTTTTTCGGCCAATACACAATATGGGGCGTTATCCGACAAATTATCATGTCAAAACGTAGCATAAGTGAAGAATATAGCAATAAAATTTGTAATGGCTATTATGTTCTGATACTATCGGGGAAACTACATAGTAACTTGTTGAACTCAACCGCTTACGCGGGAAAAAGACTCCAAACCTTCCCTTCTTGAATACAGGTGATAGTCTCTCTAATTTGACTGCTTCCCTATGGGTGTTACCTTTTTCTTAAA
>Ga0224514_10000191_pt1 | contig 19350 bp, 14 predicted proteins | sample SF_May12_sed_USG_3_FD_169107 | JGI IMG/M metagenome (GOLD analysis project Ga0224514, IMG submission 169107) | Sediment microbial communities from San Francisco Bay, California, United States - SF_May12_sed_USGS_24 | ecosystem: Environmental > Aquatic > Marine > Sediment | place: USA... | reverse complement strand
TTCCCTCAAGATCATAGACCTGTACGCGTTTATTCCCCTGGTCCGCCACAAATATCTCTTGCATATTGGCAACACCACCAGCGCTCCTTATGATGATCTCGGTATCAACCGGGAAATTCAGTTCGCCCTCTCCTTCCCCGGCCTTGCCAATGATTCTGACGGGGTTATAAGCTGGATCAAACACCCGGATATTGTTGCTGCGGCTATCGGTCACATAGATACTCCCAAGAGTATCTACTGTGATGGCGGTGGGCATTTTGACCAGGCCCTCGCCAAACACAGCCAGCAAGTCACCGTTGGCAGGGTCGTATACTTCAATGTTATCCCTGCCATCGCTCCCAATCAGAATATATCCCTGTGAGTCAATTGCCACGCCCAGTGGCCTGTTCAAACCCTTGATTTCAGCCTTCAGCACCAGGTCCGCATCGTAGATGAACAAGGAACTTACGTTGGGGTCTGTTATGTAGTAATCGCCCGTGAAATATCCAGCATCCGCTATGCGGGCAAGATATTTCGGTGCATTTTCCAGTTGCAGTGCATTTGGAGGAGGTTCGCTTCCTCCGCAATCGAAGTAATCATTGATAAAGGAAAGCAGCAGCCCGAAATGCTGAAGAAAATATTTGGTCGAACGGCCCTCGAACTCAGATCCTGCCAAAGTACTGTCATGGAACAGGCACCAGTCAACGGTTTCCCAGTATGTCTCCAGGTAATTCGTACTGAAAATACTGAGATCGGAGACATCAATGTTCAAATCTTTATTCAGGTCGCTTTTATCGACAGAGCTGGAAGTGACTTTGCAATCGTAGGAAGACGCGATGAATTTCAACAATCTATCGTAGCGTTCGGTTTTGTCCGAAGTGTACTTGCGGAAGTATTTTTCGTTGCTGATGCTTGACTCGTAGAAGCGACACCAATCAACCGTTTCCCAGTCCTGCGCAAGATACTTATTGCTGAAAATCTCAAGATCAAGGAAATCCACCGTGTTGTCGTTGTTAAGATCACTCCTATCGGCAGGGTCAGCTTCCGCAAACGGCACCCAAGCCAAAACAACAAGCAACAAGATGGCGACTATCGCTTGCCTGATTAAACCTTGCATGGACTCGTTCATATCGATATTTTACGCAGCTGCGCGCCCTTTTTATCGAAAACCAACACCCGACCGCTGTCAGTGTCAGTGACGAATATCCAGCCCTTTTCAATGTCCAGCGCGATGTCCGAGGGGTGGGAGATATGGAAGTTTTCCCTATCCAGAATGTATTGGCGCTTACCCCCCATGTTCAGCACATCCACCGTCTGGGATGGAGTCCTCTGTTAAAAATTAGTGGCACGAGGCATTGATTCATTTAAAAATCACCCAACTTTATTTTTATTAATCCCGACAGCCAGAAACGCATGTATTTCATGGCATACCATCTAGTTTGTGGTGACCTATATGTATTCTAATAGATATATCGACTAATACATAATTAAACTTAACCTAAATCAATAATAAACAGGGAATATTAACCTTCCAGGCCATTCCCTAAACGTATTTCGCTTATTTTTGACAACACGCTACGAGGAGAAAAATATTCCCATGTTTTATGGAAACGAAAGATAGATTAGTTAAATGAAAGAAAACTCTTTGGAGAGATAAAACTATATAATTAGTAATAGAAATAAAGATTTCGACATTCTGTATTTAACCGTAGATTTTCCTGATATTGACCCATATATCCAGCTGATTTCTTTAAGGTTGTCTGGAAATGTAGCTAGTCTCCGATTGGAGACTAGACTGTTTGGCGGAGAGGGAGGGATTCGAACCCTCGATACGGAGTTACCGTATACACACTTTCCAGGCGTGCTCCTTCAGCCACTCGGACACCTCTCCGGAATATTGCTGACAGCCCATGCTGGTAGGCCCTCGCAAAAGAGGCGCAAGGTTAAACCAGATAGGTCTGCAGTGCAATTCTGGCTCATACCGGCGTTTATATATAGTTTATATATAATGGAATACCTCAAATGCCCGGATATCGCCTATTTTCATGCTACTGCGGCTTGTTTAGAGGGAATCACTGATGACTGCCGGTTCCGGAAGCGCGACCTCAAACCTGACTCGTTCAGCCATTGCAGGGTTCATATGAACCCGGCCCTGTTCGTCCACCAGCATCACGTATTTCAGCCCCATTTGCCGGGCGACGCGATACCAGTCTTTTGGGCCTGCTACGCTCAGGGCAGTGGCGGCGGCATCCGCTCTGGCGCCGACCCGATCGATTACCGTAACCGATGCCACATGGTGTACCGGCATACCAGTCCGGGGATCGATAATATGGGAATAACTCACCCCTTCATGTTCCCGGTAGCGTTCATAATTGCCCGAGGTATAAATGGCCTCGCCATCTGCCAGTTCCACCGCCGCCAGTACCCCTTCACCCTGGGGATGGCGTACCCCCACCTTCCAGGGCCGTTCCCCATGACTGCCAATGACATTCAGGTCGCCCCCGGCGTTAATAATTGCATTTTGTATCCCCATGCTGCGCAGGCGCTGCATGGCCAGATCCAGTGCTGCACCCTTGGCGAAGCCCCCGAAATCCAGGGAGACGATTGGGTTACGACTGCGAATCCGATCGCCATCGATAAGCAAGTCCGCCATGCGGGGCTGCTTCTCCACCAGCGCCTGGATCACGTCCCCGGGCGGTGGCGGGCCGCTCGGTAGTGTGTCACTGTGGAAACCCCATAGCTTGACGAGTTGCCCAATGGCCGGATTGAACAGGTCGTCACTCTGCGCCGCCAGCACGCCGGCCTGCTCAATCAACGGCAGCAGGAACGGATTGACCGGATGAAATTCACCATCCGGAAGTTGCTGATTCAACCGACTGAGTTCACCTGGTTTCCAGGCATGCCAGTCATTATGCATGCGCTGAAAGTCCTCTCCCACCGCCGCCACAGCTGCTTGCGCCTGTGCCGGTTCAACTCCACGAAGGGTGAAATTCACCAGAGTCCCGAACAGATACTGGGTTTCGCGGTATTCCGGCACGGTGCGTTGGCAAGCGGTCGTAAACAGTACGACGATCAGAACGAGAATCAGAGGTAGACGATACATGCGAGCATAATAACCAAGGCACGTCTAAAGGAGTAACTGGCAAACATTAAATGCACACCTAATTGTGGGAGTAATCCCTCTCAGGCGACGACTTGAATGCTTCATCCCGGGCTGGCTGAAACGTTAAGCATCTAAAATATATGAAAAATTTCAGTGTGGCTATGACAGTGTTCTATACTATTTAAAATACGTCTTTAATTGTCTTTCGGGTAGCATGTGTGATGTCCCCAAAATTCCGGGCATTGTCAGTGCCCACAATCTATCATCGAAAACCATAGTTATCTGAAAATAAATACTTTTTTCGTATTTGATATGGCCTGCTACACTAGACTGTATCTGATGGATTAGGCGCCAAAGTGTATGTATTACGAATTCTTTAATCTCAGAGAAAATCCGTTTCGGTTAAACACCGATCCCAGGTTTTTATACCTGAGCAAGGCGCATGCCCAGGCCCAGGCCTATCTCGAATACGCCCTGCTGAATGAGGAAAATATTCTTGTGCTCAGCGGTGAAATCGGTTCGGGTAAATCGCTCATCGTGCAAAGTATTCTCGAGAAATTGGGGGACGGTATCCTTGCAGTAAAAATCCATCAAACTCTGTTAACCGGTGTTGAGTTCCTGCAAATGCTGCTGCTGGAATTTGGCATCGAAACCTTCTCAGAGAAGAAAGTCGAACTTCTCCACAACATCAAGCAATTTCTATTACAACAGTTTCACGCCGGCCGTCGTGTCTTGCTGGTGATTGATGAGGCACAAAATCTGGATCCTATGATACTGGAAGAAATCCGTTTCCTCGCGGATATGGAATACCAGAACCACAAATTACTGAACGTCTTTCTGGTTGGGCAACCGGAATTGAACAAGAAACTGGCCTTGCCGGAAATGGAACAATTGGTCCAGCGTATCCATCTGCGTTTTCACTTGAAATCTATCAAAGAAGATGAAGTCAAGGACTACATCCTGCATCGACTCCAAGTCGCCATTGGTGACCATACTATCGAGATCAATGATGATGCCTTTCCGCTTATCTATCTCTACACGGGGGGTCGGCCGCGATTGATTAACGTCCTCTGCGATCATGTGCTGACCTGTGCCTATGCCAGCGATCAAAAGGCATTCAACAAAGAACTGGTGCAAACCGCGATTGAAGAACTCCAGTGGTCTCCCTATGCGCAAGCGCCGGATGAAATCGCGTCGAACAAACGCAGCTCGCAGGCCGGGGAAAAAATCTCGGCATATTTTCTTGTATATAAAAAGAAACATCTGGTGGGCAAATTTCCGCTCAACAAGGACCGTCTACAAATTGGCCGGGAAGCGGATAATGACATTGTACTCACCTCGGTGGGAGTAAGCCGCCATCATGCCCATGTCATTGTTATGAATGCGGAGATTTATATTCGTGACCTGGACAGTAAAAATGGAACCTATACCAATTCAGAGCGCATTGAACTTCAGCCACTGTATCATGGTGACGTGGTGACAATTTCCGATTTTCAGCTGGAATTCATCAATGAAGCCGACAAAAAGCAACATGTCACCGAAGGGGGTAATATTCTGCCTTACCCTGTGCCGGCCAATGCGAACAAATAGCTGTACTTAGCTGATCCTTAGCAGGGAATCGCTATTCCCTGGCAAGATGACGAATCTTCTCTCCGTATAGACCTCATCGCATATCTACTTAGTCTGTTTTTCTACTAAAATAATCAACCAATTCGCATTGCGATCACTCTGCTTCAGAATGCTTGGCAAATTAGCAAGCTCTTTGACACATTACCCTTGGAATCGCTGAATAAAAGTGATAAAAAAACGATAAATTGAATAATCTATTTATCGAAATTGCCTCATCAGTATAAACAAAATTGATAATGTTTCTTGAAGCACATAAGCTGACACTTTTTTTACCTACCACATGCCGGAGCCTGGAGGCTGATCGCCATGCTTGACAAAATACGTGTCAAAGATGTCTACATAAAAATCGACGACTATCCGAATATTTCACTCCATGCACCGATCGGTCATGCCATTCACATGATGCACGATGTGCTGGAAGATAAAACCAAATACCGCACCATCCTGGTACTTGACGACGATGATCACCTCAAGGGTTACTTATCACTACGTGATCTGATCCGTGCCGTTGGACCTGATTATCTACATAAAAAACGTCCAAATATGAAAGGTCACCAGCCGTTTGATTTTGAAGGGCTAACCCAGGATATGTCCTCACTCTCCCTGATCCTGGAAGAAGGTTTTACCCTCAAGCTACAGGATGAACTGGATAAACCGGTTTCCGAGTACATGACACTCATAGAAGATAAGACTTCTCTGGATGATCACATTTCAAAATGCCTATATCTCATGCTGTTTCGTGATGTGCTTGTCCTACCTGTGGTAGAAAATGACCAGGTAGTAGGTGTGGTGCGCCTGGTTGATCTGTTCGAACGTATTGCTGACAGTGTTGAAAAGGTGTGGTTGCCCAAACAAAAATAAAGGTGTGCTATGTCGGAACCAACAGGCGATAAATATATTCAGTTTACCATCCCTATAACCGCACCCGATCTGAAACGTCTCGGGTTTATTCTGCTGGGTCTGTTTTTCTTTTTCTGGCTCTACCTGTTGGATCCACTGCCCGATGCTGTCGATCCCATGGGAGAACATTTTCCCTTGAGCCGTGAAGGCAAAGCAGCGATTGCATTATTTCTGCTGGCTGGCACCTGGTGGGTATTTGAGGTGGTACCTATCGGTGTTACCAGTCTGGCCATCGGGGTATTTCAGGCGCTATTTTTGATACGGCCTCCCTCGGTTGCTTTCAAGGATTTTATGGATCCCTCGGTGCTGTTTATTTTCGGTTCACTGGTCATCGGGATGGTGTTTACCAAAGTTGGTTTATCGCGTCGAATCTCCTACAAAATGCTTACCATTGTGGGCGAAAAAACCAGCATGATTTATCTGGGCTGTTTTATTGTCACTGCCGTCCTGACACATTTTATGGCGCATACAGCAGTCGCCGCCACCATGTTCCCCATTTTGATGGCGATCTACACCTTGTACGGGGAAGGCGATAAACCGACAAAATTCGGCAAGGGATTGTTTATCGGTATGGCCTTTGTGGCCGGTGCCGGGAGCATGATCACTTTACTCGGTGCCGCACGCGGCGCAGTCGCGATCGGGTTTTTCAATGACATTATTAATCACCAGATTACCTTTTTCGAACTCAGCTTTTACATGTTTCCGGTGGGCTGGATTATGGTGTTCCTCTGCTGGATCATGATTATGGTGATGTTTAAGCCGGAGAAAGCAGAAATCCCCGGTCTGCGTGACAAGGCAAAACGCTTGTACAAGGAAGCCGGGCCCATTACACGTGATGAAATCTTTGTCGCACTGGTAGTGTTGGGCGTCATCGTGACACTGTCGCTGAAATCCTTTATCCCCGAGATGGCATTCATCGATAAGACCTCAGTGGTGTTGCTTTCAACAATTATCTTTTTCATGTTCAGGATATTGACCATCAAGGAACTGGAACAAATTCCCTGGAATATCGTTCTGCTTTTCGCCGGCGCCATGAGTATTGGCTTCTGTCTGTGGGAAACGGGCGCTGCCAAATGGATGGCCATCAACTGGCTGGCCATGTTCAAAGAAGCCAACTGGTTCGTGTTCGTGCTGGGCATTTCCTTTTTCGTCATGATCATGACCAACTTCATTATGAATGTGGCCGCCATTGCCATCTCATTACCGGTGGCATTGGTCATTGCGCCTTATCTGGGTGTGGCACCTGAACTGGTGTTGTATTCGTCGCTGATCGTGTCCGCCTGCCCCTTCCTGTTGCTGGTCGGTGCGGCACCAAACGCCATCGCCTACGATTCTAAACAATTTACCACTGCACAGTTTTTCACCGCGGGCATTCCGGCAAGCATTGTCCTGATGGCAGTGGTCGCGCTGGCCATTGGCATAATCTGGCCGATGATGGGGATGCCAATTACTACCCAATAAAAAAAGAGATATATTTAACCAGGAAAGGGGCCGCAAGGGCCCCTTTTGTCATTATGGCCGAGAGGGGTGAGCGAGGAACTAGAGGAAGCCAACAATTTGGCTTCCTCCCTCGCGAACGCCCGAACCTCAGGTGAGGGCTGGACGGTCACCGACCGAAACGCCAATCATAAAAAGTCCTTAAAGGACTTTTTATGATTGGCGGAGAGGGAGGGATTCGAACCCTCGGAACTCGTGAGAGTTCACTTGATTTCGAGTCAAGCCCGTTCGGCCAGCTCCGGCACCTCTCCAGGGCTTCGAATTCTAATCCACCCTCCCGACCTTGAATACAAGGAAATCAATTCGAGCATCGCAGAACAATATATTTCTATACATTTCAGTCAGTTAAATGATTTTTTCGAGGCGTAACCCAAGCTTCGTAAGCCCAATGATATATAGATACGGAATATTAGAGTGTTATAATAAGGAATATACGGCGGCCATATTCTTTACCCCCCATGAACTCCGCCTTGAATTTTTTGTCTCTATCGCTATTCCTCTTTGTATAAGAAGTGAGAATTGTTCGATAGATTCAAGCAGGTGATTCTGGTTAGAATTTATGCGGAAAACTGTTTTCTCAATTCTCGTGTTTGGCATAGTGTCCTTGGCGTTGGTTCTCAATGCCTGTGCGCCCCAGAAAAACCTCCTGGAACAGGTAAAGGACAGCGGTGAACTCCGCGTCCTGACTCGCAATGCAGCCACTACCTATTATATCGGACCACATGGCCCTACTGGTCCGGAATACGATCTGATTAAGGCCTTTGCCCAGCACCTGGGGGTAAGCGTTAACCTCGAGGTTGAAGACAATTTACAGGTAATCCTCGATAAAATTACCAATGGTGACGCGCATATTGCCGCCGCCGGCCTGACTGTCACAGACGAAAGACAGAAATTCGTTCGTTTCACCACGCCCTACCAGAACATCACACAGCAGCTTGTCTATCGCCAGGGAAACGGAAAACCCCGCTCCGTTGCTGCCCTGACTGATGGTTTCCTCGAAGTTCTAGCCAATAGCAGCCATGCCGAACGCTTACTGGAACTGCAGCAGGAATATCCCGAGCTGAAATGGATGGAAACGGAAGACATGAGCAGCAGTGAACTCATTACGCTAGTCGTGGAAGAGGTTCTCGATTACACCGTCGCTGACTCCAACGATGTTGCCCTGATGCGTCGCTACCATCCGGAAGTTCGCGTGGCCTTTGACATATCCAAGCAACAGGAATTGGCCTGGGCCATGCCGAAAACAGACGATGACAGCCTCTATCAGGCTGCTGTCGAGTTTCTGGAGTCCATCAAGGAAAATGGTGAATTGGATACCATGCTGGCACGGCATTACGGTCATATACGGAACTACGATTATGCCGGTACGCCTACCTACATGCGCCACATCGCGGGCCGCCTGCCCACTTATATGGATCACTTCAAGGCAGCCGCCAAGGCCAATAATCTTGACTGGCGCCTGGTGGCCGCCGTTGCTTATCAGGAATCTCACTGGAATCCATTGGCCGTGTCACCCACGGGTGTTAAAGGCATAATGATGCTGACCAAAGTGACGGCCGCAGAACTCGGGGTAATAGAACGGACTGATCCGGTTGAAAGTATTGATGGTGGTGCCCGCTATCTCAGGACTTTATTCGACAAGTTCGCGGGCCTGCCGGAACCAGATCGCACCTGGCTGACACTTGCTGCCTACAACGTCGGTTATGGGCATGTGAAAGACGCACAATGGCTGACTGAAAATAGTGGCGGTGATCCCACCCATTGGACGGATGTGAAGCAAAAACTTCCACTCTTAAGCCAACAGAAGTGGTACCGCCAAACCAAGTATGGTTATGCACGGGGTCATGAGCCGGTGAAATATGTAGAAAATATTCGTAGTTACTATGACATTCTACGCTGGCATGTCGATCGCGAAAAACCGCACAACGAACCCAAGCCCATCATGGCATTCTCTTCGCCAGTCCTGTAAGTTTTTTACTTGCGCAAAGTTATTGCGCCAGCAATTCCTCTTCCATCGACAAGTACACCTGATAGGCATTCCTGCGGTTGGCTGCCTCAAAGGCGGGTAAATCCTTGAAGTCCGACCAATCGGTCGCGGCATATACCTCATCAAAAGACATCATCTCTACCACCGCCTTGCCCATCGCCTCACGAATATAAGCAAGATAATGCCGGGTCATGCTGATAGCCTGGTTGGGATCCTTGGCCGCAGGACCATGGCCGGGAATCAGTGCCACCAGTTTCGAGGTTTCCATTTGGGTCAGTACATCCAGCCAGTGCTTGGTATTGGCATCTCCCAGAAAAGCCACCCGACCCTCAAAAATAATATCGCCAGAGAACAACACGCGATCCGGTTCGATATAGAGGGTCAGATCGCCATCAGAATGGGCCCCGCCTACCAGGGTAATGACAAATGTCACACCACCCAGCTCGAACTGCATGCTTTCCGTTAACAATACATCCGGGGGTACCAGATACGTCTTGTCGTTCACCCAGGGATCAAGTGAAAAACGGCGTTCTTCCAAACGCTCTTCAGCGGTAGGGGCATTGAGATAATCATTCGCCCCGGCCGGCGCAATAATTTCCGCGCCCAGTTCCTTGAAAACCTGCAAGCCATAAATATGATCGGCGTGATAATGACTGCTGATCACTTTCACGATCGGCTGCTCGGTGACGCTACGTATCTGCTTGAGTAACATCGCGGCCAGTGAAGGTGTCCCCAGGGCATCAAACACCACGACCCCTGCCGGCGTTACCACAAAACCGGCATTGGAAATAAAGCCTTCATTATCGAGTGCGGTGCCGGCAGCGCCCTCAACGTAATACACATGTTCCGAGACCTGCTGTAAGGTCATCGTTATCGGCGCCGGGGGATATTGCTGCAAGATTTGCGATAAGTTTTCTGCCGCCCACAGCTTGTGGGAAAACATACTCAACAGAAATAAAAGCGAAATGGTACGAATCATTGAGACAAACACACAACTTCCTTTACTGCTAATTTAAGATATGAATAACAATCCAGACGGGGATTCAGGAGGATTTATTTCGTCTGGCCTGAAAAAACTCTTTCAATAATGCGCCACACTCTTCAGCCATTACCCCCTGGCTGATATCCACTTGATGGTTATGGCGATCGGAATTCAGGATATCAAACACACTGCCAGCGGCCCCGGTCTTGGGATCTGCCGCCCCGATAACAACTCGTTTGACGCGCGCATGAATGATTGCCCCGGCACACATCACACAGGGTTCAAGCGTGACATACAAGGTGGTATCGAGCAGGCGATAATTACCCAGTCTATCTGCCGCATGACGCAGGGCACGGATTTCGGCATGGGCCGTGGGATCATGCTGGCCTATCGGCGCATTCCAGCCCTCGCCGAGGATTTGTTCTTCCTTGACCAGTACAGCACCGACCGGCACCTCCCCTTCTGCTTTGGCCTGTTGTGCCAGTTCCAGTGCACGCTGCATCCAGAATAGATCCAGCGATTTAGTTTCGGAGTTATGCTGTATGTCGTTCATGCGTCCACGGCACTCAGCTATTGGCCCGTTCCAGTTCAGCCAGTTCCCGATCGCGCATGCCGAGTAAATAAAGAATCGCATCCAAACCCAGGGTAGCAATGGAATGCTGAGCCTGTTCCTTGACGATCGGCTTGGCATGAAACGCAATCCCCAGGCCGGCAATCGCCAACATGGGCAGATCGTTCGCCCCATCGCCCACGGCAATCACCTGCTCCGGACTGATGCCTTCCTGTGCGGCAAGTTCAGTTAACAGCTTCGCTTTCATCTGGCCGTCGATAATCTCCCCTTTCACTTCGCCCGTGAGCTTGCCATTGTCGAAATCCAGTTCATTGGCATGCACGTAGTCAATGTCCAGCTTGTGCTTGAGGTAGTTGGCAAAGTAACTAAAGCCACCAGAGAGGATCGCGACTTTATAACCAAAGTGTTTGAGATGCCGAATCAGCCGCTCGGCTCCCTCGGTGATCGGCAGGTTCTCGGCGATCCCCTGCAACACCGATTCATCCAGCCCCTTTAATAAGCCAAGGCGACGGCGAAAACTTTCCGAGAAGTCGATCTCGCCCTGCATGGCTAACTCGGTAATAGTCGCCACCTGGTCGCCCACACCGGCAACCCGGGCCAGTTCATCGATCACTTCCGTCTGGATCAGAGTCGAGTCCATGTCAAAGCACACCAGGCGGCGACTACGGCGGTAAAGGTTATCTTCCTGTACCGCCACATCCACATCCAGTTCCTGCGATATGCGCAAGAACTCGGCGTGCATGGCAGGAATATCCTGCACTTCACCACTGAGAGACAACTGCACCGAGGCACCACGACTCTGCTCGGCTAACGGCGTTTGTAAAGAAATCCGTCCCGACAGGCGTGAGATTTCCTCGATGTTGAAACCATGCTGGCTGACCACTTCGGTCACGCGGGCCAGATGGCGTGCCGTAATATGTCGCCCCAGCAACGTGACAATATGGCGCGATCGGCCCTGGGCGGTGACCCATTGTTCGTAATCGGTTTCGGAAATTGGGGTAAAACGAACCTGTAGATCCAGTTCATGGGCTTTAAACAACAGGTCCTTGAAAACCGGGCAGCCATCGGCTTCAGGTGGAGACTCGATCAATAATCCCAGAGACAGGCTGTTATGAATGACCGACTGGCCGATATCCAGCACGGTCACATCATACTGCGCCAATACGTCCGTCAGTGCTGCGGTAAGACCGGGCCGGTCCTGTCCCGCCACGGTGATCAGGATCACTTCCCGCATGGCTTATTCCCACTCGATGGTGCCCGGTGGCTTGCCGGTCACATCGTAGACCACGCGGGATAAGCCCTTCACCTCGTTGATGATGCGGCTGGAAACATGTTCTAGGAATTCATACGGTAAGTGCGCCCAACGGGCCGTCATAAAGTCAATGGTTTCCACTGCCCGTAAGCTCACAACGTATTGATATCGGCGTCCATCGCCGGTCACCCCTACCGACTTCACCGGCAGGAACACGGTAAAGGCCTGGCTGACCTTGTCGTACAGGTCGTGCTTGCGCAGTTCCTCGATAAAGATGTGATCCGCCAGGCGTAGAATATCGGCATATTCCTTCTTCACTTCGGCTAGAATCCGCACGCCCAGCCCCGGCCCCGGGAAAGGATGGCGATACACCATGTCGAACGGCAGACCCAGTTCCACCCCCAGCTTGCGTACTTCATCCTTGAACAGTTCCCGTAGCGGTTCACACAGCAACAGGTTCATCTCTGCCGGCAAGCCACCGACATTGTGGTGTGACTTGATCAAATGCGCCTTGCCGGTCTTGGCGCCGGCCGACTCAATCACATCCGGATAGATCGTGCCTTGTGCCAGCCACCTGGCATTGGTGAGTTTAGCGGCCTCTTCCTCAAACACTTCGATGAACAGGTTACCGATGATCTTGCGTTTCTGCTCCGGATCCGTCACCCCTGCCAGCGCCTTGAGGAACCGCGCTTCGGCATCCACGCGAATCACCCGCACGCCCATGTGCTCGGCAAAAGTGGCCATGACCTGGTCGCCTTCCTGATAACGCAACAGGCCGTTGTCGACAAACACACAGGTGAGTTGATCGCCGATGGCCTTATGCAGCAAGGCGGCTACCACCGACGAATCCACGCCACCGGACAGGCCGAGCAGCACTTCCTCATCGTTCACCAATTCGCGGATCACATGGATGCTGTCATCAATGATGTTGCCCGGTGTCCATGCCCGGCCACAGCCAGCGATATCATGCACGAAGCGTTCAATAATACGTTGCCCCTGATGCGTGTGTGTCACTTCCGGATGAAATTGCACTCCATAGAAATGACGGGAATCATCGGCTATACCTGCAATCGGTGCGCTATCTGTGGAGGCCATCAGTTTGAAACCCTTGGGCATCTTGATCACCCGGTCACCGTGGCTCATCCAGACATCCAGCAGACCATAGCCTTCCGGACTGGTGTGGTCCTCGATATCGCTCAACAGCGTGGTATGGCCGCGCGCCCGCACCTGGGCATAGCCGTATTCATGATGATCAGCATTCTCGACCTTGCCGCCCAATTGTGCCGCCATGGTCTGCATGCCGTAACAGATTCCCAGTACCGGCACCCCCAGTTCAAACACAACCGACGGTGCCTCCGGCGCCTCACCGGCAGTCACCGTCTCGGGCCCACCGGAGAGGATTATGGCCTTGGGAGCAAACTCGCGGATCTCGGCCTCACCCAGATCCCAGCCGTAGAGCTCACAATAGACGCCCGCTTCGCGCACGCGACGGGCAATCAACTGGGTGTATTGGGACCCAAAATCGAGGATCAGGACGCGATCAGCATGGATATCCGCGGACATGAAGTTGCTCTCTAGAATGTTAACGCTGCAGGCAAAAACGAACAGTGATCATCCGGGAAAACGCTAGATTATTCAAGCAGTTTCCCTTGCCCGCCACACTGTCGGCCCGCTACCGACGGCAGTATGTCCGCGTTCCTGCCGGATAATGCCGGCTCACATCCGCCGTCCCGGCCTGCGGCCGTCACCATGGCGCATAAAATTAACCCGTTGCAAGCAAATATTTATTAAAATTAACTACCTCAGCGGTCGATATACCTATTAATATGCCCATTCGTCTTCGGAGTTCGGGCCGAGGACGGCGGAGCGGTATTTTTGCTTTAAAAACATCAACCTAACGAATACGGATATTTATCCTTGAACGGAGCCCCTGAAAAACTAACGGATGAAGGCAGCGCGTTTGCGGCCGCCAGCGTGGATATCACCATCCCAGGTTATCAAATCAAGCACCAACTAGGCAGTGGTGGCATGGCCTCCGTGTATCTGGCAATTCAGGAAAGTTTCGGCCGCGACGTCGCGCTCAAGGTGCTTGCGCCTCATCATGGTGTCGACAGCGAGTTCTCGCAGCGCTTTCTGCGTGAAGCCAAGATCATCAGCCAACTGGTTCACCCCAACATTGTTACCGTGTATGACGTGGGCGTGTATGAAGGTCTGCACTACCTGTCGATGGAATACATTCGTGGCCGGGACCTACAGGAAGCTTGTGGTTCGCTGAGCAAACGCCAGGTCATCAATATCATTCGCGATGTCGCCAAGGCACTCGAGTATGCACATCAACAAGGCTACATCCACCGGGATGTCAAACCGGAAAACATCATGCTGCATGAAGACGGGCGGGTCTTGCTGATGGACTTCGGTATTGCCCGCGGCAGTGACTCCACCCTGGGCATGACCAAGACCGGTCGGGCCATCGGTACACCGTATTACATGAGTCCGGAACAAACCAAGGGCCAGCCGGTTGATCACCGTTCGGATATCTACAGCCTGGGCGTGGTGTTGTATCAGATGCTCACGGGCTATGTACCCTACGATGCAGATTCAGCGATTGCAGTCGGCATCAAGCATGTCAGCGCCCCCATTCCACAATTACCGGACAGCCTGCGTTTTCTACAACCGATCATTAACACTTGTCTGTCCAAGAATCCCGCGCATCGCTATCAGCACGCCAGTGAATTGATTCATGTGCTGGAAGCCGTCCCGGATAATATGCTGAACGTTGCTGAAGCCCAAGCGGCCGCCTTCCGCGAGGCCGGTCACAACCATAATGCGGAAACCCTTATCGGCGGTGACTCATTGAATACTTCCATTCCGGAAGTTCGTATCCCCACCGATGAACGTAAAACAGTTTCCGCTACCCGCATACCGCCGGTAGCATCCAAGCCACCTCGACAACGACGTGGTCTGCTATTCCTGTTGCTGTTGGCAATCCTGGTCTGGCTCGGTTTCCTTAAACAGGAGCAACTTATGGGTTTCTGGCATAACCATGTACAGCCTTACCTGGTGCAGCATAATTTACTGACTTCACCGGCAATTGCCACGGCGAATCCTTCCGCTGATGTAACTCCGACCTCTCCCGAAGTGGACGACAATGAAATTACTGCTGGTGGGCAATATCCGGTTACGACACCTGAACAAATTCAACAATTACGGGCTGAATTGGACGAACAACCACAGAACGCTGTTGAACTGGCCATGGTGTATCGCCAGTTATTACAACAGCAGCCTCGCAACCCGCAAGCCCGTCAAGGCCTGGCCGAGCTACGTAACTGGTATGCGGATAATATTCGCGATGCTTTTGATAACCAGGATTTGCCGCGAGCGCGTCTGCTGGTCGCCCAATTACAAGAAAGCTTTCCCCGCATTGCCAACAGTGAAAGATTCCAACGCATGGAAGAAAGACTCATTCAGGCCGAGGCGTTGCAGTCCCACATTCATAGAGCTGAAGACTTTATTCAAGCCGGTGCCCTGATCCAGCCCGAAGGTAGCAACGCATTGGCGGAATACCGTGCGGCCCAGGCCCTGGCTCCGGATAATAATAAAGTCCAACTCGGTATTCAAAGCATTGCGGATACCTTCCGGTTAAAGGCAAAAGAATACCAGGCAAACGGTGAGTTGGAGCAGGCACTGGCCATCACGTCCGAAGGCTTAAACGTCATAAAAGACGACCCGGAGTTATTGGCCTTACAAAAGCAATTGCAGGATGACAAGCAACAGCTGGAAGCCATTACCGCCCAACTCAGCGAGGCGGAAAAACAGTACCTCACTGGTAAGCTCATTAGCCCAAAAGGCAGTAGCGCCTATGATCACTACCAGGCTGTACTCAAACAGGATCCCAATAATGCAACTGCCAAAACAGGGCTTAATAATATAGAGCGCCAACTGATCAGTAAGGTAAATTTCAACGTACATAATGATCAGTTTAAGCAAGCCGGCAGTGCACTTGAAACCGTCCGTCAGTATTTCGGAAATTCCAAAGCATATCGAAAAGCTGAACTACAACTGGCACTGGCAATTGAAGCAACTCAACCCAAGGTGCAACGTATCATTTTTAGCAGAACTCAACTCTCGTCACTCACTGCCCCACAGGCTGAAAAACTACAGTTGGGTCGCACCCTCTACATTGGTTTCGATTATAAAAACTTTGAAGATGAGACCACTTTACTCCAGGCAATATTAATGGATGGCACTGGTCGGGTGCAGATTGCCGAAAAACCGGTGATAATCAACGGTGCGTCGGGGGAACACTATTTTAGTATTGATCTGCCGGTAGAGGGTTTTGCGGATGGCAGCTATAGTTTGCAATTAAAATTTGAGAATAAACAATTGAACGCCAATACGTTCATAGTGGATAATCAAGGTTAATAATTAAAAACAGAGACCCCCTTCATGCGTCTACAATGGATCTTCATTCTCGGTTCCCTGACACTAACAGCGTGTCAGACACCGCCAAATATGCAGCAACTGCAAAGTGAAAAACAGACGTTACAAGTCGAATTGAAAGCGGCCGAGCAGGAAATAACCAAACTAAAATCCGAACGTGACACACTTCAGTCTGAACTGAATGAAGCCAATCGTGTTATCGGTGTAATGGGTGGTGAAAAATCCGCGCGGGTCAAGGAATCCTCAACATTACGTAATGAAGTGCGCCGTTTTGTGCAACGTCAGATCGATGGGCTCAAAACATTCCTGGTTAAAGGTGATTTGCTTGACTACGTTGGTGGTGAGCAGGTAGCCCGCAAAAAATACGATAATCGTCCACTTATGCTGGTCGATCTGCAAAACACCGTACCACGCCCAGGTGTACTTACCGGTGTTGGTGGGTACTTTGCCAAGCCCACGCAGATGGTGGTTAAGGTTCTGCGCCCGGTAAATAATGACCTGGTGGTAATCTGGGAAAGCCGACCTATTGCAATCAACAAGGCGGGACAGGTTAATGCGGCTTTTCCGGTAACTGTCGGCGTTGAGAAAGGTGACGTATTGGGATATTACTTCCCGAAACCGGCCACCGCGACTTTCGATACAGGGACAGCCGACACCCGTTACACCAAGGACAACCTCCGCCCCGGCAGCAAACTCAGCCCCTCATCCCTCAGTGGTAAAAAGGAACGCCGCGCCTATGCGTTGGGCGTTTACGGTCTGTTGAAATAATCAGCCCTCTGAAATCATCGTTTAACGATGCCTCACATTAATAACTAGGTCGTCAAGATTCCTAGCGTTTAATCCTGGCCAAGGTGGCATGACATAGAGCTTGCAACTCACGGGGGGCAAGTTCAATTTCCAGCCCGCGACGCCCCGCGCTGACAAACACAGTAGTAAACTCTGCCACCGATTCATCGACAAAAGTGGGCAGGCGCTTCTTCTGCCCCAGCGGACTGATGCCGCCGACAACATAACCGGTCACCCGTTCTGCCAGTTTGGGATCAGCCATGCCGGCTTTCTTGGCACCGGCAGCCGCTGCAATGGCTTTTAAATCCAGTTGATATCCCACCGGGACAACACCGACGGCAAGTGGCGCAGTTCCACCCTGCAAACTCACGAGTAAGGTCTTGAACACTCGCGCCTCATCGATGCCCAGTGCCGCTGCCGCCTCCAGACCATAGGAATCGGCATCAGGATCGTGTTCATACTCATGCACGGTAAAAGCAATTTTGGCCTTTTCGACTGTCTTGATCGCGGGTGTCATAATCTAAAAATTATTTTAGTCGGCGTGCGTAAGTGCCTTCACCTGAATAACTTATTGTTTGGTAGTACCTTACGCATGATTTATTGCTACCTAACGTCAGAAATCAGCTGCTTGCGTAGCCAGTCGGCTAGATTGACTTGTTATGTTGCGTCTCACTGGATATTTTCCCATTCCTCAATATTTCCATTAATTTTTTTAAATAGAGGATGAAGCTTTATTCTTTTAACCATTTTTAGCTGTTTATATAGATCCGGATCTCTGGTCTTTAATTTACTCAATAGATGCTTGAACTCGAATTCCACTTGTCCACTTGTAACGAGGATTCTGCTTTTATAATATTTATTAACTATTTTACTTCTGTTGAAGTTGTAACCCCTGTTGTGAGCTTCATCATTTATAAGTCGTAAATAACTTGCGATTGCGCCTGTTGGGTTGTTGGTATTCTTGAAACGCAATAGTTGGGGATGGTTTTTATATCCTTTGGTATTACCCAGTAAAACATTTTGAGCTAGCAGCCCCTCTCTCCAGAGCGCAACCAATCCTTTTGCATCTAAATATCCAGGATGTATTGACCAGAGTCTCATGAGGTAACCTTAAACAATATAGTTCAGAATAGTAATTGGTTGTTTTCCCTTCTCTTTATACAAAAAGCCCCGGCCTGTAACCAGACCGGGGCTTTGCTTTTTCGGATACTATCCTGTTGACTACACGCGGTAATTCGGTGCTTCCTTGGTGATCTGTACGTCGTGTACGTGGCTTTCCGCCATGCCGGCGTTGGTGACGCGGACGAATTCCGGTTTGGTGCGCATCTCTTCAATATTCTTGCAACCGGTGTAGCCCATGCTGGAGCGTATTCCGCCCAGTAGCTGGTTGATTACCGGCGCCAATGGGCCCTTGAAGGGTACCCGGCCTTCAATGCCTTCCGGTACCAACTTGTCGGCCTCGGAGCCTTCCTGGAAATAGCGATCCGAGGAACCGTGGCGGCTGGTCATGGCGCCCAGTGAGCCCATGCCGCGGTAGGCCTTGTAAGAGCGACCCTGGAACAGTTCGACTTCACCCGGCGATTCCTCGGTACCGGCGAACATGGAGCCAATCATAATGGAATGGGCCCCGGCCACCAGGGCCTTGGAAATGTCCCCTGAGTAGCGAATACCACCGTCGGCAATCAGCGGCACGCCGGTGCCTTCCAGCGCCTCGGCCACATTGGCCACGGCGGAGATTTGCGGTACCCCGACGCCGGCAACGATACGGGTGGTGCAGATGGAACCGGGCCCAATGCCGACTTTGACGCCATCCGCCCCGGCCTCCACCAGCGCCTTGGCAGCCGCGGCGGTAGCGATGTTGCCTCCGATTACCTGCACCTGGGGATAGTGTTTCTTCACCCAGGCGACGCGATCCAGCACCCCCTGAGAATGACCATGAGCGGTGTCCACCACGATCACGTCCACCCCGGCCTCGGCCAGGGCATGCACCCGTTCCTCGGTACCGCCTCCGACCCCGACGGCCGCGCCGACCCGCAGCCGACCTTGCTCGTCCTTGGTGGCCAGAGGATTTTCCTTGGCTTTCTGAATGTCCTTGACGGTCACCAGGCCACGCAGCTCGAAGTTATCATTCACCACCAGCACCTTTTCGATGCGGTATTCATGCAGTAATTTGAGGATTTCATCCCGCTCGGCCCCTTCCTGCACAGTCACCAGTTTATCCTTC
>Ga0224514_10000188_pt1 | contig 19472 bp, 20 predicted proteins | sample SF_May12_sed_USG_3_FD_169107 | JGI IMG/M metagenome (GOLD analysis project Ga0224514, IMG submission 169107) | Sediment microbial communities from San Francisco Bay, California, United States - SF_May12_sed_USGS_24 | ecosystem: Environmental > Aquatic > Marine > Sediment | place: USA... | reverse complement strand
CCCGGTACCTTAAGTCAACGATGTCTGTAGCTCATCCATCGTGGTAATCGCTGGATGACACTGCAACCCTTCACAAATATAGGCGACGGGATTATCGGTTGCTTTTTTCTCATTGAGTAATCCAGGCAAGTTGTTTACATCCTCAGGAATAGCAAAACAAAGTTGTTGTGGTTTAAAACCTGCCTGGCAGGTTTGTTGCCAGTGGATGAGACTATCCTCGGATGCACGGATTACGATAATTTTTTGTGGTGTTAAATAGTCTTCAAGAGCATTTAACATAGCACAATGGGCATAGGGTGCTTGCGAGGTTTGCATCCAGGCCCATTGCAAGGTTTTTTTTGCGGCAGTGATATAACGTAGTTCACCCAGTAGATGACCTAACTTGCCAAGTACAGAGGCGGCGATAGCATTACCTGCTGGAATCGCCTCATCTTGTGTGGACTTGGGACGTTGTACCAGTTGCTCATGATCGTTGGCAGTAAAGTAAAAACCACCCTGTGGTTTATCTTCGTAATATTCAAGTAAACATTCGGCCAGTTCAATGGCAAATTCCAAATCTGAGTTACGCCATTGGCTTTGCAATAATTCGATAAGGCCATCTATTAAAAATGCATAATCATCCAGATAAGCCATGTGTTTGGCTTGACCGTCTTTATAGCTTGCAAGCAAGCGGCCATCTTTAAATAGGTGTTGTTTGATGAAATCTACAGCTTTGTGTGCAGAAGAAATTATTACATTATCACCCAAGCGTCGTCCGGCAATGGCCATTCCCTTGATCATCAAGCCATTCCATGCTGTTAATATTTTTTCATCACGGCCGGGGTGAATACGCTTTTCACGTTCATTGAAAAGTTTATTGCGCGCACTATTAAGTTGTTGCTGAACTTCTGCATGACTTATTCCAATTTGTTTTGCAATGTCTTGGATATTGGCATAAACATGTAGATGCCAGTGGCCTTCAAAGTTGGCAGGTTGATCTAAACCATAGATACGGGAAACGATGTCATATTCATTCTTATCGAGTAAGGCCTTAACCTGTTGTGGCGTCCAGACATAAAACAAACCCTCCTCATCTTCCGAGTCGGCATCCAGCGTCGAGTAATAACCGCCATCAGCAGATTGCATTTCACGCATGACCCATTGTGCAGTTTCAGTTGTAATGCGTTTAAAAACTGGATCAGCAAAGGCTGCAAAAGCATCGGCATATAACGCCAGTAAGGGGCCATTGTCATAGAGCATTTTTTCAAAATGCGGAATCATCCAACGTTCATCAACCGAGTAACGACAAAAACCACCTCCGAGTTGATCGTATATTCCCCCGGATGCCATGGCATGCAAGGTAAAGCGCAACATATTTTTACTGCCTTCATCCGCGTGTTTGGCATGATGACGTAATAAGCGCTCCAGGTTAGTGGGGTGAGGAAACTTGGGTGCACTGCCAAATCCACCAAAGTTGCGATCAAAATTACTGGCGAGTTGTTGAACCGAATTATCTAATGGCTGCTCATTAAGTTTTTCACTTGCGACGATGTCGTGTGACAAAGTGGTATTCAAGGCATCGCGCATGGACATATTTTGTTGTTCAATCTCATCCCGGTGCTGTTGATAAAAGTCAGAGACACGTTGCAATACTTCAGTGAATGACGGCATGCCATGCGCGGCTTGTTTGGGAAAATAGGTGCCGACAAAAAACGGCGTGTGATCACCGGGCACAATAATCGCGGTGAGTGGCCAGCCTCCACCACGTTGATTTAACAACTGATGGGCATGCTGGTAAATTTTGTCCAGATCCGGGCGCTCTTCACGATCCACTTTGATATTGATAAACAACTTGTTCATGATTTCAGCGGTCGCTGGATCTTCAAATGACTCATGCGCCATTACATGGCACCAGTGGCAAGCCGAATAACCAATGGATAACAGAATCGGTTTATCTTGTTCACGGGCAAGAGCAAGTGCTTCCTTACCCCATGGGTGCCATTCCACAGGGTTATGGGCATGTTGCAACAGGTACGGACTGGTTTCATTCGCCAGGCGATTGCAGTATGGGTTGTCTGTAGACATAGGCTTTAATAACTTAGTAAAAAACTCAAGTATAGGTATTTAATGGCGGAATGTCTCGTCGTGTAAATGGACAGCTGCGGGTCACTGCTGTAGCTTATGCGGCCTCAATCAATACTATTTAAGGTATCTATTTTCATGTCACAAGTTCCTGCTCTGCGCCTGAAGAAGCAAGAAGATCGCCGCATTCGTGCAGGCCATTTATGGGTTTACAGTAATGAAGTGGATGTGAAAGCTACACCGCTTACGGCTTTCGAGCCAGGGCAGCAGGTACGTGTGGAAAGTGCGCAAGGCCGTTTTATGGGGCAGGCTTATGTGAATCCCAACACACTGATTTCAGCACGTATTTTCTCATCTCAACAAAATACGCGGTTAGATTCAGCCTTACTGAAAACGCGCATTCAACGCGCATTAACGTTGCGCGAAATGGCATTCGATAAACCTTTCTATCGACTGGTGTATGGAGAAAGCGATGGCTTACCCGGTTTGGTGGTCGACCGCTTTGATCAAACCCTGGTGCTACAAATCAATACCACGGGTATGGATATCATTACAGACGAGATTATTGCCGCGCTGGAAGAGGTTATTAAACCCACGGCCATTTTGTTACGTAATGATTCACCGGCGCGTGAGCAGGAGCAACTGGAGTGTTATGTGAAAGCCGGGCTGGGTGAGGTGCCTGAGCAGATCGAACTGGAAGAAAATGGCACGCGCTTTATGGTGCCACTGGCATCCGGCCAGAAAACCGGCTGGTATTACGATCATCGCCAGAATCGCCAACGCTTAATGCATTATGCGAAAGGCAAACGGGTGCTGGATATGTTCAGCTATATTGGTGCCTGGGGCGTACAGGCATTGAAAGCCGGTGCTGATGAAGTGGTTTGTAGCGATGCTTCCGCCACGTTTTTAGAACAAGCCGGTGAGAATGCCGAATTAAATGGTTTGGCAGATCGTTATACCGGTTTGGCCGGTGATGCCTTTGATGTATTGAAGGCGCTACGTGAAGAAGACGAAAAGTTTGATATTGTGGTGCTTGATCCCCCCGCGTTCATTAAGCGCCGCAAGGATTTTAAAGAAGGCTCGCAGGCCTATCAGCGCTTGAACAGGCTGGCGATGCAAGTGGTCTCGGAAGGCGGTATGCTGGTTTCAGCCTCATGTTCACATCATATGCCAGCAGCACAACTGCTGGATGAAATACGCAAGGCAGGGCAGAAGAAGGAGCATTTTGTACAAGTGATGGAGCAAGGCCACCAGGGACCGGATCATCCTGTACATCCGTCGATGCGAGAGACTGAATATTTAAAAGCCTGGTTTTGCCGGGTCTCCTCTCAGGACTGATGTAAGAAATATAATTTTTTAAGCAATATAAAAATAAGATAAACAATATGGTTGTTGATTTTGACAGGGCCGCTTTTTCCATTTTTGGCTGGGATATCTATTGGTATGGCCTGATGTATCTGGCTGCATTTGTTGCAGCATGGCTGTTGGGACGCTATCGGGCTCGGCAGGCCAATTCAGGCTGGAACGATGAGCAGGTCGATGACTTGCTGTTTTATGGCGGACTAGGCGTTATTCTCGGTGGCCGTATTGGCTATGTGTTGTTCTACAACTTTTCGGCATTTATTCATGATCCGCTGGTGTTATTTCAGGTCAGGGGAGGCGGCATGTCATTTCATGGTGGCTTGCTGGGTGTGATGGTGGCCTTATGGTTATTCAAACGTAAGTACCAAAAAGGCTATTTCACCGTGGTGGACTTTGCCGCACCACTGGTACCACTCGGCCTGGGCTTTGGTCGCATTGGCAACTTTATTAATGGTGAATTATGGGGCAGCCCAACCAGTTTGCCATGGGGCATGATCTTCCCGGCAGCAGGGCCAGAACCCCGTCATCCCAACCCTTTGTATGAGGCCTTCCTTGAAGGCGCAGTGTTATTTGCGATTCTCTGGTGGTTTTCTTCACGTCCACGTCCGGTGATGGCGGTATCTGGCTTATTCGCCATTGGCTATGGGGTATTCCGCTTTATCATCGAATTTGTACGCATACCGGATGCACATATCGGCTATCTGGCCTGGGGTTGGCTGACCATGGGGCAGCTATTGAGCCTGCCACTGATTGTGGTGGGAATGATAATGTTGCTACGGAAAAGTAACTAGTTTGGTCTGAAAAATAACGTAAAGGCCTTAGGTGAAAAGTGGCCGCCAGAGGGCTGGCACCAGTAAATATAATTCAGTCTAGAAAATAATCGCCGGACTCTTTATGGGTCCGGCATTTTCTTTTATGAGCCCATTTATGAACCAGCACAAAGCCGTTCATGATAAGATTCAGTGATTAGAAAAAAAATGGATTCAGCGGATTTACATGGGGTAGGTAGTGAAACAGTATCTGGATTTAATGCGCCACGTCAGAGATAACGGCGCACAAAAAGGCGACCGAACCGGCACCGGCACCAAAAGTGTATTTGGCCATCAAATGCGCTTTGACCTCAGCGAAGGTTTTCCGCTGGTCACCACCAAAAAATGTCACTTACGTTCTATTATTCATGAGCTGCTCTGGTTTTTGAAAGGTGAGACCAATATCAAGTACTTGAAAGACAATGGTGTCAGCATCTGGGATGGCTGGGCGGATGAAAAGGGTGACCTTGGGCCTGTCTATGGTTACCAGTGGCGTAACTGGCCAACTCCCGACGGTCAACACGTGGATCAGGTAAAAGAAGTCGTTGAGCAGCTAAAGAATAATCCCAACTCTCGCCGCATCATCATCAATGCCTGGAATGTGGCAGATTTACCTGATGAAACCATTTCCCCGCAAGCAAACGTCGCCAACAACAAGATGGCACTGGCACCTTGCCATGCCTTTATCCAGTTCTATGTTGCTGACGGTAAACTGTCCTGTCAGTTGTATCAACGCAGTGCGGATATTTTTCTCGGCGTACCGTTTAACATTGCCTCCTATGCATTGATGACCATGATGCTGGCACAGGTCTGTGGCTTGCAACCCGGCGACTTTATTCATACTTTGGGTGATGCCCACCTTTACAGTAATCATGCCGAGCAGGTGGAAGAGCAACTCAATCGTACGCCGTACGCGTTACCGACCATGAAGATTAATCCGGATGTAAAAGATATTTTCAGCTTCAAATTTGAAGACTTTGAATTAGTTGGTTATGAAGCGCATCCTCACATTAAAGCGCCGGTGGCCATTTAAACGATCATGATTATTTCCATTATCTCCGCTATGGCAAACAACCGGGTGATTGGTATTAACAATTCCCTGCCATGGAAACTACCCTCAGATATGAAATGGTTCCGCCAGCACACCTTGGGTAAGCCTATTTTGATGGGGCGTAAAACCTTTGAATCATTTGGTGGCAGAACCTTACCCGACAGACCCAATATCATCATTACTCGTGATACAGATTATAAAGTTGAAGGTGCGATTATCACCCATTCTATTGATGAAGCCTTGCAGGCAGCAGGGGACGCTGCTGGTGATGCAGATGAAGTGATGATTATTGGTGGTGCCTCGTTCTATGAGCAAATGTTGCCTAAAGCGAATCGTATGTACTTGACCTTTGTCCATGCGGATATTGATGGCGATGCCTGGTTTCCTGAATATGATGAATCAGAATGGCAAGAAGCCGAAAGGGTAGAAGTAAAAGCGGATGAAAAAAATTCGTATGATCATACTTTTGTGATCTTTGAGCGAAAATAAAGGCCGACTGGAATTAACGAGCTAAATAGTCTTCACTACCAAATTCTTCTGCAAGGGTTTGTACAATACCTTTAATAATATCCAGAAACTCATCAATGCCGGCCTGGTCATTTTCTTTACGACAGGCATTCAAGCCGGATAACGCAATATTAATCGCGGCATGGTAGTTACCTCTAGCGATAAAGGTAGTAATTCGATCCGTGTAAGAAGCTTTATCCATACTTAAACCATATATCACTTTTTTACAGGGTGCGAGGTCTGTAAGGTGTGATTTGCGATTAAAATTTTTATAGCAAGATAAAAATAACAGGATGTGGTTATCCTTGAGATCCTCAACCTCCCTCGTGTTGTAAATTTGCGCAGGTTTTTATTAGCCCTTAAAGCGGCGTAAAAGTGGTCGTATTAAGGCTTAGACTAGTTATATTAATTGTGGTTAATATTGGCTTGCGCTTTTCGTGGGTCAGCATGTTGTTCACAATGCAATTGAGTAATTTGCGCTGTTTCCAGACAATACGCGGTGAGATTCCCTCCCCAGATACAACCGGTATCAATGGCGTAAATTTCCGGGCCGGTCATTAGAGGTAGGGTAGACCAGTGTCCGAAAATAATTTTTGTCTCTTGGGTTTTATTAACGTCAAACCAGGGTTGCGTTGATGTGTTACTGGTGTCCGGTTGCATTTTATTGTCATGATCAAGACTGCCATCATTGTTTACAAAGCGCATACGGGTAAAACTGTTGCAGATAAAACGCAGGCGGTCATAACCGGTTAAGGTGTCATCCCAGTTAGCAGGCTCATCGCCGTACATGTGATGTAAAAAATCTTCCAGATTATTTTGTAATACACTTTCCAGTTCATTGGCATAACCCTGTGCCTGCGTCAAAGACCACTTGGGATACATTCCGGCATGCACTAGCGTATAACCAAGTTGTGCATCATGATGTAATAAAGGCCGAGAGCTTAACCAACGCAGTAAGTCATTACGATCTTCAGCATCGAGGATACGTTGTACATCATCTGAGCGAGTGGTTTTTATGCCATAGGCAATGGCAAGCAGGTGCAAGTCATGATTACCTAATACGGTAATAGCTTTATCACCCAGGTTTTTTACAAAGCGTAATGTTTCCAGTGATTCAGTGCCACGATTAACCAGGTCACCCACAAACCATAAGGCATCTTGAGCAGAGTCAAAATTGATTTTATTGAGGAGTTGTTGTAATTCAGTGTAACAGCCCTGAATATCACCGATTGCGTAGGTCGCCATAGTCCTTGGTCTTTTTTAGTGGCCATTTTTATTGTTGATTTGATGGTAACAATAAATAGCGCGGATAGAAATGTGGGTTATGATTTTTTTAATTCAATGCAACGGAACCAGCTGGATAGTCCTGCCGTATCGTCGCGGGTTTTTCTTAACTCAGGGCATTGCTCCAGTAACTCTTCAAATACCACGTCAGTACGAGTGGCAATGTGTCGTATTAACAGATTCATAAATCGACGGACTAAAGCCAGTTGCCCTGGTTTAAGAAATTTATCCAAAATAAGAATACGCCCAGCGGGTTTGATGACACGGCTGACTTCCTGCAAGGCATTTAACGGGTTGGGCACAACCGCGAGGATTAAGTGCATGATGACGATATCAAACTGGTTATCGTTATAGGGCAGTTGCATGACATTGCCCTGCTCAAGCTTAATGCTGCTGTTATAACGTTGTGCCTTGTTAAGCATGGCAGGGGTTAAGTCTACGCCGGTATAGTTGGCACCTTCCGGTAACAGGGGAATATCCAGCCCGGAACCTATCCCGGCAAGTAAAACAGATTGATCAGTGACATCACCAAGATGCGCCAGACTTTGCTGGCGCATGGGGAGCGTTGCGCGGGCAACCATAGTGTCATAAATGGGGGCAAGTAAAGTGTAGCTGTATTTAAGCACGCTAAGTGAGTTTATTTTTAATGAAGCGTGTTGGGTTTGGAAAGGGTGAAGGTGGGGATATCTGCTTCAAACTCAACACCATCATCGGCAATCATGTGGTAAGTGCCTTTCATGCTACCCACGGGTGTTTCCAGTATGGTGCCACTGGTATAGCGAAATTGTTCACCGGGATTAAGGTGTGGTTGTTCGCCGACAACGCCATCACCTTTGACTTCTTCTACCTTGCCATCGGCATTGGTAATGACCCAGTGGCGTGTCAGCAGCCTGGCTGGAAGCTGGCCGTTATTTGAAATGGTAATGGTATAGGCAAACACAAAACGGTTGTGGATGGGATCAGATTCATCCGGAATATAGTGTGTTTGTACTTCAACTTCTGTGTTGTAAATATCAGGCATTAATTGCACTCAATAAGGTGTTACTGGTTAATTGTGTTAGGACGATTTTCAATATCGTCATACATTTTTTTATACTCGTCCGCTGTCTTATAAAATATCATACCAACATTAGCGGGTAAGAATACAAGTGATCATAGTGAATCAGGGAGTAATGATCAAAGCAAAAAGCGGAAGTAAGGATAAACCCTTTAAGCCATATGGGTTCCCAGCCTCTAGCGCCTTAGTTGCCAGGTAGGTTGTCGTTGGCTATCAATAATCTGGTGTTTTTCTAACCACTGACGTGCATCATCGGCATCCTGCTCGAACCAGGTTTTGGCCGAGCCCAGGCGAAAACTATACCCCCAGTTGTCCATATCCTGCATCATGCGAGCCTGGCCACATTCCGGAATAAAACCAGCCAATAGAATTTGTAAATAACACACAGCATTTTCTTCGTCATAACCACCGCCTGCATTGGTGTTGAGTTTGTTCCTGCGTTGTTGATCCATGCAGATATAATGGCAAGCCTCATGCAGGGCTGATTGAATTGGTGTGGTGGATTTTACATATAACTGGTTATCGAGCAGACCCGCTTCAGGATCACCCCAGAAGCTGCCGGTGAGTTCGGCATCAATATCCAGATAATGCACTGTTATATTATAGGATTTGAGTAACTGCTGAAGTCGATCAGCAGCCAGTTCACCACAAAGCAGGTTGTCGGATTCAGTTGGTGATGACATGAAAAAACGCCCATTGCGTAAAAAATAGTTACCTTGATATTAATTCAGATAAATTAATTCAGGTACAGCCAGTTCGCAAGCTGGACGAATTGCGCCAGTTCCAGTTGTTCCGGACGTAAGCCAGGATCTATCTCCAGCTCACGTAAAACCTGTTCATCAATCAGACCTTTCAGGTTATTGCGAATAGTTTTACGCCGTTGGCTAAAGGAGATGGAAACAACACGGGATAGCAAGGCTTCATCCTTGGCCTGTAGGGGGAGTGTTTGATAGGGGATGAGTCTGAAAACAGCGGAATCTACCTTTGGTGGTGGAAAAAATGCACCGGGTGCAACCGTGAAGAGCATTTCGGCTTCACAAAAATATTGCAGCATAATACCAAGCCGACCGTAATGTTTATTGCCTGGTTGTGCGGTAATTCTTTGTACCATTTCTTTTTGTAACATGAAGTGCATGTCTTTAATGCAGTGGCGTTGTTCCATTAAATGAAATAATAAGGGTGATGAAATGTTATAAGGCAGGTTGCCGACGATGCGCAGTTTTTGTTCCGCTGATTCACACAACTGGCAATAATCAAACTTGAGTGCATCCGCAGCATGTAAGTTGAGCTGACCTAGTGGCGCACATTTTTCCTGCAAGGGTTCCAGTAGATCGCGATCCAGTTCCACTGCATCCATTGAACCGATAAAGGGTAATAATTGTGTAGTGAGGGCACCCTGGCCTGGACCAATTTCAACAATGCGTTCGCCTTGCTGTGGATGAATGGCATGAATAATACGCTGTATTACACCTTGATCATGCAGGAAGTTCTGGCCGAAACGTTTACGTGGACGATGCGCCATGGCGTTATCTCTTTATTCCCGGCTGGCCATTTCAATGGCTTGTAATAAAGCGGCCTGTAAACTGCCGGTATGAACGTCATTACTACCGGCTTTTTCCAGCGCGGTACCATGATCAACCGAAGTGCGAATAATCGGTAAACCCAAGGTGATGTTAACTGCTTGTCCAAAACCCATGTGTTTTAAAACGGGTAGGCCCTGATCATGATACATACTTAATACACAGTCTGTTTTGGATAATTGATAGGGAACAAACACGGTATCGGCGGGTAAGGGGCCATCAAGTTGCAGGCCTTCCTCTCTTAACTTGTTTAACACAGGTTCTATTACGGTAATTTCTTCATAACCCATGTGACCTTGCTCACCAGCATGCGGATTTAAACCACAAACAGTAATATGCGGGTGTGATAAACCGAAGTGTTTAACCAGTTCAGCATGCAAAACTCGAATGATCCGTTCAAGGAGTGTCTGGTTAATGCTCTCGGCAACCTGTGATAAGGGCAGGTGGGTGGTGACCAGTGCGACACGTAAGCCTTCGGTGGCTAACATCATCACCACCTGATCAGTTTGGGTTTTTTCTGCAAGGTATTCTGTGTGACCAGTAAAAGGAATACCGGCCTGATTGATAATGCCTTTATGTAAAGGGCCGGTAACCAGTGCAGCAAATGTTCCTGACTGGCAACCTGCTATTGCTTTGTCCAGGCATTGCAACACATAAGGCGCATTGGCTACATCAAGTTGACCACATGTTACCGGTGTAGATAGGGGAACAGGGAGTACGCGTAGATGACCAGCAGGGTTGATTGATGCTTTGTTTGTCGCATCAAAGTCTTCAATGGATAAAGGCAATCCTAGTTGTTTTGCGCGTTCAATCAATAATTGTGGATCGGCAATGGCAACCAGTTCAACTGATTGAGTTTGTTGTTGTACCAGGCGTATCAGTAGATCAGGTCCAATACCCGCAGGTTCCCCCGGGGTAATGGCAATCCTTAATATCGATAAGCCCATGTATGGCAGTTCAATCCTGGTTATTGATTGAAACGATACTCTACGTAAGCCTCGCTACGTAAACGGCGTAACCAGTTTTCAACCGCTTCTTCAGTTTTACGTTGGCTAATATTATTGCGTGCCTGGAGGCGTTGATAATCTTTTGTGTTGTCGTGTTTGCGGCGAGACATGACTTGTACAATATGCCAGCCGTATCGGCTAGCAAACGGTTGACTGACTTCACCGGGTTTGAGTTTATTCATTTGTTCTTCAAAACGTTTAACCATCATGCCAGTACTTACCCAACCCAGGCTACCACCATCGGCGGCTGATGCCTTGTCATCAGAATGATTTCGCGCAAGGATTGAGAAATCTTCGCCACGGATAATACGCTCACGTAACAGCTTAAGACGTTGTTCAACTTCACTATTGGAGCGCAATTCATTAGTGCGGATCAGGATATGGCGCGCCAGTGTTTGCTCAATAATATGGCGTTTGGAATCGCTACGTTTATCCTGCAATTTAATGATGTGGAAACCACTGGCACTGCGTATCAGGTCACTATAAGTACCCACTTTCATTTGCGGTGCAATGTCCGCAAACAGGGTTGGCATTTGAGCTGTTTTACGCCAGCCAATTTGCCCGCCTTTTAAAGCCAGTTGACCGCCGGATACAGCAACGGCCATTTGCTGGAAATCTGCACCATTACGTAATTTGTTGAGTACCTGTTCGGCTTTTTGTTTTGCCTTTTGAATTTGTTCTGCATTAGCGGTTTCAGGCAGGCTAATCAGAATATGCCCCAGATTATATTCTTCATCATTACCTTTGCGATTTTTTTGCGATGCCAGGTAGTTGTCAATTTCCTGTGGTGAGACATTGACTCGATTTTCGACGCGGCGTTGACGTAATTGCTTGATGGTAATTTCGTTACGAATATTTTCACGGAAGTCTTCATAGTCAATGCCGTCTTTTTGCAAGATATCGCGAAACTTCTCAAGTGTCAGACCATTGCTGCTCGCGATATTGGCCAGAACCCGATTAACAGTTTCATCATTGACGCGGATACCCACTTTTTGTGCACGCTGCAACTGGATTTTTTCCATGATCAGCTGTTCAAGAATCTGGCTTTGCAGCACATCGCGCGCAGGCAACTTGGTCTTTTTCTCCTGCAGTTGTTTCACAATCATCTGGATGCGATCTTCCAGCTCGGAGTGAGTCAGGACATCGTTGTTGACAATGGCAATGACATAATCCAGCTCAACGATTTGCTTGGGGGACACTGTTGCCAGCGCAGGGCTAGTTAGCAGGAAGGCAATAATATATATAAGGTGTAAGAGCTTGTTCATGGTCAGTTTCGAAATTTGCGGCTAATAAAAGCGTAGGATACCACGGCCAAGCCCTATACCGCAGCTTATTCGAAGCCGGTAATGGCGCGGCGCTGGCCAACGCTGGATAGCCCTTTAAGCTCCAGTTGCAGGGAAATGGCCTTGTCACGCTGCAATAGATCCGTCAGGTAACGGTCTTCCAGCTGCAGTGTTAGACCCCAGCAACAGCTGTCATAGCGTAGGGCAATTTGTTCTTCCTGGGTGCGCTCGGCCAGCAGGTCGTCGATGCGGCGAGCCGTTAGCTGCCAGCGAGGGTTAAGTCGCCAGCGAAAACCCAGTTCAGCGGTTTTAAGGATTTCGCGTTCAAAGCGGTAAATACCCTGGATATGCAGATCAGAACCTGGGGCATAGCTGAGGCGGACATTGCTATTGGCAGTTTCATCCTTCTCTATATCCCATTCTGCATCAGTGCCCAAATACCAATAGGAAGTGGGGCGGGCAATGATTTCGGCAATAATGTTGGATTTAGGGCGGGTTTCTATGCTGCCGCTGGGCAAGCTGACTTCCCGATCAGCATAATAAAATACCTGGCCAATACGTGCAGCGAAGACTTCAGCGCCGCTATCGTTATGATAAAAGCGTGTTGCCAATGCCGCAGTCAGTTGGTTGGCATCACCGACCCGGTCAGCACCAATAAAACGATCTTCAACAAAGGTATTGTTGATATTGAAGCCATATAGTGAGGTATCAAATACCGGCAGTGCGGACTGATCCCGATAGGGTATATATAAATAATAAAGTTGCGGTTCCAGTGTCTGGGTGGATGCACTACCAAAGAACTGTGTATCACGCTCAAAGACGACACCGCTATCAATGCTGAAAATGGGTATATTACGATCCGGATTTTCTTCCTGCCCGGCAGTGGTTTGTTCCAGCTGATACTGTGTATGACGCAGACGCAGTTTGGGAATAAAATGTGTTGCCGCAGTACGTATGGGATAGCTGATAGTTGCGGTGAGGTCCATGCGGTCACCAATGACTTTATTATCAGGGTGATCAAAGCGAACTAATTCAGACTCAAACTGGAAATTAAACTGCTCATCATCTGCAAAGTCACGGGTTGCCAGTTTCAATTGTGGCAGGCGGCGATACGGTGCTGTCCCGGACAAGGTCTGATAGCTTTGTAAGTTTCCGTTAAAGTACCAGTCTTTAGCGTTATAAGCGATGGAACCTTGACGATTAAGGTGAGTAGTACTGGAGTTTTCCAGATCGGTGGAAAAGTCGATAAAGTGTTGATTGTCAGCAACGTAGTTAACATCTACAGAGGTTGACCAGCCAGCAGCGGGATTACCTTGGTGTTTCCATTGTGCTCTTGTTCTCTCCTTATCATTAAATTCTTTATCTTTATCCAGGTAATCCAGTTCAAGTTGACCGCTACTTTTTTTATTAAGGTAACGAATTTCATTTTGTAACATGACACCACGTTTGGACATGAACCATGGCGTAATGGTGGCATCAAGATCAGGTGCAATATTCCAGTAATAAGGAAGTAATAACTCGGAACCATGCTGATCTGAACTACCTAAACTGGGGAACAGGAAACCGGAGAGTCTTTCTTCGCTGACTGGAAAACGCAAGTAAGGAAAATACAAGAAAGGCACACCTTTAAATTTCAGCACCATATCTTCGGCATAACCTTGATGTTTGCTATTATCCAGTTTGATTTCATCAGCACTCAATTGCCAGTCAGTTTTTCCAGGATCACAAGTGGTATAACGGGCATTGTGTAATACCACGACATCTTCAGACTGGATGTTAATTTCCGTTGCAGCACCACGACCACGTTGCGTGGTAACATATTCCGAATCATGAATAACGCCCTGGTTTTTATCGATGTAGAACTCGCCTTTTGAACCGGTCATTTTCAATAGTGGCGTATAAACTTCAACATGGCCTTCGGCACGTAAATAATTCTTGTCCTGCTGGTATTCGACCTGGTCGGCATTAAGCTGCTGATTACTCTGAATAATTTCAACATTGCCGCTAAACAGGCTGGTTTTGTTTTCCGTAAGACTGACGGTATCTGATTGAATGTGTATTTGCTGATCATCACTTTTGCGGAGATCAGGTTTTGGCTGATAAGGAGGTGTTGTGCAAAGAGAGTCAGTTATTGTTTCTGCCAGTAATGCTGTAGGGAATAACAGTGTGGTACTGCACAAAATAATCGTAAACAGAAGGGAAAGATGTTTTGAGTAATGCATGACACTGTTCATTATTTGTTTTTTCACCTAATAGGTTTTTTTACCCAGGTACCGTACATAGTCAGTATAAATAGCCAGTAATAAAGTAATTGCCCTGACGCGACATATTGTATTATATAAGGTATAACTTCATCCATAGATTAATCGACTAACGCTTCAGGAGGCGGGCTTGGACAAGCGGTTAGAGGCATTAAAGCAATGGTTAGTGCAGGAACTGGGGCTGACTGACTATGAAATAGCGCCTGCGTCAGCGGATGCCAGTTTTCGCCGCTATTTTCGCGTGCAACATAATGGCTCCAGTTTTATTGTGATGGATGCACCCCCTGAAAAAGAGAACTGCCAAGCTTTTATTGAACTATCCGCTATCTTCAACGAACTTGGTTTGCATGTACCTGTTGTAGAGAAGATGGACTTGCAGCAGGGTTTTCTCTGCCTGACTGATTTAGGTAATCGGGTATACCTGGATGAGTTAACAGAGGAGAACACAAGTCAGAACGCTGATCAGAATACAGTTCAGTTATATGATGATGCGTTAAAGGCATTACTCAAGATACAAGCTTATAAAGGCAACCACCTGCCCGATTATGATCTCACACTGCTGCTCAATGAAATGGAATTATTTCGTGAATGGTATCTGGGTAAACATCTTGGCTTAACCCTGACTGATCAACAACAAACATTACTGGATGAGGCTTTTTCATTTTTGGCCAATGAGGCCTTGTCACAACCCCAGGTGTTGGTACATCGTGATTATCATTCTCGAAATTTAATGATCTGTGAGGACAACAACCCGGGTATTCTGGATTTTCAGGACGCGGTAATCGGGCCGGTTACCTATGATCTGGTTTCATTATTACGTGATTGCTATGTTCAATGGCCACAGCAGCAGGTTGAAAGTTGGCTGTCCGGTTATTATCAGCAAGCCAGCAAAGCAGGACTTATTGCTAACATTGAGTTTGCACAATTCCTGCGCTGGTTTGATCTTATGGGTATACAACGCCACCTGAAGGCCAGCGGCATTTTTGCACGATTAAATTATCGTGATAACAAACCGGGTTATCTTAACGATATTCCTCGCACGCTGGGTTATATCAAATCTGTCGCAACACGATATCCTGAATTAAATGCATTCTCTGATTTTATTAATTCATTAACACCGGATTCAGTTGCATCGGTGTATGCCTCATGAAGGCAATGATCCTGGCGGCAGGTCGTGGCGAACGCATGCGGCCTTTAACAGATGCTACCCCAAAGCCGTTATTAAAAGTGGCAGGCAAGATGCTGATTGAATATCACATTCTTGCTCTGGCTAAAGCAGGCATTAAAGAGCTGGCGATCAACACAGCCTGGTTAGGTGAACAAATAAAAACGGCACTAGGTGATGGTTCAAAGTACGCAGTACAGATTCAGTATTCAGATGAGGGCGGGCAGGCACTGGAAACAGCCGGCGGGATTATTAAGGCATTGCCTTTGCTTGGTGGTGATGATGGTAATGCACCTTTTATCGTGGTTAATGGTGATATCTGGTGCGATTATGATTTCTCGAATTTACCCGCCCAACCTGAAGGTCTGGCACATTTAATTATGGTCGATAATCCGCAACATCATCCGGAAGGTGATTTTGCTTTACATGACAGTGGGTCTTTAACTACTGAAGGTGAAGACAAACTTACCTTTAGCGGTATCGGGGTTTACCACCCTGATTTGTTTGCAAATCTTGTTGCAACTGTACTGCCATTGGCACCTTTGTTACATAATGCCATGCAACAGGGAAAAGTCACCGGCGAACTTTACCAGGGACAGTGGCTGGATATTGGTACACCGGAGCGACTTTCCGAGTTGAATCAGACTGAATCAGGGCGTTAAATAATTGAAAGGATTGTTATGGGTGAAGAAATAGATATTGCTCAATTCCATAATGAAGATTACAGCCGCTTTCAATCTAAGCTTGAGGAAGAAAACCGTCTATTGCATCAATGGTTTGAGCAAAACCGGTTTTCTGCAAGTCATCCGGTTGCCGGTTTTGAACTGGAAGCCTGGTTGCTGGATGAGCATTTTCATCCCGCTCCGCTCAACGAAGCTTTTCTTGAAAAACTTAACAGTCCTTTAGCCAGCCCGGAACTGGCCAGTTTTAACTTTGAGGTAAACAGTACACCGCAAATATTAAAAAAAGACTCATTGTCTGTGATGCATGCCGAGTTAAACCAGACATGGCAACATTGTTTGCATACAGCCGCAGCAATAGATTGTCAGGCGGTGATGATTGGCATTTTGCCTACATTACAGAATGAAGATTTAAACTTGGCCAATATGTCTAAAATGACACGTTATCGTGCCTTGAACCGGGAAGTTATACGCCAACGCCATGGTAAACCGCTGGTGTTTGATATCAATGGCAAGGAACATCTACATGTTACCCATCGTGATGTCATGCTGGAAGCTGCATCCACATCATTTCAGATCCACATCCAGATACCATTGGATAAAGCCGTACGTTTTTATAATGCCAGCATTATTGCCGCCGGATCCATGGTGGCCATCAGTGCAAACTCTCCCTTCCTGTTTGGCAAGAGTTTATGGGAAGAAACCCGTATCCCGGTATTTGAACAGGCAGTCGCTGTGGGTGGTTATGATGGGGCAGCTTTTGGCCCGATTAAGCGGGTAACCTTTGGCAGTGGATATGCACGTTCATCTTTACAGGAGTGTTTTGATGAGAACGTCGAACACTATCCAGTGTTACTCCCTGTGACATTTGACGATGATATTAATCAGTTACGTCACTTGCGTTTACACAATGGCACTATCTGGCGCTGGAATCGTCCATTGATTGGTTTCGATGAAAAAGGAACACCACATTTGCGCATTGAACATCGTGTTGTACCGTCAGGGCCAACCATTATTGATACTATTGCCAATGCGGCTTTTTATTATGGCCTGGCAACCGCACTGGCTGAACAGGAAATCGCACCGGAATCGCAATTGAGCTTTGATAAAGCAAGAGATAACTTTTATAACGCTGCACGTCATGGCTTACGTGCGGGACAGAGTTGGTTAACAACGGATAATATCAAAATACGCGAGCTTTGTTTAAAAACACTATTACCTATGGCTGAACAGGGTTTAACATTATTAGGCATCAGCGATGATGATAGTCGTCATTATCTTGGCATTATTGAGCAGCGAGTTGAGCAAGAGCGTAACGGCGCACAGTGGCAGCAACAGTTTATTAGCCAATATGGCGGTGATATGTCAGTCATGCTTAAAGCCTATATGGAAAGACAACGAAGTGGCGAACCTGTGCATAGCTGGACAGATTAGAAACGGTGATACATGCAACTGAAAGTTTTAGAACAACTTCCTGATGGTTTATTAAATTGCAGTGCAGATGAACTGCATCAATATTTACCAGGGCCTTGCCTGATTAATCTGCAAGGACAAAAAGATGAGGTCTTGTTTGTCTCAATCTTGCTGCATGGCAATGAATATACTGGATGGGAAGCGGTTAAAGGTTTATTAAAAGACTATCAGGATAAATTGTTACCAAAATCACTTAGCCTGTTTATCGGTAACGTTGATGCTGCACGCGAAGGTGTACGGTTACTGGCAGGACAGGAAGATTATAACCGTATCTGGAAACAACCTTCAGCTGAGGGTGAACATGCGTTTAGCAAACAGTTACTGAATGAACTGGAAAAAATAAAACCAGTTATTGCCATAGATATACATAACAATACGGGACTGAACCCGCATTACGCCTGTGTTAATAAACTTGAGAAGGACTATTTACACCTGGCAACCCTGTTCTCGCGTACGGTCGTTTATTTCACAAGTCCTGACTCCGTATTATCGATGGCCTTATCCGAGTATTGTCCGGCGGTTACCGTTGAATGTGGTAAACCCGATGATTATGCCGGGGTGGAACATGCGTTGAATTTTTTGCAGGCTTGTCTGCACCTGGATCATTTTCCTTCGCATCCAGTTGCCCAGCAGGATATTAATATCTTTCATACCGTTGCCACCGTGCATGTTAACAAAGACATCAGTATTGGTTTTGACGCGGAAGAGGCTGAACTGTGTTTTATCCCAGAGCTTGATACCCTGAACTTTAATGAATTGCCGGCTGGAACCTTGCTGGCTAATACGGCCAAAGCAACGGGTATTCCCTTCGATGTGCAAAATGAACAGGGCTTAGATGTCAGTGAGCAGTATTTTGCCAATCACAATGGCTATATTGTGACGACCATCCCTATTATGCCATCCATGCTGACTCTGAACAGGGATATCATTCAGCAAGACTGTTTGTGCTATTTAATGGAGCGTTATCCGTTAAAGTAGTTCGTTAGCCGTTTAACTTGAATGGCTGCTTTCGGCCAAAAGCGGACATTCAACGTCGCGTTAACTCGCGCGAGGTACTAGCGTCGATGTTGAGCGCATTGTTAACAGTAACTGAAAATGACTACTTTCTTTTCCGAGTGTTTTCGACTCGAAATTCTGTTGACCCAAATAATAAGCCTAAAATTGCAGTACCAAAAACCAACGTCGTAATACCCACAATTGTCGAGACTATGCAGATTAGAATAAACCCAGCTGATAATGTGACTGCAATACCTATTATTGGCAAAAGTACAAATATAACTAGAGCTGTTACTAGTGCTGCTATAATAATTGCTCCAAATGCCAAAAATGCCTTTGCAAAAGGATTAGTAACTTCCTTCCCATTTACCACTATATGAATAGTCATAAGATGTACCTCCTTGTTTTACTGCTAACAGTTGATTATACGGGTCCGTATAACATGATCGGTATCTACTTATATTATGAATGTCCGCTTTGGGTCGATAGCGGTCATTCATAATATACGCTCAATAACGTATTTTGTACCACAGCTGTCCCAGCATTTCCCGGATAAAAAATTTATGTAGATGTAGTGCACTGGCATCAGGCAACCAGTTTAATAATGTTGGCTTACCTTTTGTTATGCTGGTGTAACCCATGGGTGCCGGTGTGATGTCTAATTTTTTGTGAGAAAAAGCCGGATAAGCACGTGTCATGTGCCAGGCATGAGTAACCAGGTAGGCATGTTGAATATTTTCTTTATTGAGAATTTCACGGCTGTAGGTTCCATTTTCCTGCGTGTTGCGGGCTTTACGATCTACCCAGCGCACTTTAATGCCAAACTCTTGCTCGAGTGTTTTTCTCATCAGTTCCGCTTCAGAGATGCTTTCACCATAGGGACTAACAGCGGTAAC
>Ga0224514_10000186_pt1 | contig 19778 bp, 16 predicted proteins | sample SF_May12_sed_USG_3_FD_169107 | JGI IMG/M metagenome (GOLD analysis project Ga0224514, IMG submission 169107) | Sediment microbial communities from San Francisco Bay, California, United States - SF_May12_sed_USGS_24 | ecosystem: Environmental > Aquatic > Marine > Sediment | place: USA... | reverse complement strand
CTAGCATCGGTGTTCCCCCGGCAACTTCTCCTATCAAATTTATATAAGGGCCGTCATAGGCTGGTTGATATCCCAAATATAACTGACTATTGGTGTCTTTAACATGCAATTTGATATTTGGATCACTCGTTCCAATTCCGATATTTCCTAAACTATCAATAACAATATCATCGGAAATATGAGTTCTGGCAATTCGTAATTGGTTATTGGAAGATACACCAATATGTCTTTTAATTTGGGTCTCCCTTTTAAAATAGATATTTGAAGATATTCCAATACTACCATCAATATCTACTGAATCCATTGGATTAATAATACCAACACCGAGTTTTCCATCTTTTTGATAAATATTGGTAGAAATTGTGTCTGTCTGTGCAGTACTTAAAGCACAAACTGTCATAATCTGGACTGTTAAAAAAATTCCTTTCATAAAGCTCTTGTTTTAATTAAGTTATTGCATTATTTTCATTTACTAAGTACATATATGATATAGTCGTTTGATTCTACAAACTATATACCTGAAACAAGGCATTCCACTAAACCAAGCATAACTATAACTATACTTTCTTACTATTGGATGTAATATAACATTTTTTTTCTATACCAAAAGAATATTCTAAGCTATTTATTTAACCAACTAATACAAGTACTACATATAATTGCTCCATTTTTATATGTCTGTGAAGGTTATATCAAACTTTCAATATTAATTTCCTATACTCTCTAATAAGAAATACAGCACAAACAAATGCTGCAACAGTATCTGAAATAGGTCCGGCAAGCCATACCCCGGTAAGTCCAATATGAAGAGGTAAAATAAATAATGCAGGAATTAATATCAGCACCTGTCGCAGTAACGAAAGAAAAGCTGCAATACCTGCTTTTCCGATTGCCTGAAAATAGCTGCTTGCCACTATTTGAAATCCAACTAATACCCATGCGGCCATAAAATAACGCAGTCCTTCCACCCCTATTTTTAGAAGTTCTTCGCTTTCTTTATTGAATAAGCGTACTATAGTTTCGGGAAACAACTGTACAATAGCAAAACCTCCTAACGATATATATGTGCCCGCCCGAAGGCATACAACAAGGGTGTCTTTCACCCTTTTGAAATTTTTATTGCCATAATTGAATCCAATAATTGGTTGGGAAGCCATATTGAGTGCAATAATTGACATGAATATGATCATCACAACACTTAGTATAATACCCATAGCCCCAACAGCAAGATCGCCACCATATTCTATTAGTTGTGTATTATATGTGCCCTGTACAAGGCTAAAAGCGATCTGCATCGAGAAGGGGGCAAAACCTATTGTAAGAATATACATGATAATCTTCAGATCGGGCTTTAAATTTGGTGTTTTTAGTACTATTACCGCTTTTTTACCTGTAAAATGCCTCAACACCCATATACAAAGCAAAAGCTGTGAGATCATGGTTGCCCATGCTGCGCCTTTTACGCCCATGTTGAGCACAAAAATAAACAGAGGATCGAGTATTATGTTTGTCCCTGCACTAATTATCATAGATAACATGGCAATGCGGGCATTTCCTTCGGAACGAATAACATTGTTCAATGAAAATCCCATCATACCGAACATTGTGCTGAATAGTATTATGTTTAAATAATCGTTGGCGTATGTAAACGTATCTTCGCCCACACCAAACAGCTTAAGCAACGGTACTTTGATTGCAAACCCGAGCACAGTTATCAGTATTGATATTATAATGATAAGAGAGAATGCATTCCCGAGTACTTTTTCTGCACGCAAAAAGTCTTTCTTCCCCATATTAATAGACACTCGCACACCTGCTCCAATGCCAACAAGCATGCCAAATGCCATAACTATTAACATAATCGGAAACACAGCACTCAAACCTGAAAGGGCATATGCACCCACTCCCTGTCCAATGAATATCCTGTCGACAATATTATATAAAGAATTAATTATTACACCTGCAAAAGCCGGAAGGAAATATTTCCATAAAAGTTTTCTTATATCTTTAAATTCAAGCTCTTCAACGTTTTTGTGATTCTTGTCCATGTTTGTAAAACAGGTGTTAGTGTTTGGGTTAGGGCTAAATCATGCGCAAATTGTAATGTGACTATTGAGCTGGTGTTAATAAAAATTTAAGCGGATTTAATCCTGATAATAAAAACGGTCCTTCATAACATTTAAATACCACAATAATGCCTCTCGATCCGCAAACTGAATTATCTATCCGGTAATTACCCACCCGATCGTTTTGCTTTGTAACCTTCTGTTTTTAATATTTCGAGAACTCTTTGGCAAAAATCGCCCTGTATCAATATTTCTCCGTTTTTTACAGTTCCACCTACCCCACACTTTGTTTTAAGTATTTTGCCAAGTTCCTTTAAGTCGTCTGTTGATCCTACAAAGCCTGTAACAAGCGTCACAGATTTACCTTTGCGTTGTTTGCGATCGAGCATTACCCTCAAATCTTGCTTTCCAGGAGACAAGGTTTCTTCTTCCTGTTCCTGATGCTTTTCATATTCATAATCCGGATTTGTTGAGAAAACAATTCCAAGCCGGTCTTTCCAATCTTGTGACATGTTTTTTTTACAAAACTACTAAAACTTATCCGGCTTCAACTTTAACCTGAGAATTTAATTCATTAATCTTCTCAATTTCTTTTTGGCGATTTTCCATAAATTCGCTTGTTAGTTTGTTGGTATCAAGAACGAGGGCTATTTCTCCGTTGCCCAGGATACTCCCTCCTGATATTATTTCCTGATTTCTGTATGCATGGCCGAGATTTTTAAGAACCGCCTGATGGTTACCCACAATTTCGTCTACTACAAGGGCTACTTTTATTTTTTTATATTTAACAACAATTAAACGTTGGTATTCCGGCCTTTCTGTCTCTATTTTAAATTCTTTTCGAAGATCAATATATGGCATATACTCGTTGTACAAACTCAAATAACTCCTTCCCGATTCGGTTATTTCAGGAGTTTTCACTTCGGCACATATTTCTACTACCGATAGCGGTATAAGGTAAAACACCTTGTTAATTTCTACGAGCAATGAATCGATAATAGAAATTGTAAGTGGAAGCTTTATTGTAATAGTTGTTCCAACATTCTCTTCAGTATCAATATTTAATTCTCCCCTTATTTCCTGGATTTTCTGGTTGACAACATCCATACCGACACCTCGCCCCGAAACCTCACTAATATTCTCGGCAGTTGAAAATCCCGGAGATAATATTAGTTTTAACATCTCCTCTGTACTGAAATCTTCTTTTTCGCTAATATAACCTCTACTAATTGCCGTATTACGCACTTTATCTCTGTTAATTCCACAGCCATCGTCACTTATTTCGATAACCACATGGGCACCCGATGTAAATGCTTTTAAATTAATTGTCCCATATTCCGGTTTCCCGGCTTTAATCCTATCTTCAGGCATTTCAATTCCATGGTCAATGCTATTTCTTAAAATATGCATAATGGGATCAACAATTTTCTCAATAATTGTTTTATCCAATTCCGTTTCTTTCCCTTCAACTTTAAACTCTACACTTTTATTAAACTTTGTCGATACATCGCGTACAAGTCTCTGAAACCTCAATACTGTTTTTTCAATTGGTAACAAAGAAATACTAAAAGCATTATCGCGCAGGTCACGCGAAATGGATTCAATATGTTCTGCTATTTCCTGAAGGTGGTCTATTTCATTATGAGTGTTGGCAATCATGCTAAGTTCAGCTTGTTTTGTAACAAGTTCGCTTACAAGGTTCATCATCTGGTCTATTTTACCCGATGACACCCTGATACTGTCAATTACCGATTCGCGTTTTCTTTCTTTTTCTTCAGATTTTACTTTTGAAGTGTCATTTTTCAGGTATTTTTCTTTTAGCAACTGAGCAATAGGCTGTTCACTGTTTGCGTGTTCCTTAAATTTTTTCTTAAATCCCTGTTTTTTTAATAGATCTTCATCTGCAATAACTTCAACTAAAGGCTGGTTTTTATCGTTCAAGAACATGAAATTGTCGATAACATTCTCTTTTGATTCTTCCGTACAAAGTATAACGTGCCACAATGTATAGCATAATTCAGGATTATATGATTCGTCTGTCGGAATATAACCAGAATAAGGTACAGGAAAACAATCACCAATTTCAAACAAATCGTATATAAAATATAGTGCGTTTGTCCCGTCTTCTGCAATATCCGGTTGAGGTTTAAAATAGATATATATAGTCTTTAATGCTTTTTTTTCAGGGCTAATGTTATCATCCTTTTCCTTAACTTCTTCTGTTACCACTTCGTCACTTAATACTTCGCTAATACTCTGTAGGATATCTTTCTGTGTAACCATATTACCCTCTTCAGACAGATATTGATCTTCGATTAAATTTCTGAAATGATCGATACATCCGAAAGTGATTTGAAGTATCGACTTGTCAATTTTTATCTTCTGCTCCCTTATTGCGTCGTAAAGATTCTCAAGATGGTGTGTAATTTCACCCAGATGTTCGTAACCAAACATATTGCTATTTCCCTTTAGCGTATGCATTATCCTAAACACATTGTCTACCAACACCATATCTCCGGGTTCGCTTTCAAGCTGAAGAAGTTTTTCTTCAAGTTGATTGATCAAATCGTTTGCTTCTTCAATAAATACCTGCTGAAACTGATTACTTGAAAGACTTGAGTCTTCTTTTTTTTCATCATATTCAGGAAAAGTCTTAACAATTTGCTTATGAAGCATATCGTAATTAGTCTTTAAACCCGTATTGCTTAAAGCAGGATCGTCTAACAATAAGTAGCAAGTGTTAATTGTCCCTGTAATAATTGCAACAAAATTCCCGGGAAACTCCACGTCAATTTCTATTGCACGAGCCATTCCATTTTCTATAGGTGAGATAAGTTGCGATATAGAATTAATTCCATACTGACCTGCTGCAACATCCAGTTTATGTATGTATACATAAAGTTGATTTTTTAAATCAATATTATCGAACACCTTTTTCTCATTAACGAATTGCTCTATTTCTTGCAGGAGTTTTGTCAACTCTTTTTTAATCTTATTATTGACTTTTTTCATTATAGAAACTTTTTCCTGTTAGAAAATGGTTAACTTATTGAATTTGTCTTATACCAATTAATCTGTCAAGGACAGAATTAAAATGAATAATGTCAAACGGTTTTGACAGGTAACAAGCAATCTTATACTCTTCCAGTTCTTCTGTATATTGATCCTTATTCCCGGTTAATAGTGCTACAATAGGAGTATATAGATATGCAGACAACTCTCTTAATTTCATAACTAATTGCTGTGCAACCTTATCTTTTAAATCCAAATCGACAATTACCAAATCTAACGACACTCCATTGAGTTCTTCCCTAGCCTGATTTAATGTTTTCGCTACTTTTATCTCTAAATCCCTTTTTTGTAATGCATTGATCAATACATTGCTAATACTATCAAAATCTTCAAATATCAGTACTTTTTTTTGTCTCGTAATCATTGTTTAATCTCTAAAATATCTTCAAATCCTGTTTTTTTTATCAAATCTAATGCATTATCATAATAATTCACATTGTACTCAAGTTCAATACCCTTTTCCTTAGCTATTTTTTTAGCAAATACCAGAAACTGTATTCCATTGAGGTCAATGTTATCTATATCCTTACAATTAAAACTGATATTTGTATTTTTGTCTAATAATTTTAGGAATTTTTTTTGTAGATCAACAACATTATCAATTGTAATAGTTTGTATGCAGGTAAACGAAGATTTTGCTTGTTTACTTCTTGGTTTTGAGTTCATAATACAATTATTTTGAACTATTTAAATTAATAAGAATTATCGATATTAAGATTTGTTTGGAAATGATTTATATCATCAAAATAGTGTTTTTAATAGAAAAAAACGACAAATTATGAATAAAATTAACATAGGGATACTAACAATATCTGACAGGGCCAGCCAGGGTATATATCAGGATATATCGGGGGAAGAAATTCGTCGTTTCTTTAAGGAAAATATTAAATCGGAATGGCAGGAATGTTATTATCTCATTAACGATAACTATGAAAACATAAAAAAAACATTAATGAAGATATCTGATAAAGATAATTGTTCTTTGATTATCACTACCGGAGGCACTGGCCCTGCTGCCCGCGATCTGACACCGGATGCAACAATAGCGGTATGCAGCCGTCTACTCCCAGGTTTTGGTGAACTAATGCGTATTGAAAATGCTAAAAAAGTACCAACAGCTATATTATCGAGGCAGGTAGCGGGAATACGCGGTAAAACGCTTATTATTAACCTCCCCGGGAATCCAAAAGCAATAAATGAATGTCTTTCGATAGTATTTCCGGCCATACCTGACTGTTTAAAACTGATAGGGGCACCGGAAATAAAACCAAGAGATGAAAATATTAAATCGCTTCACTGAGCTGTACATAAAGGTGCTGGCTTAATATTTGTTTTCGAACTATTATTTAAAACTGGCTACTTGGTAGTTGTACCGGTTATACCCTAAAAAATATTTTCCTATAAAAAAGAGGCTGATAGTATTACCAAACTCTTTTATAATAAGAAGCATAAGTTTAGAATTTTAAAAGCTATATCAACTTGCCCTAAGCTATGATCCGGAAGTTACCTTTTCAGCTTTCGGCTGAGTTTTTTAATAGCAATCTCGATAGATTCATCAGGTTTAATTGTATTGTAATCGCCCCAAAAGTTATCGTCTTCGAAATATTTAACCTGCTCTGCTAATACATCGTTTAACTTAGCCGACTCTTTATTTCTAAATTTCTCAACATTCTCTTTTGTACGGTCGGTAACGGCCATTTCAAGCATAATGTCAAACTTTGATTTAAAAAACCGCTTTTTCCATTTCGAAGTAAAAACAAGTTCGGAACGAATATAGTCGAGATACCACCTGCCTTCGTTCACCCGGTATTTAACAAGATAATGGCCTCCATTAACATCAACTTTCAGCGAAGCTGGTTTTTTTCTAACAAGATATTTCGATGCATAAGGTAAACCTTGTTCACTAATATTAAAATCGAGCCCTGATATTGCCACAGTTTCTTTATCGATATAGATATGACCATTAAATAACGGAAGCTCTATATCTTCTTTCTGTTCAAACCGGATTACATAGGTTTCTCTGTCGTTAATGGTTGTCAGACCGGCAAGTTCGAAATTATAATATTCGAAAACTTCTTTATCGAGTATGAAGCCTGAATTTTTTACGATGTCAAGTAACAAGCTGGTCCTAGGGCCTCCTTGTAATTTAACAATAAGGGTATCCATTTTTTTTACATCGGCACTTTTACGTCCCTTGTAAATCTTTACCCTGTCATTGTCAAAAGTGGAAGAATAGGATGATTTATAGATATCTAACACAGCTTCGGAAACCGCAACATATTTTTTATTCTGTTTAATAGTTTCCCGATAAAACGAAATCTGCATTTCAGGAACATTGCTATAGTTTTTGTTTATTTTTTCTAATGCTTTCAACAAGAGCTCTTCCGGATCGATGCCTCTAATTACCACTTCATCTATAGGAAGAGCAACAGCCTTCATTTCGATAATGTTTTCACGGCCAATCATATCTGAAACTCTCATTTCAACATTTTCATACCCTAAATGAGTAAAAGTAACCTTACTATCTTCCTTACCCTTAGGGGTTTTTAAAACAAATTCACCATCAATATTTGTCACAGTAGCAATGTTTGAACCATTTACATATACTGAAGCAAAAACTACGGGACTTGATGTAATCCCGTCTTTCAACTTACCTTCAACTTCAATATAATTTAAGGAATCATTCCTTGAGCGTTTATTTTTTCTCGACGACTCTCCCGCATATAGGCTTATAGCAGGAATTAAAACGACTAAACTGACAATAAAAAGTCTTTTTATAAATACCTTTTCCATCTTTCAATTTATTTTTCGTTATATAAAATTACGACAGTCTGAGCGAGAATAACACTTATTTTCTAATTTTATTGTTTTTAAATAATGAATTAAATATGCAATTGAAAATTAACAACTTGCAATCAGGCGGTATAATAACGAATTACTATTGCAGCTCGAAATGCAGGCATTGTCTTTATGCATGTTCCCCTTCATGGCCGAAAGATTATCTGTCGCCGGAAAAAGCTTTGGAAGTCATTAGAAAAATTAAATCTTTAAACTGTACCTCGGCACATATAGGTGGTGGAGAACCATTCCTTAATCGCGATGGGCTTTTATCAGTCCTTCGCATTGCAAAACAAGAAGATTTCTTTATCGAATATGTAGAAACAAATTCATCCTGGCACAAAAACCATAAGGATGCAACAGAGTTTCTTTTACAACTTAAAGAAGAAGGGCTTAATACATTATTAATATCCATATCCCCTTTTCACAATGAATTTATACCTTTTAAAAAAGTAAAAGGTGTAATGAACGCGTGCCAGGAAACTGGTATGAATATTTTCCCATGGTCCGATAATTTCTATTCCGATATAGATAGTTTTAATGAATCTGATAAGATAAGCCTTGAAATGTACAACAAAAAATTTGGAGGCGATTACGTGAGAAATATACCTATGCGATATTGGATCCATTATGGTGGAAGGGCATTACAGATTTTTAAAGATATGCATCCTTTATATTCGGTAAAGGAAATAATAAGTTGTAATACAAGTTGTAGTGAACTTAACGACACATCGCATTTCCATATAGATTTGTATGGAAATTATATACCTGCATTATGCAGTGGACTGTCGATTGACTACAGAGGTTTGGGCAGAGAAATGGATTATAATGACTATCCCCTACTGTCAATCTTATACGGTGAAGGTATAAGTGGATTGTATAATTACGCTCTTGAAAAGTATAGTATAAAAATTGAAGGCAGGTTTCTTAGCAAATGTCATTTATGCCTTAATATCAGACAAAAATTAGCGGCAATAAATCCTTTAAATAAAGAATTACAACCGAACCATTTCTATCTGGAAACAAACCTTAATCGAGAAGAAAACTATTAACTCATTCTTTCCTGTTCCTTGGCTTTGCTTGTTTTTAATATATTGCTTCTATTTTATCGCCAATTGATATTTTTTCACCTATACCAGTTATTAGTATACTGTTTTGTCCGAAAAAAGCACCTGTTTTCTCTTTTATAGGATTTATCTTTTTTAGGGTGCTTATCGGTTCAAGCAGATTATCGACAACTCCCGTATGTTGATCTATTGTAATAATCCTACAACGGCGACAAGGCTTTCTTAGTCCAAATGAATATTTACCTTTGTCGCTTGCAAGCTTCTTTAATTCAAACTCTTCAAACGGTTTTAGTCCTTTTATAATAATATTAGCCCTAAACCTGTCCATTGTAATTGGTGCAATACTATTTTTCTTTAATTCTGCATTTAGATATACCAATGATTCTGTTGAAGCTATGAGATAAGGAAAACCATCTGAAAATGCGGTATACGATTCTTCCCCCCGGAGATAATTTTTACTTACACTTCGTATAAATCCATCCTCAAACCTTACAAGCCTTAAGGCTTTTCCTTTCCAGATGCCTAGTGACAGTGTGAGCCATGCCGAGACTTTGTCGCCTTCATCTGTTGCACTACACAAATCACTCCAAACCTTTGCCTTTATCTTTTTTAACCTTTTAACTTGTCGACTTATACGAATATCTCCATGATTCTTCGAATGTAATATTAGGGAGTTTTCTTCAATGTCCACACCAATAGAAGCCATCCCGGGAATTTGGCGCTGGGTGACAAAATTGTAATCGGAATCGGTAACCATCCATCTGCGGTCAAATTCCAAGCCATGAACACCTAACGTTGATTCCTTAATGTCAATTCCTTGTAATGATTTTACCGGATATGTTTTTAAACCTGTAATCTCAGTCATGTTTCATTTGCTAGTTGATAGTATGTGCTAATATAAGTGTAATTGAATATCTGACCAGTTTTTAGTTATTATTTTCATCTAACATGTTAAAAAAAAATTACTATCTTAATCACGCTAATCATGTAAATATTAAAACTTAAATAATTGGCATATGGTTCTTTCAAGTTCGTATAAAATTGCAAGCCGCTTTTTCTTGTTTTTCCTGTTAATTTTAGTCTATGGAAATATCTTTGCACAAAATGATGACGACAATTTAAGAGGCAGGCATTTATACAGGCCACATAAAGTTATTAAACAAAAGAAAAAAAACGACCAGGAAAAACCACCACATGAAACCGAAAAAGTAGAAGACAGTTCACAAGAGAATTATAAGTTCAAACGCGATTCCTTAGAACTCAGGAAGAAATATATTCAGGATTCTATTAAAATAAGAGAGAAATTTATACGAGACTCTATAGCCGAACGCCGGAGGTTTGTGCGCGATTCGATAATAGCCAGGCAAGCTTTTGTCCGTGACTCAATAATGAGGCGGAAACGTATTTTAGATTCCTTGAATTTACTAAAGGATGAACTTCCCCGTTTGCTGGATGCATCGCTAAAAACCACAAAGGATCATTTTATAATTCATTCCAATAAGGTGAAGATTATTGGAGACTCTATTTTAAGCAATTATACCTATATAACATTGCCTACAGCATTTAACAAGCCATATACTCCATGGAAATCAATCATAAACCTCTCCGACAACCCAATACAATTTTTTGCTGATTCAAGAAAGAAGACAATAACTTCTATTAAGACACCTTTTTTCGATTGTACATATGATTACTTTAAAGGAAGTAAAATTGTTAGGATCAATGAAAGTAGTATAATTGTAAGTAATAAATCAAAAAGGTATTACAAAGAACCTTTCGACTCTGTGTTTTTCGATAATCGAGGGCGGGTTATAAAAATAAAACGATATGCTCAAATGTTTTTGGCAACAAGCAATTATCAAAAAGGCAGCCCTTTATTTAATTATTTATCTCAGGTAAAGCAGTTCAGTTATAATTCAAGAAACCAAATCTCAAAATACTCTGTAGTTTATTTCAAAGATCAGTGGAGAAAAAACGAAACTAGGGTTGTACAAAAAATAGTTGATTATTCCATTACATCTGCCGGCAATACTTATAAAATAGTTGTTAAACACGAACCGGAAAACAAATTTGCAGATGGCACTCAAACTTATGAGTTTGATAACCAATATAACCTGAAGAGCTATTCTCTTAAAAACACTGCCGGAACCGAAAATATTAAAACAATAATTGAATTAAATGAAAAAGGTTATGTTAGCAGATATGTATACAAGGAAAATGGCGGTGTCAACAGGACTTTGCTGATTAAATACAATTTTGATAATCCGAGGGCAAAACATAAGTATGAGCTTATTTATTGCACATTTGGTGATGACGGAATTTCATATTACCAAAAGAATGCTACAACCAATAAATCGCGTACACGAGACAAAATGACACTTGAGTGGTCGGACTGGAAATAGATATAAGACAATAACGAGTGTCATTTCCTGAAATCCTTCCATGTAATTCTTTAGCATAGCTTCTTATGATTTATTCATCAGGAAAAGTCAGCTGAAAGCCCCAACTATCAACGCCCCTGGCAGTTTTTTAACCGTCACTCGCTGTTTTTTATTACCCCTCGGCCCCTAAATTGGTGTATATAATTTTTAGCAAGTAACCAGATTTGGTTTTATTAAGCTGGTTTTCTTGGACTACTATGTCGTTGCCTTAAAAACAACCTCATGTTTGTGTGGTAATACAAAATTTTTAACATGAATATTTCGTATCGCAGTATCTTGCTTATTGTTGTTTGGTGCCCTGTGCTTTTTCAATAAGATTTATAAGCTGTAGCGCATTTGGATTGCCAGGAAATTTTTCTTTAAGCTCTTCTGCTTTGTCAACAGCTTTATTAATATTACGACTCGTAAAATAAAAATGTGTTAGTGCATATAAATAGTCGAAACTTTCCGGATCAGTACTAATTGCCATCTTCAACTGTTTTTCTGCATTTCCCAGATCATTGAGTCGCTGATAAATTAATCCCAGATTGTACCTTATCCTCGCATTTTCAGGGTCTTTATCCCCTGCAATCTCCATATATTTTGCCGATTCTTCAAACCTGTTTTCCTCGGCCAACAGCAAGCCTAAAGAATAATATACACCCGGAACATCTTCATCTTGTGCAATCAACTGTTTGTAGATTTTCTCAGCATCGGTGTTTCTTCGCAGTGTATTATAAGAAAGTGCCAGATTTATAAGACCGGGGACAAATGCTGTATCAATTTCAACTGCTTTTTCATAAGCGTCTTTAGCTTTTTCATTTTGTCCTAAATTCGAATATAACATTCCGAGATTTAATCTTCCGGCAGGAAAATCTGCTGAGTATTCGTTTCCTTCGCGATATTCGTTTAGTGCTTTGTCGAATACTTTTTTCTTTTTAGAAGGTAAGTTTTCCTGCGGAACATGGCTCAATAAATATGCTGCTTGTCCCCTTATTGCACGATACGGATCAGTCAACATTGGAACAAGATCGCTGATATATTGCTCTAAATTATTGTTACTATAATTCTTTACTGCCGACCAACGTAACATTGGATGTACATCATCAAGATATTTAGATAATGTTTTGTACGAACTTTCTGAATAATAACCTGAAAGAAGTTCAATTCCGGTAGCCCTGATGATAGTAGGATTTAAAGTATCATTAATCATCTCTATTAATTTTTCTTCTGCTTCAGGTTTTTGTTCACGAGCAGCAGCTATTACCGTACCATAGTGCGGACGTTTTTTTTCGCCATACCATTTCTTTGTATAATTTATGGCCCAATCTGTTGATTTATCTGTATGACATTGGTTACAAGCATTTGGTGTGCCTATTGCTTTTGTCAGATCTGGCCTTGGTACGCGAATGCTATGGTCGTTTCTAAAATCGTTGCCCATATAGTAGCGTCCTGGCATATGGCAATTTATACAATCTGCGCCTTCTCCAGGCTCTGCTTTTCTCCCATCGATATAATAGGGCGTGGTAACTTCTTCTTCAGTTTTATGAAAATGATGTTTATCTGTTCCATAATAATCGGGGGCATGGCACTGATAACAGAGCTTATTACCTTCGAAATAGCGCTTACCACTATGAACATCATGACAGTCGTTGCATTTGACATCTCTGTCGAACATTTTACTTTGTAAAAAAGAACCATATACATAATCTTCATCAAGTATCTGTCCATCGGAAAAATATTCATGAGTTATCATTGTGGGTATCATATATTCAAAAATATCTTTGAAGTGATGGTCGAAATTGGTGAATTGCGAACGACGTGAATGGCACCTTGCGCAAAGATCTACATATTGTTCGTTGCTTATCGAACTGGTCTTTACTACAAGTCCGGTATTGACATTTTCAGGTCTCCCTGACTCGGGCAGATATGCCCATTCAACATGTTTCGAGCCAGGTCCGTGACAAGCCTCGCAGCTTACATTAATTTCAGAATATGTAGTGTTGAATGAATCGGTCTCGTGAAAATAATTTTTTCTTAAGTTTGTTGAGTGGCATTCTGAGCACATGCCATTCCAGTTTTGTGCCTGGTTTGTCCAGTGTAGCCAGTCGTTATGGTGAATTTTTTCATTATAAATGGCCATAGAGAGGTTAAACCATCCTTTTTTTATCGTATCCCAAGCCAGTGGCAAACATTGATATTTACCTTTGCCAAATGGAACAAGGTATTGTTGTAAAGGAACATATCCAAATGTATGTGTAACTTCAAATTCCTCCCATTCACCTTCGGGGCCTTCGGTAAACACGAAAAACCTGTCATCTCTTTTATAGAATTTGTGTACCTGCCCTTCTTCAGTCAATTCAGCGTTGTTAAAGTCGCCTAGAACAGTTTCGTCGGTAGCAACAGCCATAGACATTGCATGATGGGACTCTAACCACAGATTATGCTCATTCGTATGGCATTCGGCACATTTATCGGCACCTACAAAATCAGCTTGTTCGTAAGGAATCGTTGTTTTCTGCTTTATTTTATGTTTAACCAATCCTAATGGGACTGAGATTACAATAAGGACAGTAGCAATAAAACCAGTTATTTTCCAATTATTCATAGTAATATTTCTCTGAATTTAAGCAAATACAACAGGTGCTTTATCAATGCCTGATCTTTTTATAGTTCTACCTGTGTTAATCTTTACCCTGTTACCCTCTATCACTACCGGATGAGTATCGAGCGGCCTGGTTGCCGGGGGCTGGTGCACCTTACCTCTTACATCAAATCGCGATGAATGGCATGGACAAATAAACTCCCCTTTATCTTCATCCCAAATAATAGCACAACCCAAATGTGTACATTTAATGGATAAAGCTATAAATCCACTATTTTTTAATCTTACAAGGTAAAAACTGTTTTTTCGAAAAGATGTTACCGAACCATTTTTAAAAGTGTCTACGTCGCCGGCATCAATGAATATTACATTGCCTTTCGTTCCCTTGCGATGCCTGGGAGAAAGAAAATCAAATATTAAATACAGGGTTTCTGCCCCTGCGATAAGCCCCAGTAACACCCATATCTTTTTAAAAAAACTCCTGCGTGGTATTTTTTTATTGTCATTTATGTTCATCTTGGATCAATAGATTATCTTCTGTTTAAAATTAAGGTATCGTGAGAGCCATGCCTTCACCACGAAAAAATATGCCAGTAATTGTTAAAACAATAAACGATGATACCAGGTAAATAAATAAAGTCTGCACAATTTCTGCTCTCGAAACATTAAACTTTCTTCTTAATAAGTATGCGAAGCCTATTATCAAAAGCGAAAGGACAACAAAGGTTATAATTCCATTGCCAAACAAACTTTCCGAGTTTGTTGTCCTAATTACATATTCGTCAAACACTATATAAGCAGGCGTAGTAGTTATTGCTACAAATAATGAAATCAACGATAATTTTTTTCCTGTCTTTGAAATAAACCAAATACCTGTTATTGTCTCACCGTATTTTAAATATGGCAAAGAAAACATAAGAACCAAAGCAGTAACAGGCACTAAAACTACTGCAATTGTGGGATGAAAATGCAAGATTAATTCCTGAAAGCCTTGAAAATACCATGGCGCTTTTGCCGGATTTGGGCTGCTAAGCGGATTTGCCCTCTCTTGCAGAGGTGCTTCTAAAATAACTGCCAATAAAAAAACTACAGCAAGCAATACTAGTGCTACAACAAACTCACGAGCAAGAAGGTGTGGCATTACTGATACAGTTTTTTGCCCTTTTCTTTCGCCACCGCCGGGAATTATCACACCGCCAGCTTTTCTGACTTTCCAAAAATGAAACGCCATTAGTATAATCAATGCAAGGGGAACAAGCCCTGTATGTAAATTATAAAATAATATTAGAGTTGGCGCGCCAACCTCGGTACCTTGTAACACCAGTGAATTAATACTTTCTCCTATTACCGGAATATAATTGAGCATGTTGGATACAACAGTTATAGCCCAGTATGCAAGCTGATCCCATGGCAACAGATAACCGGTAAAATTCGAAAGCAATACCAGAATCAAGAGTATCACACCAAATACCCAGTTAGATTTGCGCCTTTCATGGAAAGCGCTTGTAAAAAATACACGAAGCATGTGCAAGAACACAATAACTATTAGCAACGAACCGCTCCAGTAATGTATATTTCTTACAAAGCTACCAATAACCAATTCGTTTTTAATGTGCAATACTGAATTATAAGCCCCGGCAGGTGTTGGCACATATACAAACCTTAAAAGCAAACCGGTAAGGGCTTGCAAGACGATTAATAAGGCTGTCATCCCCCCCAGCCCAAATGTTAAAGTGAACCTTAGCGTACTCTCTGGTATAACTTTAGGATGAAGATGTAATATGAGATTGTTAAGTATCTTTTTCCTGGAAGTCTTTTCCTGCACTTTATCCATCTATTAGAAATTTATAGCAAAAATAAGATTTACAATTTGATATTGAAGAAATTGTGATATTAATTTCTATTATAACAGGCTTGTTTATTAACAATAGCTTTTTCAATATTAAGTATAAATAATCTTTTTTAGTTGATTTCCTTAATACAATCTAATTACTGTTTATTAAATATTTAAATTATACTGTCACTAATGTTTTTCAACTATTTACTAGCCTGATTAATTTATTGTTAATAATACTATTATAGACCTTTAGTTATTCAAATTGTGTAAATTAGTATAAAAAAAGAATATGGAAAGAAACAGGAAAACAATCATTACGTTGCTAATGACTTTGGTGTATTTTATTGTTTATAGCAACGACAATAAGGTTGAAGTTGGAGATACAATTTCATCTTTTACCGCTGTTGATGAAAATGGAGATTTATGGAACTCCGTGGACCTGAAAGGACGAATACTCGTAATATATTTCTATCCGGCCGCTATGACCGGTGGATGTACCAAGCAGGCATGTAGTTACCGGGACAACAGAGGGGAAATTATGGATTTGGGGGCAGAAATTATTGGCGTAAGTGGTGATGAACCTCAAAACCTGAAATTATTTAAAGATGCTTATAATTTGAATTTCACACTACTGTCGGACACAGAAGGCAAGGTGGCAAAATTATTTGGTGTACCGGTAAAACAAGGAAAAACCATAACCAAAGAGGTAAATGGCAAACAATATAAACTTACCAGAAAAATAACAACCTCACGCTGGACTTTCGTAATTAGTACTGATGGGGAAATACTCTATAGATCGACCGATGTTATTGCCGCCCAGGACAGTGATGCTGTTATTGAAGTTTTACAAAAATATACTGACAAATAAGGGAATTAGTGATATTATTATTAAAAAGCTGATCGGCAACAGACCGGTCAGCTTTTTAATAATTTATTTTTCAATTGTCGGATGCCTGCCTTGTCGGCAGACAGGGAACTTACCATTCGCAAATAATCATATTCGTGTGTGAGGTAATGATAATTTGCTCATGGACGTTTCATATAATTATTAGGATTAGTTCTCTGTTAAAACGAGCTTTATTGGAAGATGGTCGCTATACCCATCAGGATTATAATCTTTTTTTGATGGCCTGCTAAACCTGACAGGAGTATTGTATTTTCCTGAGCATAACTCGGGGTAATGTATTATTTCAACTTTATCTGTTTTAAAAGGATATTCATTTGAATCTGATGCTATCGACTTTGAGACCATAAATTGATCCAGTATTGCCACATCATTACCATAGACATGAGTACCAATTCCTTTACTTAAGAATTCGTACATAAGATTATATAAATAATGATTTTTTGCACCTATGACTTTCTTTTTATTGTTTGAACTAAGCAAATAGTCTACGATAGATCTGTCGTAAGGTTGATCGTTAAAATCGCCCATTAGTACAATAGGGTGCATATCCCCTTTACGATCACAAATTCTTTCAATCCAGTAACTAATGGTTTCGCCAACAATTATTCTATAAGGTTCCGATTCCAGCATCCCCCCTAATCTGGCCGGCCAGTGATTACCCAATAATGTTAGTTCATTCCCGGCTTCTGTCTTAAAAGTAGCCTGAACTACGTCTCTTGTTGCATTTCTCTTCATAATTTCTAAAGAAAAAAGTTCCCCGTCAACCTGATATTTATTACTATCATAAATAAAAGCTATATCAACACCTCTTTTATCTTTTGTATCTTTGTGAAGCACTTTATATGTTCGGCCAACTGCACTTGATATAGCATCGGATAAAAGTTCGACTACATACTCATTCTCGACTTCACAAAGCCCGAAAATATCAGGTCCTGAGGAATCATTGAATTTTGATATAACTTTAACCAGCTGCGATAGTTTAATATCAAGAACATCCTGTGTCCAGTCTTTTAATTCTCTCTTAAGTTCTTTTTGAAGCCACTCAGGCCGCCGGGGTGAATCCTGTATGTCGAATAAATTTTCCACATTCCACCAATAAATATTATGTGAGTCCATAGTTTTAGGTTAAAAATTGATAACTGTATAAATCTATAAAATATCTGGAAAGAATTCAGGTATAAAATGAAAAAACGATTGCCAGTTAATCTTTTTTTCAAGAAACACAGCGTTTATTCAATAATTATAAGAAAAAGATAATGGTATTTATAATTTTCTATAACCTGAAAAAGAGATATTTTTACATCGAAAACGCCGGAATTTAGAAATATCGTGGATTAATTTGCAGCTTGTCTCTTTTTCGGTTTAGTATATATGTCAGGGTTATTTCATGTGATCCCGATTGATTGTAAAACAATATTGAAGTATAAAAATCGTATGAATATGATATATATAACTGCTTATTGTAACCATATTCAGCGATTATCCCTATAGAATTAAGCGATTTATAACTTATTCCAAAACTCCATGCATCATTGATGTACAACGTTTCTACGAGATCAATCTCAATATTGGAATCAAACATCCCTTTCACCAGAACTCCTGATTTTATGGACATGCCACTATTCAATTTAGTTAATACAGCACCTGTCAGGAAGAAAAATAATTTATTTTCAGCAGGAACAGCTTCTGTTCTTGTTAGTATTGCATTGTCAAGAAAATAAGGTAGTGATAATCCAATGGAATAGTTCTCCTTTTCAAAGTAGGTTCCCAATCCGAAAAATGGCAAATTATGTCTTTTCGATGATTCATTAAAATTGACATCACGATTACTTTCTAGAAGCAATTCATTAAAATCTGCATTTATTGATTTCAGCCCCATGTTAATTCCAAATGAGAATTTAGAATCTTTCAGGTTTAAGTTATACGCATATACTAAATTATAAAGGTTTTGTTTTGTTATCCCAATCCTGTCATTAACAATATTTAGCCCTACACCTATTTTGAAACGTGGAATAGGGCCATATACTGACATACTCTTAGTTGATGGTGCATTTTCTATACCTGTCCATTGTTGACGTACATTTCCCGAAAAAATAAAATTATCTTTACTGGCTGCATAGGCAGGATTAATTAAAATTTCATTGCGAAATACCTGGGTATAACCAATATAGTATTGCGAATATGTGTAATTATTTTCGCAATCTAAAAACAACAAAGTAAATATGGCCAAATACTGCCAAAATACTATCTTGCCTATTTTATATTGGTTTTTCTTCATTTCTTAAAATTCGACACACTGCCTCTAATAGTTAACAACTATGAATCCGGTGGCTGTGTGATTTTCATTATTCAGGTTTATAATGTAAAAATATGTTCCGTTAGAAACCTTACTGCCTATTCTTAATCCTGTATTTATTGTCCCATCCCATACTATTTCCTGGTTATTGTATCCTTTGGACTTATAAACTACATTGCCCCACCTGTTAAAAACCTGGACTTCATTATCAGGAAATTCTTCTATGCCATTAATAATCCAAATATCATTTTCACCATCTCCATCCGGAGAAATACCATTAAATACCTGAAGCAGGTCTTGTACATTATGTGTAACAACAACATTAATATCTCTGCAATAAATCGGCGTGCCATCATCGCAAACATTAAATATTATAGTATCAGAATTCTTATATAGTTTGCTGTATATTATGTCTAAACAGATATTATTCTCAGTATAATCAAAATCGAATGAATTTGATGTATTGATAATATCAGTTATTGTAATATTATCCCCGTCTACATCCTGCACATCTAAACATAGTTGCCTGGTGCCATAATCTTCAAAATTAATTGTCATATCGTTTGTTATGGGAGGATCGTTAACTGGTGTAACGTTAAATACTGCATAGGCCGAATCATATTTAACAATATTAGTATCATTGTCAGAAATAATATATTTAATACTATCT
>Ga0224514_10000185_pt1 | contig 19813 bp, 21 predicted proteins | sample SF_May12_sed_USG_3_FD_169107 | JGI IMG/M metagenome (GOLD analysis project Ga0224514, IMG submission 169107) | Sediment microbial communities from San Francisco Bay, California, United States - SF_May12_sed_USGS_24 | ecosystem: Environmental > Aquatic > Marine > Sediment | place: USA... | reverse complement strand
TACTTCTGCTACCTGGTTGGGGCATGGGTACTGGGTGGCGTACACGACCCCTTCCAGTTTGAACTGTCCTGGGAATGGCTAATGGAGGGTTTATCTACAATTTGGGAGCCCTTTCTGCTGGGCTGTGCCATTGTTGGCATGGTCAGTGCCTTTATCGGCTACTTTGGCGTTAATTTGTTATGGCGCTTACGTGTTATTCACCACCTCAAGCAACGAAAAGCACGTAAAACTCTTAATAAAATACATTAAGTATACATTAACTTTCATGTGTAACATATTGTATTTATTGTATTTCCCCATCTTCAATATGTAAGGTTCTGTCCATTCTGGCGGCAAAACGTTCATCATGGGTAACCACGATAAAACTGGTGGATAATTCTCGGTTCAGCTCAAGCATGAGTTCATAAATCTTCTCGGCCGTTTTACCATCCAGGTTACCGGTTGGTTCATCGGCCAATACACAGTGCGGCTCTGTTACCAATGCGCGTGCCATAGCCGCACGTTGACGCTCTCCCCCAGACAACTCGCCAGGTTTATGTTTCAGGCGTGCGCCCAGCCCCACTCGCTCCAGCATCGCTGAGGCTTTTTGTTTTGCTATCGCAGGTGAAACACCCCTAATCAACAGCGGCATACTGACATTTTCCAGCGCGCTGAATTCACCGAGTAAGTGATGAAACTGGTAGACAAAACCCAATGACTGATTTCGTAAACGTCCACGTGATGTTTCATCCATCGCTGATATGGTTTTCCCCATTATTTGTACTTCGCCACTACTTGGCACATCCAAACCACCTAGTAACTGTAATAAGGTGCTTTTACCGGAGCCAGAAGCACCGACAATGGCGACACGTTCGCCTTGCGTAATATTCAGGTCAATGCCTTTTAAGACCTCTACTGGTTGTGGTCCTTCTGTAAAAGTTTTGTATAAAGCCTGGCAGTGAATAACGGCATTACTCATAACGTAACGCCTCCGCAGGTTGAGTGCGACTGGCCCGCCATGCAGGATAGATAGTCGAAATCACACCCAGTAGTAATGAAACAAGGGTAATACTCCACACATCTGACCAATGTAACTCTGATGGCATGTCACTAATGTAATACACCGATGGATCCAGCACCCGAAAACCAAACAAGTTTTCAATAGCAGGCACCACCACATCCAGGTTGGTCGCCAGACTAATACCGCCAATAACACCCAGCGTAGTGCCGATGACACCAATAAAAGTGCCCTGAATCATGAAAATGCCCAGAATACTCCGTGGTGAAGCACCCAGGGTTCTAAGAATAGCGATATCACTTTGTTTATCGGTGACTAACATGACCAGGGTTGAAACAATATTGAATGCGGCTACCGCAATGATCAGCATCAGTAACAGGAAAATCATGCGTTTTTCGATTTTTACCGCACGAAACCAGTTGGCATGATAAGAACTCCAGTCGCGCAACCAGTAATTAATTAATCGATCATCATTTTGAAATTCACGACGTAATTGTTGCGCCATGAACAAGTCTTTAATTTGTACTCTAACACCGGTAACTTTATCGCCCAAACGAAACAGTTTCTGTGCATCTGCCATGTGCATTACCGCAAGACTGCTATCGTACTCATACATACCAATGTAAAACGTCGCGACTACCTTGAAACGTTTGAGTCGCGGCATGACGCCAGCAGGGGTTACATTGGCAGTGGGCGTCACCAGGGTGACTTTATCTCCCACTTCAACGCCCAGTATTCGCGCCAGATCCCGCCCCAGCACAATACCAAACTCACCGGGTTTTAATGCTTGCCAATCGCCTTCATCAATGTGTGCTGCAATATTGGAAACCTGTGCTTCTCTATGGGGGAGAACACCACGGATAAGACTGCCATTAACATTACGCCCGTTAATCAACATGCCCTGTCCTTCCACATAAGGGGCAGCACCAGTGACCTGCTCATGGGCTTGCACAACGTCAGCGGCTTTTTGCCAGTTTTCCATGCGATTATCGTAATGAGTAACGGTAAGGTGGGAGACCATATCCAGAATGCGGTCACGGACTTCTTTTTCAAAACCGTTCATTACTGACATTACGGTAATCAGGGACATAACCCCCAGGGCGATCCCCAGCATCGAGGTCATGGAAATAAAAGAAATAAAATGGTTACGACGCTTGGCGCGCGTATAACGAAGACCGATAAAAAGTTCATAAGGCTGATACATGGGGCAACATTAAACCATAAAAATCTTCAATAAGGTGTATGTGTTATGAGCAACTAACCGGAATGGCTTGAACAAGGTGAATTTCCACAGGACTAACTATTGCCTTATAAGCCATCACTTCAACACCATGAGTTATCGCTTTGCGCAACATTTGACCATATTCAGGATCAATACTATCCGCCGGCTTAAACTGGCTAATATCTTCCCTTTGAATACAGAAGAAAATGACGCCTCGTTGCCCTTGCTCCACCACATGCATGAGTTCACGAAGATGGCGTGTAGCACGTAGGCTCACCGCATCAGGAAATATTGCTGTGCCCTTATCCACACTGGCATTCACAATGGCATTGTCGACAGCCGTGACATTTTTAATTTCTACGTAACAATCAGCCCTATCCCCATCCCCAGACTGCAAGAGTAAATCGATGCGACTGTTTTCCCGCCCATATTTCACCTCACTGCGTATCTGCGAATAGCCTTGTAGTCCGGTAACAATGCCATTATTGATGGCCTCCTCCACTAGCCGGTTAACTATCCCCGTGTTAATCCCCACAAGACAGCCTTCGAGTGAGGTGGTCAATTCCCAGGCATAAGGGTATTTGCGCTTAGGATTGGCTGTATCACGCAACCATACAGGGCTACCTGGCTCTGCACAGCCCTGCATAGCGCCTGTATTGGGGCTATGGGCGGTTATTGTACGACCATCCTCCAGTTGGACATCAGCAAGAAAACGCTTGTAGCGCTTGATGAGTGTCCCTGAAACTAGTGGAGTTTGAAACTTCATAATTTGTTTATTTACAACAAGTTACTATAATATTTACATAAAAGTAGATTAGGTTTTGCCTGTAAGCCATTGATAGAGTATATTTTACCTGAAATTATCCTTAAATTCTGGCAAGGAGTTATGCCATGCACAGTTTGCTGAAATCACTGCTTTTGAGCCTCACCTTACTGGGTGTAACCTCACTTCAAGCAGATACCCTGAAAATGCCAGATGCTATTCCACAAGAGATCACCATCCAGCTGCCCGGCCGTGGAATGCCAATGACCGCCGTTGAAGAAAAATTTGGCAGTCCGGTAACTAAATATGATGAGGTCGGCGACCCGCCTATTACCCGCTGGGATTATCCTGAGTTTTCGGTTTATTTTGAATATCAATTCGTGATTCACGCCGTTGTCCCTAACGTGCAATAGTATCGTATCGTTTAAATACCCTGAATATTTACTAAACATTGCTTATGCAAAAACGCCTTCCTGCTGAGTGGGAACGCCAAAGTGGCATTATGCTTACCTGGCCTCACCATCATACAGATTGGTGCCCCATTCTTGCTGAAGTCGAAACTGTTTTTGTCGAAATTAGCTATCACATTAGTCGTTTCGAAAAACTTTTAATTGTTTGTTATGACAATGATCATCAAACCCATATTCAGCAACTATTGGCTCAATCAGCCACCAATATGCAACAGGTTATTTTTCATATTTGTAAAAGTAATGATAGCTGGGCGCGTGATCATGGCCCGATATCCATCATCAATGATCACCAACTACAGATTATCGATTTTCAATTCAATGGCTGGGGTAATAAATACCCGGCTGACCTGGATAACAACATTACACAATGCTTGTTTAAGCAGAATACATTTCTGACAAATAAATTTGAGCGTACTGATTTCGTCCTCGAAGGCGGCAGTATTGAAAGCGATGGCATGGGTACTTTGTTAACAACCAGTGCCTGTTTATTATCGACACAGCGTAACCCGGGATTATCACGTTCAGAAATTGAAACAGAACTAAAACAAAAACTGGGTTTTAACAGACTATTATGGCTGGAAGATGGTGCACTTGAGGGTGATGATACTGATAGTCATATTGATACACTGGTTCGTTTCTGTGACCCTGAAACCATCATGTATCAGTCCTGTGACGACACCAATGATGCTCACTTTAACTCACTAAAGGCCATGTCGGAGGAATTGAAAGAATTAACAACTATCGATAACAAACCCTATAAGCTTGTTGAACTTCCCTTGCCCAAGGCTATTTATAACCAGCAAGGTCAGCGATTGCCTGCAAGTTACGCCAACTTTTTAATTATCAATGACGCTGTTTTAGTACCGGTATACGATGATCAGGCTGACAGTATTGTTATTGAAAAATTTAAAACCACTTTTAATAACAGAGAAATTATTCCTATTAATGCGTGCGCATTATTACAGCAATTTGGCAGCATCCATTGTTTGACTATGCAATTAGCGGAAGGGTTAATTTAGAATTTTGGTAATGGTGAACTGATAAACCAGAGATTTTTAGTGGCATCGTAATCCCATTGCTGATGATCATCGATAGTTTTTTCACGCATATATTGTTCATTATAATAACGGAGCTCTACAGTTATCATGACAGTTGAATCATCACGCTGAGTTACTTTCTGAGTGTCATAACCTGTAACTTTTATAACCTTGAATTTTTTCTTTTCAGCTGATGAGAATAAAACAGGCTCTTTTCTGAATTGATTAGCTTTCGTAATATCACCCCAGCGTATAACACGCTCATAAGACCTGAGTGTAGACTGAAACACCTGCTCTTTGGATTTGGTTGCACAGCCGGTCAGACCTGATATCAGAAGAAACAATATTGATGTTATTATAATTTTATTCATCGCTGACTCCTTGTTCTTGCAGTAAAATATATCAGGTAAATGTGTGGTATGCACGATTTACAATGGCACCATGAGTAATATTATGTTGTGGGGAGGGGTAATATGTCACGAACCACAATATACCGCGCAAACGGGAACATATAAAATATGTCTGACAACAAAATTATCGCTGCACTATATCAGCAGTCATGTACTGCAAACAGGGATGAAAACCTGGACAAAATAAACCAGGCAATTGCGCAGGCTGCAAAAAAAGGCGCACAGCTCATGCTATTACAGGAGTTACATAACAGCCTCTACTTCTGCCAGACAGAAGAAACCCGGCAATTTGACCTTGCAGAAACCATTCCGGGACCAACAACACAATACCTTTCTGAACTGGCCAAAGAACATAATATGGTTATCGTCAGTTCATTATTCGAGAAACGTGCGGCGGGTCTATACCACAATACTGCCGTTGTTCTCGATGCTGATGGCAGCATCGCAGGACAATATCGAAAAATGCACATCCCTGATGATCCCGGCTATTACGAAAAGTTCTACTTCACCCCCGGTGATCTTGGTTTTCAACCCATCAAGACAAGTATTGGCAACCTGGGGATTCTGGTTTGCTGGGATCAATGGTTTCCTGAAGCTGCGCGCTTAATGGCGATGGCCGGTGCAGAATTATTACTCTACCCTACCGCTATAGGTTGGGATAAAAGTGATAATAATGACGAGCAGCAACGCCAACTTGACGCATGGAAAACCATACAACGCTCACATGCCATTGCGAATGGTTTGCCTGTTATGAGCTGCAACCGGGTTGGTATTGAAACTTCACCCGATGAACAACAACAGATCCATTTCTGGGGTAATAGTTTTATCTGCGGTCCGCAAGGCGAACTTCTGTCCGAAGCTGATGAAAAAGAAGCACTCATCATTAGTGAAATTGATATGAAGCGTAGTGAAGAAGTTCGACGTATCTGGCCTTACCTTCGTGATCGTCGCATAGATGCCTATGGCGACCTGTTACTACGCTATCGTGACAATGATTAGTGCATAGAGTGCAAATTCAGGAACTGATTCACAGTTCCAAGGCATTATCTGCATAATGTTTAAAGATTTGTTCATATTAAACGATATACTTTAATTATTATATAATACAAAAATTGAGCAGGTCATTATGAAATTCAAATTACTTTTAACTATATTATTTACGGCATTATCTTTTTCAGCTAATGCCGCGCTTTCTCTGGAAGCCGGCATCTTCAACTGGCAACATGAGCCTAGCGGAAATTTTACCAATAACTCAGGTGGTGTCGGAACCGCCGCAGATTTGGCAAATGATCTGAACCTGAAAGAGGAAAAAGAAAACTCTATTTATGCCGTTTTCCGTCATTTTGTTCCGCTGGTGCCTAATGTCAGACTGATGACTACCGCATTAAGTAATAAAGGTAGCGGTACGGTATCATCAACTTTTGACTTTGGTGGGACACCCTATAACATTGGCACTGCAGTAACAACTGAACTGACTCTAGATCAAACAGACATTACACTTTTCTGGAACATACTGGATACTGGCCTGACCTTTGACATTGGTCTAACTGCCAAAATGCTCGATGGTGTGGCCAGTGTTGATGATGGCTCGGGAGCACAATCTGTTAATATTGATGGAACTATCACCATGCTTTACGCTAACGTAGAAATATCCCCCATTGACGCATTAACACTTTCTGCAACAGCAAATGCCCTAAGCATTGATGATAATGAAATCTCAGATTATATCCTCAAAGCTCGCTACAATATAGGCAACACGCTGGGGCTTGAAGCAGGGCATCGCAAACAAAGTATTAAATTGGACGATTTGGACAGTACCTCGGGCTCAATGGACTTTTCTGGCCCATTTATCGGTTTAAATGTTAAGTTCTAATTATTTTATTACTACTATAAAAGCCGGGCTTATTGCCCGGCTTTTTTTATTTCTATAGTTTATATAACGACTATACTTAGCATTAACGGTGGACACTAACAACAGGGGTGACCATGAATAAAATGCTAGCTATCATCCTGCTTTTTTTTACTATTTCAACCTTGCCGGCAGAACAGGCAGATGAAGAAAAGGCCGTGTTTACCGCCACACCCTACCAGCCTGCCAATGCGGTCTATGACTTTTATTTTGACAACCCTGAAAAAATTAATTCTGCCCTGTTCTGGATACGTTCGTTGATCAATCCACTAACAGAAGATCCGTATAACTTTGCACCCGAATTTATGAATATCAAGGTCGTCATTCATGGTACAGAGATTGTTACTGTCGCTAAAAAAAACTATCCAAAATACAAAGATGCGGTCGAACGAATGCGTTATTACCACGCACTTGGCGTAAAATTTAAAGTCTGCAACCTGGCAGCACAGGACTATGACTACAGCGTTGATGATTTTTATGAATTCATCGAAGTGGTTCCTTCCGCATTTGCAGAACTAACTCACTGGCAAATGCAGGGCTATGCCCTGATTACTCCCAAAATTATTACCCGTCAGCAATCACTGGAAGAAATTCGCTAAACGGACTCCCCTTCTGCACCCGGAATTCGTTACAATACGCCTTTGTATTTCATATTGTAGCTACCTGAATATCCATGACCAGCATCCCCGAAACCGAACTTCCGGCACATAGTCCGCTTCTTCCTGTTTTGCCCGAAAAAGCTGGCGAACGTCTGCAATGGGGTCGATTGTATGGAAGTAGTTATGGACTGATTCTCAGCGCGGCAGCAGAACACCATTCTGCGCCTTTGCTTGTGGTTACTCCGGATACGGCTGCGGCACAACGTCTGGAATATGCGCTGCACTTCTACACAGACGAAAACAAGCTACCGATTATCACTTTCCCTGACTGGGAAACGCTGCCGTATGATATTTTTTCACCCCATCAGGATATTATTTCTGAACGTCTTACGGCCCTGTACCAACTGCCAAAACTTGAAAAAGGTATTCTGATTGTTTCTGCACAAACCTTAATGCAGAGAATTTGCCCCTCAGCGTATCTACAAGCTAATAGCCTCATTCTTGATGTTGGACAACAGTTAAATCTTGATAAAATGCGTCTGCAACTGGAGAACAGTGGTTACAACTGTGTTTCATCCGTTATTGAACATGGTGAGTTTGCCGTACGTGGTAGCCTGCTGGATTTATTCCCGATGGGTAGTCATCGACCTTTACGAATTGAACTATTTGATGATGAAATTGAAAGCATCCGCAGCTTTGATCCCGAAACACAACGTTCTATTGAAAAAATCGATAAAGTAAGTTTACTACCCGCTCGCGAATTTCCTTTAAACAAGGAAGCCATTAGTCAATTCCGCAAAGCTTACCGTTCACGTTTTGAAGGTGATCCAAAAAACGCTATCATTTATCGTGATATCAGCAACGGCATTGCGCCACCAGGTATCGAGTATTATTTACCTTTGTTTTTTGAGCAAACAGCAACCTTGTTTGATTATCTTCCCGATAATTGTTTACTCATGTTAACAGATGATATTCAGCAATCCGCAGAAAAACAATGGCATGAGATCAAAGAGCGTTTTGAACAACGTCGCCACGATCAGCAAAGACCTTTATTATCACCAACAGAGTTGTTTCTACAGCCTCAGGAACTTTTTGCTAACGCAAAATCATATCGTCGTGTTGACTTACAACACTTTGAGCATGAAAGTCCAACTGCCTGTAACTTCTCAACCTCTGCGCCACCTTTATTAAATCTTGATGTACGTGCGGAATCTCCTACTGCTGTCCTTAAACAGTTTATTCAGAGTTTTAACGGGCGTATTTTGTTTGCCGCGGAGAGTTCCGGACGACGTGAATATATTATTGATCTGTTACGCGACCATGATATTCATCCAGATCCTGTTGATAACTGGCAAGCTTTCTTTAATAGCGAAATTCCATTGGCGATTACCACGGCACCACTGGAGCAAGGTCTATTAATACATCAACCGGATATTGCCGTTATTGCTGAACCGCAATTATTTGGCGCACAGGTCATGCAACGTCGTCGTCGGGGCAGGAAGCGTGACACCGACAGCATTATTCGTAATCTTGCCGAACTCACCCTGACTGCCCCGGTAGTGCATGAAGAGTTTGGTGTCGGGCGATACCTTGGCTTACAAACACTTGATGTGGGAGATAACCCTGCCGAGTTTCTAACACTGGAATATGCAGGCGGTGACAAATTGTATGTGCCAGTCAGTTCTCTGCATTTAATCAGCCGCTATAGCGGTTCCTCGCCAGATACCGCACCGCTACACAAACTGGGTAGTGGCCAATGGGAGAAAGCCAGACGCAAGGCCAGTGAACGTATACGTGATGTGGCAGCTGAACTACTGGATATCTATGCGCGGCGTGAAGCACGTACCGGTTATACATATCATATTGATGATGCGGCGTATCGTGCTTTTGTCGCTGGCTTTCCATTTGAAGAAACACCCGATCAGCAAAGTGCCATTGAGAATGTGATTGCCAATATGCGTTCTGACAAACCGATGGATCATCTGGTATGTGGTGATGTCGGTTTTGGTAAAACAGAGGTTGCCATGCGAGCGGCCTTTGTTGCAGTACAGGATGGCAAACAAGTCGCCGTACTATCACCCACCACCCTGCTAACACAACAACATACAGAAAACTTCCGTGATCGCTTTTCTGACTGGCCAGTACGTATTGAGTCACTCTCTCGCTTCGGTAGTAAAAAAGAACAGGAAAAAATTATGCATGATCTGGCCGAAGGAAAAGTTGATATCGTTATTGGTACACATAAGCTATTACAAAAAGATGTGCAATATAAAAACTTGGGGCTAGTGATCATCGATGAAGAACATCGTTTTGGTGTACGTCAGAAAGAAACCTTCAAGGCACTGCGCTCTGAAGTTGATATTTTAACATTAACCGCCACACCGATACCGCGCACATTAAATATGGCCATGTCCGGGATGCGAGACTTGTCCATTATTGCCACTGCACCGGCTAAACGCCTTGCCATCAAGACCTTTGTTTCCGAATGGAATAACGCGCAGATCACAGAAGCCTGTTTGCGTGAAATTCGCCGTGGTGGACAGGTTTACATCGTACATAATGAAGTTGAAACCATTGAAAAAATGACTAATAAAATTAGCGAGCTTGTTCCTGAAGCCACGGTGCACTTTGCTCATGGGCAAATGCGTGAACGTGATCTGGAACAGGTCATGTCTGATTTTTACCATCAACGTTTCAATATACTGGTCTGCACCACCATTATTGAAACCGGTATCGATATACCCACAGCCAATACCATCATTATTAATAAAGCAGATCGATTTGGACTGGCACAACTGTATCAATTACGTGGGCGTGTCGGGCGTTCTCATCACCGCGCCTATGCCTATTTACTGATCCAGTCTCATAAGGCTATTACGGCTGATGCACGTAAACGCCTGGAAGCTATCGAGTCTATTCAATCATTAGGTACCGGCTTTACCCTTGCAACCCATGATCTGGAAATACGTGGTGCGGGCGAATTATTGGGTGATGAGCAAAGTGGCCAAATGATCGAAATTGGTTACAGTATGTATACCGAATTGCTGGAGCGTGCCGTAAAAGCATTGAAAGAAGGCAAAGAACCGGAACTGGATAAGCCTTTACACCAGGGAGCAGAAATAGACCTCAATATGGCCGCATTAATTCCAGATGATTATTTACCGGATGTGCATGAACGTTTGATCATGTACAAACGCATCGCGAGTTCAGCTAGCACAGAAGAATTAAATGAACTTCAGGTTGAGATGATCGACCGTTTTGGCCTGCTACCTGAGCAAGTCAAAAATCTTGTCCGGATAACGGAAATTAAAATCAAGGCTACTCCATTGGGTATTAAGAAAATCGAAATTGGTGAATCTGGCGGAAGGATTATCTTTGACAAGGAACCCAATATTGACCCCATGCAAATTATCAAGCTTATTCAGACCCAGGCAAACTTTTACAAACTGGATGGTAGTGAGAAATTGAGAATCACCAAACCATTAGATAGTAAAGAAAAAAGATTTAATGAAATAAATCAATTATTGGGAATACTCTCTCCTCAATAAAAAATACCTGCACTATTTTTGGTTATGGCTACTGACAACATAAAAGTAAATATAGCTATTGCTGAAAGCCAGGCGATAAAACCTTTTGTTTTATTCGTGCTCCATCTCATCGCAATCATGCCGAGCATAATATAGGCTAACAGGCATATTATCTTCACCGTTAACCAGTGATGGATAAAAGGATATTGTTGTATTTGAATGGCTAACGTAATGCCTGTCAGCAAGAGTATAGTGTCATTAACATGTGGCAGGATTTTTATCCATTTTGCCATCAACTGTTTTTTTAGAATATAAATCCAGACACCCCTGGATATAAATAATAAAATGCTAATCGCAACCGTTGTTATATGTATTGATTTTATCATGCGATGCCTTTCGATTACTCATTAGGGGTTAAACTGGCATCTGGAAAAAGTGCCTCTTCATAACCGAAATAGCGTAGATCCGTTATTCGTTGCGGGTAAAGAATACCATCCAGATGATCCACCTCATGCTGGACTACCCGTGCGTGAAAATCACTGGCCTCCCTGTCTATTGGATTACCTTTCTGATCGAAGCCGCTGTAACGGATCCGTTTGTAGCGTGGCACTAATCCCCTCATACCCGGTACACTCAGACAGCCTTCCCAGCCGGCTTCCAGCTCATCATCCAGAACCTCGATTGCTGGATTTATGAGCACGGTATTAGGGACAGGCTCAACCTCAGGGTAACGGGGATTAGCATCAACCCAGAAAATGACAACACGCTGGCTTACGCCAATCTGTGGCGCTGCCAGACCAGCACCGTCCAAGGCTTCCATTGTGTCATACATATCCTGAATGAGCGTATCCAGCTCTGGCGTGTTAAAATTCAGGACGGGTTCAGCCACTTGTAACAAAAGCGGCTGCCCCATTTTTAGCGTTTCTTTGACGGACATAACAATTTAAACTCAACAAATTAGTGCATAATAACAATTCTAATCAAGAATAATGGTTTTTAAACAATGATGCGACAATTTACTTTCTTTTTCCTCTTGTCATTCTTTACTTTTGTAGTTAATGCTGAGGATGAAATCCGCTATTACAATGTGGAAGTTATTCTATTTGAACATTCTAATCCTGCCAACCGGCATACGGAAAACTGGACACCACCAAAAAAGGGCGGTGACAGCAGTAATGACAGCGAACAGGCCGAATTAATTCATCAACTGGGGCAACCCTATATGATGGACGCAGAATCACCTTATGATCCGCAACTAATGTTTACTATAATTCCGGCAGAAGAATACCAGTTACTTGAGGAAGCTAAAAAAATTGAAGAATCCACCAGTCGACGTATGTTATTGCATACTGCATGGCATCAACCTGGTCTGTCCAAAGAACAAGCTGTTCGCGTCCATTTTAAACAACTCATCGATAACAAGAATAATAGCGAGTCGGCAACAGCGAACTCACAAACATTATTGAATGCCTCGCCGACAACCGTCATGACGAACACACCTTATCTTGAAGGTAGCATTAAAGTGATGTTAGCTCGCTATCTTCACGTAGATACCGATATTTTGTATTACGCACAAGTCCCGGCAGAGGAAGAAATCGCTACGGCGGAAACGACAGCAGAAAATTTGTCTAACAGTGCATATATCGAAAACAGCAATCAATTAACCGTTTATCAGATGAAGCAACTACGTCGCCGCATTCGTAGCAAGGAATTACATTACCTGGATCACCCGGTATTAGGATTGTTAATGGTTATTACCCCATATGAAAAACCAGGAATAACTAAGCAGGTAAATACCGCACCCAAAGGTTATAAGACACTGCCCTAAGATATTACTCTGGGCATTAATCTGAATCTGAAATTACCTGCCGAAGTAATTGTTTTACTTTTTCCATACCAGAGCTGAGATTAAAATCTATTTCTTCCATGGTAATTTCACCTTCACCGCGTCCCGCGCCCATATTTGCGACCACTGCAATACTGGCATAACATAACTCCAGTTCACGAGCTAATGCCACCTCAGGCATACCTGTCATACCAACAATATGACAACCGTCTTTTTCCAGACGGTTAATTTCTGCTGCCGTTTCAAGTCGCGGACCTTGCGTAGCGGCATAGGTTCCCTGTTTGAACACATCCAATGCAGCTAATTTTGCTGAGTTAATCAAAATTTGTCTTAAAGTTTCACAATAAGGTTCAGTAAAGTCGATATGCACGACATGATTCAACCCCTCTTCAAAGAAGGTATGAATCCTGGACCAGGTATAGTCTATTATTTGATCTGGAATAACCAGGCAGCCAGGTTGTATCTCATTATGAATGGCACCTACCGCATTAATCGCAATAATATTTTCAGCACCAGCCTCATTTAAAGACCAGATATTTGCCCTGTAATTGACTTTATGAGGAGGAATGTTATGCCCTGAACCATGACGCGGCAAAAACATCACCTGTTGACCATAAAGCTCACCATGCACCAATGGGCCTGATGGTTCACCATACGGTGTTGTCATTACTTCCCGATTGGTGATTTGCAAATCATTGATACTGGTTAATCCTGTACCACCTATTATTGCCAGCTTAGCCATTGCCTTACCTAGAAACCTTTTACCGCATAAATACCATCTGCATTGCGCAAATGGCCCTTATAATCCATGCCATAACCAAAAATATAACGGTCTTCAATTTCCAGACCTACGTAATCTGCCTTCAGACCATTTTTTCGATCATGCTGTTTCTCAACGAGTACAGCGCAAGCAATTTCACTGGCTCCGGCATTTTCACAATATTTTATAACTTCGGATAAAGTAACGCCTTCATCCATAATATCATCGACAATAATAACTGCCCGACCTTTTAATGATGTCTTGGGTTCTGCTAACCAGTTCATCTTCCCGCCAGTGGTACCCCTGGCATAACGTGTTGCATGAATATAGTCAATTTCCAACGGGAAAGACAAGCGTGTCAATAAATGTCCAGCCACAATAACAGCACCAGTCATCACAGATAAGATAATCGGATTCTTTTCGGAAAAGTCACGCTCGATTTCACTAGCCATGGAATCCAGAGCAGACTGAACCTGTGTCGAAGAATATAAACATTCTGCTTCACGGGAAACTTTTCTCACTTCTTCAGGGCTCAACATTGGTCAACTCCACCTTGTCTGCAACATGTATTGTTGATGTGGGAAATGCTATGTCAGCATTATGTTTTGTAATTATTTCATTTATTTTAAATAATACATCCTGTTTGATTTCATGAAACTGAATCCATTCTGTAGTTTTAGTAAAGGTATAAATAAAGAAATCCAGCGAAGAAGATGCAAAACTGTTAAAATTAACAATCATTGTTTGCGATTGATCAATATCCGGATGTTGTTGCAACATTTGTTTTGTTTCACTAACAATTGCAGGTAATTTTTCAACATCATCATATCTCACGCCAATCGTTTCATATATCCGCCTGTTGGTCATGCGCGATGGATTTTCTACAGCGATATTAGCAAATACTGCATTAGGAACATACAGCGGACGTTTATCAAAGGTGCGAATAACGGTTAAACGCCAGCCAATTTTTTCTACAGTACCTTCTATGCTTTTGTCCGGGGAGCGAATCCAGTCGCCGATAGAAAACGGTCTATCAAGATAAATCATCATGCCGCCAAAGAAATTGGCCAGCAGGTCTTTTGCCGCAAAACCGATAGCGATACCACCGATACCACCAAAAGCAAGTATCGCTGAAATATTGAAACCCAGGGTTTGCAGCCCCACAAGACCGGTAGTAATAATGACTGAAATTCTAAGCAACTGGGTTACCGCATTAGCGGTAGTTTTATCGACCGGCTTACCTTTAATTTCATGCTGATGAATAATGTTATCTTCAACAAAAATAATAAAACGAGTCAAGACCCAACCAATAACCAGAATAATACCGACTTCTCCAATCAGGTTTGCTGATTCAAAACTCGCAATATCGGAGGCCCATGAAAGCCCTAACATCCATATTAACAGTGTTAAAGGTTTTCTTAAGGCATGAATAAATGCATCATCCCAGGCACTTTCTGTATCCTCAAGTTTTTTCTGTACACGCCTGAGTATTTTTTTCTGAATAAAGTCCAGTAGCAAAGCAACAAAGACAACGCCAAATATCTGGAATATCCAAACATCATCTTTTTCAATACTATTAATAAATTCCTGTATCGAATCCAGCATACTTCACCTTAATTCTATAATTTCAACTGCAGGGTTGGATCATCCTGATACTGACGTAATGACTGACATGCCTGTTTCCATTCTCGTGTATTATGCAGTTCTTTCATCGTGGTATGTTTACGACCATGCATACGAGCCAGTCGCAAATGTGCAACGGGGTCATTATAATCAGGTAGGTTCTGCAGTACTTCGAGTGCCGCCACGCGATTATTACATATCAGCACCATATCACAACCTGCATCCAATGCAGCAATAGCACGTTCAGTATAACTGTCCCCTGCCACACTTGCGCCTTTCATATCCAGATCATCACTAAATATAACACCTTGAAAACCTAAACGCTTACGCAGAATATCCTGCAACCAAACCTTTGAAAAACCTGCAGGCTGCTTGTCCACACGGGGATAGATAACATGAGCAGGCATAATGGCTGCCAAGCCATGGTGGATCATTCGTTTAAACGGGATAATATCGTGAGCATAGATATCATTATACTCGCGCTCATCAACCGGGATATCGACATGTGAATCAGCTGCCACATGGCCGTGACCAGGGAAATGTTTGCCAGTTGCAGCCATACCCGCATGATTCATCCCTTTCATGTAAGCGTGAGCCAGTTCAACAATAATTTTTTCATCGTGATGAAATGCACGGTCACCAATAACTTCACTGATACCTGCATCAACATCCAGTACAGGTGCAAAACTAAAATCAATTTCTACTGCACGAAGTTCCGCCGCCATCAACCAACCGGCTTTTTCTGCCAGCATTATGGCTTTGCGTGGATCGGCATTATAAATCTGACCAAAATGGCCTGCGGCAGGCAGGCTGCTAAATCCATCACGAAAACGTTGTACACGTCCCCCTTCATGATCCACACTAATTAATAAACGTGGCTCACGCACTGCATGAATATCTTTTACCAGTTTGCTAACTTGTTCGACAGATGAAAAATTACGTGAAAATAAAATGACACCACCCACTAACGGATGCTGTAACATTTCTTTTTCTTCACTTGTTAACTCAACCCCTTCCAGGTCAAGCATTATCGGACCTAATGACATAAACTAACCACTGTTAATTATTCTTCTATAGTTACGAGTGTCGCATAACTTACCTGATCAAATAGTTCTATCACATCACTATTTTTCATCTTGATACAACCATGAGAGCTGGGGATACCCATCTTATCTTCATCCGGACAACCATGAATATAAATATAGCGCCGCATAGTATCTACTGCTCCCAGGCGATTTTTACCCACTTCCATACCACTTAACCAGAGAATGCGAGTAAGAATCCAGTCCCTGTCGGGAAATTCATTACTCATATCTGGCGAATATCGCTCACCGCTATCACGACGTGCGACGAATACCGTATCTTGAGCTGCCCCTTCACCAATTTTAGCGCGGATAATATGTTGCCCTCTCGGTGTGCACTCACTATTAACACGTTCGCCAGGGCCATTCTTTGCAGTTGAAACTGAATAGACTTTTATACATTGATCATTTTGCCAAACAGATAATGTCTGTTGACCGATACTAACTCGTAACTGGATAACATCTTTATTCATTCCCAATCCTTGTAAGGGTGTGTTACCAGACATACATTATAGAAGCGAGTATCCTCAGAAACCTCTTCACCCAACCATGCTGGTTTTTCTATATCATCATTCTCTGACTGGAGTTCCACTTCTGCCACCACCAGTCCCTGATTATCACCCAAGAACTCATCAATTTCCCAGGTATGCTGCCCTCGCTTAATAAAATATCGGTACTTTTCAATGAGCGGCTTATTACACAAATCATCAAGTAATTTTTCTGCATCATCAAGTGGGATAGAATATTCATATTCCTGTCGGCGAATTCCCAGAGCCGCACTCTTGATATTCAAAAAAGCCTTGTCGCCCTGAATACGCACGCGGACGGATGACTTATCTGTTCCTGTTAAATAACCCTGCCTGTAACGCACAGGGACAGATGCCTCTTTACGCCAGGAATCATTGAGCAATAAAAACTTCCGTTCTATTTCTACAGCCATTAGCCAATACTATTTTTTAATAAATAACGCGATAGATTCCACATGCGACGTATGAGGAAACATATCCATCACCCCGGCTTTAACTAATTGATAATTTGCTTCGTTGATCAGGTAATTGCTATCTCGCGCCAGGGTAGCCGGATTACATGATATATATAGAATACGTTCTGCACCTAGCTTAACAATGTGTGGCAAGACTTCGATTGCACCGCTACGAGGAGGGTCAATCAATATTTTATTGTAACCCCCTTTTAACCATGGCATCCCAGTCACATCTTCCATTAAATTTGCCACGTGATAAGAAACATTGCTAATGTTGTTTTGCTTTGCATTCTCGTTTGCGCGATCAATCAGGGATTTGTCACCTTCAACAGCAACTACCGAGGAAACACGTCGCGCCAATGGCAAGGTAAAGTTGCCCAAGCCACAAAACAGCTCAAGAAGTTGATCACCATCATTAAGCTCAAGCAATTCGATAGCCCGCTTAACCATTTTAATATTAATTTCACTATTAACCTGCGTGAAATCAGCCGGTTTAAAGTGGACATGTAACCCATCTTCAACACTGTAAGACAAATCTGCCGTGTCAGGATATAACAACTGCACACTATCAGGACCTTTGGGCTGTAAATAAAGATCAAAACTATTATCTTTGGCAAAAGATATTAGCTTGCTTTTATCTTGTTTATTAACATCAACAAGATTCCGAAAAATAAGTGCCGTATGGGTATCGTCGACCGCTGCTTCAATCTGTGCAATGGATTCATAACAGGCAAGGCTGCGGATCAATTGAGATAAATCCAATAAGCGATGCCCCACTGAGGGATGTAGCACCTCACATTGGTTCAGGACTGCTAAATAGGGTTTACTTTTTTCCCTGAACCCCACCAGTACACGTTCTTTCTTTCTGACATAACGTACACCCAGGCGGGCTTTTTTACGATAGCCCCATAATGGCCCGGTTAATGGCGCTAATATCTCATTAGGCTGAATATGAGCTAGGTGTTCAAAGTGACCCAGTAAAATCGATTGCTTATGCTTTATTTGAGCCTCTGCATCCATATGCTGAAGGCTGCAACCACCACAAATATCTGCATGCTGACACTTTGCTTCAACACGGTCAGGCGATGCGTTTAATACCTCAACGACATGACCTTCACTAAACTTGGAACGAATGTTGTCATAAACAAAACTGACTTCTTCCCCCGCTAAGGCACCGGCAATAAAAGTTGCTTTACCATCAATACGCGCAACACCCCGCCCTTCCGGACTCAGTGAGTCAATAGTGACCGTTACCGACTCAGTCGGTAGTTTCTTTTTACGTCTTGCCATGATTACTATTTAGCTTTTCCAGGCGTTAAGAAATTCTGTCAGATGAGGTTTATTTTCTGCGGCTAAATTAGTTCTTACCAATTCGCACTCTGCGTCATATTCCTCATGTGACAAGTTGCCATTAATCAGTTCAAAACGTAGGTAAACCAGATAGGTATTCAGCACATCAGTTTCACAATAATCACGAATACCTTTGACATCACCAGCCTGATAATTATCCCAGACTTTTGCTCCACTCATACCCATTTTACCCGGGAAGCCCAGCAAGGTTGCGACTTCGTCCAGCGGAGCGTTCGCGCGCATTTCATAACCCGCCAATACATCCATTAAGTCCGTATGACGCCGATGATAACGACTTAAATAATTGTTCCACTTAAAACCCTGATTGTTGTCACCTGTTTCCCAGTACTGTGGTGCCTGAATACCATGAACCAGTGAGCGGTAATGTAAAACGGGTAAATCAAAACCTTTACCATTCCATGACACAATCGTCGGCACATACTTTTCAATGCCCTTGAAGAAACTTTCAATGACATTTGCCTCACTGGACTCTTCTGTACCCAGCGACCAGACCGCAAACCGATCCGATGAACGTAACACGACGGATATGGCGACAATACGATGCAGGTGTAATCTTAGAAATTCGGTTCCGGTTTCCTGACGGCGCTTGTGAAACATAACATTGGCCACTTCCTTATCGGTCAGTCCTTCAAGATCGTATAAACGACGGCCGCCTTCCACATCAGGAATCGTCTCAATATCAAATACAAATAAATTCATGCGGGAAATACATCTGTTGATAAATAACGATCACCACGATCGCAAATAATGGCAACAATCACAGCATTCTCAACTTGCTTACTGAGTTCCAGAGCAGCCGCCACTGCCCCACCCGATGAAATGCCACAGAAAATACCTTCACGTGATGCCAGTTGGCGTGTGGTTTCTTCTGCTGCCTGCTGGCTAATATCCAGAGTCATATCAACTCGCGAGGCATCAAAAATTGATGGCAAGTATTCTTTGGGCCAGCGACGTATACCAGGGATTTGTGCATTTTCAGCAGGCTGAACACCAATAATGGTCACAGCTTGATTTTGTTCTTTCAGGTAATGCGAAGTGCCCATGATAGTCCCGGTGGTACCCATGGCACTGACAAAATGGGTAATCGTACCATTAGTATCACGCCAGATCTCAGGACCTGTAGTCTCATAATGGGCATTGGGATTATCCTGGTTGGAAAATTGATCCAGCACAATACCCTCACCCCTTGCTTCCATCTCTTTAGCCAAATCACGC
>Ga0224514_10000184_pt1 | contig 19842 bp, 19 predicted proteins | sample SF_May12_sed_USG_3_FD_169107 | JGI IMG/M metagenome (GOLD analysis project Ga0224514, IMG submission 169107) | Sediment microbial communities from San Francisco Bay, California, United States - SF_May12_sed_USGS_24 | ecosystem: Environmental > Aquatic > Marine > Sediment | place: USA... | reverse complement strand
CTATCTTAAACAAAGCAGCCATCGCACGTTATGCGCGTACTTTAGCAACAATGTTCGCTGCTGGTGTACCCTTGGTGGAAGCGATGGAGTCAGTTTCTGGCGCGGTGGGCAATGTTGTCTTCAAGGAAGGTGTGCTGGTTATCAGGGATGAAGTTGCTACAGGTACCCAACTTAATATTGCAATGAAAAACTCGCAACTCTTTCCTAACATGGTAGTACAAATGACAGCTATTGGTGAAGAGGCAGGTTCTATGGATGCCATGTTATCTAAAGTTGCAGACTTCTACGAAGAGGAAGTTGACAATGCAGTAGATGGGCTAAGTAGCCTGCTTGAACCCATTATTATGGCTTTCCTTGGTGTTGTCATTGGTGGTCTGGTTGTTGCAATGTATATGCCGATCTTCCAGATGGGTAAAGTGGTAGGCGGCTAAAAACTGAATATGTCTGTTTTTGATGCACTGCAGCATAGTCCTGCATTTTATTTAACCAGTGTCATTATACTCGGTTTACTAGTTGGCAGTTTCCTGAATGTCGTTATCTATCGCCTGCCTGTTATGCTTAAGCAACAATGGCGTAGTGACTGCGAAGAATTTTTATCCGAAGCTGATAACCAAAACATCCCCCCCGTAATAAAGAAAATAACTAAGACAGAACAGCCATTTAACCTGATTCATCCACGTTCGCGCTGTCCACACTGTAACCACGCTATTACGGCCTGGGAAAATATTCCTGTTATCAGCTACTTGTTTTTAAAGGGTCGCTGTTCATCCTGTAAAACGCCCATTTCACTTCGTTATCCTTTTATTGAAGCGTTAAGTGGTCTACTGGTATTCACTGTAGCCTGGCAATTGGGGTTCAGCACGCAGGCAGCCTTTGCCATTTTATTGACCTGGGTATTGATTGCTCTAACCTTCATCGATCTGGATCACTTTTATTTACCCGATAACCTCACCTTACCTTTTCTCTGGCTTGGGCTGCTTATCAATATTGATGCTACCTTTGTTAATTTATCATTAGCAGTTATTGGTGCTATTGCCGGTTATCTTTCTTTGTGGAGTGTTTATCAATTATTCAAACGCCTTACTGGCAAAGAAGGTATGGGCTATGGCGACTTCAAGTTACTCGCCCTGCTAGGTGCATGGATGGGTTGGCAAATGCTGCCTGTTATTATTATTCTATCTTCACTGGTTGGTGCAATTGTTGGAATCAGCCTTATTTTTTTTAAAAACCATCAACGCAGCCAACCTATCCCCTTCGGCCCTTACCTTGCAGCAGCAGGCTGGATTGCATTATTGTGGGGTGAACAAATTAATCAGGCTTACCTTAACTGGTTAGCATACTGATAATTAATAATCGTACTCTGTCGCAACGCAAAACAAATATACAGTCAGAATTAAATATGCTTGTTATTGGTCTCACTGGTGGTATCGGTAGTGGCAAATCAACGGTTGCCGAACTTTTTCATCAGCTGGGGGTACCTATTATTGATACTGACGTAATAGCACGTCAATTGGTTGAACCCGGGCAACCTGCGTTTCAGAAAATTATTTCGTCATTTGATTCCATACTCACTGCTGATGGCCATATTGATCGCAACAAACTTCGCGAAATTATCTTTAACGAGCCTGATAAGCGTATTGAACTGGAGCAAATTCTTCACCCTCGCATAGAGGATGTCGCCAAACAAATGCTTGCTAGCTTTAATAGTGAATACGTTGTCATTGTGATTCCTCTGCTTGCTGAAAATGGTAAGTGGCCATTTATTGACCGTGTACTGGTGATTGACTGTGACCCACAACGACAATTAGAACGTGCCATGAAACGCGATAGCGCTACTGCTCAACAAATCAGCAAGATCATCCAGGCACAAGCCAGCCGGCAACAGCGGCTGGATATAGCGGACGATATTATTCTTAATGATCATGACCACTCAGCACTGAAAGAACAGGTCCAGGTACTTGATCATAAATACCGCCAATTAGCTCAAAATATCAGCAATTAAACCCTCTTCTTTTCCTGCAAGACAAACTTGCTTATGACATCAATCTGTCACAAAATCAGCGCATTGTGGAAAATACTATTATTTATGAACAGCCGCTCAATGAGCGTATCCGTAACTTCCTGCGTCTAGAACACCTGTTTCAGCAGGCTTTTTATACCTTGCGTGGTTACTCGGTTTGGGATAGTCGGGCAACCCTCAGCAGCTTGATTGATATCCTTGATATTCTTTCACGTAGTGACTTAAAAACTGAACTTCTCAAGGAACTGGAACGTCACCAAATTGCTCTAGCGAAACTAAAAGATATTCCCGGAGTTGATAAAGAACAACTCGAAAGTATCCTTAGTCAACTGAATAGTGCCCTAAATGAACTTCATAATATTCAGGGACAGTTGGGGCAACATTTACGTGAGCATGAATTACTTGCCAGTTTACGCCAACGCAGTACCGTAGCCGGTGGCAGTTGCCACTTTGACCTTCCTGCCTATCATTACTGGTTACAACAACCTCCGGAAGAACGCATAAGCATTCTGGAAAACTGGTTTGAAGAACTTAACCCGGTTAACCGACCTATTACATTAATGCTGGGGATTATTCGTGAAAGCACTCACTTGCAGGATATGATTGCAGAAAAAGGTTTTTATCAACAGACTCTTGATAATAACTCACCCGTGCAGCTTATCCGTGTTGCGCTTAGTCAAAACTCACCTTACTTTGCCGAAATCAGCGGCGGTAAACATCGTTTCTCGGTGCGCTTTATGCGCCAACAGGATGATGATCGGCCAATCCAGAGTCAGGATGATATCCAGTTCAAACTGGGTTGTTGTCATATTTAAAAATATGACCAAGACCGTAAAATGTCCTACCTGTGGCAAAGAAGTTGAATGGACAACTCAATCCAAATGGCGTCCCTTTTGTTCTGAGCGTTGTCGACTAATTGATTTGGGTGAGTGGGCAAGTGAAACTCATCGTATCCCTGGCGAGGAAACCTTACCGGAAGAATTAATCGAAAACGATAAGGACTATCACTAAGTTGAGGGTAGAACCTCAAACTGAAAAACTGTCTTATAAATTTTATCTTTTATTTTCACTTCAACATGCGCCTGCCAATCTGTCCGGCCGGTAACACAAATAGGGAGAACACCATTCCCCTTCCACAAAATTTTATTACCACGATCTTGTTGTAACTGGTAGTAATTGATTCCCATATTCATTTTCAGCATACGAAATTCAATTTTCACATTTTCAATTTGTGACTGCATATCACCTGACAAGCTAACCTCGATGGGAAATGAATTCAGGTAAACAATATTTTTGGGGAATTTCAGAGCAAGAGATAGGCCATCTATCTTTGTGTCACAACCTGTTGTTAGCGATGTGCATTGCTGTGCTTCTTGAATAACTCCAACAGACTGTAGCTGCCTGGAATTTTCCTGCTTCAGTGCCTGATTCAATCCTGGAACAAATAATACAATGTAAATAAGAACCGTAATCAGAATTAGGCTTACTATCATATAAAGGGTAGTCTTGTTCATTATGTTAAACCACGAATTGCTGCAATTCCCTGGGCACCATACTTAAAAGCCTCCCCCAGGTTATCTACTGACAGTCCACCCAACGCATATACCGGGCAAGTAGCCTGTTCGGTTAATTCATAGAATTTATCCCAACCTAAGGGAGTAGCCTCCGGGTGAGTCTTTGTTTTTAATACCGGCGAAATCACAATAAAATCAACATCAATACGTAATGCCTGTTCAAGCTCTGTTTCATTATGCACAGAAGCAGAAACCCAGTGTGTTTTGTCTAACGGACGTTGTTGGCAAGATAACAAACGAGAAGCTGATAAATGAATACCCTCTGCATTCAAACTAACCGCCAGTTCAACCGAGCTGTTTAGTAATAAAGAAGCATGATAGTTCCTGCATAAAGGTATAAGATTTTTTGCCCACAACACATATTCATCATCTGATAAGTATTTTGCACGAAACTGTATTAATCTTATACCACTGTCCAGTCGTTGTTGAATGTGTGAACTTGCTTCTTCCAATGAATCATATTCGCTGGTGATCATATATTTATCTGGAAGCTGTGCGGCCTTGATAATGGGCTTATTTGCGTAAGGAAAATCATATTGATTCAATTCATCTGCTTGAATCCATTGTATAGGCTGACCTTCTCTGCCATGTGCTTCACCTGTAAAGCTAGTCACTTTCCATACATCAAGTAATACCTGTTTATCAGGGTAGGCATAATGAATGCGAATCAAAGGATGAGCATGCTGAACAGTAATACCTATTTCTTCATGTAACTCACGTTTTAAGGCTACTTTGACATCTTCATTGCCTTCCAGCTTTCCACCAGGAAATTCCCATAAACCGCCCTGGTGTACATGAGCAGGACGGCGAGCAATTAATACCAGGCCAGCTGCATCTGTAATAACACCTGCAGCAACATGTACAACTTTCTGATTCATAAAAAAGAAGATTAGTTATGTACGGTATTCCGCATTAATCCGTACATAATCATAAGAAAAATCACAGGTCCATACTGTCTCAGATGCAGTACCACGCGCCAGCTTAATAGTGATAGTAATTTCAGACTTATCCATCACTGCCTGGCCCTGCTCTTCAGTGTAGGAAGGAGAACGTCCACCACCTTCGACAATACAGACGTCATCAAGATAGACCTCAATTGCATTAAGGTTTAAATTGCTCACACCAGCCCTGCCAACCGCAGCAAGGATCCGTCCCCAGTTAGGATCACTGGCAAAGAAAGCCGTTTTAACCAAGGGAGAATGCGCAACCGTATAGGCCACATCGAGACATTCCTGTTGTGTCGCACCTTGCTCTACCTGAATATTAATAAGCTTGGTCGCACCCTCTCCATCTTTGACCATGGCCCTGGCCAATTCCACACAAACATCCTGAATGGCTTCAGACAGATTTTGATACTCTGCACTACCCGCTTTAATAGCAACGCCAGACTTGCCAGTTGCCATCAACATGCATGCATCATTAGTTGAAGTATCACCATCAACGGTAATCCGGTTGAACGAATGATTTGCAGCATTCTTCAAACAAGCTTGTAAAGCTTCAGTACTAACTTCTGCGTCCGTAGCAATATAGGCCAGCATGGTTGCCATATCCGGGCGAATCATGCCTGAACCTTTTGCAATACCTGTAACAGTTATCGGTTTACCTTTAACTTTAAACGTATTACTAATCCCTTTCGCAACGGTGTCTGTTGTTAATATGCCTTCAGCAGCATCTGGCCAGCCTTGTTCAGAAAATTTGTTACACGCAGATACAATCCCCGTCTTAATAATATTCATAGGCAGGTTCACGCCGATGACACCTGTAGAAAAAGGTAACACCTCTTCTGGCTGACAGCCGGTTTGTTCCGCGATGGCCTGGCAGGTTGCTTTAGCATCAAACAAGCCTTGCTCTCCAGTACCGGCATTAGCATTGCCTGTATTAATGACTAAATATTTGGGCGACGCTTTTTGTAAATGTGCTTTGGCAACCTGAATCGGCGCAGCACAAAATGCGTTCTGCGTAAAAACACCTGCAGTGGCTGTACCATCAGCCAGCTCAATGACAACCAGGTCTTTACGATCAGCATACTTGATACCCGCACAGGCAGTCGCTAACCGTATACCGGCTACTGGAGCAAGATTAAGTTTATTCGAATCACTCATCGTTCTGACCTGTTAACTAAAAAATTACTATTAACGACATCAGTGTCGTATGTAGTAAGTATTGTTTTAAGTTAACTTACCGTGACACTGTTTATATTTCTTCCCCGACCCACAAGGACAAGGCTCATTGCGTCCAACCTTAGGCTGTTCTCGTACATAAGGTGCATGTTCTTCTTCTGACTCTTCTGTTTGCTCCATTGCACTGGCTTCATCATGCTGGAACTCCATTTCGCCATGCTGACGACGTTGTTCTTCTAAAGTATGAACATCTTCCTCACTGCGCACCTGAATACGGCTCAGAATTGTGACTACCTCATGCTTAATTCGTTCCAACAGGTCAGTAAACAACTCAAAAGCTTCACGCTTATATTCCTGTTTAGGATTCTTTTGCGCATAACCTCGTAAATGAATACCCTGGCGTAGTTGATCCATGGTCGCCAGATGATCACGCCATTGGGTATCCAGTGTATGCAACATGACTTCTTTCTCGATATGACGCATCACATCATTACCTACATCAGATTCCTTGGTTTTATAAGCGCTCACCATTTCCTCAAGAATTTTGTCACGCAGGCTTTCTTCATGCAGACTGTCATCCGCGTCTAACCAGCGTTGTAGTTCAAGCTTGGCGCCAAACTCACCCTCCAGCGCTTCTTGTAGACCCGATATATCCCACTGCTCTTCAATACTCTGTGGTGGCACATACGTATCAATGACAGAATTAACGATATCTGCACGGATTGCTATGATGGCATCTGAAATATCATCTGATGCCATAATTTCATTACGCTGGCCGTAAATTACCTTACGTTGATCATTGGCAACATCATCATATTCCAGCAATTGCTTACGCATGTCGAAGTTATGCCCTTCAACCTTCCGTTGTGCATTTTCAATCGCTCGACTCACCCAGGGATGTTCAATGGCTTCACCTTCCTCCATACCCAAACGCGACATCAGCGAACTGATACGTTCTGAACCAAAAATACGCATCAGGTTATCTTCCATGGAAAGATAAAAACGTGAAGAACCCTGATCGCCCTGACGCCCTGACCGACCACGTAACTGGTTATCGATACGACGTGACTCATGGCGCTCGGTACCGATAATATGTAAGCCCCCTGACGCCAGAACCTGATCATGACGTTGTTGCCATGCTTCTTTCAGCTTACTGATTTGATTGTCGTCCGGGTTCTTGAGCGCGGCAACTTCCACATCAAAATTACCACCTAAAACAATATCTGTACCACGACCTGCCATATTGGTAGCAATTGTCACCACACCGGGTTTACCCGCTTGCGCCACAATCTCTGCTTCACGTTCATGTTGCTTGGCATTCAAGACTTCGTGCTTAAACTTTTCCTGTTTGAGAATACCAGACAATAATTCAGAAACTTCAATCGAGGTAGTTCCCACTAGCACGGGCTGTCCACGCTTCTGACAATCCTTGATGTCTGCGACAATCGCCAGGAACTTCTCTTTTTGTGACATGTAAATCAGATCCGTCATGTCATTTCTGATCATCGGCCGATGGGTTGGTATTACCACCACTTCAAGGCCATAAATCTGCTGGAACTCGTAAGCTTCCGTATCTGCGGTACCGGTCATACCCGAGAGTTTTTCATACAAGCGGAAATAATTCTGGAAGGTAATCGAGGCTACCGTCTGGTTTTCCTGTTGAATGGATACCCCTTCTTTGGCCTCTATTGCCTGGTGTAATCCATCAGACCAGCGTCTGCCTGCCATGGTACGCCCGGTAAACTCATCAACAATAACGATTTCGCTATCTTTAACGATGTAATCCACATCTTTCTGGAACAACACATGCGCACGTAAAGCCGCATTCATATGATGCATCAGGCCGATATTCGCCGCGTCATAGAGACTTTCGTTCTCGCCTAACAGGCCAACACGCGTTAATAACTCTTCAACATGCTGATGACCTTCCTCAGTGAGAAAAATCTGTTTGGACTTTTCTTCGACCGTGTAATCACCCGGGCCATCCTCTTCTTCCTGTTTGGTTAAGTCAGGAACCAGGGTATTAATCTTCTGATAAAGCTCTGAGCTTCCTTCGGACGGGCCAGAAATAATCAGTGGTGTACGCGCTTCATCGATCAGGATCGAATCCACTTCATCGATAATGGCAAAAGCATGCTCACGCTGAAACTTCTCTTCCAGACTAAATGCCATGTTGTCACGCAGGTAATCAAAACCAAACTCGTTGTTGGTACCATAGGTAATGTCAGCCGCATAAGCCGCCTGTTTTTCTTCATACGGCATATCCGAGGTAATCACACCTACCGATAAACCCAGAAAGTTATACAACTTACCCATCCATTGCGAATCACGCGTTGCCAGGTAGTCATTCACCGTTATGACATGAACGCCTCTGCCAGCTAATGCATTCAAATAAGCAGCCAGCGTTGCTACCAAGGTTTTACCTTCACCGGTACGCATTTCGGTAATCTTACCTTGATGCAATACCATGCCACCGATCATCTGCACATCATAATGCCGCATTCCCAGAACACGCTTACTGGCTTCACGGGCAACGGCAAAAGCCTCGGGTAGTAACGCATCAAGCGTCTCCCCTGCTTCCAGTCGTTCCTTAAACGACACGGTTTTGGCTTTGAGTTCATCATCACTCAAGGCCTCTAACTCGGGTTCCAGTACATTAATTCGCTCAACAGTCTTGTGCATCTGCTTAACCAGACGCTCATTGCGACTACCGAAAACTTTCTTGAAAACTTTACCTAACATGGGAATGCCTGAATCATTATTGTAAGTACTTACTGGCTGTTATGTGTTTGCGCTGTTCAGCCTGTCCAAAAAAGAGCTATTGTAACGGCCTAGGGGAATTTTGTCTTTTTAAACAACGTCCTAAAGTGGCAATTAATCGCTTTTATTGCGCTTTGTCAGCCCTTTCAAGTAGCGGGTCCTTGCGATTTATTACTCCCTCGGTTGAAATCTGCAAAGCTGAATCTGGGAAGTCCTCCTCAGTCAGTTTTTTCATTAATCTGGCTGCCTGATGGTGGTTATCCAGCACAGTTCCTCCTGGCCGTTTTTGTCTGGCAGATATTATCTTGCCTTGCATAAACCGGCCTTGATTATCCACGCTCAGCTTTAAAATGGGTGCCAATCCCTTGTTACCCAGCACACTCATTCCCTGATAGGTACAAAAATTACCCAGGCTATAGGCAATAAGGCGATCCTTGTATAATTCCAGCGCGCGTGGCACATGCGGGCCATGACCAATAACCAGATCTGCACCTGCATCAATAACAGCATGGGCAAATGCTGCTACATCACCCCGATTCTCTCCGTAGAAAAACTCTTCTTTAAACGGCACATGCAGTGCATCCAGCCCCTCAGCACCCGCATGCATGGAAACAATCACCACATCATGAGAATCGGCCAGTTGCATAACTTGATGTTGGGCCTTTTCTGTATCCAGAAAATCATGGGCACCAATAAAAGGCGCATAGGCAATCACCGCAACTTTTAATCCTTTAACCTGCCAGCTGGCAATATCCCCTTCCTGCCCGGTGTGTCGGATCCCTGCTTTTGCCAGGTGTTGCATACTTTCCTGCGCACCTGCTTCACCAAAGTCCTGTGCATGGTTATTAGCCAGGCTCAACACATCAAAACCGGACTGTTTAAAGTAATCTGCATAGTGTGGTGGCGAACGAAACAAATAACAGCGCGTGGGATCTTTACACTGTTTTCGTGGCTTGCCTTCATGCAATAAGCTACCTTCCAGGTTTCCGAAAGTAATATGTGCGCTAGCCAGTATATCCGCTACAGGAGCCAGAAGATGTTTACCATCATCAGGTGCCAGTTGATTTTCGGGGAAATTGGTACCCAACATCATATCGCCAACAGCAATAACGCTTATTGAAGCAGGAGCTTGTGGAGGTCTTATCGGTTGTTTAACAGATGAACTGTAGGCCGATAAAAATAGAGAAAACGTAACGAACAGAAAAAACCTGCCGATGATGCGGCAGCGTCCACAAAAAGGAATTAGTGGCATTTAGTACGAATTAGCGAGAAGCCTGTATATAGCGTTTTGGATTAACCGCACGACCATTTTTCATCACCTCAAAATGAACATGTGGGCCTGTCGAACGGCCTGTAGAACCCATTTTAGCTACAACCTGGCCTTTTTGTAGAGTATCACCCACCTTGACCAGAATCTCCTGACAATGACCATAGCGAGTCACATAACCACTACCGTGATTAACCTCTACCAGATTACCGTAACCTGAACGAGGACCGGCAAATGTCACCACACCGGCACCAACAGAGACAATATCTGAGCCCATTTTACCGGCAAAATCGACACCTGAATGGTGCACTTTATGACCTGTGAACGGATCGGTACGCAGACCAAAGAATGAGGATAACCAACCACGATTAACCGGACGACCTGCCGGCATAACTTCTGCCTGCAAGTTGCGGTTCATCATCATTTCTTCCAGCACACTCAATTGCTGGCTACGATCTTCCAGTTGAGCTGATAGTTCCTGAAGGGACTTCACGAAATCGGCCCCTTGTATAGGGTCACCTTCTGTCGCAGCCGGACCACCTTGTGCAGGTGAACGGGAAAAATCAAATTCGCCTTTTTCCAGTTTTGCCATTTGTGTAAGACGTTGGCCTAGTGCGTCTAAACGAATCACATGAGCCTGAAGCTTACCCATACGCATTGCTAGTGCATTCATGTTTTCTTCGGCACTACGGGTAACTTCTGAGATTTTTAATCGCTGCGAGTCCACCTCGGTTTGCATGGCAACACGCATATCATCCGGGTTCGCTCTCATATCAGCGATGCCCCAGTGATAGCCTAGATAAATAGCACTCACTGGTACAACAATAAAAATAGAAAAAACGAGACTGAACAGTCGCGTTTTGCTCAAGGTCACTAAACCCGAGCAGCCCTTTTTACGTTTCAAGACTACAATATTCATACTTTAACCAATAAGGAAATTGTTATTGTTTCTATATATAATATCGGCTTATCAGACGAAATCATTAATTATTATGAAGTCATCAACCCCACTATACAAGCTACTAAAAGCTAAAAAAGGTGATGTTGCGGAGCTTGTCACACATGCCCGTCAACTGGGTCACCTTTCAAGTATTGTCCAGGCAATGCTGGAGCCTTCCCTTGCGAACCATTGTCAGTTAGCCCATTTTGATGGGTCTCGTATGGTTCTTATTGCCGATACCCCTGCATGGGCATCCCGGCTACGTTTTTCAATAAACACTCTTTTAGCACAACTTAAGCAGTATTCCAATAAATTTCATGCACTTAGCCAGATAGAGGTACAGGTAAAGCCGCTACTGCCACCTATACCTACGCCACTAACGAAGGAGCGTAAATTATCCGCTGATGCCGCACGTTGCCTTACCGAAAGTGCTGAAGGTATAGAGGATCCCGCACTCAAGGAAGCTTTGCAACGTCTTGCCAAGCGAAAAAACAAATAAAATCAATAAGTTATTATTCTAGTTAGCCTGTACTGGTTGTACAAATGAAATTGGTGCATCGGCCGGATCTTCAAACGTAACCTCTTCCCAGGCATCCTTTTGAGCCAACAAGCTACGTAATAATTGATTATTTAAGGCATGCCCTGATTTATAGCCATTGAATGCGCCTATCAAGCTGTGCCCCAGCAGATACAAGTCGCCAATAGAATCAAGAATTTTGTGTTTCACGAACTCATCCATGTAACGCAGACCATCTTCATTGAGAATGCGGTAATCATCCATAACGACGGCATTATCCAGACTACCACCCAAGGCCAGGTTATTGGCTCGTAGTGTTTCAATTTGACTCATGAAACCAAAGGTACGAGCTCGGCTGATTTCTTTTACAAAGGAGGTTGTAGAAAAATCCACTTCAGCTTTTTGGTGCTCATTTTTAAAAGCAGGGTGCTCAAAATCGATGGTGAAACCCACTTTAAAACCGTCAAATGGTGTGAAATGTACCCATTTGTCACCATCTTCGACTTTTACAGGTTTCTTAATACGGATAAATTTCTTAGCTGCATTTTGTTCCTCAATGCCTGCTGACTGGATAAGAAAAACAAAAGGGCCAGCACTGCCATCCATAATAGGTACTTCAGGTGCATTGAGATCAATATAGGCATTATCAATGCCAAGACCAGCCATCGCAGATAGTAAGTGTTCAACGGTGGAAATTCGCACCCCATCTTTCATCAAGCTGGTAGAAAGTGTCGTGTCACCAACATTTTCAGGGGTGGCAGGAATCTCAACAGGTTCATCCAAATCTACACGGCGAAAAATGATACCGGTATCGGGAGCTGCGGGTCGAAGGGTGAGATAGACTTTCTCCCCGGTATGCAGGCCTACACCTGTGGCCCGAATCACATTTTTGAGCGTGCGTTGTTTGATCACGTGTATCGATTCCTTATTATTTTTGGCTACTTAAATCAACCACATAATGACGGCTGACCGGCGAACTACTACTAAAGTGGTAGCACCAGATCCTAACATCGAACTGAGCTGGTAATAGTAGAACAATTTCACATATTGGTGCAAGAAATTGCTCAACTTTTAACCCAGTTATCAACTACTATTAACGACTATATGTACTGCAAACTTTAGTCCACCTGTTCACACTTTTAAAAAACAATTAATAACCTTTTGTTTTTAATCGTTTTTTAATCTGCCTGACGTCGTAAAAAAGCCGGAATATCCAGATATTCCATGCTGCCTTGCGCTGCCTCTGCACCATATTTGTCCGTGGCAACCTTGTTACGGATCACAGTGGGGCGGTCCAGCTGTTCATAGTCCACTTCACCATCACTGGTTTTATTGACTACCAGCTTCACCGCTTGATCTGATGACAATTGTTTTGCGTTACCAAGCCCAGTTGCGACCACAGTAACGCGAAGTTCACCACTCATCTCGGGGTCGATAACTGTACCAATAACAACGGTGGCATTTTCAGAAGCATATTCTTTTACAGCATTACCCACTTCTTCAAACTCACCAATGGACATATCGAGCCCTGCAGTCACGTTGACCAGAATACCGCGAGCACCTGACAGATTTACATCTTCCAGTAATGGACTGGCAATGGCAGCTTCGGCAGCCACACGTGCCCGATCTTCACCGGATGCTTTACCAGATCCCATCATAGCCATACCCATTTCAGACATGACAGTGCGAACATCTGCAAAATCCACATTGATTAAGCCCGGACGTGTAATCAGTTCGGCAATGCCCTGTACTGCGCCTAACAGCACATTGTTTGCTTCACAGAATGCATCCAGCAAACTCACACCTTTGCCTAATACACTAAGTAATTTTTCATTTGGAATCGTAATCAATGAATCGACGAAGCTTTTCAGTTCATCGATACCATTACTTGCGATCTCCATACGTTTCTTACCTTCAAACGGGAAAGGACGCGTGACAACTGCAACGGTCAATATACCCATTTCCTTGGCAATCTGAGCAACAATTGGAGCCGCCCCCGTGCCAGTACCACCGCCCATACCGGCTGTGATAAAGATCATATCGGCACCATCCAGTACTTCTTGGATGCGTTCACGATCTTCCATCGCCGACTGACGACCTACTTCTGGATTGGCTCCTGCACCCAACCCTTTAGTTATGTTACCACCCAATTGTAAAACAGTGCGTGCTGAACTGTTTTTCAAGGCTTGTGAATCGGTGTTGGCACAAATGAAGTCTACGCCTTCAATATTTTGTACCACCATATGTTCAACGGCATTACCACCACCGCCTCCCACACCGACGACTTTAATAACAGCACTCTGGCTGAAAGTATCCATTAACTCAAACATACTCACCCCTCCTAACTGACTAGAATGTTTTTATAAATTAAAAATTTCCCTGAAACCAACTTTTCATGCGTTGAACGATTGCATTCAACCCATTCCCTATCCGTGCTTCCGTTTGACGCAAAGCGCGATTTTGATACCCGAATAACAACAGGCCAACACCTGTTGCGTGAATTGGATTACGCACCACATCAACCAGACCACTAACATACTGTGGACTACCCTGACGTACGGGCATGTGGAAAATTTCTTCTGCCAGTTCCACTGCACCTTCCATCTTCGAACTGCCACCGGTTAACACGATGCCAGCCGCACATAAATCTTCGAAACCACTACGGCGTAATTCAGCTTGAATTAGCGTAAACAACTCTTCATAACGAGGTTCAACAACCTCGGCTAATGTTTGTCGTGCCAAGCGACGCTCTGGTCTGTCACCTACACTAGGTACTTCAATGGTTTCATCTACACTGGCCAGTTGGGTTAACGCACAGGCATACTTGATTTTGATTTCTTCGGCATATTGTGTTGGGGTACGCAACGCCACCGCAATATCATTGGTGACCTGATCACCGGCAATAGGAATCACTGCTGTATGACGAATAGCACCTTCAGTAAACACGGCAATGTCGGTCGTGCCACCACCAATATCCACCAGGCAGACACCCAGTTCTCTTTCATCATCCGTTAACACTGAATGACTTGATGCCAGTTGTTCCAGAATAATATCATCCACTTCCAAACCGCAGCGGCGTATACACTTGATAATGTTTTGTGCTGCACTTACTGCACCGGTCACCATATGTACCTTTGCTTCCAGACGTACACCTGACATACCTACTGGCTCACGAATACTTTCCTGCTCATCAATAATGAATTCCTGTGGCAGAATATGCAGGATCTTTTGATCTGCAGGAATCGCCACTGCACGTGCTGCATCAATAACGCGATCCACATCGGCAGGAAGCACTTCTTTATCACGTATAGCGACAATACCGTGTGAATTAAGACTACGTATGTGACTGCCCGCAATCCCTGCATAAACAGAATGTATCTGGCAACCTGCCATGAGCTCTGCTTCTTCAACTGCACGCTGTATTGATTGCACTGTCGACTCGATATTAATAACAACACCTTTTTTTAAACCACGTGATGGGTATGAACCCAACCCGATAATTTCAATTTCACCTTCAGGCGTCACTTCACCGACAATAGCCACGACCTTGGATGTACCTATATCCAGTCCAACTATCAGATTCTTTTCGGCTTTTTTAGACATCAGCTTTCCCCTCACTACACTCTGTCTGCACTTTTCCAGCCAACACTCAGCCCATTGGAATAACGTAAATCAACATGCTTGATTTGTTTTATCTTTCCTGCCAACACCTTTGGATAAACATCAATAAAACGTTGCAGCCGGGACAGTTGTTCACGGCGGCCCAACATCAATTCAACGCCGTTATCCAACTTAACTTGTATTGCATGGCGTTTATCCATTGTTAAACCAGTAACGTTCATTTCAATCGACAACAACATTTTTTTTATATCATTGTACTTTTCAAACAATAGCGCCTGTGACTCATCAGGTCCTCGCCACATGGGTAATGTTTGAGAAACACTTACAACTTCAGGTTTAAACCATTCACCTCTTTCATTAACCAGTCCACTTTTTTCCCAGACAGCAATGGGTTGTTGCTCAACAACCTGGATAAATAATGTTTTAGGCCAAACACGGCGTACTGCTGCACGATCAACCCATGGTAGTGCTTCGACTGAGTGCTGGATATTATCAACATCAGTATTAAAGAAACCTCCGGATAACTGCCCAGCTATCGCTTTTTGTAACATGGCTTCAGTGACATATTTCATTTCACCCTTAATACGAACTTTATTTATCGGAAGTAACATGGGATCCTGAATACGTTCCAACAACAAAAGAGCACCCCACACCAACAAAGCAGCAATAACTAACAAACGAGCAGACTTCATCAGCTCAAAGAATCGTTTCAAACTGTCCAGGCTTACATTGCCATGCATCACTTGTCTAGCCTGCGCTGACATTGTTTGCTCCCTGTGATTTTGTTTTATTTTCAACAAACGTTGTTTCCAAAATCTTTATAACCAATTCATCAAAACTAATTCCTTTAGCTTTGGCTGCCATCGGTACCAGACTATGATCTGTCATTCCCGGCACTGTATTTAATTCAATAATGTATGGCTGACCTTTCTGATCACATAAAATATCCACACGCCCCCAACCTTCTACGCCTATGGTTTTCATGGCAGATAATGCCAGACGCTGAAGTTGTGCTTCTTCTTTTTCATTCAAACCACAAGGACATATATATTGCGTATCATTGGTTTGATATTTTGCTTCATAGTCATAAAACGCATGCGGTGTTTCCAGGCGAATAACGGGTAAGGCTTCATCACCTAATACCGCTACTGTATATTCACTACCTTCAATCCACTGCTCTGCAATTACATCACCAGAAAATTGTGCGGCCTTTTGCCATGCTGCGGCTAACTGCTCTGCTTCATCAACTCTCGTCATGCCAATACTTGAGCCTTCCAGTGCAGGCTTCACCATCAAAGGCAGACCTAAAGAAGCAACCACATATTCAAAGTCGGTATTCTCATCCATCACCATATAAGCGGGTGTCGGTAAGCTTTGGCTATCCAGCATTTGTTTGCTACATAATTTATCCATTGCCAATGCAGAAGCCAGCACACCACTTCCGGTATACGGTATCTTTAAAATTTCTAGCATGCCCTGGATAACGCCATCTTCACCACCGGGGCCATGCAAAATATTAAATGCACGGTCAAAATTTCCATTTTGCAGATCTTGTAGCACCGTATCGCGCCTAACATCTATACCATGTGCATCAATACCGTTATGCTGTAATGCATCCAGCACAGCCTGACCACTTTGCAAAGAAATAACACGTTCAGCTGACCAACCACCCATCAGCACAGCAACTTTTCCAAATTGTTTTGGATTAACCGTTGCCATTAGTTTGTTACCTCATTACCAACAATGTGTACTTCATGAATCAGTGCAACACCATATTCCTGCTCGACAACCTCTTTTACCTTCATAATCAGGGCTTCAATATCTGCTGCTGTTGCCGTACCTGCATTAACAATAAAATTGGCGTGTTTTTCAGAAACACAAGCTCCACCAATGCAGGTGTTTTTTAAACCTGCTGCTTCAATCAACCTTGCCGCATAATCACCTTTAGGATTTCTGAATACAGAGCCGGCATTAGGTTGCTGTGTTGGTTGTGTTGCACTACGACGAGCCAGATATGCCTTAATAGTTTTATTCGCTTCGCCACTATCGCCTGGCTGTAATTGTAAGACAGCAGCCACAAACCACTCATCTTGCTTGCCATGTACATGGCGATAAGTAATTTCGAATTCATCTGCAGTACGAGTATGCAGATTGCCATGACGATCAATAGTCTCTACCTGTTTCACAATGTCCCAGGTCTCGGTTCCCAATGCACCAGCATTCATCGCCAGTGCACCGCCCATGGTGCCGGGAATACCACACAAGAATTCCGTGCCCGTTAAACCTTGTCTTGCACAAGTACGCGCAACCTTGGGACAGGCAACGCCAGCTTCAACCCTGACCTGATTGTTATCCAGTATTTCTACATGATTCATTACTCCACTGGTGCAAATCACGGTTCCGTTGATACCACCATCTCGTACCAGTAAATTACTACCCAGACCCACCCAGAAAATTTCTTCCTGCTCTGGTAGTTGTGATAAAAACATTGCAAGATCATTTATATCTGCCGGCTGATAAAACTGTCTGGCAACACCACCCACGCGCCACGAAGTATGACGAGACATAGATTCATCAACCTTCATCATTCCGCGTAACTGTTGTGTTGTTTCAGCCATCATTCTTTTTATTTAACCTTGATTAGCTAACGCTTTTTTTAAACCAGCCGCCGCTGCACCAATGTTGCCTGCGCCCAGTGTTAATAAAATATCACCGTCTTTTAAAACGCCTGATAAAGCATGTGGCACATCATTAATATCTGCAACAAAAACTGGATCAACCTGGCCCCGCATTCGAATTGCTCTCGCCAATGCACGACCATCTGCACCGGCAAGGGGTGATTCACCGGCCGCATAAACTTCAAGCAGCACCAGTACGTCCACTTCAGATAACACCATGCTAAAGTCTTCAAACAAATCACGTGTGCGCGTATAACGATGTGGCTGAAATACCACCACCAAACGATGTTCTGGCCAGCCTTTTCTTACCGCATCAATGGTTGCTGATACTTCGCGTGGATGATGCCCATAATCATCAACATGCAGGACCTTGCCATTGGCAGTTTCATACTCACCATAAATTTGAAAACGTCGACCAATACCCTGAAAGCTGTCCAGAGCCTTTTGTATATCCTGATCATTAACACCAACTTCATGGGCAACGGCAATAGCTGCCAAGGCATTCAATACATTGTGCTCACCAGGCATATTCAATGTGACATCCAGTGTTTTCTTGTCACCGGAAGCTGAATCTGTATAAGTTACTTTAAAGGTGGTACGGTTTGCATTCTGAATAAGATCATATGCATGAACATCTGCTTCATCACTAAACCCATAGGTCATAACAGGTCGGGTTATCTTTGGTAATAGCCTTACTACTTCAGCATCATCAATACACAAAATTGCCAAACCATAAAATGGTAAATGATGCAGAAATTCTGCAAAAGTCTGGTGCAGTTTTTCAAAATCACCGTCGTAAGTTTCCATGTGATCCGCATCAATATTGGTCACTACAGCCATCATCGGTTGCAGATACATAAATGACGCATCACTTTCATCTGCTTCCGCAACCAGATATTTACTTTCACCCAAACGTGCATGACTACCTGCACTATTCAGACGACCGCCAATAACAAAAGTAGGATCAACACCGCCTTCTGCCAATACACTTGCAATCAAACTGGTAGTGGTAGTTTTACCGTGCGTACCGGCTACCGCAATGCCGTATCTGAAACGCATCAACTCTGCCAGCATTTCTGCACGAGGTACCACAGGGATACGTAAGTTATGTGCTTCAATAACTTCCGGGTTATCCTGTTTAACCGCGGTGGAAGTCACAACTACATCACTGTTATGTATATTTGCAGCGTTATGTCCAAAATGAATAATGGCACCATGTTCAGCCAGGCGACGCGTCACCGCATTTTCCTGCAGATCAGAACCGGTAACGTCATAACCCAGATTCACCATCACTTCAGCAATGCCACCCATACCAACACCACCAATACCCACGAAGTGAATACGACGAATGCGCCCCATATCTGGCTCACCACTCGCTGTCATATGCGGCATGGTTTTTACTGACTCAACCATTGGTTACCTCCAGACAAGCATTGGCAACATCTATCGTTGCATCAGGCTTGGCACAGGTACGTGCAGCTTCTGCCATCTTTAATAAATGACTACGCCCTTTATCAATCAATTCTTGTAAACAGTCACTCAATGACTCTGCCGTTAATGATTTCTGTTGCATCAACCTCGCTGCACCTGCATCAACCAGGTACTGCGCATTCAAGGTTTGATGATCATCAACGGCATAGGGGAATGGAATAAATATTGCCGCAACACCTGCTGCAGATAACTCAGAAACAGTTAATGCACCTGCGCGGCAAATCACCAGATCTGCCCACGCATAAGCTTTTGCCATGTCATCAACAAAACTCACTACGTTTGCAGTTACACTGCTTTGTTGATAGCTATCACATGTGATATCCAGTTTATTAGCTCCACTTTGATGCCAGACTTCCACATTGATAGACTCGGGTAATGCAGCAATTGCCTGAGGCACAGTTTCATTCAACGCTTGCGCTCCCAGACTACCGCCTATTACCAGAATTCGTATAGCATCTTCGCGTTGTTGATAACGAACTGCTGGTTCAGGTAAGTCTGAAATGGCTTTACGGATGGGATTACCTACATGCTCCGCCATATTATCCTTAAAGGCTCCCGGGAAAGCTTCCATCAATCGTGTTGCAATATGACTTAACAGTTTGTTAGTCATACCGATAACCGCATTCTGTTCGTGCAATACCAAAGGACGACGTAATAACCAGGCTGCTACACCACCTGGGCCTGAGGCAAAGCCACCCATGCCTAAAACTGATACCGGTTTAATTTTTATTACGATGGCCAAGGCATGAATAATGGCAATAACCAGTTTCACTGGTGCCAGTAACCAACCCACAAGGCCCTTGCCTCGTAAGCCGGATACTTTTATATAGTGAATCGGAATGCCTGCTTACGAG
>Ga0224514_10000182_pt1 | contig 20049 bp, 18 predicted proteins | sample SF_May12_sed_USG_3_FD_169107 | JGI IMG/M metagenome (GOLD analysis project Ga0224514, IMG submission 169107) | Sediment microbial communities from San Francisco Bay, California, United States - SF_May12_sed_USGS_24 | ecosystem: Environmental > Aquatic > Marine > Sediment | place: USA... | reverse complement strand
CGGTCCAGGCCACGCGATCGCGCGCATAGATACACACAGCGTCCTGCCAGGGTATCCACATCACCGGTTGACCGGTGATATCCAGTCTGAGTATCAAAGGTATCGACATCGTGCCCTCTCGCCAGTAGAGCCTTAGACACACACAATTTATCGAGATTCCATCTGTATTGGTTTTATACCGGGTTTCCCCTCATAAAACAAACACCTGGACAATATACGGTTGTTAGAGCAGGTTAGCCTGCATTACACACCCTCAAGGATTTTGCGCACCGGGGCAAATGTGCGCCTATGGATGGCGCTGACGCCTAGTTGCCGCAAGGCTTCCAGATGCGCCTTGGTGGGATAGCCCTTGTGTTTCGCCAGGCCATAGCCGGGATACTCCCGGTCCAGTTCCACCATCTCCTGGTCACGGGCGACCTTGGCGATGACCGAGGCTGCGCATATCACGGGAACTCGATCGTCACCCTTGATAACGGCCTCGGCCGGACAGGCCAATTCGGGGCAGCGGTTGCCATCGATCAGGGCAAATTCGGCCTGGGGCTGTAGGGCGGCGACCGCCCGCTGCATCGCCAGTAAGCTGGCCTGGAGGATGTTAAGACGGTCGATCTCCTCGACCTCGGCCCGTCCCAAGGCCCACGCCAAGGCCTGTTCCTGGACCAGCTCAGCCACTGCCTCACGCCGTTTTTCCGACAGTTTCTTGGAATCGGCCAGGCCTTCAATCGGTCGGGCCGGGTCCAGAATCACCGCCGCCGCTACCACCGGCCCCGCCAGCGGCCCCCGCCCTACTTCATCCACCCCCGCCACGAATATCGTGCCCGTATGAAAATCAAACCCAATCCGGTCATCCAACATGATCTCCCCATCGAAAACGGCGACACTTTTCACGACATCGCACTTATGTAATTGATTATACTAATGAAAAATGCGATGATTGCCGCAACATTCGTCGCCATTTATTGCTATCTTATCGCAATGACGAACCTGTTTGTGAACGACGACCCTATCGCCTGACACGCCTAACTTTTTGGGAATTCTTGATGCAGAAATTAAAAATCGCCGTTGTTGGTGTCGGCTATCTAGGTAAATTCCATGCCCAGAAATATGCCCAGTTACCAGAAGCCGAACTGGTTGCGGTATGCGACAGTAGTGCGGAGGTCGCCCAGGCCATCGCGGATGAACATGGGGTTGAAGTTTACACTGACTATAATCAGCTGATCGATAAAGTGGATGCGGTCAGTATTGTGGTGCCGACCCAGAAACATTATGAAGTTGCCAAGGTGTTTCTAGAAAATGGCGTGCATGTTCTGTTGGAAAAGCCCATTACCTCCACGGTAGAACAAGCGCGTGAACTGGTAAACATCGCTGATGAGAATAACCTGGTTTTCCAGATAGGTCACCTGGAACGATTCAATCCGGCCGTGATGGCACTGGATGATGTTTTGAAAGAAGCACAATTCATTGAGTCGCACCGCATCGCACCTTTTAATCCCCGTGGTGCCGATGTAAACGTTATTCTGGATTTAATGATTCATGATATCGATATTATTCTGGATTTCGTTCGCTCCCCGGTAAAAAGCATTCAGGCCAATGGCGTGCCGGTTCTTTCAAATGATATCGATGTTGCCAATGCGCGTATTCAATTTGAAAATGGTTGTGTCGCCAATGTCACTGCCAGTCGCGTCAGCATGAAAAGCGAACGCAAAATGCGTATCTTTCAGCCGGATGCTTATATCACCATCGACTTTCAAAATAAGAAGTTGGGAGTACATCGTAAAGGGGAAGGCGAAATGTTTCCCGGGATTGCCGAAATCGACAGCCTGGAACGGGAATTTGAACAAGGCGACGCCCTGCTGGCAGAATCAGTTGCCTTTCTGAAAAGCATTAATGAAAAATCTCGCCCTGTCGTTAGCGGCGAAGACGGAATGCGCGCACTGGAAACAGCATCTGAAATCACCCGTTTACTGGGTAAGCAAAATATTTATTGATTTAATTCTTTACTCTCGAGGCAGCATCATCATGATCCCAATGGTTGACCTGAAAGGTCAGTATCAAACCCTGAAAGAGGAAATCGAACAAGGCTTTCAGGAAACCCTGCAAAACACCAGCTTTATTCTTGGCCCCAATGTTCAGGCCTTTGAAAAAGAAGCCGCAGACTACCTGCAGGCTAAACACGCGATTAGCTGTGCTTCAGGCACCGATGCACTGCATCTTGCCCTGCTCGCCGCCGGAATCGGTGAAGGTGATGAAGTTATCACCACTTCCTTTACTTTCATCGCCACGGCCGAGGCTATTTGTTATGTGGGCGCGACTCCCGTATATGTGGATATCAAACCTGACACGTACAACATTGATCCGGAAAAAATCGAAGCCGCCATTACTGACAAGACCAGGGCGATCCTTCCGGTTCACCTGTTTGGTCAGCCTGCCGACATGGATGCGATCATGGCCCTGGCGGAGAAGCATAATCTGTTAGTCATTGAAGACTGTGCCCAATCCTTTGGTGCGGATATCAATGGCCGCATGACAGGCAGCATTGGTCTGGCAGGTTGCCACAGTTTTTTCCCAAGTAAAAATTTAGGCTGTTACGGTGATGGCGGCATGGTCACCACCAATGATGATGAAGTCGCCGATCAACTGCGCATGTTGCGTAATCACGGCAGTAAAGTGCGTTATTACCATGACATCGTTGGCTACAACAGTCGTCTGGATGAACTGCAGGCTGTTGTATTGCGTGCCAAACTGAAACGCCTGCCTGGCTATAACCAGGAACGACGTCGGGCCGCTCATACTTATAGCCACTTGTTAGCGGAGGTAGTGACACCACCACAGGAAGATGGCATCGGCACCCATGTTTATCATCAATATACGCTATTGACTGATCAGCGTGATGCAATTATGCAAAAGTTACAGGATAACAACATCGGTTGCGCCATCTACTATCCTGTGCCGTTACATCAGCAAAAAGTCTTTGCCGAAATATGCAAACAGGTTTCCCTGCCGGTAACCGAAGATGTGGCCAGCCGTTGTATGTCACTCCCCATCTACCCGGAATTAACAGACGAAATGGTTACCCAGGTGACCGACGTCATTAAATCCGCGGTGTAAGGTCTCATCATGAAACGGGTGATGCTTGTCGCCGGCGAAGCATCCGGTGATCTGCATGCGGCCAAACTCGCGGCAGGTGTTCTGGCAAAACGTTCCGATATCAAGTTTTTTGGTATCGGCGGCACTGAAATGCGTAAAGCCGGCGTCGATGTGTTAATTGACTCTGCCGAACTCGCCGTTGTCGGTCTGTTTGAGGTCCTGGCCCACCGAAAAGTTATTTTCGGTGCGCTTAACAAAATGCGTGAGTTGTTGCGCAGTGAACCGCCAGACCTGTTGATCCTTACTGATTATCCCGATTTCAATTTGCGCCTGGCGCAAACCGCGAAACAGCTTGGCATCAAGGTACTCTATTATATTAGTCCCCAGGTGTGGGCCTGGCGTGAAAGTCGGGTGAAAACCATACGCGAGCGGGTCGATATGATGGCTGTGGTATTCCCATTTGAAGAAGAATTTTATCAGAAATATCAGGTACCGGTACGTTATGTCGGCCATCCCCTAAGTGAAGAAGTCAGCGCCAGTGCCGGGCGTGATACCTTATTACAGGAATTTGGACTCGACCCGACGAGCAAGACAGTTGGACTGTTTCCGGGCAGCCGGCAAAGCGAGATTCGACGCTTGTTACCGATTATTCTAGAAGCAGCCACTCAATTAAAACAGCGAAACCCGGAGCTGCAATTTTTATTACCCATCGCCTCAACCCTGAGCGCTGAAGATATCAAAACCTACCTGGTCAATTATCAAGAGTTGGCGATCACGATGGTCAGTGAACGAAGTTATGATGTGATGGAGGCCTGTGATGCCATTATTACGGTATCGGGAACGGTAACACTGGAAATAGCCCTGCTTGGTAAGCCCATGGTCATCATTAACAGGCTGGCCTGGTTGAGTTACCACATCGTCAAGCGCATGTTTAAACTTGATTACATCGGTCTGTGTAACATTGTGGCAAATGAGCGTCTGGTACCCGAACTTATCCAACAAGACGCACAACCGGGTAAAATTGTTACAGAAATTGAAAAGATGCTATACGATGAACAGTATCGCAAGAGTATTTGTGAAAAACTGTCCAGGGTTCAGTCTATATTGGCGCAACCACCCCAAGAGGGTGATATTGTTGATTTGACGCTGGAAATGCTCGAAGAAATAAATACCGCTCAGGCGGACAAAAGCACCTAGCGCAAAATGCCGCGGCTGGATTGTTCCAGGAAAGTGATTAACGCTTCTATTTCTGGCGTTGTCTCAGCCAGTTCTCGCAAACGCGTAATGGCATCATCGATGGTTAAACCCGAGCGATAGATTACCTTGTAGGCTTCCTTCAGGCTACGAACGACATCGCTGTCAAACCCACAGCGTTTCAGGCCTTCAGTATTGAGTCCGTATGGCTGTGCCGGATTACCGCTGACCATAATATAAGGTGGGATATCCTTACTAATCGCACTACCCATACCACAAAAAGCATTCTGACCAATGGCGCAGAACTGGTGTACCAGGGTGAATCCGCCCAGAATCGCATAATCATCAACAGTCACATGCCCGGCTAAAGACGCACCATTCGCCATGGTAGTGTTATTAGCAATCAGACAGTCATGAGCGATATGAATATACGCCATTAACCAGTTGTCATTGCCAATACGGGTAATACCACCACCATCTTCGGTACCACGATTTATGGTAGAAAATTCCCGGATGGTATTGCGATCACCAATTTCCAGGAGTGAAGCTTCACCATGGTATTTTTTATCCTGAGGTTCTTCGCCGATTGAAGCAAACTGGAATATACGATTGTCACGTCCGATACGGGTAGGGCCATTGATCACCACATGGGGACCAATCCGGCTACCGGCATCAATTTCTACATGGGGACCAATGACTGTGAAAGGGCCGACGGTGACATCATCAGCAAGTTTGGCAGAGGGATCGACGACGGCACGCGGGTCGATACTCATTCCACCTCACGCTCCGCACACATTATATCAGCCGAACAGACAACCTTGCCGTCAACCAGGGCCTTGCCCTTGAATTTCCAGATACCACGCATCTGCTTGACGAACTCAACTTCTAACTGTAGTTGATCGCCCGGTTCCACCGGTTGTTTAAAGCGGGCATTATCAATCCCGACGAAGTAATAAAGTGAATTTTCATCTGGAATATGATCGGCAGTCTTAAAAGCCAGTATGCCGGTGGCCTGTGCCAGTGCTTCAAGAATTAACACGCCAGGCATGATCGGGCGGCTGGGAAAATGCCCGGTGAAATGCGGTTCATTATGAGTGACATTTTTAATGGCCACGAGTGTCTTGCCTGGCTCATAATCCACTACCCTGTCAATCAACAAAAACGGATAACGATGCGGCAGGTGTTTGAGAATGTCGTTAATATCGAGCGAATTCAAAGTTAGTTTCCCTTTCCTTCAAGTTTGGCTACCAGTTTTTCAAGGTTCTTAATTCGTTTTGCCATCTCGTCGAGTTGTTTAAAACGAGTGTAATTTTTGTGCCACTGCCGGTTTGTCTCAACTGGTGTCCCCGACGAATAAACGCCCGACTCCTTCACTGATTGCAGGACTGTGGTTCTGCCGGTTAGTGTAACATTATCCGCGATCGACAGGTGACCGGAAATGCCAACCGATCCGCCAATCATGCAGTTTCGCCCAATAGTCGTACTACCGGCAATTCCCGTACCGGCCGCCATTACTGTATGCGCTCCAACCCGGACATTGTGGGCGATATGAATCAAATTATCGAGCTTGACCCCTTCTTCCACCACCGTGTCACCAATTGAACCACGATCGATGGTGGTATTCGCACCAATTTCCACATCATCACCGATAATTGCACGGCCAACCTGGGGTATCTTTATCCAACGCCCATTGTCATTAGCCTGACCAAAGCCATCGCTCCCCACTACCGCCCCGGGATGCGCCAGTACCCGTTGACCAATAGCACAATGGTGCATGATGGCCACGTTGCCTATCAAAACTGAGTCGGCACCGATTTGAGCATTATGCTCAATAAGGCAACCGGGGCCAATCTGACACCCTGACTCGATACGGACATCCCGGCCAATAACACAATGGGGACCAATCCATACATCCGCGGCAATCTCACAACTGTCATCCACTACCGCCGTCGGGTGAATACCCGCAATTTCACGTTGAGCAGGATAAAGTAAATTAGCCACCTCAGCATAGGCAGCATAAGGGTTGCTGACAATAAGCGCTGTAACCGGGCAGGCAGCTCTGTCTTCCTGCCGTAAAATTACTGCGGATGCCGAGGTGTTTTGTAATTCCTTTTTGTAACGCGAATCGGATAAGAATGTAATCTGGCCAGACAACGCCTCGGCCGGGGTATTAATACTATCAATCTCTATTGTCGCATCACCATCAACGACACCATCTATTACATCAGCCAGCTGTTTGAGAGTAAATCCCACTGCCAATTTCCAATCAATCTATTGAGCTGGTTTTGTAACAGCTGTCTGGTTAAATTCATGCTTTAGTTTTTCGAGCACTTGATCAGTCAAGTCAACGCGCGTGCTGGAAAACAACACACTATCACCAAAAATTACATCGTAGTTTTTTTCCTTGGCCAACGCGACAATGGATTCATAAACCTGTTTTTGTAACCTTGTTAGCTCTTCATTGCGTCGGATATTCAGGTCTTCACTAAATTCTTCCTTGGCGCGTTTGATATCTCGTTTCAGGGAAATAACCTTACGCTCATTTTTCGTACGAACACTTTCACTCATAATCGCAGTGTTCTTGTTCATCTCGTCCTCGAGATTTTTTAATTCATTCTGCAAAGCAACGATTTTTTCATCCCTGGATTTGAACTCATTCTTGAGCCTTTCCCTCGCCGCTTCAGCCTGTAGGGCCTGGTTCATGACTCGGGCTGTATTCACATAGCCCAGCTTGATGTCCTGGGCATTGAGTGATTGACTCATACCAGTCAAAGACAATACAAAAAGAAAATAGTAAAAATATTTTTTCAATGTTCTCACCTTTTTCTAGAATGCTGAGCCAAGCGTAAACTGGAATGCCTGTAACTCGTCACCTTCCTGGTCATTAAACGGTATGGCATAACTGAAAGTTAATGCCCCTACCGGACTGAGCCATAACAGCGATAATCCCGTAGAGCCCCTTAATTCACTTAACTCAACTTTATTCCGGTATACATTACCAAAATCAATAAACGCACTCACCCGCGTTGACCCCGACCCTTCCTCGGTCTCCAGCGGGTTTGGCAATATCAATTCGATGTTGCCAAGAATCATTCTATCACCACCAGTGGGATCACCGGTAACTGGATCACGTGGTCCCAGGCTATTACTGTCATAGCCGCGAACCGTCCGGCTACCACCGGCAAAATAGTTTTTGAATGGTGGTAAACGGCTCGTATCACCATATCCATCCCCGTAGCCCAGCGAGGTATTGAGGGACAGGGCTATCACCTTACCGAGCGGTATATAGTGTAAGTGCCTGAAATTTAGCTTGTAATATTCCAGGTCACTGCCAGGGACGGTAGCTTGCGTACCCATGGTGGTCAATGACCCTTTATTTGCCATCAACCGTTTGTTGCGCGTATCCCTGACCCAGGACGCCGTAACCGGAAAATCATCATAAACATTACCATTTTCCTGAACAAAATCAATAATATCCGACGATATTCCTGCCGTTTCATCCGCCAGGAGTAACTCGGTGTTTTCAAACCCGATGGACATGCGGGCGCTGGTCGTTTCACCCAGCGGGAAACCATAATTCAGGTTCACCCCGTAGCTGTCGGTGGTGTAGTTGGAGATATTCGCTTCCAGTGCATCGACGGCACGGTAATAGATCCGGAAACCGCGACTCACTCCCTCAATCGTATGATAGGGATTGGTATAACTAAAACTGTAGTTCTGGGTAACCTGGCTGTTATCAATATTCACTGCAACACGTTTGCCGGTACCGAGAAAGTTTTCCTGGCTCACTCCCAGATTGATCAGTATCCCTTGTGTATCAGAATAACCAATACCCGCAGACAAATTACCGGTCGGTTGTTCTTTGACCGCATAATTGATATCAACCTGATCGCTAGCACCCGGCACGGCAGGTGTTTCCACACTTACCGTTTCAAAATAACCGGTGCGATCGAGACGTGAACGAGAGAGGGAAACTTGTTTTGACGACATCCAGTCACCTTCCAATTGGCGTAATTCACGTCGAATAACCTCATCCTTGGTTTTGCTGTTACCACTGACATTGATCCTTCTTACATAAACCCGCTTACCAGGATCAACAAACAGTGTTATTCCAACAGTGAGCGTGTCTTTATCAACATCAGGAACAATATTCACATTCGCAAACGCATAACCATCTTCAGACAAACGATCACTGATACGTTTAGTACTCTCTACAGCCAGCTTGCGAGAAAATACATCGCCCTCTTTTAGGCTGATCATATCCATCAATTCATTTTTTGGAACGATCAGATCACCTGCAAGCTTAATATTGCGAACCGTATACTGTTCTCCTTCAGTAACGTTGACGGTCACATATACATCTTGCTTGTCCGGCGTGAGAGAAACCTGGGTCGAGTCAATATTGAAATTTATATAGCCACGATCAAGGTAAAATGATTTTATTGTTTCCAGATCAGCGCCTAATAATTGTTTTGAGTATTGCTTTCTGCCACCAAAAAAAGACATCCCGCCTAATTGCATTCGGCCCAAGAGTATCTCATCTGTAAATAATTCATTGCCAACGATATTAACTGCATATACCTTTGCATCCTCGCCTTCGGCAATGTTGATGCTTACCTTGACACGGTTTCTCTCCAATGGAGATGTCTCTGTGTCGATTTTTACACCGTACTTCCCGAGGCTGTAATACTGTCTTTCCAGTTCCTGCTCGATTTTATCCAGCAATGAACGATCTAACACCTTCCCTCTGGTCAGGCCAATTTGCTTGAGGGAATCCTCTAATTGTTCAGTGGGTACCGCGCTATTACCAGAAATTATTACATCTGCAATAGCCGGTCGCTCAGCAACAAACACCACTAAAGCATCACCTTCTTGCTCCAGCCTTACATCTTTGAAGAATCCTGTTTTATATAACGCGCGAATAGCCTGTGAACTTAATTCGTTATTAATTTGATCGCCAACCTTAACCGGCAGGTAATTGAATACCGTACCAGCAGAAATGCGTTGCAATCCCTCCAAACGAATATCCTTGATAACAAACGGCTCGAATCCAAAAGCGGAAGTGCTAATTGCTGCCGCGAGAAAACCTATGCCAAGATATTTTTTCATTAACCAGCAATACTTCAGTTATTATTAATTTAACAGCCGCAAAATATCATTATAAAAAGCGACACTCATAAGCATTAACAAGAGCACAATGCCAATCCTTTGACCAATTTCCATCGCGGCATCTGAAACAGGACTACCTTTGAAGACTTCTACTACATAATACATAAGGTGGCCACCATCCAGGATGGGAATGGGCAGAAGATTCAATACCCCCAAACTAATGCTCACAATAGCGAGAAAATCCATAAATCTGGCAAAGCCGGCACTGGCGGAATAACCCGCATAGACTGCAATATTGATTGGGCCGCTAAGATTCCTGACGGACACTTCACCAACCAGAATTTTGCCAATCATCTTTAGGGTTAACAGGGTATTGTTCCAGGTTTGACCCAATGCCTGACCCACTGAGCTAAATAATGAATAGCGATAGAGGATTTTCATGTCTTCGGGATATTGACCCAAATCTTTCGGTCCAATTCCCATTCTACCTACCACCTTGTCCTTAACAGTGGCACTGGCGGTGTGCAGTGAAATAGTTTGCTCGGCCCCTTGCCGGTTTATTTTTACCTGCAAGTCACTATCAGGACGTGCCGCAACATACTCAACCAGCATGCCCCATTCTGTTATTGGCTTATCATCAATTGCCAATATCAGGTCTCCCTCCAGCAATCCTGCCTGCTCGGCTGGTGAATCAGCGACCACTGTACCAACAACAGGAAGAATAATAGGACGCCATGGTTTAAACCCTAGTGCGGTAAATAGTTCACCCGGTTCCAATTCACTATCGGTATCACTTAGATCCAGGGTTACATTATGCGTATAACCATCTTGACCTCTTACTTCCATCTCAAGTGAACTGCGATCAACCAAGGCAGGAACAATAGTCTGGATGGCAACATCCCAGATAGGAGTTGGCTTGTCATTAATCGCAACGATTTCTTGTCCGGACATGAGTCCCGCGATCGCTGCTGGTGTTCCCGCTTCAATCTCACCAACTATCGGTTTTACCCCGGTGACCCCAATAATAAACATCAACCAATAAGCAAATATGGCGAATAGAAAATTAAATGCGGGCCCGGCTAAGACAATGGCGAATCGTTTTGAAACAGGCTGACGATTAAACGCTCGATGTTTTTCTTCGTCGCTAACTGTCCCTTCGCGTTCATCGAGCATCTTCACATAGCCGCCTAATGGCAAGCTGGCAATAACATATTCGGTTTTATCTGCGCCCGCTGTTTTTTTCCAAATTGGCTTACCAAACCCGATAGAATAACGTAGGACCTTAACCCCTAACTTTTTTGCCACCCAGAAATGACCAAACTCATGTATTGCAATTAACACACTAATCGCAACCAAAAATGCCAAGAGGCTGAAAATAACGCTGGTCATACGTTTACCCCATGTTCCTGTTCTGCTTCACCCAACGACGCGCATGCTCACGCGCCTCGCAGTCTGCCAGCAAAATGGTATCCAGATCGTATGCAACGCTACTTGGCATATCTGTCATGACGTCTTCTACCAAACAGGCGATATCCGTAAATTTCAGTTTATTCTCCAGAAAATCAGCAACTGCAACCTCGTTGGCTGCATTTAGAATAGCAGGGGCGGTTCCTCCCTCACGCGCGGCCATTTCCGCCAGGCGCAGACAGGGAAATCTCTGCTGGTCCGGTTTTTCAAACTCAAGACGTGCGACATCAATCAGATTCAAACGTTCCACACCTGAATCGATTCGTTTCGGCCATGCCATTGCATGCGCAATCGGGGTGCGCATATCAGGCTGCCCCAACTGTGCCAGCACAGAGCCATCCACATACTCCACCATGGAATGAATAACACTCTGCGGGTGCAGCATAATTTCAACATAATCCGGAGTAGTGTTGAATAACCAACAGGCCTCAATCAGCTCAAGTCCCTTGTTCATCATGGTGGCTGAATCGACAGAAATTTTACGTCCCATATCCCAGTTGGGGTGTGCGCAGGCCTGCTCGGGGGTAACGTTAACGAGCTCATCTAACGATGTGGTACGAAACGGCCCGCCGGAACCGGTTAATAGAATTCGCTGCACACCCACCGCAGCAAGACCGTCATTGAAGAAAGTCGAAGGCATACACTGGAAAATAGCATTATGTTCACTATCAATAGGTAACAATTCAGCCTGGTTCTCTTTCACTGCCTCCATAAACAAGTGACCAGACATCACCAGTGCTTCCTTGTTCGCCAAAAGCACCCGCTTACCGGCTTGTGCCGCGGCAAGGGTCGGAAGTAATCCGGCTGCACCAACAATCGCCGCCATAATCTGATCAACCGTGTCCAGTTGACTGACTTTAACCAATCCTTTAACCCCAGCCAGTACTTCAGTCGACAAGTTACTTTGTTTAATTTGTTCAGCAAGTTGTGCGGCTGCAGTTTCATCCGCCATCACAGCATAAGCAGGATGATGTTGTTGGCACTGGCTGAAAAGACGTTCGACCTGATTATTTGCAGTTAAGGCCACCACCTTAAAACTATCAGGATGACGCGAGATGACGTCGAGGGTGTTAACCCCGATTGAACCGGTGGAGCCGAGAATGGTGATACCTTGCATACTCACACTCCGCTCAGTACCAGTCCATAATAAAACACAGGTGCAGCCGATGTCAGGCTATCTATTCGATCAAGGATCCCGCCATGCCCGGGCAGGATAGTACCGCTGTCCTTGACCCCAGCCCGACGCTTGAAATAGCTTTCATTCAAATCACCAATAATGGAAAAAATGACGGTCAATAAACTCACCAGCATGAAAGCGGGTAAATGACTATCAAGCTTTTCAAAATAGATTGCCCCCAGCACAGCTAAAACTAAACTGGCAATCAGGGCACCCCAAACGCCTTCCCAGGATTTGCCCGGACTGACTGACAGCAATAATTTGTTCTTACCAAACTGGCGACCGGCAAAATAGGCAGCTGTATCCGCGCCCCAGACCAAAAACATTAGCATCATAATGTAGGCCGGCCCATATGCGGGGTTATGCCGTAACAATACCAGCGCGAAATAAGTACCAACAAGAACCGGGATACCGGCCAGTAATGCCGATAATGTGTGCACTCCAGCAGGAAGCTCCCGCCGCCGATAGCTGAACAAATGTATCAACACCCATAACCACCAGAGCAATACCACACCAAACAGGACATCAATAACATATGCTTGGCGCATCAGCGTGGTAATCACATACAGTAATAAAAGTATAAATAAGCTATAAGCGATGCGAGGTACGATGTTTTGCCAGCCAGCCAGGCGGGCCCACTCCCAGCCAGCCAGACCAATTACCGCGGCCAACGCCAGATTAAACGCCATTTCAGATAAAGCAAAAATGCCCCATATAATCAGAGGAGCCAGAAGTAGCGCAGTAATGATACGTTGTTTAAGCATTTTTTAACTGCTCTACCTGTTTACCGGTACGACCAAAACGACGTTGCCGGTTGGAGAATGATAATAATGCCTTTTCAAATTCGTCCCGCGTAAAGTCTGGCCATAGGATAGGAGTGAAGTAAAGTTCAGAATACGCAAGTTGCCAGATCAAAAAGTTACTAATCCGTTGCTCACCACCAGTACGAATAAACAGATCGGGTTCAGGCAAATCATGTAAGCTCAGCTTGGCAGTAATATGTTCGGCGGAAATATCCTGGGGAGCAAGTTCGCCTTGCTGCACTTGTTGTGCGAGTTGTTGTACTGCCTGGGTAATATCCCATTTGCCACCATAATTGGCAGCAATATTCAGTACTAAACCGGCATTGTCCCGGGTTAACGCCTCCGCTTCTTTAATTCGTTGCTGTATTTTTTCAGCAAAAGCAGAAACGTCACCAATCACTCTGAGTTGAACATTGTTACGATGAAGTTTTTTGACTTCCCTTTCCAGAGCAATCAAAAACATCTCCATTAACAGACCCACTTCCTTCTGTGGGCGTCTCCAGTTCTCACTGGAAAACGCAAACAGCGTCAGCACCTCAACACCCAGTTCTCCGCAGGTTTTAACCACATCACGCACGATTTCAACCCCGGCGCGGTGGCCAGCGACACGTGGTTTGTTCTGACGCTCCGCCCAACGGCCATTGCCATCCATGATAATAGCTACATGACGTGGCAGTCCTGCAGAACCATATTGTGGAAGGTTGCTAGTCGTGCCGTTTTCAGAAGTGGGGGTGCTCACAAATCGACTCCGAATATATGTCTAGATTGATTTATCTAGGGTGAGCCTTAACCATGGACGATGTACAAGAAACCGATTAGCTCAGAATTCCATCAGGTCATTTTCTTTGTCTTCCAATAATTTATCGACCTGGGCAATATATTTGTCGGTAATTTTCTGAATATCGTCGTGTGCCCGACGTTCGTCATCTTCGGTGATTTCCTTTTCTTTCAATAATGTTTTAATGTCGCCCAACACATCACGTCGGATGTTTCGAATGGCAACACGCGCACCCTCGCCTTCCTGCCGTACAACACGAATCATATCTTTGCGTCGCTCTTCGGTTAATGGCGGTAATGGCACACGGATCACTTCACCCGCAGATGAAGGATTCAATCCCATGCCTGAATTCATAATGGCCTTTTCGACAGCTGATACCATCGGCTTTTCCCAGGGTGTTACTGTCAAGGTGCGGGCATCGGCGACAGAAATATTGGCAACCTGATTAATAGGTACCTCGGATCCGTAGTAATCAACGGTGATATGCTCGAGCAAACTGGTATGAGCACGGCCAGTACGCAGTTTAGTGAGCTCACCCTTAAGAGACTCAACACTCTTGCTCATGCGGACTTCAGCGTCCTGTTTGAATTCCTCAATCATCTCATCTTTCCCCTATTCGACGATGGTACCCTCGTTCTCGCCCATAATGACCCGCATCAAGGCACCTTTCTTATTCATGTTAAACACACGAATGGGTATCTTGTTGTCACGACACAGCACGATAGCTGTGGTGTCCATCACTGCCAACCTGTTCTGAATGACTTCGTCATAATTCAGTCTTTCATACAGTACAGCCTCAGGATCCTTGACGGGATCAGATGAGTAAACACCGTCAACCTTGGTACCTTTAATTACGATATCTGCCCCTGCTTCAATTCCGCGTAAACTGGCTGCGGTATCGGTGGTAAAAAACGGATTACCGGTACCCGCTGCGAAAATGACAATCCGACCTTTTTCAAGATGGCGCATGGCGCGTCGACGAATAAAATCTTCACACACGTTATGAATGGGTAAGGCAGACATTACCCTCACATGAAGATCGTGACTTTCCATCGCATCCTGCAGGGCAAGGGCATTAATCACCGTGGCCAACATACCCATATGATCGCCGGTTACCCGATCCAGGCCTTCCTGTGACAAACTGACACCACGGAAAATATTACCGCCACCAATGACCATGGCGACTTCTACCCCAACATCATGCAGTTCTTTTACTTCCTGAGCGATACGATCCACGATTTTCGGATCAATACCAAACTGGTGTTCGCCCATCAGGGCCTCACCACTCAGTTTCAACAGGACGCGTTGATATTTGGGTTTAGTCGCCATGTAGTTTATCCAGCGATTAGCCTTTAACCTGAGCCATTACTTCATCAGCAAAGCTTTCTTGTTTCTTCTCTATACCTTCGCCCACTTCAAAGCGCACAAAGGTGTTAACTTTTGCACCAGTTCCCTTCAGCAGTTTTTCAACTGTCTGGTCTGGATCCTTGACGAAGGGTTGCCCCAGCAATGTCACTTCCTTAAGGAATTTCTTGATCCGACCGCTCACCATTTTCTCAATAATATCAGCAGGCTTGCCACTTTCAGCGGCTTGGGCGGAAAAGATTTCTTTTTCCTTGTCAATCTGTTCCTGCGGAACTTCATTTTCCGAAACACACACCGGCCGGCTGGCAGCAATATGCATAGCAATGTCCTTGCCCAGCGTATCTTCACCGCCTTCCACATCGACAACCACACCAATGCGAGCACCATGCATATAGCTGGCCAGAGTGCCTTTACCGTTAATCAGTTCAAAGCGACGCACGCTCATGTTTTCACCGAGCTTGGCGATAAGGGTCTTGCGGACATCTTCGATGCTGGTTGTATCGTCATCACTGAGTGACAATGCCAGCAACGCATCTACATCCGCCGGTTGTTTGTCCAGTACCCGTTGGGCAATGGCTTCAACAAAGTTCTTGAAATCATCGCCTTTGGCAACGAAATCAGTTTCACAATTTACTTCAACAATTGCAGCTTGCTTGCCGTCATTACTACTTTTAATCGCAACCAGACCTTCTGCTGCGATACGACCCGCTTTCTTATCCGCCTTGGTCAGGCCGGTTTTACGCATATGCTCAATCGCGGCTTCAATATCACCATCGGTTTCAACAAGCGCTTTTTTGCATTCCATCATGCCCGCGCCAGTACGCTCACGCAGTTCCTTTACCAATGCTGCAGTGATTGCCATATCTATATCCTCTTGCGTTAATTCAATAAATCTAATGCTGCAATGGCATTATTCGAAAAAGGGGGCCAAGCCCCCTTTTTGATATGCCAGAAACATCTACTGATAAAGCGTTTACTCAGATTCGCCTTCAGCAGCTTCAGCTTTGGTTTCTGTTTTCTTGGCTACGGTCTTTTTCTTGGCTACCGTTTTTTTCTTGGCTACGGTCTTTTTCTTGGCGCTGACTTTCTTTTTCGCCGTCTTCTTTACCTTGGTTTCACCAGCTTCATCTGCGCCAACTTCTACGAACTCATCTTCTGGACCAGCCAATGTAGCACTGGATGCTTGACCCTCGATAATCGCTTTAGCGACTCCCTGGGTATACAGGGTAATCGCCCGAATAGCATCGTCGTTGCCGGGGATCACATAATCCACGTTATCCGGGTTGTTGTTGGAATCCACCACGCCGATAACCGGAATACCCAGTTTGACCGCTTCGTTAACAGCAATCTTTTCATGGCCAACATCGATCACAAACAGGGCATCGGGTACACCGTTCATGTCCTTGATGCCACCCAGGCTGCGTTCCAGTTTTTCCTGTTCGCGACTCAGGGTCAGAACTTCTTTCTTGTTGAGTCCTTCAAAGCCCCCGCTCGCCTGCATGGCTTCCAGCTCTTTGAGACGTTTGATGGATTGCTTGACCGTCTTGTAGTTGGTGAGCATGCCGCCCAGCCAACGATGGTTTACATAGGGCATGCCACATCGTTCAGCTTCTTCCCGCACGATGTCCTGTGCGGCACGTTTGGTACCAACAAACAGAATATTGCCGCGCTTGCTCGCCAGGGAACCAATAAAGTTCATGGCATCGCTGTAAAGCGGCAGGGTTTGTTCCAGGTTGATAATATGGATTTTATTGCGCTCACCGAAAATGTAATCCGACATTTTCGGGTTCCAGAAACGGGTCTGGTGGCCAAAGTGCACGCCAGCCTCTAGCATCTGGCGCATGGATACGTCAGTCATTAATGTCTCTCCTAACTGGGTTAGACCTCCATACACCCCATCTGCCAACCTATAATCAGGCACCCGGACAGATGTGCCGGTGTATGTGTGAAATTTTGTCCGAATTTCGGACAGTTAAGTTTGCTTCAGAAGCGCGCGCTTTATACCATAAACGGCTTTGAACAACAACGGAGGCGGTCCATCAGGCGCCATCTCCTTGATAAATTTAGGGTTATTTTACCGATTCTCGCCACATCTTCAGAGGGTGTCGCTGGATTCCAAGTTTCACTGGAAGATTATGACTGTCACCATCAAAACCCCCGAAGAAATTGAAAAAATGCGCGTCGCCGGTCGCCTGGCGGCCGAAGTCCTGGAAATGATAGCGCCCCATGTGCAGGCGGGTATCACCACCAATGAACTGGACCAGATCTGTCATGACTATATCGTCAATGAACAACACGCCATCCCGGCCCCCCTCAACTACCACGGTTTTCCCAAGTCCATCTGTACCTCGGTTAACCATGTGATTTGTCACGGTATTCCAAACGAAAAGCGACTGAAAAACGGCGACATGGTCAACATTGACATTACCGTCATTAAGGATGGTTATCATGGCGATACCAGTAAAATGTTTTTTGTCGGTGAATCCTCCATCAAGGGCCAGCGCCTGAGCCGGGTCGCTTATGAGTGTCTCCGTCTGGGTATCGATCTGGTCAAACCGGGTACCTGCCTGGGTGATATCGGTCACGCGATTCAACAGCATGCCGAGGCCAACAATTATGCGGTGGTACGGGAGTACTGCGGCCACGGCATCGGTAAGCAATTCCATGAAGACCCGCAGGTGTTGCACTACGGCGAACAGGGCACCGGCCTGGAGCTGGAGCCGGGCATGACCTTTACCATTGAACCCATGATCAATGCCGGCAAACGCCAGGTAAAGCTCATGAAGGATGGCTGGACCGTCGTCACCAAGGATCATTCACTCTCCGCCCAATGGGAACATACCCTGCTGGTCACCGAGGACGGCCATGAAATCCTGACACTGCGGCAAGAGGAACAAGCCTGATGCGGCACGCGCTGGATACTGAGCTATTTAATGCTCAGCAGTTTGATGCCAGCCTGCAATCTGACCCGACCGCCTCCCTCAAGCTTTTCCGGGATACACTCAAGACGGCTAATCAGGTCCTGGTGGATCGCTTTCATGCCGGCCGTGCCGCCACCGAACTGGTCTACGCACGCGCCAGTCTGGTTGACGCCCTTCTGACCCGTGCCTGGGGCCTCTGCTTGCCAACCGATGCCGATGATATTGCCCTGTTGGCCGTCGGTGGTTATGGCCGGGGTGAGCTGCATCCCGGCTCCGATATCGATGTTCTGATTCTGTTGCAGCAAAGTGATGAACCCTATCGCGAAGGTATCAGCACTTTTCTCACTTTCTTATGGGACATCGGCCTGGAAGTCGGTCACAGCGTGCGCAGTGTGACGGAATGTCTGGAGGAAGCCACCAAAGATATCACGGTAGCTACCAATATCCAGGAAGGACGTCTTTTGATTGGCAGCGCCTCACTGTTTGAGGAACAGCGCCGGCTTTGTTCCGCCGATCAAATCTGGCCGGGCCCCGAGTTTTTCAAAGCCAAATGGGAAGAACAAATCCAGCGGCACTATAAATATAACGAGACCGGCTATAACCTGGAGCCGAATATCAAGGAAAGCCCCGGCGGGCTGCGTGATATTCAGATGATCGGCTGGGTTGCCAAACGCCACTTTGGCGTGGACACCCTGGAGGAACTGGTCACCCACGGTTTCCTCACCCAGGATGAATTCCGGTTGCTACGTGAAGGCCAGGCGTTTCTATGGCGGGTGCGCTTTGGCGTGCACGTGCTGGCTGGACGGCGCGAAGATCGCTTGTTGTTTGATCATCAGCGCATGCTGGCCAAACAGTTTGGTTACCGGGATACTCCACAGAGGCTTGCAGTAGAACAGTTCATGAAGCAGTACTACCGCATGGTGATGGAACTCAGCCGTCTGAATGAAATGCTGTTGCAGCTGTTTCAGGAGGAAATTCTCTACCGCGACGATCCCGGCGAACCGGTCAAAATCAACAAACGCTTTCAGGCACGCAAGGGATTTCTCGAAGTCCAGCATGACAAAATTTTCAAACGCTACCCGTTTGCACTGCTGGAGATCTTTCTGCTGCTGGAACAGCACCCGGAATTGAAAGGGGTGCGCGCTAATACGATTCGCCTGATACGCCAGGATCGGGGTTTGATTGATGCCAGCTTTCGCGAGGATTTGCGCAATCGCAGCCTGTTCATGGAAATCATGCGTCAGACCAGCGGCGTCACCCATGAACTGCGTCGCATGAACCGCTACGGTATTCTCGCTGCCTACCTTCCCGAATTCAGTCGTATTGTGGGCCAGATGCAACATGATTTATTTCATGTCTACACGGTTGATGAACATACCCTGATGCTGATTCGCAATCTGCGACGCTTCACTATTGCAGAATTTGCGCATGAATTCCCATCCTGCAGTGAATTGATAAAACAAATTCCGAAACAGGAATTGCTGTTGATCACCGGCCTGTATCATGACATTGCCAAGGGGCGCGGAGGTGATCATTCCGTCCTCGGCGCGGTCGATGCAGAAGCGTTCTGTCGGCATCATGGCCTGAGTGACTATGACACCAAACTGGTCGTGTGGTTAGTGCAAAACCATCTTGTAATGTCCAGCACTGCCCAGCGCAAAGATATCAGTGATCCCGAGGTGGTCCATGAATTTGCTTGCCACGTAGGTAACAAGTCACGGCTTGATTATCTTTATCTGCTCACTGTGGCGGATATTCGCGCCACCAGTGATAAGGTCTGGAACTCATGGAAAGGCGCATTGTTAAAGGAACTCTATGATGCCACACGCCAGGCCTTCCGCCGGGGCTTACAAAATCCGGTCATTCAGTCTGAATATATTGAAGACACTCGCAGGCAGGCAACCCAGTTACTCGAGCATAGTCCTTATGCCCCGCAGGCCATTAACAAACTGTGGGATAATCTCGGAGATGAATATTTTTTACGCTTTCTGCCCGAGGAAATCGTCTGGCAAACCGAGGCCATTCTGTCGCGGGAAGATCCGCAACAAGCTGTGGTGTTAATGCGGGATATGCCCAAGCGCGGTGGGACGGAACTATTTATCTACACCCGGACTTATGACACGCTCTTTCTGCAAGCCACTTCTCTGCTGG
>Ga0224514_10000181_pt1 | contig 20085 bp, 23 predicted proteins | sample SF_May12_sed_USG_3_FD_169107 | JGI IMG/M metagenome (GOLD analysis project Ga0224514, IMG submission 169107) | Sediment microbial communities from San Francisco Bay, California, United States - SF_May12_sed_USGS_24 | ecosystem: Environmental > Aquatic > Marine > Sediment | place: USA... | reverse complement strand
GACCTCTTGTTGTTCAAGGTATTCGGCTACCTCTTTATCAAGTCCTGTCTTGCCGCGCAAGTCGGCTTGCCAGTGGGGGTTGGGCAGGCAACGTGTATCGAAGACAAAGTCTGCATCCGCAGGGATACCGTGCTTGTAGCCGAATGAACGCAGCAATACGGAAAATCCCATGGCGTGGGTCTTGCCCAGGCTCTGCATGACCAGTTCCCGCAACTGGTGAACATTGGTGCGACTGGTGTCAATAAGCAGGTCGGCGCTGGCTGTAATCGGTGCCAGCAGTGTGCGTTCCTTCTCGATCGCATCGGCCAGCGGCGTGTGCTTGTCGGATAGCGGGTGCTTGCGCCGGGTTTCGCTGAAGCGTTTCAGCAGCGTGGCGTCGTCAGCTTGCAGGAACAGGATCTTGCAGCTGATGCCGAGCGCGTTGAGTTCCGCTATGAACTCGGGAAAGCGTTCCAGCTGGTCGGGATGATTGCGTGCATCGATACCGGCGGCGACCTTGCCGGTATCGCCCAGCTGTTGCTGGGTAACTTCCCGGGCAAAGGCAGTCAGCAGGCCAACCGGCAGGTTGTCGATGCAGTAGAAGCCCATGTCCTCCAGTGCGTGCAGGGCGACACTCTTTCCGGAACCAGACAGGCCGCTGATGATGACCATACTCATGTATGGACTTTCTCCAGGCGCTGTTTCTGACGCGCGATGAAGGCGGCGCTGGCATCATAGCCCTTGGCGATCAGGATGTGGTTGCGTACCGCCGCTTCCAGCAAAACGGCAAGGTTGCGTCCGGGGGCGACCGGCAGTGTCACCTCCGGTATGTCGACATCCTGGATGCTGCGCAGCTGTCGACTGCCGTGCAGACGGTCGATTTCGGTCGCTTCTTCCAGGTCCTGCAGGACAATAATCAGTCGCAGATTACGACTCTGCTTGATGGCGCTGTCACCGAACATGGCGCGAACATTGAGGATGCCCAGCCCGCGCACCTCAAGGAAATCACGCAGCATTTCCGGGCAAGTGCCATTCAGGGTGTCGGGTGAGATACGTGCAAACTCGGTTGCATCGTCTGCAATCAGCCGGTGCCCACGTGTCAGCAGTTCGAGAGCAAGCTCGCTCTTGCCGATGCTGGATTCACCGGTAATCAGTACGCCGGTTCCCATTACCTCCATGAATACACCGTGCAGGGTAATCTTTTCGGAGAAATAACTGCTCAGATAATACTGCAGGTTCCGGATTGTCTCCTGGCTGCTCAGTTGGCAGGAGAGCAGTGGTACCTGCTTGTCACGGGCGGCAGCGACCAGGTAAGGCGGTGCCTGGATCTTGTTGGCAATGATGACCAGCTTTGACTGGCCGGAGAACAGCTGTCTGAGTGCGTCGTCGCGTGAATTCTTGCCGAGACTGTCGAGGTATCCGAATTCTTTTCTGCCCAGTACCTGGATGCGGTGCGGGTTAATCAGGTTGAGCTGGCCGACCAGGGAGACCTCAAGCGAATGGTCCTTGCTGGAATGTACGCAGTGATCATCAAGCTTGTGGCCACTGACCCACTCCAGCCCGAGTTTTTCCTCGAGATCGTGGTGCAGAGTCCTGATATCAAGCGTGGTGCTCATGCAGAGATGCGCCGGCTCTCCCACTGATAGAGCTGGTCGAGAACGGACGCACCATCATCGCACTGGCGCAGGGCATTGCAGATGCCGGTGTTGCTGAAAATTTCCGCAATAGTCGAGAGTACCTGCAGGTGCTCCTCGGTGGATTCTTCCGGCACCAGCAGCGAAAATACCAGGTCGACGGGCTTTCCGTCCGAGGCGTCGAAGTCCACCGGATTCTTGACCCGGATAAAGGCGCATACCGGTTCTTCCAGTTCGGCCATGCGACCATGCGGAATGGCAACACCCTTGCCAAGGCCGGTGCTGCCAAGCTTTTCACGGTTGATCAGGGCGTCAAAAATGACCTGCTTCGAGAGCCGTGGCGAACTGCTGCCAAGCAGTTCGCCGAGGTGCTCGAGCAGGCGTTTCTTGCTGGCGATGTCGTCGCAGACAACAACGCGCTCGGGTGAGAGTAGGCTGGTAATGTTCATGGTCAATCAGGGGTCGCGGCAGCTGTGCGCACAGACAGTCCGGGCGCAGCATCCGGTGACTTTCTATAGGTCCCTCGCAATGGATCCTTCGCTACGGTGATGGTCGGTCATCTTTTCCTTGTGTTTCTTGACCTGTCGGTCCAGCTTGTCGGTCAGGGAATCAATGGCCGCGTACATGTCTGCCTGCACGGAGTCGGCAAACAGGTTGCCGCCGGTGATGTGCAGTGTAGCCTCTGCCTTGTGGCGCAGTTTTTCCACGCTCAGTACAACGTGAATGTCCTGCACGATATCAAAATGGCGTTCCAGACGCTCCATCTTGCTGTTGACATACTCACGCAGGGGGTCGGTCAGGTCAACGTGATTTCCGGTCAGGCTGATTTGCATAGTTATGCTCCTGTTGTTTGCCTATGCCAGGCGTTTACGTTCATTGGAAGGGGATATCGAGAGTGACTCGCGGTACTTGGCGATGGTGCGACGGGCCACATTGATTCCCTTGTCGGCCAGCACGCTGGCCATCTTGCTGTCACTTAGCGGCTTGGCGGGATTCTCGGCCGCCACCAGTTTTTTGATGATAGCCCTGATCGCGGTTGCCGAACATTCGCCGCCGGCCTCGGTGGAGACGTGGCTGGAGAAAAAGTACTTGAATTCATAAATACCGCGCGGCGTGTGCATGTATTTGCGGGTGGTAACGCGCGACACCGTGGATTCGTGCATCTCGATGGTCTCGGCAATACTGCGCAGCACCATGGGCTTCATGGCTTCCTCGCCATAGTCAAAAAAACCATGCTGGCGTTCGACGATGCTGGTGGCCACCTTGAGCAGGGTTTCATGCCGGCTTTGCAGACTCTTCAGGAACCAGCGCGCTTCCTGTAAATTATCACGCAGATAGTTGTTATCCTTGCTGTTGCTGCCGCGCTTGATCATGCCGGCATACATCGAGTTGATACGCAGTTTCGGCATAGAGTCCGGGTTTAGTTCAACCTGCCAGCGGTCATTTTTTTTAAACACATAGACATCCGGGACGATGTATTCGGGTTCAGTTGTATTATATAGCGAGCCGGGGCGGGGATTCATGGTCTGGATCAAGTGGATGACATGTTGCAGCTCGTCCTTGGCCAGCCTCAGCTTGCTGGCGAGCCGCGTGTAGTCGCGGTTGCTGAGCAGGCTGAAATAATCCCTGAGCAGGGTCTTTGCCTGTTTCAGCCAGGGGGTGCCGGGATCGAATTGCTGTAGTTGCAGTTGCAGGCTCTCACGCAGATCGCGGGCACAAATGCCGACCGGGTCGAGCTGCTGGATACGGTGAATGACTGCTTCGATCTCGTCCAGCTCAATTTCCATCCCACTGCCCAGGGTCTTGAGGATACCCTCGGCACCAACAGTGAGGTAGCCATCCTCATCGATTGAGTCAATGATGGTATGTGCGATCAGTTTATCGGTGTCCGAGAAATTGGTCAGTTCCACCTGCCAGGTGAGGTGGTCATGCAGGTTCTCGCCGCTGACGGTTATGGCTTCCATTATGTCCCGGCTGCCGCCGGTCTCGGGGGCGCTGAGGCTGGTGGCACCGGTGTCGAATACGTCTTCCCAGCTGCTGTCTACCGGCAGTTCATCAGGGAGGTTGTCGTTATTCTGTTCGGCGTTGACCGGGTTGTCCTTTTCCTTGTCCCTGTCATTGCCGTTGATTTCCGGCTCGCTGTCGGAAGATTCCTGGGCGGGGCCCTCGTCCTGCTCCAGCATGGGGTTGGATTCCAGCGCCTCCTGGACCTCGGTCTGCAGTTCAAGCGTGGACAGTTGCAACAGGCGAATTGCCTGTTGCAACTGTGGTGTCATGGTCAGACTTTGACCGATTTTGAGCTGTAGTGACTGCTTCATGCTAAATATAGATATATTTCAGAGGCTTGCTGACCCGAGTCCGGCCTAAACCAGCCTGTTTATAACTATAGTGCATGAACCGTGCCATCCGGGCAATATCCTTCTGTATCATTATTCAAAGATGGAAGTCGCTGCCCAGGTAGACTTCCCGTACCCGCTGATCATCAAGCACGGACTGCGGGGTGCCGGCGGCAATCACGTGGCCCTCACTGAGGATGTAGGCATGGTCACAGATACCCAGTGTCTCGCGTACATTGTGGTCGGTAATCAGTACACCGATATCGCGCTGACACAGGTGCTCGATGATGTGCTGGATATCAACGACGGAGATCGGATCAACGCCGGCGAACGGCTCATCAAGCAGGATGAAGCGCGGATTGGCCGCCAGTGCACGCGCAATCTCAACGCGTCGGCGTTCACCGCCGGACAGGCTGATGCCAGGCTGTTCGGCAAGATGCCCGATATGCAGTTCGTGTAACAGTGACTCCAGTGTCTCGTTGCGCGCGTTGCTGTCCAGGTCGCGGCGTATCTCCAGTACCGCCATGATGTTTTCGGCAACCGTGAGCTTGCGAAACACCGAAGCTTCCTGCGGCAGGTAGCCCAGTCCGTGGCGGGCGCGGATGTGCATGGGTTGCCCGGTCAGGTCGATGCCGTCGATTTCGATGCGGCCCTCGCCGCAGGGCACGATACCGACAATCATGTAGAAGCAGGTGGTCTTGCCGGCACCGTTGGGACCCAGCAGGCCGACCACCTGTCCACTGTTGACCTCGATTGATACATCGTCGACAACACGGCGTGACTGGTAGCTTTTACCGAGGCTGTATGTCTGTAGCTGGCTCATTCCGGCGTACTGTCCGGCTGCTCAAGCGGGGACCTGTCCGGTTGCAGGATGATATGTACACGCCCATCGCCGTCACTACCACCGGCATTAACGGTATTGTCCCTGAGATTAAACTCGATGCGGTCACTGCTGAATTCCTCGCGGCCCTGCTGGCGGATATTCGCATTATCCTGCAGGATCAGGCGCTGCTCGCGGGCGTGATACTCAATGTGTTCGGCCTCGGCCTGCTGGTCGGTGTCCATGTCATCGGGTCGCTGCGAGAACCTCGCCGGCTTGCCCTTGATGGTGATCAATTCGATACGATCGTTGTTCAGTCGTACGGTCATTTTGCTGCCGCGTAATTGCAGGGTGCCCTGGTGCAGGTGGACGTTGCCTTCATAAATACTGACACCGGCTTTCTCATCAATGGTTGCCCTGTCTGCTGCTATCTGGATCGGTTTGTCGCGGTCGCTGGCCAGTCCCCAGGCAAGACCGGGTGCCAGCAGTGCTAACAGGGCGAGGTGCCTTGTCAGGCAGGGCGGCATGATTCTAGCTTGCGTCATTCAACTGGCCTCGTACCCGGGAATGCAGTTTCAGCCGGTTGTTTCCGAGGTCCGCATCGAGGCCGACTGCCTCCAGGCGAAAGCCGCTTCCGGTTATGCTGGCCGCGTTCTCTGTTTCGGCCAAAGCGGCGGAGGGTTGAATCAGGAGATCTTCTGTCACGATCTGCAGTGATTTATATGCATCTGATGCAAGTCTCTGGATATTAACCTTGCCCAGTAGCCAGACCGGCTCGCCAGAGGCGCTGGTGTGACCACTTTCGGCACTCACCTGCCAGTTTGCACCGTTGGCGCGCGTGATATCCAGGAGTGGGTGCTGCAGTTGCAGGCGATCATCCTCCGGGTAGTACTCCATGTCCGCGGCGCGCAAGCGGTAAAGCGGGTGGCCGGTCTTGTCCATGATTTCGAGATGGATGTTTTCGGCAAAGGCGTCCGGCCCGGGCTGCTGTGCGACGAAGGGGAGTGGAAGCTTGTCCTGTTGACGGAAAAGCCAGTTGCTGGCGATAACCAGCAACACCAGTATGGCGGCCACGGCTAGCTGCTTGCGGTTCACAGGTAACGGTCCAGTTCCTGTTCCAGCACGCCGTGTGCTTCCATCAGCATTTCGCAAACATCACGTGCTGCTCCGCGCCCGCCGGCAGCGGGTGTCTGCCAGTGACTGTGGCGCACGACCATGGGATGGGCGTCCTGCACCGCGATTGCCAGTCCGACCTTGCGCATGACCGGCAGGTCGACCACGTCATCACCGACGTAGGCGGTCTGTTCCGCGCTGACGCCGAGTTCCGTGATGAGTTCCTCGAATGCCGGCAGCTTTTCAAGCTTGCCCTGGTAAATATGGGTAATGCCCAGATTCGCCATGCGATGTTCGACGACCTTTGATGTCCTGCCGGTAATGATGGCGACGGTGACGCCGTGTTTCAGCAGCATTTTGATGCCGTGTCCGTCACGCGAGTTGAAAGCCTTGTATTCCTGGCCATCATCGCCCAGGAAAAGACTGCCGTCGGTGAGTACGCCGTCTACGTCAAAGATCAGCAGACGAATGCGCGAGGCCCTTTCGAGTATGTCTTTCATTGTGAATGATTCCGCTTATACCACGCCGGCGCGCAGCAGATCGTGCATGTTGAGTGCGCCGACCAGTTCGTTTTTGTCATTAATGACGGGCAGGGCGTTGATCTTGGTGGCATCCATTATCTGCAGCGCCTCCGCTGCGAGCATGCCCGGCTGTATAGTCTTGCAATTGGCGGTCATGACTTCGCTTACTTTTGCCGTGTGCACATCGACACGGTGGTCAATTGTGCGGCGCAGATCGCCATCGGTGAATACCCCCGCGAGTTTGCCGTCTGTATCCACCACGGCAGTCATGCCCAGTCCCTTGTGAGTCATTTCCATCAGTGCATCACTCAGCAGGGTATCGGCACTAACTTGCGGAATTGCCTTGCCGGTATGCATCAGGTCATCAATCAACAACAGCAGGCGTCTGCCCAGCGCGCCGCCCGGATGTGAGCGCGCGAAGTCTTCCTCGGTAAAGCCGCGTGATTCCAGCAGTGCCACGGCAATGGCATCGCCCATTGCCAGCGCGGCGGTCGTGCTCGCGGTGGGTGCCAGTCCGAGCGGGCAGGCTTCTTTCTCTACGCTGACATTGATATTGGCTGCTGCCGCACGCGACAGTGTTGACTGCGGATTGCCGGTCATGGCGATCAGTGGCACCTTGAGGCGCTTGATGAGTGGCAGGATGGTGACGATCTCGCCGGTTTCACCCGAGTTCGACAATGCCAGCACCACGTCGGCGGTGGTGATCATGCCCAGGTCGCCATGGCTGGCCTCGCCCGGGTGGACAAAGAATGCCGGGGTGCCGGTGCTGGCCAGGGTGGCGGCGATCTTGCCGGCGATGTGTCCGGATTTGCCCATGCCGGTAACCACGACACGGCCCTGGCATGCCAGCATCAGGCGGCAGGCTTCGATGAACGAGGGTTTCCTGATTTCCGCTTCGAGCCGGTCAATGGCGCGTGCTTCGGTGTCGATCACGGCAAGGGCGAGATCCTGCAACTTGCTGTCATTCATTGTTTAATGTCCACTGCCACTTCCGGCTAGCTGCGCTCCGTAAAGTATAACAGGGTCTGATAGGCAACAAATGCAAGCAAGAGGAGTCCGCCTTCAATACGGTTCAGGCGCCCCGGTCCCTTGATGCCGAATGCCATGGCGAACAGCATCAAGGTCAGGCCCAGCATCACCGGGTAGTCGCGGCTCAGCACCATGGAATCAATACGAATCGGGTTGATCAGGCCGGGTAATCCGAGGACTGCCAGCAGGTTGAAGATATTGGAACCGATGACATTCCCGATGGCGATGTCATGCTCGTGCTTGAGGGCGCTCGTCACCGATGCCGCCAGTTCCGGCAGGCTGGTGCCCAGCGCAACAATCGTCAGCCCGATCACGAGGTCACTGATACCGAAGGCCTGCGCCACGGAGACCGCGCCCCAGACCAGCAGGCGCGAGCTTACCAGCAGTATCAGGGCGCCGGTTGCCAGCAGGAAGAAGGCGCGGCCGATGCCGATGCCGACGGGCATCTCCCCGGCAAATTCACTCACAACCGGATCCGGTGTTGCCTGTGTCTTCAGGCCCTCCCAGGTGAGCCATCCCAGCATGCCGGCCATGCCGGCAAGTAACAGTACGCCATCCATGCGCCCCAGCATGCCATCCACCAGCAACATCCAGGCAAAGGCCATGACTAGCAACAACATCGGCAACTCGCGGCGAATAATGCTGGAATGAACGTTCAATGGCATGATCAGCGCGGTGATACCCAGGATCAGGGCGATATTGAATATATTTGAGCCAATGGCATTACCCACCGCGAGCCCGGAATTGCCTTGCCAGGCCGCCATGCCAGAGACGATGATCTCCGGCGCCGAGGTGCCGAGGCTGACGATGGTCAGGCCGATGACCAGTGGCGAGATATTAAGGTTCAGGGCAATGGCGCTGGCGCCCTCGACAAAGCGGTCGGCACTCCAGGCGAGCAACAGGAATCCGCCGGTGATGGCGAGCAATTCTATCCACATGATGAGCTTAGTCGCTTGCTGCCGCGGCAGTGTCGTACAACGGTTCCGTACCGGTGTTCCGGCCCTTGCGGGTGGGAAGTAACCGGAAGGATAATAACGTCTTCATCGGGCAGGCTCTTGGTGTCGGTCTGCCTTATCATACACGCCACTGCGGGCATGCCAACTGCCGGCAGGGCAGGACCCGGGCCGGTAATGCGGCCGTCCTGACGGGCGCAGTGCCCGGCATGATTCTTAATGGATAACATTATAAATGGCTGAACCCGTTGTACAGATACGCGATCTCAGATTTGCTCGTGGCGAGCGCATGATCTTCGATGGTGTCGACCTGGATATCCGGCCCGGCGGTGTGACGGCGATCATGGGGCCGAGCGGGACCGGCAAGACGACGCTGCTGAAACTGATCGGTGGCCAGCTCCAGCCATTATCCGGTTCTATCCGTGTGCACGGCGAGGAGGTCCCGGGACTTGCACGAGCCGCGCTGTACCGGTTGCGCAGGCGCATCGGCATGTTATTCCAGAGCGGCGCACTGTTGACGGATATCAACGTGTTTGACAACGTTGCCTACCCGATACGCGAGCACACCGGTTTGCCCGAGACACTGGTACGCGATCTGGTATTAATGAAGCTTGAGGCGGTAGGCTTGCGCGGAGCTGCGCAGCTAATGCCGAGTGAGTTGTCCGGCGGCATGTCACGGCGTGTGGCGCTGGCTCGTGCCATCGCACTGGACCCGGACATCGTAATGTATGACGAGCCGTTTACCGGGCAGGACCCGATTTCGATGGGGGTGCTGGTGAAGCTGATCCGTGAGCTGAACAATGCGCTGGGCATGACCAGTGTCGTGGTATCGCACGATGTACGCGAGGCCACTGCCATTGCTGACTATGCCTACCTGCTATCCGATGGAAAGGTTGTGGATCATGGCACTCCGGATGAGCTGTGGGGCTCACGCTCCGACTGGTCGCAGCAGTTCCTGAACGGCCAGCCGGATGGCCCGGTTGCGTTTCACTATCCGGCGCCCGACTTTCGTGACGATCTCCTCGGTAGTGGGCGTTGCTGATGCTTGACGCCTTGCAGCGACTGGGACAAATCACCCTGCAGTTCTTCCAGCGCCTGGGACGGGGCAACCTGTTCCTGTTGCAGACGCTGGCGAGTCTGCCTGGCACGATATTGCGGCCGGGGCTGGTGGTGAAACAAATGTACTCGGTGGGCGTGCTGACCCTGGTCATCATCGTGGTTTCCGGCCTGTTTGTGGGTATGGTTATGGGACTGCAGGGTTATAATACGCTGGTCGATTTCGGCGCTGAGGAGTCGCTCGGTGTGCTGGTGGCGCTGTCGCTGGTGCGCGAACTCGGTCCGGTGGTTGCTGCGCTGCTGTTCGCCGGTCGTGCCGGTTCCGCGCTGTCCGCCGAGATTGGCCTGATGAAGGCAACCGAGCAGTTGTCCGGTATGGAGATGATGGCCGTGGACCCGGTGCAGCGGGTAATCGCACCGCGCTTTCTGGCGGCATTCCTGTCCATGCCATTACTGGCAGCCATTTTCAGTGCCGTTGGCGTGTACGGCGGGCACCTGGTGGGTGTTGGCCTGCTGGGTGTGGATGACGGCGCGTTCTGGGCGCAGATGCAGGACAAGGTGGACTTTCACGAGGACATCCTGAACGGCGTCATCAAGAGCATTGTTTTCGGTTTTATAGCCGGCTGGATAGCCCTGTTTGAAGGTTATGATGCCGTTCCGACGGCAGAAGGCGTGAGCCGGGCCACGACCCAGACCGTCGTGCATACTGCACTTGCCGTGCTGGGGCTGGATTTCGTGTTGACGGCATTGATGTTTGGAGACTAGGCGTGTGAACAGCAGAACAGTCGAAATCTGGGTGGGAATATTTACCGCTGCGGGAGTGGCGGCCCTGTTCATGCTGGCAATGCAGGTCAGCAACCTCAGTAGCATCGGCGGTACAGCAGGCTATGTGCTGACCGCAACCTTTGAGAATATCGGTGGTCTCAAGGAACGTTCCCCGGTAACCGTGTCCGGTGTGCGCGTGGGGCGGGTGGAATCCATTAATTATGACCTGGAATCCTTCGAGGCCGTGGTGTCTATGAAGATCAATGATGATTACCAGGGCTTTCCGGAAGACACCTCGGCGAGTATATTTACCGCCGGCCTGCTCGGAGAGCAATACATCGCCCTTGAGCCCGGTGGCTCATTGGATAACCTTAAAGATGGCGGGCGTATCCAGTTGACCCAGTCTGCGCTGGTGATGGAGCAGATTATTGGCCAGTTCCTGTTCAGCATGTCGTCTGACGAAAAACAAGAGTAAGCGGTTATATGACCCACCCCATGGCAAGTTTCAGGCTGGTAATGGCAGCCATCCTGTTAATGACGGCGCTGTTGGCGCAGGCCTCCGTGCGTGCGGCTGACGATGTGTCGCCGCATGAGCTGGTGCGCTCAACCATCTCACGCATGCTGACGGCGATGCATGAGGAGCAGGCGGCGATCAAGCAGAATCCCGACCATCTTTTTGAACTGGTTTCCAGCATCGTGTTGCCGTATTTCGATTTCGAGCGCATGAGCATGTGGGCGCTTGGCAAAAACTGGCGCAGGGCAACTCCGGAACAGCGTGTGCGTTTTGTCGAGCAGTTTCACACGTTGCTGGTCCACACCTATGGGTCGGCTTTGTCGGAATACTCCGACGAGGAGATCATCTACCTGCCGTATGTCGATGATGGGAAGGCCGGTCGGGTCACCGTGCGCACGGAGATAGAGCAGGCCGGTTCAACGATTCCGATTTCCTATTCCCTGTATCAAAGCCGTGATGGCTGGAAGGTCTATGATGTTGCCATCAGCGGGGTCAGCCTGGTAACCAATTACCGCTCAACCTTCGGTACTATCATCCGGGAGAAGGGCATGGACAGCCTGATACAGCAATTGTCCGATCGCAACAACGACTTGACCGATGGCTGAGGCGCGCTTTGTCGATAATGGCAACGGCAGCTGGCTGCTGGAGGGCGAACTGGGCGCTGCCTCGGTGCCTGCCTTGCTGGCGCGCGCCACGCCAGCCCTGAGTGGCAGCGGGGATATCGAGGTAGATCTCAAGGGCGTTACGCGCGCGGACAGCGCCGGGCTGGCATTGCTGGTTGAATTGATGCGCGAGTCCAGCCGTAATGACCGCCGTATTGTCTTTAGCCATGTGCCGGCACAACTGCTGTCGATTGCACGTGTGTGCGGTCTTGAGGAGATTCTTTCCCTCTCGAAATAGACGTCTCTGGGAGACGCGATGCGTGGCCGGCGGCTGCCTACGCAGGGGCGGGCCACTTTTCCAAACAATCCGGACTATTTACAGTTATGCAAAGCAAAGAGCTCGAAGCATTGATCAAGGCAGGAATTCCCGATGCCGAGGTGATCGTGAAAGGGGATGGCGATCATTTCGAGGCCGTCGTTGTCAGCAAGCAGTTCGAGAACTGCACCATGGTCAAGCAGCACCAGCTGGTTTACGGCACACTTGGTGACCGCATGGGTGGTGAAATCCATGCGCTGGCACTGCATACCCATACCCCGGAAGAGTGGCGCAACCAGCGTCGTATCCAGTGACCACAGTGGCTGCACAGGGACATCGATTCAATGGATAAGTTGATTATCAAGGGCGGTAACGTACTGGAAGGCGAGATCCGCATTTCCGGCGCCAAGAACGCGGTATTGCCAATCATGGCGGCAACGCTGCTTGCCGATTCGCCGGTAGTGATACGCAACATCCCGCACCTGCATGATGTCACCACCACCATGGAGTTGCTCGGTCATATGGGTGTGCACCTGACCGTCAACGAGAAGATGGATATCGAGGTGGATACATGCTCGATTAATTCACTGTATGCACCTTACGAGCTGGTGCGCACCATGCGTTCCTCGATCCTGGTGCTGGGTCCCATGCTGTCACGCTTCGGACGCGCCGATGTGTCGCTGCCGGGTGGTTGTGCGATCGGTTCGCGGCCGGTCAACCTGCATATCAAGGGTCTGCAGGCCATGGGTGCCGATATCAGGGTGGAGAACGGCTACATCAAGGCACGCGTCGACCGTCTCAAGGGTGCGCGCCTGGTGATGGATGTTGTTACCGTGACCGGTACCGAGAACCTGATGATGGCCGCCACGCTGGCTGATGGCACCACGGTGATTGAAAACGCGGCACGCGAGCCGGAAGTGACCGACCTTGCCCAATGTCTGAATGCCATGGGTGCGAAAGTCAGCGGTGCCGGCACGGATACCATTACTATCGAAGGCGTGGAAACGCTCGCAGGTACCGAATACCGGGTCCTGCCGGACCGAATCGAGACCGGTACCTACCTGGTTGCGGCCGCGATTACCGGCGGGCGGGTCAAGGTGAAGGATGCGCGCCCGGATACCATGGATGCCGTGCTGCAGACACTGCGCGAGGCGGGCGCCGAGATCACAGTCGGCGAGGACTGGATCGAGCTGGACATGCAGGGCCGGCGGCCGGCGGCGGTCAATGTACACACCGCCCCCTATCCGGCATTCCCGACCGACATGCAGGCGCAGTTCACCGCCCTGAATGCCGTTGCCGAGGGTGCCGGCACGATTACCGAGACGGTCTTCGAAAATCGTTTCATGCATGTGCAGGAGATGCAGCGCATGGGGGCCAATATATTGCTGGAGGGTAATACCGCAATCAGTTCCGGTGTTGCGCAGCTTGCCGGCGCCCCGGTCATGGCTACTGACCTGCGTGCATCCGCGAGCCTGGTGCTGGCTGGCCTGGTAGCCGACGGTGAAACGGTAATTAATCGTATTTACCATATCGATCGGGGTTACGAGCGCATCGAGGAGAAGCTTGCGCAGCTGGGTGCCGACATACGCCGCGTCCCGGACTGAGACTGCTGCCGGGCTGTTGCGGCTGCCGGCAAGCTTGTAAATTGGCGGCTTCTCCCGGAAACTAACTGCCCATGAACAGCGCACTGACCATTGCCCTGTCGAAAGGGCGGATCTTCAAGGATACCCTGCCGTTGCTTGCCGCAGCCGGCATCGAGCCGGTGGATGACCCGGAAAGCAGTCGCAAGCTTATCCTCGATACCAATCTTGATGACGTCAAACTGGTGATCATCCGTGCCGCGGATGTGCCGACCTATGTCGGTTACGGAGCGGCAGACGTGGGGGTGGCCGGCAAGGACGTGCTGATGGAACACGGCGGCGAAGGCCTGTATGAGCCGCTCGACCTGGGTATTGCGCGATGCCGGCTCATGGTGGCCGGACCGGAGACAGGCAACAGCAAGCGCCGGCGCATGCGTATTGCCACCAAGTATGTGAAGAGCACAAGGCGCTTCTATGCCGACCGCCAGGAGCAGGTGGAGATCATCAAGCTGTATGGCTCCATGGAGCTTGCGCCACTGGTGGGGCTGGCCGACCGCATCGTGGACGTGGTGGATACCGGCAACACCCTGAAGGCAAATGGCCTGGTGCCGCTGGAACATATTGCTGACATCAGCTCGCGGCTGGTGGTGAACCGGGCCTCGATGAAGATGAAGCACGCCCGTATTGCCGGCCTGATCGAGAAACTTCGCGTAGCGTGTGGGAGTAAATGATTCTGCAGGATCTATAAGGCTCGTCATTGCGAGCGTAGCGTGGCAATCTCCTCAAAAAACTGCTCGGTAAGAGATTGCTTCGTCACTTCGTTCCTCGCAATGACGAACAAGGTCTAATCCTTTGTGAACCCGGTGTCCCCTGTGGTTGAAATTTTTGAGTACCCCAATGACTGAAATTAAACGACTTGATTCCAGTGATCCTGCTTTCCAGGCTGACCTCGAACGTCTGCTGGACTGGGAACAATCGGCTGACCTGAAAGTCGAGTCGGTAGTGCGCGAGATTATCAGTGCGGTACGTACCCGTGGTGATGCGGCGCTGATCGAGTTTACCGAGCGGTTTGATCGCCGCAAGGTGACCGACGGGCTGGAAATTTCTCTCGGGGCATGCCGTGCCGCGCTGGACCTCATCGAACCGGAGCAGCGCAGTGCGCTGGAGCTGGCCGCACAGCGCGTGCGCGCCTATGCCGAGCACCAGCGGCTGGAATCCTGGTCCTACACCGAGGCCGACGGCACGTTGCTGGGTCAGCAGGTTATGCCGATGGATCGGGTCGGCCTGTATGTGCCGGGCGGCAAGGCGGCCTATCCATCCTCCGTGCTGATGAACGCGATTCCTGCCCGAGTGGCCGGCGTCGGTGAACTGGTAATGGTGGTGCCGACACCGGATGGCGAGGTCAACAACATGGTGCTGGCCGCCGCCAGCATCGCCGGTGTTGATCGTGTGTTTGCCGTCGGTGGTGCACAGGCCGTCGCTGCGCTGGCATACGGGACCGAAACCGTGCCGGCGGTGGACAAGATCGTAGGCCCGGGTAATGCCTATGTTGCCAGTGCCAAGCGCATGGTGTTCGGCAAGGTCGGTATCGACATGATTGCCGGGCCATCGGAAATCCTGGTGCTGTGTGACGGCAACACCGATCCCGACTGGATCGCCGTCGACCTGTTTTCACAAGCGGAACATGACGAGGATGCGCAGTCCATCCTGGTCAGCTCGGACGGGGATTTCCTGGATCGTGTCATGGCCAGTATCGAGCGACTGCTGCCGGAAATGCCGCGTGCTGAAATCATTACCGCCTCGCTTGAGGGGCAGGGTGCGCTGATCCAGGTGCGTGACATGGAGGAGGCGGTTGCGGTGGCCAACCAGGTCGCACCGGAACACCTGGAACTGTCTGTCGAGGATCCCCAGGCCATTGCAGGCCGTATCCGGCATGCCGGCGCCATCTTCATGGGGCGCTACACGGCGGAGGTGCTGGGTGACTACTGCGCCGGCCCCAACCACGTGTTGCCGACTTCGCGTACCGCGCGTTTTTCCTCGCCGCTGGGTGTCTATGATTTCCAGAAGCGTTCCAGCCTTATCTATTGTTCTGCGCAGGGTGCGAGCGCACTGGGCAAGAGTGCCGCAGTACTGGCGCATGGCGAGGGACTGACGGCGCATGCACGCTCCGCGGAAGTGCGTATCCTGGAAGAAGACAGCGACTAGAATATTTCACGCGCCATGTCACTGGAAGATAAAATCAAACAACTGGTACGCCCGGCCATCCAGGCCATGACGGCCTATCACGTGCCGCCGGCGACCGGCATGATCAAGCTGGATGCCATGGAAAACCCGTGGTCGTGGCCGGATGACCTGCGTGCCGCGTGGCTGGACACGCTGCGGGGAGTGGAACTGAATAGGTACCCGGACCCCTCTGCGCAGTCTCTTCAGGACGTCTTGCGTAGCAGCATGAACGTCCCTGCGCAGGCCGGCATTATCCTCGGCAACGGATCGGATGAACTGATCCAGATGATAATCCAGACCGTGGCTGCCCCCGACCGCACGGTGCTGGCACCGGAACCCACGTTCGTCATGTATCGCCAGATAGCCGCGGTGACTGGCATGAACTACTGTGGCGTACCGCTAGGGCCGGATTTCACGCTGGAACGGGATGCCGTGCTGGAAGCGATCCGGCGTGAGCAGCCGGCAGTAATTTTTCTGGCCTACCCGAACAATCCGACCGGCAACCTGTTCGATAGCGGTGTTATCCACGATATCCTGTCCTGTGCCGAAGGACTGGTGGTGATCGACGAGGCCTATGCCCCGTTTGCCGATGCCAGCTTTATGTCGGAAATCCCGCGTTACGACAACCTGCTGGTGTTGCGTACCGTCTCCAAGCTGGGGCTGGCCGGTCTGCGGCTGGGTCTGCTGGCAGGCAATTGTGAGTGGCTGGAGCAGATAGACAAGACGCGCCTGCCGTACAACCTCGGTTCGCTCAACCAGGTAACCGGCCGATTTGCGCTGGAGCACAAGACGGTGTTCGATGAGCAGGCGCGCCAAATCCGTGCCGCGCGCGGGGAACTGGCTACCGGCTTGCAGGCGTTTGAGCAGTTGGTGGTGTATCCCAGTGCGGCAAACTTCATTTTATTCCGCGTGCCGGAAGGTCGTGCCGATGAAGTCTTCGCCGGCCTGAAGCAGTCCGGCATTCTGATCAAGAATCTGCACGGCTCTGCGCCGGCATTGCAGGACTGCCTGCGCGTGACGGTGGGTCGGCCGGAAGAAAACGCCGCATTCCTCGCGGCGCTGGGTGAATTGATCGGTTAGCAATCCCGATCAGCTGTTTACTGCGGACTGCGGCGGACGCTGGATGACGCGTGCCCTTACTGTGAACGCCTCGCCCTTGCGGATGCCGCCCAGTTCAATCAGCGTGTCTGGTTGCTGCGCGGAGATGACCTTCATGGCTTCACTGGCATCGGCGATCGGCGTGTTGTTGATGCGGGTCACGACATCGCCTGGCAGCAGCCCGGCATCGTCGGCCGGTCCGTTGCGCAGCACCCCGGAGATCAGTACCCCTTTCGTATCCGACAGGCCAAATGAATCCGCCAGTGCCGCGGTCAGGTCCTGTGCCTCGATACCCAGCCAGCCACGCACCACGTGCCCCTTTTCTATGATCTGCGTCATGACGCCCTTGGCAAGATTGATCGGGATGGCAAAGCCGATGCCCTGTGAGCCACCGGAGCGGCTGTAGATCGCAGAGTTGATGCCAATCAGTTCCCCGCTGGCGTTGATCAGTGCGCCGCCGGAGTTGCCGGGGTTGATGGCTGCATCGGTCTGGATAAATTCCTCAAACGCGTTGATGCCGAGATGATCGCGCCCGGTGGCGCTGATAATGCCGAAGGTAACAGTCTGGCCGACGCCAAACGGGTTGCCGATGGCCAGTGTGACATCACCCACGCGCAGGTGTTTTGAATTACCGATGACGATTGCCGGCAGGTTCTGGGTATCAATGTTCAGCACGGCCAGGTCGGTGTCGGCATCGGTGCCAACCACTGTTGCCTGTGCGCTGCGGCCATCGGCCAGTAGCACCTGGATCTCGTCGGCACCGTCAATAACATGGTTATTGGTCAGTACATAGCCCTGCTTGCTGATGAGAACGCCGGAGCCAAGGCTGGTCTGCACTTCGCGACGGGACCGGGAGAAGCGGTCGCCAAAGAAATGCTTGAAGATGGGGTCTTCCAGCAGGGGATGGGCACGCCGGGTGATGATCTTTGCCGTGTGAATGTTGACCACGGCCGGGGCCGCACGCTGTACCGCGTCGGCATAGGATACCGGGCCGACCGACATGCCATCGAACACGCCGGGGCGGGTGGATGGGGCTTCAGTTTCCTGTCCCGGTGTTTCGGTGACTTCCACGACGGTGCCGTCTGTGCGCAGCAGGTCGGGCTGTACCAGCAGTACGTAGATGAAAGCGGCTGCCAGACCGACTACTACCGTCTGCAGGATAAAGAAGAGAGACTTGCGAATCGCCATAGGTCGGTTACCCTGTGTGCTGCGCCGGGAACTCCCGGAAATAGCGTTTGATTACTTTATCAGGAAATCGTGCCATGGCAGCCCTGCTGGAATTGGTGGATTATACGAACAAGCTGCTCGACGTGAACAGCTTTGCCGACTATTGCCCGAATGGCTTGCAGGTGGAAGGCCATGCAGAAGTCAGCGTGCTGGTCAGCGGCGTGACCGCCAGCATGGCGCTCATCGAAGCGGCGCAGTCCGAGGGGGCCGACGCGATCCTGGTACATCATGGCTATTTCTGGAAGGGCGAGAATGCCTGTATCACCGGCTTGAAACGTAAGCGCCTGCAGCGCCTGCTCGAGCGGGACACCAGCCTGCTGGCCTACCATCTGCCGCTTGATGCCCACAGCGAACTGGGCAACAACACGCAGCTGGCGCAGGTGCTGGGTATCGAATGCCTTGGCCATTTTGGTCCTGCGGGTGACCTGCAGCTTGCGCAGTACGGACAGTTGCCTCGCCCGCTCGACGTGGCGGCATGCTGTGAACATATCGAACAAAGCCTGGGCCGCGCGCCGCAACACATTCCCGGCACAGCCGCGGAGATACAGCGCGTCGGCTGGTGTACCGGGGCGGCGCAGTCCTATATCGAGGCCGCCGCGGAGCAGGGGCTGGATGCCTTCATCAGTGGGGAGATCTCCGAGCAGACGGTACATGTCGCGCGTGAGACCGGTATCCACTATTTTGCCGCCGGCCACCATGCCACAGAGCGTTTTGGGGTCTGTGCGCTGGGCGAGCATCTCGCGAAGAAATTCGATATCCGCCACACATTTATCGATATTGATAACCCGGTTTGAATAACCGCTGTTGATTCATTGCGGCAGGGCTGGCTGGCACGCAAACACTACCGCTGAATCCTCCCGTTTTCCCTTGACCTTGGCAGGCGCATGCACCATCCTATACGCCCCTTGGAATCTTCATGAACTAAATCAGAATATTCCGATATGGTTGACTACCTTTTGCGCCATGAATGGGCGGCAATCAATAAGTTAACCAACTGTTTTTATTAAAAATACTGGAGATTGCCCCTATGAGTGGCGAGGAGACCAATACTGGCAGGCGTCGATTTTTGACCTCTGCCACAACGGCCATTGGTGCAGTAGGTACCGGTTTTTTCCTGGTGCCGTTTATTTCGTCCATGCAACCCAGCGCCAAGGCCCGGGCCGCCGGCGCACCGGTTCGTGCCGATATCAGCAGGCTGGAGCCGGGTCAGATGATCCGTGTGGAGTGGCGTGGCAAGCCGGTATGGATTGTCAACCGCACCCAGCAAAACCTGGACACGCTGCAGTCCATGGATTCGATACTGGCTGATCCCGGTTCCCAGATTTCCGACCAGCCCGGATATGCACAGAATGCCGTGCGCTCCATCAAGCCAAAGATTCTTGTGCTGACCGGCATCTGTACCCACCTGGGTTGTTCGCCGACCTACCGCCCGGACGTGGCACCGGTCGACCTGGGTCCGGACTGGCAGGGTGGTTTCTTCTGTCCATGTCACGGCTCCAAGTTTGATATGGCCGGTCGCGTGTTCAAGGGCATGCCGGCACCGACAAATCTTCCCGTTCCGCCATACCGTTACCTGAGTGATGCCGAAATCATGATCGGGGAAGCTGAGGAGACTGCATAATGGCTGGTAATACATCCGAAAAGTGGCAGGGTGGCCTGCTGGGCTGGATTGACGCACGTTTCCCGCTTAGCAGCATGTGGTACGACCACCTGGCCCGCTACTACGCACCAAAGAACTTCAACTTCTGGTATTTCTTCGGCTCTCTTGCGCTGATGGTGCTGGTAATCCAGATCATCACCGGTATCTGGCTCACCATGAACTACAAGCCGGACGCCGCGTTGGCGTTCAACTCCGTTGAATACATCATGCGCGATGTGAACTGGGGCTGGCTGATCCGTTACATGCATTCCACCGGCGCCTCGGCGTTCTTCATCGTGGTCTACCTGCACATGTTCCGCGGCCTGATCTACGGCTCGTTCAAGAAGCCGCGTGAACTGATCTGGATCTTCGGCATGATTATCTACGTGTGCCTGATGGCCGAGGCCTTCATGGGCTACCTGCTGCCGTGGGGCCAGATGTCCTACTGGGGCGCGCAGGTGATCATCAACCTGTTTGGCGCCATTCCCGGTATCGGGGAATCAATCGCCCTGTGGATTCGAGGTGACTACGTGGTCGCTGATGCGACGCTGAACCGCTTTTTTGCCTTCCATGTGATTGCAGTGCCGATCGTGCTGCTGGCGCTGGTGGTCATGCATATCCTTGCGCTGCACGAGGTGGGTTCCAATAACCCGGACGGTGTCGAGATCAAGCAGGTCAAG
>Ga0224514_10000180_pt1 | contig 20333 bp, 19 predicted proteins | sample SF_May12_sed_USG_3_FD_169107 | JGI IMG/M metagenome (GOLD analysis project Ga0224514, IMG submission 169107) | Sediment microbial communities from San Francisco Bay, California, United States - SF_May12_sed_USGS_24 | ecosystem: Environmental > Aquatic > Marine > Sediment | place: USA... | reverse complement strand
CGTTGCCTGTGCCAGGGGGCTTATAGACTATAACGGTAGGGAACTATATGCCATGACCCTTCTCAAGGAGCCGTGGGTTAATAGAGAGATTGTGCAGGCCAGAGACGAAGACGGGAAGCCGGACAAGACCGTATTCGCGGTACATGCTACATCATATGACAATGTCGGTTACGGAATATCAAAAGACGGTCTGGACGAATTTGCAAAGTCTCTGACGGAGGACGAAAAAAACGCAAGATTACTTGGTATTCCCTCTTACCTGTCCGGCCTTGTCTTGCCTCAATTCAAGCGGGATGTGCACTTGGTCGAAAGATTTGAAGTGCCCCTGGATTGGATTGTGGACATTACAATAGATGTTCATCCAAAGGAAAGACAGGCCGTACTTTTTATAGCTACAAATCCTTTCGGGATAAAATATGCTGTGTATGAACTATGGATGCATGGCAGCGGGAAGGATATAGCGGACGAAATAGTGAGGGTTATCAGGCAAAATGTATTCAGGGTGGGGAGAATCGGGATAGACCCATTGGCAAAGGGCGACAGCAACAATCCCGGCACTGTATATGACCAGGTGGAGAATGTTTTATATGCACACGGGTATGTGCTCGAAACAGCGTCTAAGGCTAAAGATTCCGGGATTATCAAAACAAAAGAAGCCCTTATGGGACCGAACAAGATTCCGAGCTTATTCTTCTTCAATGATCTTGTAAGAACGTCGTTTGAGATAGAAGGCTGGATGTATGACAAAGAACAAATACCGATGAAGAAGGATGACCATATGATGGAAAACCTCTACCGGGCAATCCTCTTTGATACAAAATGGTATGACATGGAAGAGGAAGAGAGCATGAGGCGAGAACAACCGAGAGAAAGAAGGGGAGCCAATGCCATTACAGGATATTAATAAAAGCACATGGAAAGAAGACTTTGGCATGGCGGAAATAAAGCTTAATAAAGAATATGAAAATAGCCCGGTTGATCTCGGATTTGGGGCGACCGGGGCGATGCCTTCCTTGAAAAACGAAGAACCAGCGCCGCCAACAAAAGATATTGTCAAGCGAGACGGGTTCGTTTTTGGCTTCCGCTTTGTGGTTTCTCCCGACAGAGAGAAATTTCTGCCAGAGGTATTGCGCGACATCCCCGCACAGATAGAGCTAAGGGAAAAGACATGGCTAATCTGTGGGATTATAGGGGCAAATCTGCACTTAAAACACAAGGATAGCGTCAGAATAAAACATGAAATAGAAAACAAGCTGAAAAGATTGCGGAATTCTGCATATTTAAAAGATAAGAAATTGTATTTCTGCTATCGTGCACCCTGGGAACTATACAAAGACTGGGACTTTGCAACCGAAGATACAACATATAAAATTTACGGCAGACTAATCTTTGTTCTGGAGAAGGTCAATGCCACTACAGGATATTAAGAAGAAAAAGACATCTATTTCGCTGCAAGATGGGCTAACAATAGCATCTGAGATTGATTGGAAAAATTCATACGAAGGACACACAGAACTAGTGGTAGAAATTGCGGCTGGCAGAGGACTTTACAGGTTCAGAGCGTCTTGTGTCTTGTCATATGACAAGGAAAACGATGCCTTAATAATCGAGTGCGAGGAATGATATGCCAAAAATAGAAATAGACGCAACGAACAGAGCGGTTAAGCTCTCAAAGAAAAAGCTCGAAGAGATCGGCGGGAAGGTCGTTACTGATTATAGAGCCGACAGGAATTCCAGAAGCGATTGGGAAGACCGGAGGAAAAACTGGTTAAAGTTATTTGCCGGACAGAGAGACAAGAGAGAAGAGTGGCAGGCAAATGTTCATGTTCCCTGGTTATCTGTTGCGGCCATTCAGTTCGCAGCAAGGGCGCTGCCAGCACTTCTTCCGGCCAAGGGGCTTGTGAAGGGATATGCCCTAGACAATGCAGCATACTATGCCAGCAAAAGAATCAGTAAATATATGAACTGGCAAGTTAGTTATAATATGCCGGAATTTCTTGACGATACAGACAAGATGCTGTGCCAACTTCCTATAGTAGGGACGTCGTTTAAAAAGACGTACTATGACACAGTTAAAGGTAGGGCTGTAAGCCACCTCGTTCCTGTTGAAAACCTCGTCCTTCCATATAGGTGCGGAAGCCTTGACAGAGCGCCAAGAATCACACATGTTTTTCGTCTGTATGTTAACGATATAAAGAAACGAGGGAAAGCGGGCATATATCACAATGTGGATGATTTGGGAGAAGGAGCTGCTTATAATGCCGACGATCCCGGAAGCAACATAGAAGATCAGGTTGACAGGATAGAAGGGACAACGGAATCTACAGAAGTAGAGCAGCCAAGACTTGTCTTTGAACAGCATACAGAGTGGGATTTAGACGGAGACGGGATAAAAGAGCCGTATATTATTACCGTTGATAGCGAGACAAGCAGGGTTCTTAGAATCGTGTCTGGGAGCACGAAGGAAGGGCAGAAAATTGATTACTTTACAGACTATCAATTTATTCCTAATCCAGAAAGCTTTTATGGCATAGGATTCGGAAACCTTATAGAACACCTGAATGAATGCGGAAATACCCTTATAAATCAACTCATAGATGCAGGACATCTTCAGAATATAAAAGGTGGCTGGGTTAACGCAAGAAGCGGCATAAAAAAAGGTGACTTCTCTTTTAGAATGGGTGAGTTCAAAAGCATCAACATAATGGGAGATGACATCAGAAAAGCAATATACCCTATGGAGTTTTCGCCTCCGTCACAAACGCTCTTTGTGCTTCTTGAAAAACTTCAGGATTATTCTAAAGAGGTTTCAACTGTTTCGGATACCATGCTTGGCCAACTTCCCCCAAGCGATACCACGGCAACGTCAATGATGGCGACACTGGAGCAGGGCATGGCAACCTTCTCGTCTATATATTCCAGGGTTAGAAGAAGACAAGGAAAGGAGTTCAGAAACATCTTCTTCTGGAATGGAGTATATCTTGACAGAGATAGGTATGTAGGGGTTCAGGATAGCACTTCCGATGAATTTGAGGACTTGATGCAGGCCATGCAGGAAGGCGGATATGACCCGATAGATGACTTTACAAATTCAGTAGATGTTATTCCGGTGGCTGACCCAACCATCACTTCAAGGGCCGAGATACTTGCGAAAGCAAAAGAGCGCATGGCTCTCCTGGAAGATCCAATGGTTGGAAATAACCCAGAGAGCAGGCATGAGATAATTGACCAATACCTTGATGCCCTTGAGACAAGAAACAAGGACGTTATTCTGCAAATGCCTCCGCCGCCACAGCCACCTCCCGACCTTACGCCAACAGAAGAAAACGCAGGCTTCTTAAAAGAAGTAGGGGCGTATGTTCTCCCACAGCAAGACCACGAGGCGCACCTCGAAGAGCACCAGACATTTCTTGAGAGCGAATGGGGAGAGCAGCTTACTCCGCAGGGGAAAAACCTGATAGAGGCTCATATGAGGGAAACGCTATCGGCGCAGTACACGAAAGAACAGGAAGCTACACAGGAAGCCATGGCGGAAGCAGCAAACGCTACACAAACAATAAGGGAGAGCGCATGATACCAGACAGTGTCAAAATAGGACACCTTACAGTTCCGATAGAGAAGAGGAAAAACCCGAAATCCCCGGAAGGAGACGAAATCCTTGGCAGATTTTGCGGACATCCGGCCAAAATCATTATAGATAAAGACTTGAAAGAAGACGAACTACGAGCAACGTTCCTGCACGAAATTATTGAGGCAATAAACAGCATCTTTTGTCTAAATATCTCACATAATGTGATTGAGACTTTGTGTGTTGTTTTGGCACAGGCATTAGAGGGGTTTGAATATCAAAAAGCAGTAATAAGGATGGGTCTTGGCTTTTCGATGACCGGAGAAATGGAGAAGGACAAAGGAGGAAATGCAGAATATGAATCCGTCTGAAGAAGATTTTAATGACTGGCGCGCAAGCCCGGTTACAAAACATGTTCTTGCGTCTCTTAATGAGAGAGTGGACAACCACAGAAAACACTTGCCCACTATCTGGCGAGACGAGGGGCTTTCCAAGGTTCTCTGTGGGAGTATTGCGGAACTGGAAGAGATAATTAATGAATTCTTTCGCATAAAAAAGGAGGAAGAAATAATTGGGTAATGATATATCACCATTAGAATATACGACAGAATCTTTGGAATATTTGCAATCCGTCCTTGATATAGAAGCCATTGGGACAAGGCTCTTTGTCCGCCTTAAATTCATGGAGCAGAAAGGGAAAATTATAATCCCTAAAACTGCCGAAGATTTCAGGCGACAGACATCGGAAGGGATGGCCGTTTCTGTAGGAGGTGACTGTGAATGGGTAAAGCCCGGAATGAGTGTCGTGCTTGGAATGCATGCATGGCAGATAATGACTAGGCCAATAAAGGGAACGAGAGACACGATAGAATTTGTCGTCGTTAACGAGTGTGACATCATCGGTAGAGACAAAGGAATCGGAGAATCACTGAAAAAGGGCTTAGAGAAAGAGGCCGAAGCTAGGTGCGGGGAGAATGGGAACAAAGAGAACTTTGATACTTTGGATGTAAAATATAAAACAAAAATGCGAGTTAACGCCGGACACTAGGAGGTTTTATGCCAGAAGAAACAGCGCCGTCAGCCATTAATGATGGCGGAGAAAAAGCAACGGGTGTAGTAGATAAACCACAAGAAAACAAGGAGCCTGCCAAAGGCCAACATTCGCCACCAGAAGGTTCGGACAGGTTTAAAGAAATATATGGAAAACAAAAGCGCCTAGAGCGGCAATTTAACGACCAGACACAGCTTGTCACGGCCATAAGAGAAGAGAACGCAAGGCTTAAAGAAGAGTTCGGCGTCGTTAAACGAGAGACTATAGACAGGACGGCAACCACCGTTATAGAGTCTCTTGAGGCGAAGAAAGTTCAAGCCATGCAGGATGAGGACTATGGAGCTGTAACACAAATAGACCGGCAAATGCGAGCAGAAGAAAGCAAGAAACTTAAAGCGGAGTGGGAGGCAGAACAAGCCGCCAAGACGCCGCCGCCCGCCGAACAACCCCCCGACCCAGCGGTACAAAGATTTTTTATAGAAAACAAGTGGGCTGACCCAAACCCCGAAAATCAGGAATTTAACGCAAAGATGTTCCGCTATGCCAGGACGCTTGACGCAGACCTGGAGGCGCAATACCCCAGAATGTTAATGACCGAAAGACTCCAGAAAGTCAAAGAAGAAACCGAAGCTGTTTTCAGCAAGAAAGCAGCACCAATACCAACAGTAGAAGGCGGCGGAGAATATTATGAAGCTCCCGCAGCAGGAGAGAAGGTCAGTTTGACACAGGAACAGAAGGCCGTCGCCATAAGATCCATGCCAGATTTGTCTCCGGCTGAGGCAATAAAGGAATATATTAAATACATGAAATAAGGAAGGAACGTGATGCCAGAGAAGACAGTAAAAGAGATATATGACGAAAAGACAAGGGTGCAAACACCCTGGAAGCCGGTCAAAACCCTTGACATTCCAATGACACTCAGAAAGCCGGGGTTTAGATATAGATGGCTTAACCCAGATCCCTCTAATTTGCAGAGAATGCTTGCTGAGGGCTTTCAGATCGATACCGAGATGAGCAAAAAACTTCCTATACCAGATGGATCATTACAGTTATATGCCGGGAAAACGCTAGATGGCTCAACGGTCAGGGCGGGCATGGTTCTAGGAATAATCCCAGAAGCCATTGCAAAACAAATGGAAGATCATTATAATAGAGAAGCAGATGCAAAAATGCCCTCAATAAAGGGAGAGATTCAGGGAACAACAGCGGGTGGACATAACATGGGGAACCGTTTATACGATCCCCTGAGAGGAAGAGATCCAAACAATATAATGACATAACATCATCTTCGGAAGCGTGCAGACAGGTTGTTGATGCCTCACCGCTACAGCCTGTCTCCTGCTTCCGAGAATGCGCCTTCAACACTTCGGCTTTCTTAAAGCTGCGCCTTCTACTTTCACAGCCAACCATAGACTGTGCGCCTTCAACACTTCAGCTTTATGCTGCGCTTTCACATTCAGGCATAGCCTGCGACTTCAAACTTCAGCTTTATGCTGCGCTTTCACATTCAGGCATAGCCTGCGACTTCTATTAAAAGCATTAACACTAATTTAAAAAATATGGATTGCTCCCATTAATTCCAGGGGGTAGTCCGTTATATATTCAGGAGATAGCTATGGCTAATATAGATGCGCCTAGAGGGCTGTGGCCTATAAGCCATCCAAGCGGCTGCCTTCGCAAGAATGTCTTTGGCAATTACATTATAGATGCTAATACTGCCGGTGCTCTGGCACAGGGAGACTTGGTGTCGGCGGAAGCCGGAGGCAATATAGAACTTGCTGCTGCCGATGATGGCATTATAGTCGTTGGCGTGTTTTGGGGGTGCAGGTATGTAGATGCTGATGGTGACATCCACTATAGCACCTATATTCCGGCAACCAAGACAGGCTTTACCCTCATGCAGGCAGATGTGTATGACGATCCTACGATAGAGTTTGGCATACAGGCTGATTCTGGAACGGCATTAACCGTTGCTTCGGTTTTTAATACGGCAAATCATGTTGCCGGCACATCAGATTCAACTAGGAAATTATCTGGTCATGAACTTGATTCAAGCGACGTAGGCACAGGAGCACAGCTGAAGATTCTTGGGCTTGTAGACACGCCGGATAATGATTGGGGTGAGCATGTGAAGTTAAGAGTGCTCATAAATGAGCATCTTCACAAAGCCGCTGTGGCTGGCGTATAGGAGGATAAAAAAATGGCAGTTGGACAAGCAGATTTCGGAGAAACCCTATGGCCAGGCATAAATCGGTGGTACGGACTTGATTATAAGCAATTTGATGAGCAGTACAAAGATCTTTTCGATGTATTGAGCTCTACAAGGGCTTATGAGGAAAGCCAGAGTCTAGCCGGTTTCGGGCAGATTCCCGTTAAGCCTCACGGAAAGAGTGTGGCTTATGCTGACCCCGCCCAGGGTTTCAAAAACAGGTTGATAAATATAACCTATGGTCTTGGATTTATAATCGAAAAAGAGCTTTATGACGATAACCAATATGAGCAGGTTGTCCGCAAGTTCCCTACTGCTCTTTCGAGAAGCGTTAAAAACACGGTCAATACCGTGGGCGCCCTTGTTTACGACAGGGCTTTTAATTCTTTGTATACCGGTGCTGACGGGCTAGAAATGTGCTCGGCGGTTCACCTTAAGAAACTCGGCGGTACGTGGTCAAATGAGCCTTCCGTAGCGGCAGACCTTGCGGAAGAGTCTTTGCGACAAGCGTTAATAGACATCGCTGATTTCCAGGATGATGCCGGTCTTAAAATGAACCTAAAGGCAATGAAACTAATTGTTGCCCCTGAGAATGATTTTAGAGCGTCAAAGCTTCTGGAGTCATCTCTGGAGACACAGTCGGCCAATAATGACATTAATCCTGCGAAAGGCAGAATGCCTTACGTGGTAAACAACTTTCTGACAAATACAAAATATTGGTTCATCAGAACCAGTTGTCAGGATTCGCTGGTTTTCTACTGGAGAGAGAAACCAGATTTTACAAGGGATAATGATTTTGATACCCGGAATGCCAAGTACAAAACTATCTACAGGATGGTTTGTGGATGGGATGATCCTCGTGGCATTTACGGCGTTCCAATGACTTAAGGAGGAATAACATGCCTGAGACAAATTATCCCGATGGCCTTACCTCCCGCGGAATGCCGGTTCCGGGCTGTGATTATGGGACAACCGGAAGTGTTTTCTATGTACATAGCGATGGGGGCGGACTAGGCACTTCTGTTAGCCCGTTCTCTACTATTGATTACGCTATCGGCAGGTGTACGGCCAATAAGGGGGATGTCATCCGTGTTATGGAGGGACACTCCGAGACCATTGTTGCCGCTGCTGGAATCGCCTGTGATGTTGCGGGAATTACAATAGTTGGGATGGGGAATGGCACGAATAGGCCGACCATCAACTTTACCACGGCAACAACGGCTGACCTTGATATTGATGCCGCAAATGTCAAAATTGAGAACATCTATTTTGACCTTACCGGGATAGATGCGGTGGCTGCTGCCATTGATGTTAATGCTGCCAACTTTACAATGAAGAACTGTGACTTCTTGATGGCTGACGGTACGGGGCAGGCGGCAATTGCCATTACAACTGCTGCCGCTGCGGCGTCTAGCAATATGAAGATTCTTGGCTGTAATTTCTTGGCCCCCAATGCGGGGGCGACATCGGCCATTCTGGTCACGGGAACACCTGACAATGTCGAGATTGGCTGGTGCAATATCAACGGGGATTTTAGCGATGCATGCATCCAGAATCCCACTGGTAACGTAGCAACCAACCTTTTCATTCATGACAACTTCCTGAAGAATGACCAAACAGGCGACCACGCTATTCAGCTTGTATCTGCCTGCACAGGATCGTTAGTGAGAAACATGTATCATAGTGATTTAGCACAGGGCACGGCTGCCGATACTGGCTCCTGCTTCTCTTTCGAGAATTATCATTGTGATGCTATTGACGTAAGTGGAATATTGGCTCCGGCTGCTACATAGAAAGGAGAGGGGGTGAAAGCCCCCTTTTTATATGTCTTATCCATTAAACAGATATGTGCCGGGCACATACAAGAGAGAATGCGATCGGTGCGGCTTTGATTATCTGCGCTCCCAACTTATGAAAGAAGAGCGTACAGGGTTAATTGTTTGTCCCAGATGTCATGACCCGTTGGAAAGGGATGACAGACCGATACATATTCCGAAGAAAAGACCTTTTAAGAGGGATTAAGAATGGCTCTTTCGGGTAGTTACGATTTTAACCTGACAAGGTCAGAGATAATAAAAAGCGCTCTTGAGAAGGTGGGGGTTCTTGAACCTAATGGCGCTCCCACATCCGAGCAGGACACCTCCGCCGCAAGAGACCTGGACTCAATGGTGAAGTCCTGGGAAGGTGAAGGGATAAACCTATGGAGTGTTGATTGGACAACACAGACGCTTTCTGCCTCAACGATTATTGTCGGGACGGATAGCAATGATTATGAATGTATAAGAAACCACACTTCAACCAATGACAACAAACCCATTACCGGAGCGGATTATACTTCATACTGGAAAGCAACCGGAGGAACCGGCGTCGGTGCTGCATGGGCTGTATCTACTGCTTACACCTCCATCTGCAATTATTCTCTAAACCAAAATATTATCGGAATAAAAGAAGCCTTCCTCAGAAGGGATGGTTACGACACCCCGCTGAACATCATGTCTGAAAGCGATTATATGGGGATGGGAACCAAGACCACCGAAGGCCAGCCAACAAACCTCTGGTTCAGAAGGCTTCACACACCAGAAATATTCTTATACCCGTATCCCGATACTGTCACAGATGTTGTTCACGTGACAGCCATAAGAAAGTCTCAAGACATGGACACGGCGTCAGATGATGCGGACTTTCTGTCGGGTTGGCTTGATGCCCTTGTATATGGTCTTGCGGCAAGACTTGCAGATACATATTCACTTCCGTTGGCAGAGAGACAGCAATTCTTTACTAAAGCAGAAATATTTAAAAACACAGCAAGAATGGGAACACAGGAAACGGGAGACCTGAACATATCCCCTGATTTGAGAGGTTATAGATAATGGCAGCAAGAGCGATACAAATATCTGAATTACTGTCAGGGTTTTTGGATGCCAACGGAGACCCTTATTCCGGCGGAACATTGACGGTATATGACGAAGGCACGCTGAACTTAACTACGATTTATACCGACGCAGCCATGGGCACTCCCGCTTCAAATCCTATTACTCTTGATACATATGGTTCGGTTGCCAATCCAGTCTTCTGCAATGACAATGTCAAGCTTGTGCTCAAGGATTCCCTTGGCAATACGATTAAAACATGGGATGAACTGACGTATGCAACCGGAAATCTATTCGCAGAACATTCATCTGCCGGGGTGCATCTTGTTCAGCCAGTGGCCTTCTCTGTCCATAGAAACAGTGTTAATCAGACCATTGCCGATTCGACATACACAAAGATTGAATGGACTACCGAAGATTTTGACACAAACAGCGACTATGACAACAGCGTTAACTATCGTTTTACACCAACTGTGGCAGGAAAATACGTCATCGTTGCTACGGTACAGTGGGATGCCCTTCCGGGGAATACCACAACGCTCCTGTATTTATATGAAAACGGGGCGATTGCCAATGCCATACAAAACGTTGCCTCTGAAGTACGTTCAAGCACTCCTGAGATATCGGTGGGAACAGACAGCGCTAGACCAGCAAGTTCTATTGCTGCCGTTGTAAGCGATGCAAATGGCTGGATTGTCCCCACTGCGGCAGATGGAGTTGACGACAGAGCCATAATCCCGCTATGCCTTCCGATAGGGGCTACCGTAACACGACTTGATATACACGGGCTTGCTGTTGTCGACGCTAATTATGGAACTGTAGCCGCTGATTTGCTGAGGCGTGATATTACAGGGGCTTCGTGGGATACGATGGCTACTGCCTCGTTTGATGGAAATGGCGCACAAGGAACGACAGGAAATGACACGTCAATAAGCAATGCGGTTGTAGCTACTGGATATGAATATTCGTTGCTTGTAAGGGTGCAAGTTCTGGCTGGTGGGGCAACAACAAACGCTAAGTTCTACGGAGCGAAAATAACTTTTACTACAACAAATGGCGGAGAAAGCCAGTCCATAGTAGCGGTTGTTGATGCCAATGGCTCAACGGACTATTTTGAAACGTTCGTATATCAAACGTCCGGCGCTAGCCAAGATATTCTTGGGACAAAAAGAGATTCATTCTTCATGGGGTACAGAGTAGGGTTCTCATAATGCCGAAAATTACAATCCCAAGAACCAATGATTTTAGAGAGGTTGATTCTTGGCGGAGGATTATATCCGACGGGGCAATGCAATCATCTTTTTTTGTTTATAAGTCCGCCGACCAGACTGGCATTGCTAGTGGTGTGTGGACACAGATAACATGGGACACAGAAGAATACGACACAAACAATGATTTCGCAAGCAGTATATTTACGCCGACAATAGCCGGGAAATATCTTTTTACCGCTGTTTTGGAGTTCTCGTCTCTAGGCGACAATGTCAATGTGTTGACGGGGCTTTATAAAAATGGAAGTCTTGTTCGAAGAGGCGTGGGGATAAGCGGGGGTGCCGCCACCTTTGCAGCGGCGCTTCTGTGTGCAGAAATAGAGGCAAACGGCACGGGAGATTATTTTGAGATATATGGCATACATTATCATGGTTCAGCAAGAGATGCCCGTGGAGGGCAGCCGTACTTCTGTAGTTTCGCAGGGCATAGAATACCTTTTTCTTAGGGAGTAAATTATGGCAGGATTATCCGGTTATGGTGGTAGGCTTTCCGCTGCACAGGCTGCTGGCAATACAGGTCTTTCCGGGCTGAGGCAGCAAAACCCGAAAACGCCGGGAAGTGTTCTCGACCCTGCAACACAAAGATGGAAACAGCCAACAGGCACTACGGGCTTTGCTGGCGCTCAACAATCCGGTAGGTACGGCGGAGGATATGGAGGAAACTACAATTATTATTTCCCCCAGGGCGACGCCTCTGCGTATTATTCTTCTTTATACCCACAAGGGAATGTTTCTGCTGTTCCTTCTGCATATCAGCCCACATATCCATATAACCCGCCGGAGATAAACAGGGCTATATATGCCGGGCTGGAGGGTAGCCAGGCAAGCCCGTATAACGCCCCCGTAACCATGGGACAAAACAACATAAATACCCTGGAAGACCTCTATGCTCAGAATGCGGCGGCAGACAGGGCGTTCAGACAGCAGAGCCTTGTCGCCAGGCGAGGAAGAATGTCAACGCTTCAGGCCGCTAGAAGGCGCCGGGGACAGCAAAGGAATGCTTCTTGGTACAGGGATATAGTCGGCGGGATAGGAGCACGATTTTACTAATGCCAACATCTAAAATCCCAATAAACGGACAGGCATATAAAAACGTTGATGCCGTGTCGCTAACAAATCACAGCGAGGCGTTAATAAATGGGTTTGTCGATGAGTCTGAGAGTACCCACAAAAGGCCGGGATTGCTGGAATGGGTTGACCTTGGTACAGACAAACCAATTGACGGACTGTTTTTTTGGGACAAAAAAGAACTTGTTATTGCCGTATCGAATGGCGTTATATTTAAAATAACGAGCGGGGCTGTTGTTACGGAAATAACGGGGGCAACCCTGAATGTTTCCGGCAGGGTGTCTTTTGCCGTACATGGCGATATCCTCGCAATGGCAAACGGCGGAAAGATTGTTACCACAGACGACACCACGACAACGGAAATGGCGGATGCCGATGCCCCGACAAGGGTTACGCACTTAGGGTTTATTGACCAATACTTGTTGGCAAATGATGCACTGACAGATACTTTCTATTTCTCTGATGTAGGCGATCCGTTGTCGTGGGATCCGCTTGAGTTTGCCACGGCGGAATTGCGTTCAGATAATATTAACGCCCTCTTCACAACGGCTTGGGGTGAAATATATCTGTGGGGAAGAAAATCTCTTGAGCCATGGATTAATGATGGCGTTAGTCCCTTTGTCCCCTTTCCCGGAGCACAAACAACAAGAGGGACAATAGCCCCATATTCTGTGGTGTTGGCAGGGCAGACATTCTATTATTTAGACCCCTCAAAACAAATAGTCAGGCTTGAGGGTAGGCAGGCTGTTCCAATATCAAATCCGTTCAGGAAAGTCTTTCAAGAACTGACCGTTATTGATGATGCAATGGCTGATTACATGGAAATAGAGGGCAGGGCATTCTATGTTATATCTTTCCCCACGGAGAAGCTTACATTTGCTTACGATGCGGACTTAGGTTCATGGGCGCAGTGGGGTTATTGGGATAGTTCAGTGCCGGAAAATACGCAGTGGCTTGCAAACTCGTATTGCCATGCGAATTTGTGGGGCTTCCATTTGGCCGGAGATAGAAGAGACAACGGGAAGATACACAAGCTCAGCAGAGCATACCAAGACGATTCAGGAGACCTGGTAAGATATTTCAGGAGAACGGGGCATATAGACCATGGGACACTAAATAAGAAGCGTTCAAACTTCATCAATATAAAACTAAAGCGGGGAACGGCAGCAGCCGGCAACTTGGCTTTCAGGTGGCGGGATGATGGCAAGAACCTCTGGAGTAACGAGCATCTAATAGGTCTTGGCAATATCGGCGAGACAGAGTTTATAAAAAGAATTAATGCCCGTGGGATATACAGAACAAGGCAATATGAATTTACGTTAACCGATGCTATACAATTAGTGTTGGTTGGTGCTGAAGAAAACATCGACGTATTAACTAGATAGGTGAAGATATGGCAGCAGGAGCAGCAGGATGGGGACAGGCAGCAGGCTCAACAATGAGCGGCATAGGCTCTATCATAGGCGCAGTATCAAGCCAGAGAGCGGCGGCTACTGCGGCGGGTTCGGCGTCAAGGGCTGCGGACAAAATAAGAAAGTTCTCTATTGAGGGCAGAGACCTCATGGCTAATTGGGTTATATCCGCAAGAAGCCACGTAGAAAATCTTACCGAACCTGTGAAAGAAATTCTTGACGCTCTGGTTGAGGACGGGCTTATAGATATCAAGGCGGGAACAGACCTTGCCGATGCAATATTGGGAGAAGCCCAAAAACAAAGCGAAGAATGGATCGATAAAGCCACAACCGATGCAAGTGCAGAGATAGACAGAGCGGAAGAGAGGGCCGGGAGAGCTTTGACCGATTCCGAAATGATGGCTATCTTCCAGACAAAGACCGCCGAGACAAGGGCTGCCGGGGCCATAGGAGACGCTCTTCAGAGAAGCGTCGAGTATCTCACGCCATATATGGAAGCTGGCAAAAAGGGATTAAGCCTCTTTGACACGATAGAGTCAGATGTAAAACTATCTCCGCTTTTTAAACTTCAGCAGGCAGAGGGTGAGAAGGCAATTGACAGAGCCTTTGCAAAGCGAGGATTGCGGGGTTCGGGAGCAAATATAAAAGCACTCAAAGATTTTAACGAAGAACTCACCGCAACGGAAACCGAAAGACAATATCAGAGAATATTCGAGAGAGGGCAAACACTGGCTGGCTATGGACTTGCAGCCACACAGTTAGGCGTAGGAGCCGAAACAGCCGCAGGAAAGTCCCTGGCCGACGTTTACTATGGAACAGGCGGAAGACTGGCGGGAATTGCCACTGGCGCAGGCACAGCACGGGCAGGACTAGCAGAAAGAGCAGGAGCCGAGAGAGCTGGAGTAAAAGAACGTTCAGGAAAGTATAAGGCGGGACTTGCATCTATTTATGGCCCGGCAAGAGCAGACCTTGCCAGGACAGGGAAACAGCAGGAGCTTGCATTAAAACAGGGAGCGGGGCAAACATATCTGGACTTCCTGACAAACCAGGCTACGTATATAGCCGGACTTGAAGAGAGAATGGGGCAAAACGTTGCCAGCATTACGGCGGGGGCGGGAGCACAAATGGCTCCGTATTCTACCGCCGCAGGATTAATAAGGGGCGCTTCTATCGCTGATATCGGAGCAATGACGGCAAAGGGCGTCTCCAGCCTTGGACAATATGCAAGCTCCCTGTTTCAGAATACGGGGACACAGGCTCCCGCACAAACAACTGTAGTCACACCCGAACCACAAGAGTGGGAATATCCTTATACAGAATACGGAGAAGTTTGACATGGCAGGATTAACAGACATTTCACAAGTTACCAGGCCAATGAGTGAGCGTATTGCCGGATATCAGCAGGTTGAGGAAACCGAAGCACGCCTTGGGGGTATGCGTAGAGCCGGCGGAACGCTACAGGGATATTTCGAACAGAAGATTGTCGAAGAGAAGCAATCCAAAATGAGCACTCTTGTAGATAGCATTCTGAAGATTGGCGGCACACCAATGCTGAAGCAGGCATGGCCTAAACTACAAAAGGCGTCACCGGATTATCTCGGCCAGATAGATTTTGAAAGCTTTGCCGCTCCCATAAGAGAGAAAGAAGAAAGAGCTTACGGGCTTAAAGAAAGAGAAATCGGAGCAAGAGAAACATCCGCAGCGGCTTCTATGCTGGGAGCGAAGACGGGAGAAAAGAAAGAGAAGAGGCTTAAAGGAGCCAAGCCGCCCGCTTCACAGGCCGACAAAGAATTGACAGAATTCGCCAAGCTACATACCCAATTTATGAGAGGGGAATCCGTGTCTCTTGAAGACACAACAAGGTATTCTGTTCTAAAGGATCGTGTATATAAGGGAAATCAATACTCCGTGACAGAAACAAAAGAGGGAGATGATATCGTTACGTATATCAGGAACAAGCTCACAAATAGAGTTGAAACCGTTGTCGCTCCGAGATGGCAAGACAAAGGCAAGACAGAGAAGACTCTCAGCCAAAAGGAGGAGGAATTTAACAGAATATTGGGCGTTCCTCCTTTAGAGAGAACAGACGAAGAGAAAAAATATATAGGAACATATATTAGACCAACAGCAGAGACGAGAGGCACCCAGAAAGAAAGAGACAGAAAAGAACTTGAGAAGCTATATGCCAAGGGTGCAAAAATTACGCCCGCAGAAATAGCAAGGCGCGGGATGTTAGAGACATCTGTTTTCCCCGGGGGAAGACTTGACGTAACAAAGGTAGAGAAAGGCGATAACATAATAACGCAGATAAGGGACAGGGTTACGGGAAGAATCAAGAAAGTCACGGCCCCAAGATGGGCAGACAAGGATACCCCCGAAGAAAAGCTGACCCAAACGGACAGAGACAGACAGGCTTATGTTGGCTTCCTTAAGAGAAAGAAGGCAGGAGACATATTGTCTTTTGACGACGAAGAGACCTTTAAGCTTTTGGAGAGCAGGTTCGCCAAGAAAGGAGGAAAGGGCAGGAGAGGCAGAACAAAAGGCGACATCCTGAAAGACATAACCGCCGTGTCTATGAAGATAAATAGCCTGAAACGCCTACAGGAAGGGACGAATATAACGCCTGAGATGATAGACAAGAACCCGATTCTAGCTCTCTTGGCAGACAGTAGCGGGAACTTTGACCCAGTAGAAAAGAATAGAACGCTGAACAAGCTAATAGACCAGCTCACGTTCCATGAAGGCGAATTGCCCAAACCTAAAGAACTTATGTCTGGCACATGGTATATGGAGAGAGCGGCGAGAATACTGGGAGACACCGCCACAAGAGAACAGATAATAGCTGAGGCGAAACGCTCGGCAGCAGATGACAAGCGAAGGATAGACGAATAATGCCCGCTACACTGGCAGAAGTAGAAAGAGAAATAGAGGAAGCGGCCAACAAAGACACGGGCTTGCTTGAGAATGTTTTTGCAGAAATAGACGCCGAAGCGGGTGTTCCCATGCAGGAAGAAAGCGCTATTGATTTTGAAGCCGAAGAGCCGGAAGATATTGGTCTGGACAGAGTAAATGTGGAGATAGAAGCGGCCTTTATAAAAGACTACGGGAATGTTCCCGTCCCTGCGCTGGGCGTCGAAGACAGGGACGAAAAAATATCTGCCGCGCCTGAATTAAATATATTCCAGAAAGCTTCCGACTTTCTTGATACAACATTCAGTTCGAGAGAAGCCAGAATTGCTGATGCTCAGATAAAGAAAGAAGCCCACGAAGCTGGAATGCCAAAAGAGAAATACATGAGGGGGGTTTATCCACAGGGGGAAATGTTCAGGAGAACGGATCGCTTGCTGAAAGGCGCTGCTGGTGGAGCTCTCGGAACGATTGAAGGGATGGCAGGTTCGGCGGAATGGCTGTCTGGCGGAGCTATAGGAAAAGACCTTGCAGACCAGGCGGCACAGTGGAGACAGGAATTAAGGCCGGAAGAGATTGACTTTTCAGATGAACTTGCTTCCGGTGTTGGTTCTATGGCTACGTTTTTCCTTCCTGGCCTGGGTGTTGGCAGAGGCATGAAAGCCCTGTCAACAATAGCCCCAAAGGTGGCGGCCTGGGCAGGCGTAGGGATGGCGGCTATTCCGGCAATAGAAGAAAGCCTTGTTGAGGCTGGTTCGGTATACAGAGACACAATGGCAAGAACTAAAGATATCGGACAGGCGGAGGTGGCGGCAACCAAAACATTCTTTATGAATTTGCCAGCAACATATATCACAAACAAATTAGGAGTCTTTTCTGAGACTGGCGGGACAATAAAGAAAGGGGTTGTTTCTGCTATTACCGAAAGCGCACAGGAATCTTCCCAAGAAATTATAAGCGATGTGGCACAAGGCAAGGATATTAATTGGGATAACGTGAAAACCTCTGCGTCTGTTGCCGCCGTTACCGGGGCGGCTTTCGGTGGTGGAGAGGCCATGTATCGCACGAACATAGAGCCATCTTCTGTAATCCCAGAGAACCAGGCGGAAGAATCCTTTGCCTTTGAAAATGTCGAAACAGAAGCCCGATACAAAGCCAGTAAGGGCGTGCCAGAAGAAACTTTTCTGGATAAAACCAAGCAGACGCTCGAAAACATAAAACACAAAACGCAGAGAGTTTATGAGCACCTTCCAAGAACAAAAGAATACGCGCAGCTAAAGACAGACTTGCTCAGACTTGAGAAACAAAAATCCGTTTCTTCTGATAAAGCCATAAGGGGAATGAAAGATATTACATCTGGTCTTGACAGCAAAAGCTATGATGTCTTTACCAGAAAAGTTATCGTTGACGATCTATATGAATCGTCACTTAAAGGACAAAAACTTCCTTTTGGGTTCACCGAGGAAACGATAACAAATGAGAAGGCCAGGGTTGAGGCCGAGGCGATGGCCTCTCCTGCTATACAAGAAGCTTTGGAGAAAAGAGAAGCGCTGAATACAGCCATAAAGACCGACTATCTGGCTGCCATGAAAGGCATCGGCACAGACGTGTCCTCTCGTTTCCAAAATGAGCATTATTTCCGACACCAGGTTTTAGAATACGTTAATGCAAAAGGTTTATATGGAACTGGCAAGAAGCTTAAGACGCCAACAGGGAGAGGATTCCTTAAGAAAAGAGAAGGAAGCACGCTTGATATAAATACAGATTATATTCAGGCTGAATACGAGGTTCTTTCTCAGATGATTCACGACACGGAAGTTGCCAAAACCATAAAAGCCGTTGATAAAAACTATAACAAAACCCAAGAGATAAAAGAAAGATACTTTGACAGCTTGCAGGGGCTAGCGGAGTCTCTTGGCATGAATGTACGAGAAATTAAAACGCCTGGAAGATTAAAAACAATGCTTGAAGAAACACAGCCAGGCATATTAAAGTCCGAAGGGTTAAGCAAGTGGGAGGACACAATCCCCGAAGGCTTCAAGAAGTGGCAGCCGAGAGAAGGAAATATGTTTTACCAAGCATATGCAATTCCCGAACAAATGGCGGAAGATTTAATGTCTGGAGCTTTACAGGAGGCCGGAGTTAAGGCCGAAGACGTGGACAAGGTCGTAGCCCTGGGAAGGAAGCGAAAAGAGCTTGTTGTTAAAGATGAAGTAGCCGACACGCTTGACAACCTGAAAATACCCCACTCGCAGAACATGCTTATCAATGCAGAGAAGAAAATAATAAAAGGCTGGAAGGTCTGGAGCCTGCACTCTCCGAGGCGATTCCCCAAATATTCCCTGCGGAATTTATCTGGCGATGTAGAGGCTGTGTTTGTTGGCAACCCGAAAGGATTTAAGAAAACTCCGAGGGCATTTAAAGAGCTATATGGCTTTTTCTACAAAGGAAAAGAAATGTCCCAAGATATGCAGGATTGGTTTGATATGGGGGGGATGCAGTCAACCTTTCAGGCACAGGAATTGGGAGAAGTTAATAAGCTTGACGAGTTTCTAATGCTTCAAGAGAAAAAAGGAATAACATCCAAGCATGTCTCTATGGAAGCTTGGAAGAAATATTGGAACACGACCAGAAAAGCCAACGATTTTAGAGAGGGCGTATTAAGGTATGGAAACTATTTAAGCTATAAAGAGCAAATAGAAACAAGTCCAGACAACATGCCGGATAACTTCGGAGCTTCTATGCCAGAAGAAATAACGGGAATACAGGATACCAAGCAGAAGGCATTTACACTTTCGAACGAACTGCTTGGAGCATATGACGAGATATCTGTAGCCGGAAAGGCCATGAGAGAGCATCTATATCCGTTTTGGAGTTGGAAAGAAGTCAACTTCAAGCGCTACATACAGATGGCAAAGAATGCCGCCGATAGCGCAGAGACAGCGGAAATGGTTGGGAGGAAAACCATAGGAACAGCGGCAAGTCCGTACAATGCCTATCGTACAGGGAAATTTTTGATAAGAGCATCTGCATTTTGGGCGGCACTGCAAGCTTATAATCACACAGTCTTTCCAGAGGAAGAGAAAGACTTGCCAGAAGAGAAGAAGGCCAGGCCACATATAATTTTAGGCAGAGACAAAGACGGAAAGGTGCTTTCATTTGACAGAGTAGGAATGCTTGGAGACTTCCTCGAATGGTTTGGGCTGGATGCCGCTCCCAAATATGTAGACCAGTGGGCAAGAGGGACAAAGACGCTAAAAGAGATAGCAATAGACATGTCGAAGTCTCCTGTGAATATATTTGCTCAGGGTGCAAGGCCAGTATTTAAAACAACGGGAGAGGTTGTTACAAGAAGGGCTTTGTTTCCAGATGTTTTCAACCCAAGAACAGTGAGAGACAGGGGATTACACATAGCCAGAAGTCTTGGCATGGAGCACGAATACAGGGCAATGGCAGGAAAACCCTCAAGAAGATACAAAGAAACCTTGCCGCTGGCCGTGATTTACAAGACAGACCCAGGGCAGGTGGCGTATTCAAATATATTTGAAGCTAAACAGGAATATCTAAAATCTATTGGGAAATATGGCGAGGGATTCTGGTTAACCCCAAAGGGAGACGCTTTATATAACTGGAAACTTGCCATAAGATATAAAGACAAGACAGCGGAAGCAAAATATTTAAAAGAATATATTAACGAGGGCGGAACAGCAAAAGGAGCAAAGATGGCTATAAAAAAGATGAACCCCGTGGCCGGGCTGTCGAAAGAAGATACCGCTTTGTTTCTCGGATCTCTTGACGAAGAAGGAAAAGAAGACCTGAACAAAGCCGCAGAGTTTTATTTTGAAGTCCTCTTGGGAGGGGAAAAATAATGGCTCCATACAAGAAAGGTCAAGCAAAAGTCCGCAAAGTAATGCGTGAATATAAACATGGCACGCTTAAGAGTTCTTCCGGCAACAAAGTAAAAAAGAGAAAACAGGCTG
>Ga0224514_10000178_pt1 | contig 20472 bp, 24 predicted proteins | sample SF_May12_sed_USG_3_FD_169107 | JGI IMG/M metagenome (GOLD analysis project Ga0224514, IMG submission 169107) | Sediment microbial communities from San Francisco Bay, California, United States - SF_May12_sed_USGS_24 | ecosystem: Environmental > Aquatic > Marine > Sediment | place: USA... | reverse complement strand
GGTAGATTGAGTGAGTTTATCCAGAGTTGCTGCCCGTGTATAGGTTGTAAAATCGCTATAACGCACCTTGATTTGTATGGTCTTTCCTTTTAATTCATGATGCCGCAAACGAAATGCGACTTGCTCGGTTAGCTGCATTAGCCATGCATGTAAAATATTTTTATCCCTGATGTCATCGGCAAAGGTGGTTTCATTGGAAATGGATTTGGCTTGCCGCATATTCACCACTTTTCGATGATCAATACCCTGTGACAACTCCCACAGCTGTAAACCAAACTTGCCCAGTTTATCGACCAAAAACTCGGGTGACTGTTCACGAACCTGTTGAATTGTTTTTATACCGAATCGGTCAAATATGGCATGGGTAGCTTTACCTACTCCCCACAAACGGCTTATCGGCAAGGGATCAAGAAAAGGCTGTACCTTGCTTTCCTCAATAACCACGAAGCCATCCGGCTTTTCAATATCAGAAGCCAGCTTGGCAAGAAACTTGTTGGGAGCAATACCGACTGAGGCGATGAGCTGTTGTTCATCTTTTATGGCTTTTTTTATTTGCTGACCAATTTCAATCTCAGGGCCAAACAGGCGCAGACTGGATGACACATCGAGGAAGGCTTCATCCAGTGATAACGGTTCAATATCCGGTGTAAAGCGTGAAAATATTCCATGAAGTTGTGCCGAGGCCTCGGCATACAATGACATACGCACTGGCAACCGTACTAAATCCGGACACAAGCGTACCGCCTGACTCATAGGCATGGCACTTTTAATGCCAAAGCGACGTGCTTCATAACTGGCTGCGGCAACTACGCCTCGACCACGTGGAGAACCACCCACGACGACAGGTCGCCCACGCAAGGCAGGCTGTTCACGTATTTCTACCGAAGCAAAAAATGCATCCATGTCCACATGGAGTGTCATGCAGGTTCACCAAACGATTAAATTGAGATTTTATCTTAGATCAAGACTGCGAGGGAAAACATTAAAATAGCTATTTAATAAAGACTACCTAAAAACGTTATGAGCGCAGTAGTTTTTACGGCCAGTCAGAATAAAAACTACGGTACTTCAGTACCTTTTTTACATAATTTTGTGTTTCTTTATAAGGCGGAATACCTCTATATTTCGCCACTGCTGTTTCACCCGCATTATAGGCTGCCAGGGTCAATGCTATGCTATTGCCATAACGTTTCATTAACTGGCTTAAATACTTGGTCCCACCATTGATATTCTGCCGGGGGTTATACATATCCGTCACGCCTAAATGCTCGGCTGTTTGCGGCATGAGTTGCATCAACCCGGATGCGCCCTTATGGGATGTGGCACGGGGATTAAAGTAAGATTCGGTGTGGATCACCGCCTTTACCAGAGCTGCATCCACATTATGACGGCTGGCCGCCTGATGAATCAGGCTTTCAAAACGCATGTAATTAATGGCGGGTGCCTGCCAGCTATCATTCTTTTTCGCCGCCAGCTTGCCCATTTTTCCCATATGGCGACTATGGGTTACCAGTCTGTAACCTTCTTTATGTTGCTTACGATCAGACACCAGGCGACTACCGTCTGGTAGCTGGTACAGGTAATACGCTGCCTGGGCCGAACCCATAGCCCCTAGCCCCGGTATTAAACCCGTTATTAAACCGACAAAAATGAAAAGTTTGAACTTGGTCACAATTTACCCTCTCTGTCATACATATCGGACAAAGAAGCCAGAGTTTTAATTTTTTGTGACTTATTTAGCGTTTATTTGGGGCTTAAGAAGTAAACCGACTCGAGTAATTCACTCAACCCTTTTTCCTTGAAACGGGCATTGTCGTCAATTACGTCACAGGAACACAATTTGCGGTGCTGATAGCGAAAACGGTAAAGATCGCGCACTTCGTCTTCCGATACGGAGAAAGGCGGGCCCTGTAAGCAATCCTGATCATAGGACAGGCTGACTAGCAAGCTAAGTACCCCTTTGCTCATCAGCGTTTGAATATGGTCAGCATACTGCTGGCGCATAGCCTGAGGCAAAGCCACCAGCGAGGCACGATCATAGATAGCATCAACATTGGCCAACATTTCAGCATTTAAAGCGAAAAAATCACCACAGTAAATCTTGATACTGCCTGACTGCCAAACCTCGAAGTCACCATTGCGAGATTTTTCAGGTAGCAGCCCGTTATCTGCAAAAAAGCGCTCTACTGCGACGGGGCTGATTTCCACACCCAATACCTCGTAGCCCTGACCGGCCAGCCACAACATATCCAGGCTTTTACCGCACAGGGGCACTAAAACCTGCTGTCCCGGCTGAATATCCAGTACCGGCCAGTATTTCTGCAAATAGGGATTCACATCGTCCAGATGAAAACCGACGAGATCATTGTCCCAACGGTTATGCCAATAGGCTGCTTCCATGTCGCACCTCAAAACTTCACAAACATAAAAAAGAGGCGCATTTTATCCTTACTGATCACTGTCGTATATGGCAATTACCAGTAAAATGTCTGAAATTTCACCCTATTTTGAGGCAAATAATGATGACTACAGTAGCGGACAACGAGCAATTTTCCATTGATGCGCTGGAACTGGGGCCAATGGAGAATTTCATTTACCTGATTACTGATAAAAAAACCCAACGTGCTGCTGTGGTTGACCCCGCCTGGGACGTGCCGGAAATCCTGAAACTGGCTGAACAAAAAGGTGTCACCATTACCGATATCCTGCTTACCCATAGTCATCATGACCATATTAATGGGATCGAGGCGATTCTCGATAAATACGATGCACAATTGCATTTGTTAAAAACCGAGGCCCAGTTCTGGGGACAACATCTGGACTTACCGACCCTGCACCGTGGTGGGGATCGTATTCAACTGGGTAAAAGTGAAATCGAAATTCTACACACCCCTGGTCACACCCCTGGTTCAGCCTGTTATCACATTGATGATCAACTCATTACCGGCGACACCATGTTTGTCTGGGGATGTGGGCGTTGTGATTTAAGTGGTGGTGATCCCAGCCAGATGTTCGACACTTTAAACAAGCTGCGGAAATTACCGGAACAAACCGTTACCCTGCCCGGCCATAATTACTCTGACCAAACCACGGCAACCCTTCATGAACAATGTGAAGGTAATCCATTCATGCATTTTCATGACGTAGACAAGTTTGTCGACTACCGTATGCATATTCACGACAAGGTTCGACATGGGCCTTATCATGCTGAATTACAACATGAGCATGAATAAAAAAAGCGAGTATCCCACAACATATCCGGGATACTCGCTTTTGTATATCAAGTTAAACTTTAAAGCTTATTTTTCAGCAACAATATAAATCATCCACGATTCCTGATTTTCCACTTCCTCAGTTTCGTAGTATTCACCAGTACCTTCCAGCTCATCGTCGTCGTCATCGCTATCGACATACTCTTCCCAATAAATGCGAACCTTCTTGAAGCCTGCTTCTAATAAAAGTTCACGAATTTCTGGAATACTCCATAAGCGCCAGGTATAGGTAAAGGCATTTTCCATCGAGGAACCATCATCAAAATCAAAATGAATCGCGCACTCCATATGATGGTTGATAGGATTATAGGAAACATGCTCCCAGCGATAGGTAGCATCAAAATCTTCCAGTTCAGTTTCTTCTTCCAGGACGTCTGCACATTCGGTTCCACCGAACAAATCCAGTACCAGAATGCCGTCATCCTTCAGCCCTTCGCGTGCGGTTTCAAAATACTTGCGCATTTCATCGCGAGTTTCAAAAATGCAATAACTGAAATTGAAGGCATTGGTAATATCCACTTTGGGTTCAGTAATATCACGTACATCAGCTTCAATGAATTGAACGCGACTGGCAACATCACCACCGGCAGATTCAACATTATTATTCAGTCCCCAGTCTAATGTGGGCTTATCAATATCCACAACAATCGCCGTACGCTCCGAATCACTTTTGGCCCATTCAACGGAAAGAAATCCGGTACCACCAAAATCTTCTTTAATGCTAATCGCTTTGCGACCACGCAGGGCTTCATAGGTTTTACTCATGAACTCCACTTCAGCCTCAGGACACTGCACCGATTCCTGATACAACACATGGCGATCTGCCTGTTCAGCCTGTGTTTGCTTATTTGTCTGTGAACTCATAACCCTACCCCTGTCAATTTATACTTACATATATTGTTATTTAAAGAACTGCCGCGATTATAGCGATTTTTTATGGCAAATGCGCGGAACATATCATGCGTATGGTCACCTAAATACGCAGTCAATCATCGCAAACGAATGTGCTATGATCGCGTTTCTTTAAATGGTCAGAATTAGATCAGGTAGCCCATGAAAATCCAGCGACATCAAACTGTTGCCGTAAAAGTCGGCGATATCACTGTAGGTGGTAATGCTCCTGTGGCCGTGCAATCCATGACTAATACAGATACTGCTGATGCCAAGGCAACCGTTAAACAAACCTTGCAACTGGCCAAGGCAGGTTCTGAGCTAGTCCGCATTACCGTCAACACGGCCGAAGCTGCTGCTGCTGTCCCTGAAATTCGAGAACAACTTGATGCAGCCAACTGCCATGTGCCATTGATTGGTGACTTCCATTTCAATGGTCATAAATTACTAACGCAATACCCTGAATGTGCCGAAGCACTGGCAAAGTATCGTATCAACCCGGGTAATGTCGGCAAAGGCAAAAAGCGTGACGAACAATACGCCAGTATGATTGAAGTGGCGTGCAAATATGACAAACCGGTACGTATTGGTGTGAACTGGGGTAGTCTGGATCAGGCTTTACTGGCGCGTATTATGGATGACAACGCCAAATGTGCTGAGCCTAAAGATCCCAAAGCGGTTATGCATGAAGCGATGGTGACCTCAGCATTGGAAAGTGCCCAGCAAGCCGAAGAGTATGGATTGGCCCATGACAAAATTATTCTTTCCTGCAAAATGAGTGGTGTGCAGGACTTGATTAGCGTTTATCAGGATCTGGCTGGTCAATGCGATTACCCGTCACACCTTGGTTTAACCGAAGCGGGCATGGGTAGCAAAGGTATTGTTGCCTCGACGGCTGCGCTGTCCGTGTTATTACAACAAGGTATTGGTGACACGATCCGTATTTCATTAACACCAGAACCTCATGGTGAACGCACTAAAGAAGTGATTGTTGCTCAGGAAATTTTACAGTCCATGGGCTTGCGTTCATTTACACCCAGTGTGGTGGCCTGCCCCGGTTGTGGACGTACTTCATCGACCTACTTCCAGCAACTAGCCAAGGATATTGAAAGTTATTTACGGCAGCAAATGCCTGTATGGAAAAAAACGCATCCTGGTGTAGAAGATATGATCGTCGCCGTGATGGGTTGCGTGGTGAATGGTCCCGGTGAAAGCAAACATGCCAACATTGGCATTAGTTTACCGGGCACCGGTGAAAAACCGGTTGCGCCAGTTTATGTGGATGGTAAAAAAAATGTCACCCTGAAAGGTGATAATATTGCAGAAGAATTTCAGGCAATTGTTGATCATTACGTGAAAGAAAAATATTCTGCATAAGCCTAAGGCTATCTATAAAAATTTAATGATTCGTCATTCTATCTAGAATATCCTGATAGTCCCTTATTCTCTTGACATATCTCACAGGCTCACGGCCTCGTGCATAACCATGCTTCAAAGTACGGTAATATTTTTTTTGTGATAATAAGGGGAAGACCTCTGACATGTCACTCCATAAACTTGGGTTTTTACCCAAGTGTCTCGCCAGTTTTCGTGCATCATAAAGATGCCCCATACCAATATTATAGGCTGCCAACGCATACCAGGTACGATCAGGTTGTTTTACATCTTTTGGGATTCGTTTGATCAAGAGTGATAAATACTTGGCACCACCTTGCACACTTTGTACTGGATCAAGCCGGTTCTTTATTTTTAATTCTTTCGCCGTAGTACGCGTTAACATCATCATGCCACGCACCCCGGTGGGACTTTTGGCGTTAGGCTTCCAGTGTGACTCCTGATATGACTGAGCTGCCAACAATGTCCAGGCCAGGCCATGATGATCGGCAGCTTTTACAAACATGGATTTATACTTTGGTAATTTTTTGCTAATACCACGCTGAAACGCCCGATTTTCGACATAATCAAAAACTTCAATAAACCCGTAATACTTGTTCAGTGTTTGTGATAATTGACCTGATGACTTTTCTTTTGCTAACCAGTGGTTAATTTTTTTCTGTAATTGTTTACTATTTTTATTTAAAACCCAGGCTAATGACTCCGGTTGCGTAAGATTAAAGCGTACAACCAATTCAGGATAATATCGACGATTAATAGCTACAATATTTGAGTCTGCAATGGTGCAATCAAACTTGCGCTGCCATACTGCAGCCAATAATTCTTCTGTATCATTATCGGTATCTTCCAGCCAATTGAGAGAAGGATATTTGCTTTTTATTTTTTTAAGTTGTTCAGCGTAACTACTTCTTGCAGGAACTGCCAGTTTCACTTTTATTAAATCTGCAGCATTTTTTGGATGTAGTCCGCCACGACGACATACTACTTGCTGCTGTACCTTTTGGTAATCGCTGCTGAATAAAAAACCATTACGACGCTGATGAGTATGCGTTAATCCTGCCGCAGCAATATCCCCTTCATTTTTTTGTAAGGCGGCAAGAATATCATCCACACTGTCCTTGACGATATATTTTGTTTTCAGCCCTAACGATGCCGCAAAACGCTCCACCAGATCATATTCAACACCGGCAAACCCGTCACGCGCTTCATAATAAGTAGTTGGTGCGTTGCGCGTAACTACAACAAGCTCATCATTTTTTGTAGTTTCATTGAAATTAACTAAAAAAACCAGGCTGGCTATTATCGCCAGCCCGATAATTACTACGCTCAATTTATAATAATGCATACTTGTCTGCTTAATAGAGCCTTACATACTGGCGCATTAAACTACCCCACTGATAAACTGACATCCCTATTAATATCAGAAGCGTACCTATCCAGACAAGTGGATCATTACTTTCATTATTCAAAAACTGCCCTAACAGCAGTGCGGTAACCGGTGTTATCAGTGTTATTAATGCAACTCGACTGGCTTCTACATGTTTTAATACATAGAAATACAGGATAAAACCTAATACTGATCCAAATAATGACAAATAAACAATTGCCATCCAGGTACGTTGAGGTAATTGCTCTGGTAAACTATCACCGGATACTAACCAACTAATCAGATATAGTGGTGCAGCTACCATCAAACCACCATGGGTAACGTCCATCGCATGCAAATCTGCACCTATCGATTTCACAATAACTGACGTAATAGAGTGTGATAATACGGCAACCAATATGGCAGCTATGCCCACTAAAGCATGTTCACCTACGGTAATCCCTGAACCGAAAATAATACTCAGACCAACAATCCCTAGTATCACCCCACTGATTTTATTTATCGTTAATGCGCGCTCCTTTAACCAGATGGCTGCAAACACACTAGTCATTAATGGCGTTAATCCAAATAAGACTGACACCAGACCTGAAGTAATAAATTGTGCACCGTAATACACCGCCATCATGGCCATAAATATACCCAGTCCTGTTGCCAGGTAGGTTTTAATGGCGGCACGATGCAGCGGGGGTTTGCGTGTCCATACCACAAGCAGCAGGCTGGTTACGCATAACGCTAAAACCATGCGTGATGACACACCAAAAAGATAACCGGCACCTTCACCACTCCACTTAATCATCAGTGGTGTAGTAGACCAGATTAATATAACCCCTAGGTAGGCTGCTGGGACTGACATTGTATTTCTCCTTGTAATACAGTTTTTATCGTCCATAAACAAAAAGGCCACTGTCTTTTGAACAGTGGCCTTTGGAAAACGTTATTGAATACTGAATAACTTACTGTTGATTTCCTCCAGCCACTTACGTGCGCGCCCATACTGCTACTGCGGGTGCATGCAGACAGTCGCGTTTAATAAACATGGCTGGTTGATTTGTATTCATGGCGCGCAGTGTGAACCTGCGCAAATAAACTGTCAAGGACAACCTCTTGAAATAGACTAACGGCTGTAAAAATAACGCCAACGGGCACCGGTTGCCTGCTCAAGTACCTGTAATACTTTATCGGCTAATACGGCTTCGTTGGGAAATACACTATAGATACTAATAAATATTCGTGCGGCAACCGCTGACTTACGCCAGTTGAGATTCAATAGCGGGGTAATTTGCTGACACTGAGGACATGCATATTCCAGTGCAGTGTCGTCCTGATATTGTTTGGCTAATGTTTGCCAATCCTGTTCTTCATGGCGACAGTGGGGACAACGTGGACCCTTGCCTGCTGCATCTGCACAAAACTCGGTTTTATCATGAGCAGGGCTAATCACAACATGACAAAAATCTTCACTGCCATTATCCGGAGGTTCAATTTCAATCGCCGGGGAACAACCCATAAAGGTCACAAAATTGAGAAACTGATCACCGATAAGAAACCGCTGCCCGTTGTTAATAGTTGGGGCAATAGCGGGATCCGCAACAGGAAGTTGCTCGCCAATGAATTCAATTTCACTAAGGGCGTTGGCAAGAATCCGACGATCATCAGGTACATAGTGAAGTTCAAGCGGATAAATGACTAACCTGGCAATGGACACTTGACTGTTTCCCCCGTTATTTATATTCGCCGTTAGCATCAGTTTTTTTGCATAAACAGTATACCACTGGTGTTATTTATCATGCCGGCTATTTCAGATAATGCTAAAATAGCGCCTCTTTTAACCGGGTAGATGTCAGGTGATTAGCATGTCAGAATTTTCTAAAGAAGAGCAGATTCTTAAAATGGTCAAAAAGGTCTTAACTGATGTGGCCAAAGACACCTATACCCCGGCTCATCTGAAACACCCGCTTTCAGAGCAGACTATTCATAGCATTCGTGACTGCCTGGCCTTGATCAGTGCACGTGAAAGTGAACTGTCCACAGAAGCCGGTCGGGAAAGTAACATGCGTCCCCGTTATGTTGATGAGGTGCCCAAGTCCGTGGTGGTGGATATCACTGGCTTGCAAAAAAACAAGGATAAAAGCTAAATCGGCTTTTATTTTCAGGAATCCAGCGTTTGCCAACGCTGGTAGACTTCATCCAGCTCTTTATTTACCTTTTTCAATCGCGCTAATGTTATGGCAACAGTCTCTTTATCCTGCTGATAAAAATCAGCCTGGCTGGTAAGCGCCTGTAGTTCAGCTTGCTCGGTTTCCAACGCTTCAATTTTTGCCGGTAGTGTATCCAGTTCACGTTGTTCCTTGTAACTGAGTTTACGCGGTTTGGCGGCTTGCGAAATTAGCGTGTCGTTTTTCTCTAGCTTTTGTGAATCCGTATTTGTTTCTGTATAGCTAAAAGACCAGTTTTTGGGTCGTTGCCGTACCCAGTCTGCATAACCACCGACATACTCTTTAACCCCATGATCACCCTCAAATACCAGCAAGCTACTCACCACGTTATCCAGAAAGGTTCGATCATGACTGACCAATAGCAAGGTACCTTCAAAGTTAGCTAACAAATCTTCCAGTAATTCCAGCGTTTCTATATCGAGATCATTGGTAGGCTCATCCATTACCAGCATATTGGCAGGCTGAATAAACATTTTAGCTAGCAACAAACGGTTACGTTCACCACCTGATAACATTTTCACTGGTGCATTGACTTTTTGTGCAGGAAATAGAAAGTCACGCAAATAACTGATCACGTGTCGTGATTTACCATTGATAGTAACGGTTTCCTTTCCATAGTTCAGGTTATCCAGCACCGACTTATCGGGTTCCAGATCAGACTGTTGCTGATCAAAGTAAGCAATCTTAAGTTTAGTACCGGTATTGATTTTTCCTGACTGGGCCTCAAGCTCACCCAGCAACAAACGAATCAGGGTAGTCTTACCCGCACCATTGGGCCCCATAATGCCAATGCGATCACCACGAAGAATACGTGTCGACAAATTTTTTATGATTGGCTTGTCATTGAAACTAAACGAGACATTTTCCAGTTCAGCCACCAGCTTGCCGGAACGATCCGCTTCTTCCAGGTTAAGCTTGACCTTACCTTGCTTGTCCCTGCGCTGATGGTGTTGTTCACGTAAATCTTTAAGGGCGCGTACCCGACCTTCATTACGGGTGCGGCGCGCTTTGATACCCCGTCTTATCCATGCTTCTTCTTCAGCCAGTTTCTTATCAAACTTGGCGCGATGCTCAGCTTCTACCACTTCACGTTCTTCTTTCTTTTGCAGATAGTTTGCATAATCCCCTGACCATGAACTCAAAACACCGCGATCCAGTTCAATGATGCGCGTAGCCAGATTTTGCAAGAAAGTACGATCATGGGTAATAAACAATAATGCACCCTGGAAACCCGTCAAATATTCTTCCAGCCAGCTAACCCCCGCCACATCCAGATGGTTAGTTGGTTCATCCAGCAGCAGCAAGTCCGGCTCGGTCACCAGGGCCTTGGCCAATAACACGCGACGTTTCAGGCCACCGGATAAACTACCCATCGGTGCATCAGCGGGTAAATCCAGTTTGGAAATAACAGTTTCAACTTTTTGTTCCAAGCGCCAGCCATCAGCGGCTTCTAACTGGTGTTGCAGGTCTGATAACTTTTGCATCAGTTCATCACTGATATTTTCTTCAAGCGCATGGGCAACCTGATGATATTCTGTGATTAGCTCACCCACGCCAGCCAAACCACTAGCGATCATCTGGAATACACTAATATCGTCCCCTGTTGGCACATGCTGCTCCAGGTAAGCAATGCGCAAACCTGCCTTTTGCCACAATTCACCATCATCGAGCATATTCTGGCCGGTGATTACCCGTAATAGACTGGATTTACCCTCACCATTACGACCAACCAGACAAATTCGTTCCCCTTTGAAAATATCCAGCTCCACATGATCCAATAGTGGTTTATCGCCAAAACTCAGAGAAACATCGGTTAACTTTAAAAGGGGGCTGGAGCTGGAAATAGACATAGTTTGTTTATTTTCAATGAATTAGTGCCGGAGTTTAATGAAAAACCCATGAATTTATTTAAGTTTTCTAGAAATCTGCCGCCATACTATTTAGATAAATACCCGCTATAGCGTGACAGTATTCGAATATCAATAATTATTAATTAATGGCGCCTATTATGCCTGAAGCAATGAGTATCAGTAAGTTCATATGACATGGAAATTTATTAATAGCTTACGTGGGCGCTATGCATTGGTCACTATTCTGCTGTCAGCTTTATTGCTAACCGGTGGTTTTTTTGCTCAATACAACTTGACCCAAGGCAGGGATACGGCAACAGAAAACATTACCAATCGCAATCAACTATTACAGTACAGCCGGCATATTCGTACCGCGATACGTGAGTACAATGGCTCACTGGTATTGTTTTTACTGATGCCCTATGAACAGAACTCAACTGAATACCTGAGTCTGACGCTTGAGCAAGCTCTTAAATATACAAATCGCTTATTACAATACCCATGGGTAACTGAAAATAATAAAACAGCCACTGTAAAACAATTACAACAAGCACTATATGATTACGATGCCGCCGTATATGTGCTTATCAAAATACGCAAGGACCCTGACAGGCAATATCCTTCCATGTCCCTCGCACGTAATACCATGCAAGTCCACAATGATCGTGTAAATACGGCATTGAATATTGCACTGACTGAAACCAGTGATGAGTCTAACCAGGAAATCACCCCAGTTTATAACCAGTTCATGCCAATTCGTTACCGCTGGACACAAATGGTTTCCATGTTTCGTATATATCTTGTTAATAGCATTGGCAGTTATGATATTGAATCCATACCATTACAGGAAAAGGCTATCTTGACTTTACATGACTCAATTCAGGAAAACATTCGCAGCCTTAATGATCTTATACAACAAAACAAACTGGGGTTTCAGTCAGAAGACGCACTGGTAACCATTCATAACGCATTTAACATATGGCTCGAAAACTTTAAAAAAGTGGTATCTATACATAATAGCGGGAACTGGCGGGCTGATGTAACGACTATAAGAGAAAGTATAGAGCCCTATAATGAAAAAATTTGGAATATTCTTCAGTCACTGGATATTGCCATTGAAGCATCAGGCAATACGGATGTAAAAAATCTTACTACAATCGCAGAGAAACAAGTGACCGTATTGTGGGTGATCACTCTATTAGGTTTAATATTTCTCTTCATTGGCTTTTACTTTCTTGAATACCTTGTGCTGCGCCCAATTGCCAATGTCGCCCTAGCCTTAAAACATGAAGCCCTTGGTGATGAAGAGGACAAGATCATCATTCACAGTAATATTACCGAAACACGTAACCTGATTGATGCCTTTGATGAAATGCACCACCAGGTACATCAACGTCAGCAAGAGCTTGAACATCAGGCATTACACGATGCGCTAACCGGGCTTGCTAACCGCACCCTGCTACATGATCGCTTGCAACATGCTATTCGTACTTCCAGAAGGGAAAACAAAAAAGTTGCCCTGTTAATGATTGACCTCGACAGATTTAAAGAAGTTAACGATACTCTGGGACACCACATAGGTGATGCGTTATTAGTTGAAATAGGCCAACGACTGGTAGACACACTACGTGAGGCAGATACTGTTGCCCGTCTTGGTGGTGATGAATTTGCTGTAGTGCTTTCTGACACGGATGAGGATAAAGCCAGTCACATTGCAGAAAAAATTCATACCTTAATGGCTGAAATGTTTTATATAGAAGAAATAAAGCTTTATATCAAAGCCAGCATTGGCATTGTGCTTTACCCAAAGCACGGAAAAAGTGCCCAGGCCCTGTTACAAAAATCAGATATTGCTATGTATGTCGCCAAACACAATAAGCTTGGGCAATCTGTGTATGATCCTGAACATGACCAACATAGCATTGGTCGCCTGGCATTAATGAGCGACTTACGCATCGCCTTAAACGAAGACCAACTGGAACTTCACTACCAGCCCAAGATCGCGTTATCCAGCGGAGATATCATTGGTTTTGAAGCTCTGTTACGCTGGCAACACCCCAAATATGGCGCTATTCCGCCAACGCAAATTATTCCATTGGCTGAACAAACTGGCGACATTGGTGATGTTACAAAATGGGTCATTGAAAAGGCGTTAAACCAATTAAAGCTATGGCAGCAACGAAACATCTTTTTAAGCATATCCGTCAATCTTTCTGTATATAATTTGTATGACACTGAACTCATCAACCAGGTCACTCAACTGCTGCATGACAATATGCCTTTATGTCATCACCTGACATTTGAAATTACTGAAAGTGCAATGATGGAACAGCCGGAGCAAGCTGTTGAGGTCATTACCCTTTTTGACAACCTTGGGGTGCGTATTTCCATTGATGATTTTGGCACAGGTTTTTCTTCACTCTCCTACCTTAAACGTCTTCCTGTTGATGAACTTAAAATTGATAAGTCATTCGTGATGGAAATACATAATGATGACAGTGATGCAGTTATTGTACGTTCAACTATTGATCTGGCTCATAACCTTGGGCTGGAAGTTGTTGCTGAAGGGATAGAAAACCAGGATATTTATGATATCTTAAGTATTCTCGGTTGCGACCATGCGCAAGGCTACCACATAAGTTATCCCTTACCGCTCAACGAGCTTGAAAACTGGCTTAAACCCTACTCTACACAGAATGCAAACTAAGTCTGTAATTCTTTGCTGTGGCATCTGCACTTTTATGCTATGTTATATAGGCTATGGATGATAAAGAAAAAGAAGCGCTTAGAAAAAAAATTGATACATTAAAACTCGAACATTTTGATCTTGATGATATTATCCGGCGTTTGTCCTCAGACCTGAGCGTCGATCAGCTACAGATACTCCGACTAAAAAAACGCAAATTAATTTTAAAAGATATGATTGCGAAACTACAAAGCAAACTTATTCCTGACATCGAAGCCTGATTACCAACAATCACCATGACGACACCTGGAAAAACCGAGGCACTGTTACTCATTACGCCGGGCTGCGCGCACTGTCCTACAGTAATCGCTCACCTTTCAACACTAGTGAAAGAAAACTACATCGCCAAGCTGGAAATTATTAATATTCAGCAATATCCGGATATCGCAACCACTTACAGCGTACGTAGCGTGCCCTGGTTAAAACTCGATGACTATATCCTGACAGGTTCCTATAGCCTGGATGAACTACGTCATTGGGCTCAACTAACTCACAGTGAAGAAGGCCTGCAGCAATATATTGAACTACAGCTGGCTGATGGTGAGTTAGATAAAATTGTCAGTGAGGTTAAACAATACCCCCAATGGCTGAAAACTATTATTAATTTGCTAAAAAATGACGACACTGCCATGCAGGTAAGACTGGGTATCGACACCATAATGGAAAATATGGCGGGTACGGAAATATTACAATCGCAAGTAGAAGAGCTTGGACAACTTGCACAAACCGTACATCCCAGCCGACTCGCCGATATCATTTATTATCTGGGGCTAAGTAAAAGCCCTAAAGCGATTTCGTATATTGAAAATTTTTTACAGCACGACAACCCGGATATCGTTGAAATCAGCAAAGATGCGCTTGAGAAAATACAAGCTATATAATAATAGCCAACGCCCATGACTGTCAGCGAAGAACAAAACTGGTTTATTTATATTTTAAAGTGTAGTGACCAGACACTTTATACTGGTGTTACTACTGACTTGCAACGTCGAGTGGAAGAACATAACTCCAGTAAACAAGGTGCACGCTATACAGCAGCACGTCGCCCGGTTCGTTTGGTTTATCATGAAAATGTCGTCTCACGTTCTGCCGCACAGCAACGTGAATACCAGATTAAATCTTTATCCCGTAAAGAAAAACAGCAATTGATTTCCACCTATAAAAAATAGCTATAAAGCAGCTTTGAGTTGCTCTGTGTCGATGGGAAAGGTTAGTGCCGCATGAATCGGGAAGCGTGACTGAATTTTCTCAAACTGATGGGCAAATTCCTGCTCATAAAAAACAATTACCTTGGCATCTGGCATTTTTTGTACAACAGCCAATAAAGACTCCAAGCTACTGGTACGGTCACGAAAATCCGACTGGAAATTAAATTCCGCAACAATCACGGCGGGCTGTAATTTTTTCAGCATGCGAATGGCATTGCGCATGGACTGGCAGCTTTCCACATTATACCCGGCTGCCTGATATAATGTAGAAAAATCAGGATAGCCCCCTAACTCGGTAATCGATAACAGATCACCCTTGGCTGGTGTGGGAACTTTAATTGAATTTACCATTTTCAGTCACTGTGCGTAGCTAAACAGGCTTGATTCTAGCATGCCCGTAAAATCACTAACGGCTGGATATTGAGCGAAATCGTATTTAGCAGTATGCTTTGCAACCCTTGAATTTCACAAATATCAGGAATAACCATTATGCCTTATTTTGTTTTCAAAATTGTTCCATCAGTCAGTAAGCTGGTTAAAAACCTGGAATTACTGGATTCCTTTGAAGAATACAAAGCCGCTAAACAACTTACCAAGCAACAACGTATCGAACAGGATAAAGATGATACGGCCACTTTCAAAGTGATGTTTGCAGAAACCCAGCTTGAAGCAGAAGAAAAGCTGCAAGAGCACCGTGAAGATCAAATTGTCCGTGAATGGGAAAAATAAGCGACTGTTCCAACTTAATATCACATTACGGGTTTAGTTACAGTGGAAGAAGATCAGTATCGCAAAACATACCGTTCATTTAACGAACGTCGTTGTGTTTATGAAAAAGCGATTAATTCACGTCGTTGTACCTGCCAGACTTCACACCGCTTCTGTCTGGCTGATCGTGAAGGTATCGCCTGTCAGTCACAACAAGCTCATGATCGTTGTAGTTCATTGCTCATGCTAATGCGCCAGAATGCCGGTTTTGCATTAAAACTACCCGATAGTGATGGCAGTCCACTACCACACGCCAAAGAACTCAAGGTGCAAATTGGCGGTTTGTTAGGTTTACAGGGATTATTATTTACAGAAAAACAAAATAACGAGTCAGTGGAAAATATTGATCATATTTTGCAACAGGCTTTGGAACAGTTTGGCACGTTTTCAGAAATACCGTTTAATGAAATTGTGAAATCAATTACAACCTTTCAAGGCCGGCAACGCCGTTCAGATAAACATTAAACCTGATCCGCCGGTGACTTATATTCAAACCAGTCAAAAGAACAATCCAGATGAGTACGCACTTTTAATATTCCGTTCAAACCTTCTTCCTTCATTAACTGTAATGGTGAGCGTTCTTTAAAGCGACTGTTTTTACGCTTCATCCAGATACTCCCCATCGAAGGGTTGTGAGGGTAAGTCGTACGCAAGGCATCGGCAATGCCAATAATATGCTCCAGTCGTACCATCACTTCCGAGGTGTCCGGAAATGGGGTGTCATCCCTGTAACGACGCAACATGCGATTTGGTGTTTTTGCAGGAAGATCAAGAATAGCAACCTGTTCAGAAGACGGCATACCCCAGCCATCTAGGATATTCATGATAGTCCTGGTTAAGCTTACTCTGTCTTCATTGCTCAGTGTTGTTTCACTCATTGCGATTCTCGTACTACTCATTTTGTTTATCTATTGTACAATAGCCATTCTTAACATAACACCTGAATAAAATACCTGGAGAACCTGCATGACTACTGGCTTTACCCCTGTTGCACAACTCAATGCTTTTAATAACCGGAAAGATGCTAAGGATAAATGTTGGCGAACAAAATATTTTATTGGCAAATGTTGATGGTGAAATTTATGCTGTTGAAGATATGTGCTCACATGAAGATGCATCGCTTTATAACGGAGCATTAAAAGGTCGCTGTGTGGAATGTCCATTGCACCGCAGTCAGTTTGTTTTAAAAACCGGTGAACCTCAACAAGAACCCGCTACTGAAGCCATTAAAACTTATTCAGTAAAAGTTGAAAATGAACAAATATTGGTACAGGTATCCGGCTTAATGATGGACTGATGTTGTGACTGTGAAGCCAGTGAAGGATTAAAGTTGAATAGAGAATTTATGGAAAAGAATCCCATTTTTCCCCATATTATTACTGGCATTAATACCGGGCAGGCCTCATTTCAATTTAAGGGACACTTTCATAATCAGCCTGTGACATGGCAATGCACCCTACAAACACTGGAACATCATTACCAGTCATTAATTGCGACACGGCAAATAGCAGATACGGAAAACGTCATGCTTAAAAAGTTTATTCACATACATGATGACAAATCACCCACACCACATATCCATATCGGTCTGGATGTTGACTGTATTGATAAACCTACCATACTCAAAGCTATTATTATGGTACATAATTATAAGCAACTACATGCTGGCCGACATGAATATGGTACGGCTTACCGCTATCCAGGGAAGTAACTATGGCTCGTTTATTATCAATATCACGTGCAGCACGCCTGGTAGGTGTTTCCAGAGGCGTATTACAAAAACAGATTTCTAATGATGAACTACGCAGTTTCGAAGGACAAATAAAAATATCTGATCTGGAAAGACTCTATCCACAAGCTGAGCTTGAAGATAATAGTATTATTGAACATATTGAAGATATTGTTGAACAGGCTCTTAAACGTGCCCGCGGTGAAAAGCTACGAGCCCTGCTGGCACCTGATTTAGGCACACTGGCGGCACGCGTATCCTCACTTAGCAAAGAACTCAACAACATCCAGCAACGTGAAAACGACTATCTACAAATACTTACCACGCTCAGAGATAAAATCAACAAGCAGCTTGAACACAATCAAGCTGACTTTACACATGATTTGCGGAACTGGCTGGAAGCTGCCCTTAATGAACCGATAATTGCCGCCAAATCGTCACCATTATTAACCAAAGACACTTTATTAAAAATGGTTGCTGCCCAGGTGCATTTAATGCCGACCGGGCATGAGTATTTTATTGAAGGGAATAACTCGATTCTCGAATCCGGCTTGAGTGCCGGGCTGGCATTAAATTACGGCTGCAGCAATGGTAACTGCGGAAAATGCAAAGCCAAACTGATTTCTGGTGAAGTCAAAAAAATTAAACAACATGACTATGTTATCCCTGAGACTGAGAAAAATCAGGGCTACCTGTTAACATGCTGTCATACTGCACTTACTGATGTTGTATTACAAGCCGATGAAGCCGGCAGTGAAAATGACATTCCGCTACAAAACATCACGGCCAAAGTCAAAAAGTCAGATATGCTGGCTGATGATTTATTATTACTCCATCTTAAAACCCCTCGTACTAACCGATTACGTTTTCTTGCTGGACAAAATGTCGCATTAAAAATTGAAGGCATTAATGATGAGGATATAAATAGTTTTCCCATTGCCAGCTGTCCCTGTGACGATATGAATATCCAGTTTCATATTAAACGCGATCCTGAATCAGCACTGGTAACTCATTTGTTTGATAACCTGCAAGCCACTGACAATATAACTGTTGAAGGGCCAAGTGGTAATTTTGTATTAAAAGAGGATTCTACCCGCCCTGTTCTCTTCCTTGCTTTCAATGAAGGCTTCTCACCCGTCAAGAGCCTGATTGAGCATGCCATGACACTGGAGACCGCGGAGTTTATTCACCTGTTCTGGATTGTTTCCGATAAAAATAAACACTACATGCACAATGTCTGCCGCGCCTGGACTGATGCGCTGGATGACTTCAGGTATACACCTCTTAAAATTGACACACAGAATAATAAAGTTTTACTGCAAGACCGCTTTGAACAAGTTACGCAGACCTATCCTAACCTGGATGATTTTGATATTTATATTGCGGGAACTGAACAGCTTGCAAATCAAGCTGTTCAGTTTTTAAAAAATGCAGGGGTTAATGAAGAAATGATTACCACTACTAATTAATAATCAATTTAACCTTCTTCCTCATCTGGTAACCAGCCTTCCAGTGCTTCAATAATCTTACGCGCCTGGATAGCACTGGAAATATTGAATTTTGACTTGTACTGATACTCACCATTGCGTTTCTGATATCGGCGAATACTGTATTTATCCGGACCATACTCTTCCTTTGTGCGATTCCAGTCCTGATACCTGAAAATAATCGTCGACCATGCACCTTTACTTAATACAACTTTATCCAATTGCTTGGATACCAGCTGTCCATCTTCCATATAGTCGACGGTCAACTCATCAATATCTGTAGCCATTTAGCATTACTCCACAACAAAATGAAAACTATCCATAGTATTAATAATCACCATATAATAGTCAGATTATAAGATTTAATCTTCTACTATGGCTAGTCCTATAGTTAAACTGTCATAAAATCACTATAGATCAAACAATTATCAAGACCATCGCCTGACATAATGCAACAAATCATTCCCCATTTACCCTCACATCGCACCATTACACTCTCGCTCTTGTTTGTAGTGATATTCTACCTGGCCTATATTATTTTAACCGGGCATGAGGCTCTATTCTCTGCACTGGATACCCTGAAAATCGTAGATTGGACGTTTATTCTGGGTTGCTCGCTGGGTAACTACGTTGTCCGTTTTGTCCGTTGGCAATATTATCTTGCTTTGCTTAACTATCACATCCCGATTATACGCAGCTTTGCCTATTACCTTGCCGGTTTCAGTTTGACAACAACACCGGGCAAAGCTGGCGAAACGATTCGTTCACTTTATTTCCATAAACATGGTGTAAAATTTTCAGCTAGCCTTGCCGCTTTTTTTACTGAACGTTTTCTTGATGTGGTTGTGGTAGCCTGTCTAGCACTATTATCACTACTGCACTTTATTGAATATCAATCTACCATTGTCACATCAATTACTATATTGCTGGTAATGGTCGCAGTGTTTGCTTATGGAAACACACATTATTTAATCGAAAGATTATTGCCCCTGATTAAAATAAAGCTCAGGCTCAAGTTTATAAATCGACTACTGGAATACTTAACTTTTTTTCTTTCACACACCAAGCAACTCTTTGCGTTCAAAGCCTTATCATTGGCTTTAACACTTGGCACTATTGCATGGTTGTTACAGGGGCTGGCTTTTATTTATCTACTTCAGCACTTTAATATTGAAATTAACCTTTGGCTTGCCTTGGGAATATATGCTGCCAGCCTGCTGGCCGGTGCAATTTCATTTATTCCCGGTGGCGTAGGCACCACGGAGGCCGCGATGGCTTTTTTGTTGATTGCTGTTGGTGTCGACAAACAGACGGCGCTGATTATTCCAATAATAACCCGTATCGCCAGTTTATGGTTTGCCGTATCGCTAGGGGCTTTTTCGACGTTATTACTCAGTCTGTCAGGCATAACAATAAAAATGCAGCAATCTGACACTAAAGGATCAGATACCAGACATTCAGGGTAATCAAACTTAATACTGTAGTAATAGTCACCGCAGTAGCATAAAGCTGGGTGTCCAGCC
>Ga0224514_10000177_pt1 | contig 20504 bp, 21 predicted proteins | sample SF_May12_sed_USG_3_FD_169107 | JGI IMG/M metagenome (GOLD analysis project Ga0224514, IMG submission 169107) | Sediment microbial communities from San Francisco Bay, California, United States - SF_May12_sed_USGS_24 | ecosystem: Environmental > Aquatic > Marine > Sediment | place: USA... | reverse complement strand
AAAACTACTTACCCCGAAGTCCGGCGTATATTTATCGAGGCCGAGGCGGCGGGCAGAAAACAATAAAGGGGCCATGGAGGGTAGCTGTGAAGCGCAATGCGGTTGTAGTCCTGGCGTTGCTGTTTTTCGCATCAACGTCGGAGGCTTCCCGGCAGTTCGACAGCGGGGAACACCAGGTCACATTACTTGAACTCTACACCTCGCAGGGCTGCAGCAGTTGCCCGCCCGCAGAGCGCTGGCTGAATGCCTATGTCGACAATGATGTGCTGTGGACGGAAGTCGTGCCGGTCGCCTTCCACGTGGACTACTGGGATTATATTGGCTGGAAGGACACCTTTGCCGCTGCCGAATACGGTGAGCGTCATCGTGATTATGCGCGGGCCGGCAGAGCCCGCACGGTTTACACACCGGGATTTTTCGCCAATGGCCGTGAATGGCGTGGCTGGACTTTCGGTATGGGGCCGCGCAGCGGTGATCGTCAACCGGGGCGCCTGGTTGCAGATATCGATTCAGAGTATATAAACGCAAGTTTTCCGGTACAGGGCGAGCAGCTGGAACTTCACGTTGCACTGCTGGGTTTCGGAATTTCAACGCCGGTGGCGCGAGGGGAGAACAACGGCCGTACCCTGGCGCAGGAGTTCGTGGTGCTTAAGCATGCCGTACATGGCTCGGACAATGGCAAGTGGCGGGTTGCATTGCCAGCAGCCCCGGCCGGGCAGGCACAGCGCCTCGGCATCGCGTTCTGGGTCAGCAGGCCGGACAACCCCGCACCCCTGCAGGCAACCGGCGGCTGGCTGCCGTAGATGAAAGTCTCGGAGACAAGTTGTAACAATGCTCGTCAGTCAGAAAATGTATCCGGCCCCTTTTTGCTTATCGCCATACCCTAAAGCGTGATAACTGTCTCGGAACGGATCATGCAGGTGGCTAGACTTGCCTTATGTTGCGAGCATTTAGCATTTCCAGCCAGGCATGGAAAAACCTTTCCATACCTGCGGGTATTGAGAGGGAGTCCCTCCTCGGGATGGTCTGTGAACAGTGCCAGTCCCTGTCGGATTCCCGCCCGCGTGTTTACCTGCTGATTGCAACTGCCTTTGCATTAGCCGGTTATGCCTGGCTCCTGTTGTTCCCGTGGCTCGTGTTTGCAAGTGCCCTGGGCATCTACCATGCAGTCTTCAACGGCGAGGTTATAGCCTGGACACTGCTGTTGACCTGGCTGGTCGTCGGGGTGCTTGCCGCCCTGGTCAGCTACCGTTTGTTTCACTTCAGGCCAGCGTTGCCCGCAGGTCGGGAGCTCGACAACCTGTCCTGCCCGGCGCTGTTTAAACTGGTCGCAGACCAGTCCCGGCACTACTGCAGCATCCGTATCGATCGCATCGTGCTGTCCGGTGACTTTGACCTGTATATCCGCAAGACTCCGGGTTTTGTACTGCCCGTGTGGTCAACGAATACCCTCGTGATCGGTCTTCCACTGATGCAGAGCCTGTCAGATACCCAGTTTCAGTGCGCCCTGGCCCGACGGCTGGGCCAGTTTTCGAAGCGCTACAATCGGTTTGAGAACTGGCTGTATCAACTGCGTGAAATATGGCCGCTGTACTGCAAGGAAGCGCACATGCAGGGCCCCGGATACCAGCCGGTTGCGTGGTTTTTCTGTGCTTATGCGCGCCTCTACAGGATGATTACCGTGCCGGTTGCGCGCCATGACGAACTGGACGCAGACACCTATGCGATGGAGCTGTTCAGTGACGAGCAAGTGCTGGACATGATCACTACCCAGATGGTGTGTCGGCAGTATCTTGCGGAGAGATACTGGCCAGTTGTCAGGAAACTTGCAGCAAGCAATGCCCGGGTGCTGGACAAGTTGCACACGGGTATGGCCGCCGTGTTGCGCGCCGGTCTTACGGCTGGAGCGGTCAACGAATGGCTTGCGAAGGCTCTGGCTGTGGAGGATTGTTGCGCTGATGAAATCCCGCCGCTGGCAAGTCGCATCGACAATATCGGCTTCGGAGTCGCCCGCATGGGTGCGCTCACGACCAACCCTGCTGCAGCTGTATATCGTGTAAGGCAATAAAAGGGTCTGTGCCCTTTGCTAACTGATGCAAAGGGACCGGATACTATTTTCGAGTCCGCTGTTCAGGGTAACGTGACAAGAACATACCCCAGCGCACGGTAGTCGTTGATCTGTGCGGGGCCGGCGGGAGCCACGTCGACATAGTCCGGGAAGTCGCCGGGCTCGACGCCGGACCAGCTGGCATAGGTGCCGCAGACGTGCAGGTCTACCTCCCCCCCGGTTACCAGTTCCTCGGCGATTGCGTGCAGTTCGGGTTTGTTTGTCCTGTTCCCCCGGGTCAGGGCGAACTGTTCCTCGCCGTGGCTGACGACGGCGATCGGGAGCCCGGGAAAGCGCGCCCGCAGGCGCTCAATATCGGCGCGTACTGCGGGGAGCAACTTGCCCAGCGTGTCCGCATCACCACTGACGATTTCGAAGACGACGCCCGCAGGTTCATCGCTGGCCGCCAGCAGTGCTTCGACATCGTCCGCGGCAATTGCATTCGCCTGGAAACCGGCAAGCGCGGTTAGCAGGGCGATGGTTATAAAAACTGTTCTCATGGTGTGGCTCTTTTTTCTTTCAGGAGTTGTGTTCTGGCCTGGAATACATCCAGCACCAGGTATTCGAAATGCTTTCGATCATCATGAGCCGTGTCACCCCGTTCTGTATCGTGATATTCGACCATCAGGGGTTGGTCTCGACCTTGCCGGGCCGCTGGCAGCACGGGAGTGCGGGATCAGACGGCATGCGTAAATTATTTATTCCAGCATATCCAGCATATAAAGTGGCATAGGGTACCAGTACATTTTCTCCCAATACACCCATTGAGCAATGATTCTGACTGATTGGGATTTATGACGAAATGTGAACTGCGTCACACATAATCCTGTAAAGAAAGGCATACATCCTGCAGATAATTATTAAAGAAATAGCACTATTTAATCAAGGGGATAAGAAAGTGTCTAAATTCAAATCTGCGTTCATGGCCGTCCTGGTACTGGCCTGTGTGCTGCCACTGTCATTACAGGCTGCCAGCACACCTCACTGGGTTCACTACAAGCTACTGAAGAGCAGTGCTGTGCTTCCGAAAAAGGTGGTGGTCCTGCCGGTCAGTATCGAGGTGCAGGAAGTCACAGCCGGCGATGTCATGGAAGAGGTGCCGGAGTGGAGCGAGATGGCCAGCAGGAATGTATTTGAGTCAGTCTCATCCGCTATCAGGAAAGATGCCAGCCTGGAAGAAGTCAGTGTGCCCGACCTGTCAGATAAAACTGCGGCTGTCGTGGATGAACACATGGCGTTGTACAAGCTGGTGGTCAATACCGCTTCGGATACTGCCTGGCAGCACAAGATCAGGCGTTTTGATTATGGCATCGGCCCGGGACTGGTCGAATTGCAACGCAAGACAGGGGCCGACGCTGCCGTGATGATTTACGGCGAGGACTATGTGTCGACCGCCGGACGCAAGGCCAAGGCCATTGCCGGGAATATCCCGATCGTCAATATTTTCAGCGGTCCGCCACCCGCGCTGGGTCATTCTTTTATTCACATCGGCGTGGTTGACCTCAGGACCGGTGATCTGCTGTGGATGAACAGCGATTTCCGCAAGGGTACGACAAGTCTTCGCAGTTCTGAGGATGCCGGCAACATTGTTGGCTCAATCTTCGACTGGTACCCCGGTATCGAGAAGTATCGCAACGTTTACGTAAAGTAGAAGGTGACTTGTGAAAAATGCCCTGTATTTGACATGCCTGTTTCTGTTGCTTGGCGGTTGTGCTTCAACGGGAGGCGTAACTTCCTTCAGCAATACCGGGGATACCGGTAACCTGCATGAAAAGGAAACCCGCCTGTGGCATGAGGCCGATGGCTTTGACGCTACCATTGATCGCAGTGGCCAGCTTTATGAAAACGAGCAGGCGACGGCCTATCTGCAGAGTGTCATGGATCGCCTGTACCCGGAGTTCAAGGGCAAGGTTCATGTCAAAATTTATGATTCGACACAGCTAAACGCCTTTGCACTGCCCAATGGCAGCATTTATTTCAATATCGGCCTGCTGGCCCGTATTGAGAATGAAGCACAACTGGCTGCGGTGCTGGCGCACGAGGCAGCCCACTTCATCGAGAAGCACAGCTTCAAGCAGCGTGTAAGGTCCAAGAATGCGGCTTCCTTTGCCTTGTCCGGAATTCCGTTTGCCAACCTGGCGGCGGTGTCCTCAATCAGTGGCTTCTCCCGCGATCTGGAACGCGAGGCAGACGCCAAAGGCTATGTGCGGCTGGTCAAGTCCGGGTATAACCCCCATGAGGCCCACAAGGTCTTTCAGCACCTGGCAGACGAGTCCAGGGCTCTGGGGCTGGAGGAGCCCTATTTTTTCTCCTCGCACCCCAGGATGGTGGAACGCATTGACGAATTCAAGCGTCTGTCGGCCCGGCACGAGGGCGAGGGCCGCGTCGGTTCGAAGTCCTACAATAGCGTTGTAAGTCCCATCAGGCTGGATGTCCTGGACAAGGATATTGGCCAGGATCGTTTCAGCAGCGTGATCCTCGTAATGGAGGACAGTAACCTGCGTCGCCATTACCCGCCAGCCGGTTATTTCTATCTCGGCGAGGCCTACAGTCGCCGCGATGAAAAGGGTGACAGTGAAAAGGCGCTGAAGGCGTATAAACAGGCAGAGAAGCTGTCACCGAATTTTTCCCCAACCTATCTACGGCTGGGAATGCACTACATGAAAACGGGCTACAAGGACAAGGCGCGAAGCTATTTTAAACGTTACCTGAGCGTGGCGCCGAATGATGCCAATGATCGCGCCTATGTCCGGCAGTATCTGAGTTCACTATGAGAGAGCAGGGACAGAGACTATGAAGAACATCCTCGCACTGATTGTTATGGCAGTACTGACCAGTGGTTGCGCCACGACAGCATACTGGACGATGACCGATGATCTGAATCGTGTCGCCCAGTCAAAAAGTTTCCAGATGAGTGTTCCGGAAGGGTGGGTCCGAACGACCGAGCCAGACACCTGGGAACAGCTTGAGGTCGGTGACAAGCTGCGTACCATCCTGCTGGAGTCGATGACTGTCACACGTGACGGTACCTCTCTCCATGCCATTACGGTTACCCGCCGTTATTCGGACAACGCATTCCCGACGCTCAAGAAAAAGAGCCTTGCAGGCATGCTGCCGATTGAGGCCGCGGACCTGTATGTGGCCGAGCTGCGCAAACGCAATGGACTGGAACGTTTGAAAGTGCTGAGCAACAAGCCTGCACAGGTGGATGAAAAACAGGGTTTCCAGCTGGTTATGCAGTACAAAAATGACGACGGTCTTCGCGTTCGTGTTATGTCATACGGATTTGTCGATGAAACAGGTTTCTACACCATCAACTATCGCGCGCCGTATCTATATTACTATGATCGTGACCATCAGGACTTCACTGAACTGGTTCATTCATTCAAGCAGCTGCAGGGGGCACACGAACCCCCGCCCAAGCTGCCTAAATGGGTGGAACTGTTCACTTGATTGATTCAGGTAAGCAGGGCCAGTGGCGCTGGTCAGCCTGGTTTACTTCTTCAGTCCGGCTTTATACAGCCCATCGATAAAATGCTTGCGCTGTGCCGGGTCCTTGAACGGAATGACGTTTTCTATGCGCTGCAATGATAAATCACTGCCGCTGATCCTGATTTGTTCCAGTTGCCATGCGGCTTCCTCGATTTCTCCGACATGTGCATAGGCGGCTGCCAGCCACAGTCGCGATTCTTCACTTTCCGGGTTGGTCTGTAGCGCAAAGTTAAAATTCCCGATGGCCTTGGCGTATTCGCGCTTGTTAAAAAATATCTCGCCATGAATCACTTTATAGAGGGCAGGGTGCATGGGGTTTAACTGCATGGCCTTGCGCATCTCGATGTCGGCCTGGTCGGGCTTGCCGGCATAATTCAGCGTGGTGGCAAGCAGGCCATAGCCGGCTGCAAAACTTGGATCAAGGTCGAGCGCCTTCTGCGCATGCTTCAGGGATTGCTTGTAGTCCTTGTGAAAGATGTCGGCGAAGCCTTTTACCCAGTACACCTGTGGCAGGTCGGGGTTGATCTCAATGGCCTGGTCCGCATACTGGTGCGCCATGCGCAGTGCTTCCTTGGAATCGTCAGACCAGCCAAGCTGGTGGTCATAGATATAGGTCAGCGCAAGGTTGGCATAGGCGCGGGCAAAGCTGCTGTCCAGTTCGATAGCTTTTTGGAAATAGTCCCTTGCCTCTAATGTACCTTCGCGTGAAGACAGCCACAGGCTTTGCCAGCCATGCAGGAACAGGTCGTAGGCCTCGATACTGTTGCTGTATTTGTGGGCAAGCCGGGTGCGTTCCTTGTCGGTGATTTTGACCTTGAGTGCTGCAATTATATCCGAGGTGACGGCATCCTGGAACGCAAAGATATTGTCCAGCGTGCCATCGAAACGTTCAGCCCATATATTGATGCCGCTGCCGGCATCGATCAGTTGCGCGGAAATTCTGACCTGTTCACCTTCTTTTCGGACGCTGCCTGCCACCACGTAATCTACGCCCAGTTCCTGCTTGATTCTGCGGATATCGATATCGACATGCTTGAAAACGAATGCCGAGTTGCGCGCAATCACCGACAGGCTGGACAGCCTGGATAAGTCGGTAATCAGGTCGGTAGTGATGCCATCACTGAAATAATCCTGCTGCCTGTCGGCACTGAGATTTTCGAACGGTAGCACGGCAATCACCGGCCTTTCGCTTATGGCTATGGCGCCGCGTGGCGAGTCGCCACGTTCATTGGTAATGACAAACCAGCCGGCAACGAGCGCAACCACAACCAGAGCCGCGAGGGCCAGGTAGCCGAGGGGGAGGGTCTTGCGAGCTGAGGTGGTCGTTTCCTGCAAGGGTGCCGGTGTGTCGACAGTTTGCGTGTCTGTATCCGGTGCATCAGCGGTTACGGGACGTACCGGGCAGATCAGCCGGTAGCCGCGCTTGGGTACGGTCTCGATATAGGCGGAGTTCTTGGCGTCATCTCCCAGCGCCTTGCGCAGCTTGATGATGGCGCTTGCCAGCGAGTCATAGCCGACCACCACGCCGGCCCAGGCCTTTTCCTCGATTGCCTCGCGTGACATGACCTGTCCGGGCTGTTGCGCCAGGCACACCAGTACCGTCATCGCCTTGGGCTCGATTTTGTGTTCTTCAGCCCCCCGCGACAGCCGGCCCCGGGCAGGGTCCACCGTCCAGTCGCCCAGCAGGAACGGTGTGTCGTTAGTGATTTCGTCTGCCCCGGTCATGTTTTGTACCGATGTTTTATTGCCCCCCAGTTGGGAGAGCACATCATAACTCGCTGATTTTATAAGTGCATAGAACAATCATCGTTTAATCGTCGACTAATCACCAGTCTTCCGCCGTAAATCCCGGTGCGGTTTTGCCCAGACTGGAGGCGTCAAGTTAAACCACTGGGAGAAAGGCAATGCACACACACACTGAAACCACCCAATCAACCGGGCAGGTGGCCCGCACTTCAACCGCAGGTACGCCTGACCCGTCCGCCATCAAGGGCAGGATGAAGGCCACCTGGGAGGATGGTGATTACGCCATTTTCGCCACCTTCATGGAGCCGGGCGCGGTCGAGATTCTCAATGGCTGGCAGATCCCCATCGGCAGCCGGCTGCTGGATATCGGCTGCGGCGCAGGCCAGACGGCCATCCCTGCGGCACACCAGGGCATGATCGTTACCGGTATTGATATCGCCGACAACCTGATCGAACACGCGCAGGAGCGTGCGCGCTACGAGGGTATCTCAGTACGCTTCGATGTCGGTGATGCGGAAGCGCTGCCCTGTGATGACAACGAGTTCGATGTCGTCATCAGCCAGATTGGCGCCATGTTCGCGCCCGACCCGGACAGGGTCGCCAGTGAGATGGCGCGCGTATGCAAGCCAGCCGGCCGCCTGCACATGGCCAACTGGACGCCGGGAAGCTTCGCCGCCACCATGTTCAAGTGCGTTTCCCGGTATACGCCACCGCCGGTTGGCGTTCCTTCGCCGGTACTCTGGGGTGTGGAAGATATCGTGGAGCAACGACTCGGCGAGAACTTCACCTCGTTCAGGCTGGAGCGCAAATACTACCCGAGCTGGAAGTACCCCTTCGATACCAAACAACTGGTGGAGTTCTTCCGCCAGCATTTCGGCCCGGTGAAGCGCGCCTTCGATGCACTGGATGATGCCGGGCAGAAATCGCTACGCGCCGAGCTGGAAGCCATTTACGCGGCGCATAACATAGCGACCGACGGTACAACCCAAATCAGGGGCGAGTACCTGGATGTGACGGCAACAAGAGAATGAGCCAGTAAAAGGGGCCGGGTACATCACTGGTTGTATCCGGCCCCCTTTGTTTTTCAGGCCGACCGTTCCAACCCATTCGCGCTGTGCCGGGGTTGCGTGCCGGGTGCCGGCCTGGTTACATCCCTGCCAAGTAACATGTCCACCAGTCGTGCCGAGGCACCCTTGTAGAAACCGCATTGCACATCTTCAAGCTGCTGCGGATTCCGGAAGGTGCCGAACAGCATGTCCCACAGTGGCAGGTCCGAGTAATTGTAGCGATGCACGCCGCGGCCATGATGGATGTTGTGGCTTTCCGGGCGCTGGATGACGTAACCCAGCCAGTGTGGCGTATTGATGTTGGCATGCTGGAACATGGCATTGAAAACCAGGAACAATGCGGTCACGATACCGGCCTCCAGCGAGACCCCCAGCAGCGGAAACAGCACCAGGCTGCTGATGGTGGCGAACAGGGCTGCATCAAGCGGGTGCAGGTAGTTGGCGCCGAAGGCGTCCAGGCTTTCCGCGCTGTGATGCATCTGGTGTCCGGCACGCCACAGCCAGTTCCATTCATGTGCGGCGCGGTGATAGCCGTAGTGAAACAGCTCGTAGACGAGGATGCCGGGGATGACACCCCACAGGCCGAGCCAGGCGAGGTCGAACAGGTGTATCTCGCCAAAGACGTTACCCCAGAACAGGGCCACTTCGCCGGTAAAGAAGACGATGGCCACGGTGACCAGCAGGCCGCGTAGTCGCCAGTGTCGCGTCTTGTCGTATTTGCGCCGCTGGATAAAGAAGTCCAGCAGCAGGAATCCCGGGATAAGCGCTATAGTCAGTGGTTCTATGTAGTCGATCATGGTGTGCCCCCCAAAGAGTCTGATTTACATACCGGATGGTATGTTTCATACTATAGGCCATGAACCGGGGCTTGTAAATACCAATTGGTATGTTTTCTTGTGTATCTGTAACTTAATGTATCTATTATAAATAGATAGTCGTTAATATATGACTACTATCTATATCAGGCATTTACACATACCGTTGAGTATGTTTAGATAAGGCATGGCTGGTAAAGGCGAAGACACCCGTAAACGTATCCTGGATACGGCACAGGCGATGATCCTCGATCATGGCTACGCGGGTGTCTCCGTGGACAAGTTGATCAAGAGCCTGGGCCTGACCAAGGGGGCCTTTTTCCATCACTTCAAGAGCAAGCGTGACCTGGCGCGGACGCTGATCCAGCGATACTCGGATGAAGGCGTGCAGTTGTTCCGGGACAGTCTCGCCCGTGCACAGAAACTCAGTGACGATCCGCTGCAGCAGTTTCTGCTCGTTATCGGTTTGTATGAAGAGTTGTTCGAGGGGCTGACCGAGCCGTTTCCCGGTTGCCTGCTGGCATCCTACGTTTACGAAATGCAGCAGTTCGATGAAGAGACGCGCGACATTATCAATGTCGAGTTTTACCTGTCGCGCAAGGAACTGACCTCCCTGATTGAGCAAATCATGGAAAAGTATCCACCAAATGCCGAGGTCAACGCGTCGTCACTGGCGGACGGGTTCATGTCGTTGTTTGAAGGTGCCTTTGTTCTATCCAAATCGCTGAAAGAGGCAGACATCACCGTGCAGCAGTTACGCCACTACAAGACCTACGTTGAATTACTGTTCAGGCAGTAACAAAAATAAACAGGGTCAGAGCACAGTTTCTCCTGATACCAGGTGAATCTGCGCTCTGATCCCGTTAACTACTTCGCCTCCACCTGGATATCCACGTTCGCACCCCGCGTGATCGTGTTTAACACCGGTGAGTAAGCGGTCAGCCGCTTCAGGCGTTCCATGTTGTCGATATCGGCCTTGACCCGGAAGCGTATGCGAATGTCGGTGAAACCCTTCGGCACATTGTCATCAAGTCCGAGGAAACCGCGCAGGTCGATGTCGCCCTCCAGCTCGGATTCCAGTTCTTCAATGTGAATCCCGCGTACCGCGGCGTGTGCCACCATGCTGGTCGTCACACAGGCGGCGAGGGCGTTAAGCAAATGCTCGACCGGGTTGGCGCCTTCATCGTTGCCAGCAAGAATGGGTGGTTCGTCGGCATGTAATTCAAACTGCTGCTTGTGGGCGATTTCCTGCCTGGCGCCGTAAAAGCCGGTCACGGTGGTGCGGTTATGGTTACCACCCAGCCAGGTATTGCTTGCACGAAACTTGCACTTGCCCAGGTCGGGTTCCTGCTCGATGGCGTTCACAGTGCCCTGCAGTGTCTCCAAATGGATGCCGTTGACGGTCGTATTGTCCGCATCGGGCGGGGTCGGTTTGCTTTTTGTCTGATTGCTCATGGTCATGCTCCTGTTCAGGGTGGTTGTCGGTGAGTCGCCCGGCTTGCGTGCCGCCCGGGGTCGACTTGAGGTATACGATAGGTCTTGACAGCCACCCGGATAAGATTGATTATTTCCAAAAACAGGGCATTTGTGCCATTAATGGGGTGCGTCCATGGTAACTGCCAGCAGTAAACCGGTTGAAGTCCTTATGGTTGCCGTGCCGGAGACGGCGGGTTCGGCGCTATACGGCATGCTGGATGTTTTGCTGGCGGCCGGCAATATCTGGCAGACCCTGGTGCGAACTGAAACGGAACCGGCGCTGTTCCGGGTGCGCATTGTCTCCCCCCGGCGCACGGCCTTTGCCTGTGGTAACGGCGTCCCGGTCCGGCCGGATTGCGCCATCGCCGATGACCCGGATGGCGATATCGTCATTCTGCCCGAACTGTGGCTGGGGCCGGATGAGGACATCGAGGGACGTTATCCGGAACTCATGGAATGGATTCGCCGCAGGCACAGGGGCGGCGCAACACTCTATTCCGCCTGCTCCGGCGCGGTGATGCTGGCGGCCACCGGCCTGCTCGATGGGTGTCAGGCCACTTCCCACTGGGGTTACCAGGACCTGTTCAACAAGCGCTACCCAAAAGTACATTTCCGTCCCGAACCGAACCTGGTGTTCGCCGATCCGGAAGGCCGTATTGTGACCGCGGGGGGTACCACCTCATGGCATGACCTTGCCATTCATATCATCTCGCGACACGGCAGTCCGGGCGAGGCATTGCGCATTGCGAAGGTGTATTTACTGAAATGGCATGGTGAAGGGCAACTGCCCTACGCGACGCTGGTGCGCCGGCAACCGCATGCGGACTCCGTGGTACGAAGTTGTGAGGAATGGCTGGGCGAACATTTCCGCAACGCCGGGGCCATTAAACTGGTGGTCGGTAATACCGGTATTCCCGAGCGCACCCTGAAGCGGCGTTTCAAGGCGGCAACCGGAAGCACGCTGATTGATTATCTGCAAAACCTGCGCGTGGAAGCGGCCAAGCGCCTGCTTGAGTCCGGGCGGTTGCCGGTGGATGAAATCAGTGTCGAGGTCGGCTATGAAGATGCTTCTTTTTTTCGCCGGCTGTTCAAGCGCCGCAGTGGCCTCACACCCAGCCAGTACCGGCGCATGTTCCAACCGATCACGAGCTTAAACTAAAGCAAAAGGGCCCGGAGACAAGGTGAAATTATTCACCCTTGTCTCCGGGCCCATCAAGCATGTACTTATTTCTGTAGTGCTTCCTGTTGCCCTGAAGCGTTACGCAACCACGGAATCAGCATCGGTACATTCTTGCGGTATTCTGCATAGTCTTCGCCGAGCGCGGTGAGCAGGTCACGTTCTTCCAGTCTGATTGCCAGCAGGATGTAGGCCGTGGTGATCAACGCAAAGAACAGGTGACCTGCAGTCATCACCGGTGTTGCCCAGAAAGCAAAGAACCAGCCGATGTACATAGGGTGGCGCACGAACTTGTAGGCGCCGGGGGTCTTGAATTTCAGCGGCGTGTATTCGCGGTTCAGTAGATACAGCCACACCTGGCGCAGACCGAACAGGTCGAAATGGTTGATCAGGAAGGTTGCCACCAGCACCAGCAGCCAGCCAATGCCAAACAGGCTGTAGAGGATGGCAGCGCCAGCAGTGTTTTCTACCTGCCAGATCATGCCGCCCAGTGGTTGCCAGAAAACAAACATCGCAATCAGGGCGAGGCTGGAAAACAGCACGTAGGTGCTGCGCTCGACTTGTTCTGGCACATACTGCGTCCACCAGCGCTTGAAGGCCGGCCGTGCCATGATGCTGTGTTGCAGCGCAAACAGGGTCAGCAGGCCAATGTTGACCAGCAGTGCGTACCCGGTCGGGATCAGCGGCGCGGAATCGATGGTGACGGGTAAATACAGGTCACCGACCCAGCCGATGGCGTACAGGAAGGTGGCGAAAAAAACCGCGTAGCAGGCCAGTCCATAGAAAAATGCAGTCAGTCGTTTCATAGTTGTATCTCCCACAATGTTGTTTTAGGCAGCAGGTTCGGCCGGCAGTCCCTGCAGGATGTTGCCGGTGACCGGTGCTGTGAAGAAGGTGCGTTTCACGAGGTCCATGGAGTAGGATTCGTTTTTATTCCACGGCATGAGTGACATGACACGGGCCAGGAAGCAGTACTGGAACAGCACCATGGCGGCGGTGCCGATCAGTTGCCACCAGAAGATCCAGAACATGTAAGGCGCCTGGGCGAGGAACAGCAGTCCGAGGTAGCTCACGCGTACCTGTACCGGGAAGGCCAGCAAGCTCCTTTCCCGGTAGATGAAGTGAATGACCTGAATGATGTTCAGGCTGAGGACGAGCGGCAGGCAGTAACTGCAGCCGGAGACAACGCCGGCGAGAAGTATGGTGGTTGCAGCCCAGTAACGTGTAACGATGTTGTTTTCGATTTTCATGTAAGCCCCCTTTGTGTGTGCTTACTTACAAGGACGCAGCAGCGCCAGATCAGTTCCCTTTTTTCAGAGCGTTGCTTCCTGGATTTTAGCCGTGGCCAGTATCAGTTCGCTTTGTCTGATCGTGAGACTGACCTGGATGCGGATCCGGTTGCTGGTGCCGATCATCGGTGACGGGATGCCAAAGTCACTGCGGTTGATGTATGCATTTGCGCGGTAGGTCTGTGGTTTTCCGGTGTAGATCAACTGACCATTCTCCGGTGTAATTGTGAAATTGACGTTGTGCTGAACACCGTTGAGACTTAGTACCCCGGTGACTGTTTCGGGACCATTAGTGCCACCAGTCACCTGCGAGCTGTTAAAAGTAATGACGGGGTGTTGTGCACTGTTCAGTAAGGACGGTCCACGAATCATGTTGTCTATCAGCGTATCGCTGGTGTTGACGCTGGCGGCTTGTACGCGAAATGCTATGCTGGAAGTGCCACAGCTTTCAGTAAACAGCAGGCCGCCCTCAACCTGCTCGAATTGCCCCGTGACAGTGATAAGACCGAGAACCTTCACCGAGAAGGTAACTTCGGCATCGGATATGTCCAGGCTGTAACGGGATCGGGGGCTGTCTGCGATTGCCTGGCCTGACAGGCCTGCGGTCAGAGAGACGAGCAGGACCGTCGAGATCAGGAAGTAATAGGCGGTTTTGAATGTGATATTTGTGATTTTCATGTCAGCCCCTTTATGTGCGTGCTTACTTACAAGGACGCAGGGGGTGAAAATCGGTTCCCGTTTTATTATGGAAGCACTGGTTTATTGAGAATAACTTCGTCTTTACGAGGCGTAGCGCGTAGCGGGGATCCTGTATTTAATGGTAATTGTCAATGTATTGCTTGATTCCTGCCCCCACCCGCGCGGGGGCAGGCTCCGTGCGGGAATGACGAGTATTAATCAATCATAGATCTTCTGGTGGTTATGCCTGTCTGCGTTAGCAGAAGAATAGCTCAGCTGGCGGGCCGGGTCGTGGTAAGCAATATGCCATGGGCCTGGAAGCTGGCCGCGATCTCGCGCGTTTCCTGTTTGCTGCTTTCGGAGAAGTAGTCAAACGTGTTCAGGGTTTCCGGGCGCGCAAAACCGGTGGCCTCAAACATGTCGAAGTAGCCCGACTCGGTCACGGCGCCGACGATGCACTCGGCCCAGAGCCTGGGGTTGTTACGGACATCGGCCAGGGTGTCCTCGCCTACCCCGATCACAATATCGGTGATCTGGATGCGTCCGCCTGGCCGCAACACGCGGAACATCTCGCGAATGGCCAGTGGCTTGTCCGGCACAAGGTTAATGACACCGTTACTGGTAATCACATCAACGCTGGCATCGGGCAATGGAATCTCCTCAGCGTTACCGGGCAGCACCTCCACGTGGCCGATGTCCATCAATTCAATATTCCGCGCGAGCTTTTCCTGCATGGCGCGGGTCATGTCCAGCCCGTAGACCTTGCCCGCACTGCCGACCAGGTTGGCGGCAACCAGGGTATCGGTACCGGACCCGGAGCCAATGTCGAGCACGGTATTGCCGGGCTGTATGCCAGCGGCGGCGAACGGGTAGCCGACCCCGGCAAAGGATTCCACTGCCGTTGCCGGCACCGCATCGAGCATTGCCTCTGGATAACCGAGGAAGATGCAGGTCTGCCGGCCGGTCGGGAAATGAAATTCCTTGTCCGGGTTGTTGGCGACATCGGCGTACATGAGCTGTACGGCCTCCAGTATGTGTTCCCTGGCCATGCTGGTTATTGCGACCATGCGTTTATCTCCCCTGCGTGTCTGCTTATTTTTCGAAGTCTTTCAGCAGGCCGACAACCCGGTTGCGCAGTGAGTCCGGCGCTTGCTCGGTACCTGATTTGCGGATATGCGTCTTCAGTGTCTGTTCAAACTCCAGCCGCGAGAAGCAGCTGCGACAACTGGACATGTGTTGTTCCATCTGGTGTTGCAGCGTTCCCTCCAGTTCCTGGTCGAGGTATTCGAGCAGGTGCCTGAGGGCCTTTTCGCAATCGATTTTTTCCGGACTGCTCATGGTGTTTCACTCCGTAGCCGATCGGCCGGGTCTTTTACAAAGCCGGTGTCGATGGCTTGTTGCCATAATGATTTTTGCAAGCGTGAGCGGGCGCGTGCCAGCCGCGAACGCACGGTGCCGACCGGGATGTCCAGTATCGCGGCGATTTCCGGATAACTGAAACCTTCCACATCGGATAACAGTACAACCATCCGGTATTCGTCCTTGAGCTTGTCGAGAGCCCTGGCCAGGTCTTCGCGTAATACATTGTTCAGGAATTCCTGTTCCGGGTTGCTGCCCCAGAACAACAGCAGCGGTTGATGCAGGCGATCAAACAGCCAGAATTCTTCCTCGTTCTCGTTGTCCGTCTCGGCGAGACTGATTTCCGGGCGGTTCTTTTTCTTGCGGCAGTGCGAGATAAACGTGTTGGTCAGGATGCGGAACATCCAGCCGCGGAAACTGGCCGGGTCCTTGAGCTTGTCCTTGTTCTTCAGTGCCTTGGTGACCGCATCGGAGACCAGGTCCTCTGCATCGGAGCGGTTTTTGGTCATGCGCAGCGCGGCCGCGTACAGGCGGTCGAGAACGTCGGTTAACTGTTGTTCAAAATCGTCGCTGCACGGCATGGTTTCGATTGCCAGATTGCTCCTCATGACACAAGGACGCGCCACAGGGGTATTCGGTTCCCATTTTTTCAAATTAAAGGGCTCGGGGGAAAAACGCAATGATTCTCATGTGTTTCCGATCCTATTAAACATACTGTCCTCGCGTGCATGCGACCTTAGTGCAATAGAAATCCCCGGATACTGGTATTAGATTAAAGATAGTCCCGGAAAACCGGGGGTAGCGTATCGCTTTACGGTGGCCACACGCCATTCAGAAGCAGGAGGTCAGAAAGATGCGCAAATATCTAACAAGCGTTCTTTGTACTCTAGGCATTATATGTACGCTGGCGTGTTTTTCAGCCGTTCATGCGGATGACAAGGAAAAGACCCTGCATGCCGAATCAGAACCTGAGTGTCCCTGCTGGAAACAGACAAGCATGACGATGTCAGCATACGATTACATGCTCTCTGTCAACAATAACCAGCAGATCGTTCAGCAGAAGCTGAAGACTTACACTGACAGGTTGATTACTCGTGCCGGCGCCTACAGACCGGCGATCAATCTGCTTGGTGCAGTCGTTGTCGTGACTGCAACTGACAGGCGCTATCGCCTGAATGACAGTGACACCATGGGCATGGTATTCAGGGACGCTATTGGCAATGATCGCTCGGTAGTGATCGAGTACAGAATACACTGGTAGTACCCAATTACAGCTTTTTTGTTCAAAGCTGTTTCGCTTGCCACGATTTCTCAAGGTTAACTCCAGAACAGACCCACCCCGGCCGTTTGGGCGCATGTGCGGTTTAACCGTGCAAAGTCGTCGTCGCTTGACTCCGCCCTGATTTAGGTAATCTCCGGCAATTTAGCGGGTAATTGGTGTCGGGCCACCATTTTTCCTAGAATAAGCGGAAATCGTGCTCTGACACCCTTTCCTGCTGAAGGACAACGACATAAGAATGACGGGGCTGACGCAAAACACCGTTCCCGGTGACGACACTGTGCTTGCCGCCTACACGGAAGTTCGGCAGGCCACGCTGGCCCTGTGCGAGACACTGGAGAACGAGGACTTCGGCCTGCAGGCCATGCCGGAGGCGAGTCCACCCAAGTGGCACCTGGCCCATAGCAGCTGGTTCTTCGAAACCTTCATTCTGAAGCCGTTTGCCAGTGACTATCGCCCGTTTCACCCGGAATACGAATACCTGTTTAACAGTTACTACCACGGTATCGGTGCGCAATATCCGCGTGCGCAACGCGGACTGCTGTCACGCCCCACCGTGCGCGAGGTTTACCAGTACCGTGCGCACGTCGACGCTCACATGGTGGTTCTGCTGGCGCAGACGGATCACCCGGACCGGGAGGCTATCCTGCAGCGTTGCGAGTTGGGCCTGCAGCATGAACAGCAACACCAGGAGCTGTTGTGCACGGACATCAAGTACAGTTTCTCATTCAATCCGCTGTATCCCGCGCTGCGCAAGGCGCCTCCGTCTGTGACGGTAGTGGCAGATCGCCCGTTGCGCTTCCTGGATTTTGAGGCCGCGGATATGCGCATGGGTTATGCCGGCAACGGGTTTCATTTTGACAATGAGGTTCCGGCGCATGACTTCCACCTGCCGGGCTTCCGCTTTGCCGACCGACTGGTTAGTAATGCCGAATACCTGGAATTCATAGCGGATGGCGGTTATACCGAGCCCGGGCTGTGGCTATCGGATGGCTGGGCCTGGCTGCAGGAAAGTAATGCAGTCCATCCGTATTACTGGGCCCGGCGCGACGACGACTGGTTCGAGTACACGCTGTACGGCCTGCAGGCGCTCATCCCTGAACTGCCGGTCTGCCACGTGAATTACTACGAGGCAGATGCCTACGCGCGCTGGTGCGAAAAACGATTGCCCACAGAGCAGGAATGGGAAGCCGTGTGTCAGCGCCGGGACATTGCACCATCACACGCTGCCATCAGCCTGCACCCGTGTACTGTTGCCGACGGTGAAGGCATCACGCAGATGTTCGGTAGCCTGTGGCAGTGGACGCGCTCGAGTTACTCGCCGTATCCGGGTTATCGCCCGGCGGCGGGTGCCATTGGTGAATACAATGGCAAGTTCATGTGTAACCAGGTGGTGTTGCGCGGAAGTTCCTGCGTGACGCCGCCGGGGCATGCGCGGACCAGTTACCGGAACTTCTTTTACCCCGGGGACCAGTGGCAGTTTTCCGGCATACGCCTGGCCGATGACCTCTGAACGCGCACCGGATCAATGTCATGACTCCTGCAACGGCAACAAAGAAAGACGCGATATATTTTCATGAGCTGCATTCGCCGGTAGACACCATGGTCGCCGAGGTCCACGCGGGTCTTTCCCTGCAACAGAAGGTCCTGTCTCCGAAATATTTCTACGACAAGAAAGGCTCGGAGCTGTTCGATACCATTACCCGGCTGCCGGAATACTATCCAACGCGCACGGAAATCGGGCTGCTCAGGCAGCACGTACAGGAAATGGCAGGGCTGCTCGGTATGCACAGTTTCCTGCTGGAGTTCGGTAGTGGCAGCAGCACCAAGATTCGCCTGTTGCTGGAAGCCGTTCGGCCCCGGATTTATGTCCCCATGGATATTTCCCGCGAGCACCTGATTGATTCCGCGCAACGCCTGGCGAGTGATTACCCATGGCTCACCGTGCATGCGGCCTGTGTCGATTACTCGATACCCTGGGACATCCCGGACTTTGGGCCGGGCCGTTACAACGCCTTCTTCCCGGGTTCCAGCATCGGCAACTTCGACCCGGACTCGGCCCTGCAACTGCTAAAGCAGGTCTGGCGGCTGGTGGGTCGTGGCGGCGGATTGCTGATCGGGGTAGACCTGAAGAAGGATGCTGCCATCCTTGAGAATGCCTATAACGATGCGCAGGGCGTTACGGCGGATTTCAATCTCAATGTGCTCTCGCACATCAACCAGCGCCTGGGAGCGGATTTTGATACCGGAAATTTCCGGCACAAGGCGCTTTATAATACGGGCGAGGGCCGCATCGAGATGCACCTTGAATGCACGAGTGATCACCGCGTGCGCATCAATGGTAACGCCTACCGCTTCGAGACAGGTGAAACCATCCACACCGAGAATTCCTACAAGTATTCAGTCGATGAGTTTCACGGCCTGGCCGCGCAGGCTGACTTCGTTCCGGTAAAGGTGTGGACAGATCCTGACGGCTTATTCAGTATTCATTACCTGACGGCAACGTAGACCAGAAAGACACAACGCGTCATTGCGACGACTACATGGGTGTAGGAGGTAGAGTAAAGCTTCCGCATCCTGCTCACGCCCCTCGCCTACATCCCTGTAGGCGACGCATGGAGCAGTTACCGAGAAACGCAGTGACGAAGCAATCGCCTGCTAAAAGCATCGGACTGGCTGAACGGCTGCCTGTATGCATGACAATAATGTCAGTTGAGCCTGCCATTTTTTCGGGAAAGACATGACAAAAATGGCAATACCTGGCGGTGCTGAGAAACCCGGGACAGACCATATTCCCTGCAAAAAAACCGGCCGAAGCCGGTTTTTTCATTTCAGCAGGACTGCGTTACGGTGCAGCAACCACATCCACGGTCACGGAGCTGTCAACCGGGCCGGCCTGGTCAGAGCCTGCCGTCGCCGTGTTGACGATGCTGATGTCCGCCGGCAGCACGACGTACGTGGCGGTACAGTCGAGTGTTGCGGCGGGTGCCAGCGTGGCCGGTAAGACAGCACCGCAAAGCAGTGCACTCAGTCCGGTCAGCGGATCGCTCACGGTGACATTGGTGAGCGTGACGTTACCGTCATTGCCAAGGCTCATCCGATAGGTCAGCGTGTCGCCGGCGGTGACCGTGCCGGAGACGTCTTCGTCGGCATTGCTATCCAGCGTCTTCAGCAGGGTCAGTATCGGCACGTCCACCAGTGCCAGGTCCTGCTGTGCGCCGCCCGCAATGGCATCCGCCTGTACTTCGGCCTCACTCATGAACAACAGGCTGTCATCGATGTTCGGGTCATCCGCCTCGCAAACCAGCGCGACGGTGTAGAGGCCCGGGTAGATGAAGCTGGTGTTGTAGATGTAATCGCCGCTAACGCCGTCAAACAGCACCTGTGTTTCGAGCAGGGGCCGGTCGGCCAGTGGGCAGACATTGGTATCCAGGTCGAGACAGATGTCATCGGGTGTCACGCTGGCCGCGTCGCCTTCATAGACGTATACCCAGCAGGCATCCGGGGTGGCCGGGTTGACCTGTTCGGTGCGCAGGTCGGTAACGATGCCGTGAATGAAGGAGCTGGCGAGTTCGGTATCGAGTATGCGCAGCGTGGGGCGTACCAGGTAATCAAAATCCTCGCGTGGCTGGTTTGGGCGCCTCAGGGTGAGTGACTGGCGCAGGTCAAAGTCGATGATGAAGTCGATCCAGCCGGTGGTCGGGATGGTGAAGTCGCGATTGAGCTTGAAGCCGCTTTGTGTGCAGCTTGGGCACTCCACCAGGTACTCGGCGCCGGAGGTTTCCACGATGCGTGTGTTGTCAGGGTCGATCACCAGGCGGACCCAGCTGTAGTCATTGGCATCCAGTGGGATCTCACCCAGCAACATGGTCTTGCCGCCAACCAGTGCCTTTAGCTCGATCTCGCGGTAGGGCAGTATGTTATTCGGATCGGTGGTGTCTTCCACGGTATACGTGATATCGCCACTGTCATCGGCGGGATGCACAATGACCTCTGTAAAACGCACCCAGACCTCGGCA